>OGFU01000693.1_pt1 | contig 10597 bp, 9 predicted proteins | sample 1571061 | NCBI WGS metagenome assembly OGFU01 (sample SAMEA2582063, study PRJEB24529) | metagenome | biome: Human gut stool | place: China | collected 2011 | reverse complement strand
GACCGAAGCAGGCGGAGAAGGTGGGGGTGGGCTCGGTGATGCCGCGCTCGGTGCCGGCCAGCTTTGCGGTAAAGCCGGACAGGAAGTAGTACTGGGTCTGCTCCGGAGTCAGGATGGAAACCGGGGGCAGGACGCCGAATGCATCAGCAGACAGGAAGATGACATTCTTGGCTGCGGGTGCAGAAGAGATGGGGCGGACGATGTTCTGGATGTGGTCGATGGGGTAGGAGACGCGGGTGTTCTCGGTCACGCTCTTGTCGGCGAAATCGATGTGGCCCTCAGCGTCCAGAGTGACGTTCTCCAGCAGAGCGTTGCGCTTGATAGCGTTGTAGATGTCGGGCTCAGAGTCCTTGTCCAGGTTGATGACCTTTGCGTAGCAGCCGCCCTCGAAGTTGAAGACGCCGTTGTCGTCCCAGCCGTGCTCGTCATCGCCGATGAGCAGACGCTTCGGGTCGGTGGACAGGGTGGTCTTGCCGGTGCCGGACAGACCGAAGAAGATGGCAGTGTTCTTGCCCTCCTTATCGGTGTTGGCAGAGCAGTGCATGGAAGCGATGCCCTTCAGCGGCAGGAAGTAGTTCATCATGGAGAACATACCCTTCTTCATCTCGCCGCCGTACCAGGTGTTCACGATGACCTGCTCCTTGCTGGTGATGTTGAACACAACAGCAGTCTCAGAGTTCAGGCCCAGCTCCTTGTAGTTCTCAACCTTGGCCTTGGATGCGTTGTAGACAACGAAATCGGGCTCAAAGTTCTCCAGCTCCTCAGCGGTGGGCTTGATGAACATGTTGGTGACGAAGTGTGCCTGCCATGCAACTTCCATGACAAAGCGGATGGCCATGCGGGTATCCTTGTTGGCACCGCAGAATGCATCCACCACGTACAGGCGCTTGTTGGACAGCTCCTTCTGAGCGATGGCCTTCACAGCAGCCCATGCTTCCTGAGAAGCGGGGTGGTTGTCGTTCTTGTACTCGTCGGAAGTCCACCACACGGTGTCCTTGGAGTTCTCGTCCATAACGATGAACTTGTCCTTGGGAGAACGGCCGGTGTAGATGCCGGTCATAACGTTCACAGCACCCAGCTCGCTGACCTGGCCCTTTTCGTAGCCTTCCAGACCGGGCTTGGTCTCTTCCTCGAACAGCTGCTCGTAGGAGGGGTTGTACACGATCTCAGTCGTGCCGGTAATGCCATACTTGGTAAGATCCAACTTTGCCATATTCGCTATACCTCTACTTTCGTTTGATCCATACGTCCTGTATAGGGCACAGCGTTTCCCGGCGGGCCGGGCGCTGCGCAGAAGGCTTGCAGTTTGTAAATGCAAATTCTCCTGTATACCATTATACATAAAAGCCTTGCAAAATCAATAAATAAACCGTGCTATTTGCAGAAAAGAAACAAATTTCATTAAGAAATTTAACTGCCTGAAACAATTTCAGGAAACAAAAGCAGGGGGCGAAACCTGAAAAAATAAGGTGGAAAGGCAGAAAAACAATTTTTTGATAAAATTTTGACGAGCTGGGATGCATGAAAAAAACGTGCACAAAAGCAACCCTTCCCACAGAACGGCGCGGCAGGGAAGAGCGGAACAGGATCCACAGCCCGATTTGTGCAAAATTTACGAGATTTTGACGATTTTCATGGCAAAGAAGCTTTGCCTGTGGTATACTGTATCTGACAAAAGGACAGCCCCGCTTTTTCTGTGTGCTGCATATAAAAAGGAAAAAGATCATGAAGACCATTTACATCCTGCTCACCCGGTCGGGTACCCTGCTTTCAAACCTTGTTTACGCTGTTACCGGTGCAAATTATACCCACGCTTCGCTGGCTTTTGACGAAGACCTGAGCTGCCTGTACAGCTCTACCCGCAAAAACGGCTATACCATGTTCCCGGCAGGGCCCAGCAGGGAATACCTGAACCGGGGTGTGTTCCGTCTGCGGGAGAACGTGCCCTGCGCACTGTATGCGCTGGATGTGAGCGATGAAGCCTACACCCGCGCCCGCCGCCGTGCCGAGCACATGATGGCCCACGGCAGACTTTACCAGTTCAACGTTATCGGTCTTGCGCTCTGCGGGATGCATATCCGCTGGAAGCGCCGCCGGCACTATTTCTGCTCCCAGTTCGTCAGCGAGGTGCTGGAAAAGAGCGGTGCCATGGAGCTGCCCAAGCACAGCACCCTGATGCACCCGAACGACTACACCCGGCTGGAAGAGCTGCGGTGCGTATACAAGGGTACACTGGCCGGCCTGCCGCAGCGCCAGCAGATGGAATTTGACCAGAACGATACGGTGATCGGCGTATATCTGGGGCTGGCGCTGGGCCTGTTCCACACCGGCGCGGCCCGGGTGCGAGAGATTTTTTGAAAAAATTGAATTTTTGTGTTGACAAAGCAGGTGTGCTATGCTAAAATAGCCAAGTCGGGAGCGAACACCCGATGCAAAATGGACGTATGGCCCGTTGGTCAAGCGGTTAAGACAGAGGCCTCTCACGCCTTTAACATCGGTTCGATTCCGGTACGGGTCACCATTTTAGTAGTAAAACGGCTCTGCGCCGTTTTATATAGATGCCTCTTTAGCTCAGTCGGTTAGAGCACCTGACTGTTAATCAGGGTGTCGCCTGTTCGAGTCAGGCAAGAGGCGCCAGTAAAGCGATGGAAGTTTTCCATCGCTTTTTTCTTTTTCTCCGGCCGCTTTTGTTGACAGAAAATGCGAGGCGGGATATACTTAAAGCATGTTTTAGAATTGAAAATTTGTTGGTGGGCGGATGCTTTTAAGGGCAGCATCCTCGCCCTCTCAGTCTCTAACGCGCCAGATTCCCCCTTTTGTCGCTGCGCGACATCTTCCCCCGGAGCGGGGGAAGTCTTTCCTCAAAGGGGGAGCCCTTGGTAAAACCGGAAAGTTTTCCGCATTGCCAAGGCCTCTCCCTTTGACAGACTCCCCCGGCCGGGGGAGGTGGCACGAAGTGCCAGAAGGGGAATAAGGTGGATTTGCGGAGCAAAGACGGAGAGGGCGAGCCGCCTTCCGGCAAAATAAAGGAGAACATCATGAAAAAAATCATTCTGACCGGCGACCGCCCCACCGGCCGCCTGCATGTGGGCCATTATGTCGGTTCCCTGAAGGAGCGGGTGCGCCTGCAGAACTCCGGCGAGTACGATGAGATCTACGTTATGATCGCCGATGCACAGGCCCTGACCGATAATGCCGACAACCCGGAAAAGGTGCGCCAGAACATCCTGCAGGTGGCGCTGGATTATCTGGCCTGCGGCATCGACCCCGCCAAGACCCATATTTTCATCCAGTCCATGGTGCCGGAATTGACTGAGCTGAGCTTCTACTATATGAACCTCGTCACCGTGAGCCGCCTGCAGCGCAACCCCACCGTCAAGAGCGAGATCCATATGCGCAACTTTGAGACCAGCATCCCGGTGGGCTTCTTCTGCTACCCCATCAGTCAGGCGGCGGACATCACCGCTTTCCACGCCACCACCGTGCCTGCCGGTGAGGACCAGAAGCCCATGATCGAGCAGTGCTGCGAGATCGTGCGCAAATTCAACGCTGTTTACGGCGATACCCTGACCGAGCCGGAGATCGTGCTGCCCCAGAACGCCGCCTGCCTGCGCCTGCCCGGCACCGACGGCAAGGCCAAGATGAGCAAGAGCCTTGGCAACTGCATCTACCTGTCCGAGGAACCGGAGGACATCAAAAAGAAGGTCATGTCCATGTACACCGACCCCAACCACCTGCGTGTGCAGGACCCCGGCAAGGTGGAGGGCAACCCGGTGTTCATCTATCTGGACGCCTTCTGCCGTCCGGAGCACTTTGCAGAGTTCTGGCCGGAATACCAGAACCTCGACGAGGTGAAGGCGCACTACCAGCGCGGCGGTCTGGGCGACGTGAAGGTGAAAAAGTTCCTGAACAGCGTCATGCAGGCCGAGCTGGAGCCCATCCGCACCCGCCGCAAGGAGTGGGAACAGCGCCTGCCCGAGGTGGTGGAGATCCTGAAGGAGGGCAGCGCCTACGCGGAAAAGACTGCCGCTGCTACGCTGGCCGAGGTGCGCAAGTCCATGCGAATCGATTACTTCGAGAACGACAACCTGTTGAAATAAAATCTATGAGAGTGTCCGGGATGCCGCAGGTGTTCCGGACACTCTTTTTATAGTTTACGAAAATTGCATAGAAAATGCGGTCAAACTGTGTTAAAATAGGGGCAATAAGTACAGAAAGCCCCCGCTCTGGGGGCGAGAGGAAAAAGGAAAATCACCATGCAAAAGACCATCTGGATCACTGGCGCAAGCTCCGGCATCGGGCAGGAGTTTGCACGCCGCTATGCAAAGCTGGGCTGCCGGCTCATCCTGACTGCCCGCCGCACCGACCGGCTGGAAGCGCTGGCCGCAAAACTGGGCACGCCCTGCCGCATCCTGCCTGCCGATCTTGCAAAGGAAGAGGACTGCCAGCGCCTTTTCAAGGAGCTGGAGGGGGAGACCATTGATATCTTTATCAACAACGCGGGCTTTGGCGTGTGCGGCAGCTATCTGGAGACCGACGATGCCCGGGAAGAGGAAATGATCCGGGTGAATGTGGAAGCCATGGCGCGGCTGTTCCGCTTTGCAGTGCGCAGGATGCACGCGGCAGGCGGCGGCACCATCCTGAACGTGGCATCCTCGGCGGGGCTGCTGCCCGGCGGGCCCTATATGGCGGGCTACTATGCCAGCAAGGCCTATGTGGTCAGCCTGACCCGGGGCGTTGCCCGGGAGCTGCAGGAGCTGCACAGCCCGGTCTACGTGTGTGCGCTCTGCCCGGGGCCGGTGGATACCGAGTTCAACGACCGGGCAGGGGTGGTGTTTGCCCTCAAGGGCATCACGCCGGAGTTCTGCGTACAGGAAGCCATGCACGGCATGATGCACCGCAGGATCATCATCGTGCCCTCGGCCTTTATGCGGGCATGCACCACGGCGCAGAAGCTGCTGCCTGCCTCCTTGCTGATGCCCATTGTGGCACGGCAGCAGAAAAAGAAGCTGGGATGATATTCTGGATGGCTTAATATGGCTCTTGTCAACAAGCCCAAATTTTTCTGCCGAAATTGTGCGCACTGCTAATGACTGAAACCGTGTATACAAGAAAAAACCGGTTTTTTGCAGCTTTGCACGACTTTTCACGAAAAAATTTCCCGGAAAATTAAAAATACAGCAAAAATGCAGAAGAAAATGCCTTGACAGAGCCCAAAAAGAATGTTACCCTGTATACAAGAAGGACGCTAAAATCGAGAGTTCGGCTTTTTGAGCGTCCTGCAGAGCAAAAACGGGGCTTCCCCGCAAAGGAACAATTTGATTGGAGGACTCTATTATGGCACAGTGCACTCCCAAATCTTTTGATCTGACCGGCAAGGTCGCGCTGATCACCGGCGCATCCTACGGCATTGGCATGGCAATTGCAAAGGCAATGGCAGCCAATGGCGCTACCATCGTGTTCAACGACATCAAGCAGGAGCTGGTGGATAAGGGCATCGCTGCTTACGCAGAAGCAGGCATCAAGGCTCACGGCTACGTCTGCGACGTGACCGATGAGGATGCCGTCAACGCCATGGTGGCAAAGATCACCGAGGAAGTGGGCCACATCAACATTCTGGTCAACAACGCCGGTATCATCAAGCGCATCCCCATGACCGAGATGAGCGCTGCACAGTTCCGTCAGGTCATCGATGTTGACCTGAACGCTCCCTTCATCGTGGCAAAGGCCATCATCCCCGACATGATCGCACAGGGCGGCGGCAAGATCATCAACATCTGCTCCATGATGAGCGAGCTGGGCCGTGAGACCGTCTCCGCCTACGCTGCAGCCAAGGGCGGCCTGAAGATGCTCACCAAGAACATCGCTTCCGAGTACGGCGCATACAACATCCAGTGCAACGGCATTGGACCCGGCTACATCGCTACTCCGCAGACCGCACCTCTGCGCGAGATCCAGCCCGACGGCAGCCGTCATCCCTTCGACCAGTTCATTGTTGCCAAGACCCCCGCAGGCCGCTGGGGCGAGGCAGAGGATCTGGGCGGACCTGCTGTCTTCCTGGCATCCGAGGCTTCTGACTTTGTCAATGGCCTGATCCTGTACGTCGATGGCGGCATTCTGGCTTACATCGGCAAGCAGCCCCAGTAATGGCTGAGGATCTCCCAAAGGACTGAGCACGGCGGCAGCCGGGCAGGCTTTGCCTGCTGGCTGCCGCTTTTTGTATTTGTATGGGAAAGGATGTTGTGTTATAATGGAAAAACAGCATAAAGACGCAGTATGGGTGCCCCATGCCGAGATCGAGCCGGAGGTATGCGGCAAGGGCGTAAAGCGCCGCATTCTGGCCTACAGCAAGGATGCGATGTGCGTGGAAAATACCTTTGAGACCGGCGGTGTGGGTGCCATGCACTGCCACCCGCACACGCAGGTCACCTACATCGTTTCCGGCCGCTACCGCTTTACCATCGGCGACGAGACCCGCGAGGTGGGCTCCGGCGACACCCTGCTCAAGCAGGACGGCGTGATGCACGGCTGTGTGTGTCTGGAAGGCGGCGTGATGCTGGACTTCTTTACCCCCATGCGCGAGGACTTTGTATAACACCTGCATCTGCAGGGAAGAAAAATAAGAAGGAGAATCATAAACCTATGAAAATTGCACTCATCAACGAGAACAGTCAGGCCGCCAAGAACGGCATCATTGAAACTGCCCTGAAAAAGGTAGTGGAACCCATGGGCCACGAGGTGGTCAACTACGGCATGTACGCTGCCGACGATGCTGCCCAGCTGACCTATGTGCAGTGCGGCATTCTGGCTGCCATCCTGCTGAACAGCGGCGCAGCCGATTATGTCATCACCGGCTGCGGCACCGGCGAGGGTGCCATGCTGGCCCTGAACAGCTTCCCCGGCGTGATCTGCGGCCATGTGGAGGACCCTGTGGATGCCTACACCTTTGCCCACGTCAACGACGGCAACGCCGTTGCCATGCCGTTTGCCAAGGGCTTCGGCTGGGGCGGTGAGCTGAACCTTGAGTACTGCTTCGAGAAACTGTTCGGCTTCGGCCACGGTCAGGGCTACCCCAAGGAGCGCGTGGAGCCTGAGCAGCGCAACAAGAAAATTCTGGACGGTGTGCGTGCCGCTACCTTCAAGCCGCTGATCGAGTGCCTGAAGAGCATCGATCAGGACCTGCTGAAGGGCGCTGTGGCCGGTGCAAAGTTCAGCGAGCTGTTCTTCGCCTCCTGCAAGGACGAGGAGCTGGCAGCATACGTCAAGACGCTGCTGTAAGAGGATGCTGCTATGGGCTGGCTTTATCATCTGAACGCAGGCATTACCCATGGACTGGAAGGCTTTCTGGAGACCGCAGTGCCCATGATCGCGGGCCTTGCCGAAGTGATCGGTCTGTTCATCATCGTCACCAGTCTTATCAAGGCCACCTACCACTATGTGCGGGCGACCTTCTTCCATGACCACCATGATTTCCACCACGAGATGAGCAGCGGCCTGACCACGGCGCTGGAATTCCTGATGTCGGCGGAGATCGCAAAGACCTTCCTTTTGCAGAATCTGGAGTCGGTGGTGCCGTTGGCTGCTACCTTTGCACTGCGCGCCATGATGAGCTTGATGCTGCACTGGGAAATGCAGGGCGGACACCGCTCCGGCCGCAAAAAAGCGGAAAACGACACAGAAGCGGAGAAGAATGACTAGTGCGCAGCTGAAAACAGAGTTTTGCCAAACTTTTGCCGTGATAACTTTCTTTGCGTTGTGAAAAACGTAAAACCTTGACATGAGCCCTTGACACTTTTGCACAAAGGGACTATACTCTTGCCATCGAAAGCAAAGGCGCTGACGGAAGAGATTCCGCCAGCGCCTTTTGTGTTTTCGGGGATATTGCCGCTCGGGGGAAGATAGAGGGTCTCCTGAGTGCAAATGAAGCGTTCCTGCGTGCGATCGGCACGGGGAACACCGCACACGCCAAAAGGTTCTGGTGGCCTTGCGGCATCACATTCGTGGGAGGTATGAAAAGTTATGTTCAGCTCCATCAACACCTGTTGGACGCTCGTGGGAGCGTTCCTTGTCTACTTCATGCAGGCGGGCTTCGCCTTGTGCGAAGCCGGTTTCACCCGTGCCAAGAACACCGGTAATATTCTGATGAAGAATATGATGGACTTCTGCATCGGCACCCCGTGCTACTGGATCATCGGCTTTGGCCTGATGTTCGGCGGCACCGGCGCACTGATCGGCGGCTTCGACCCGTTCATTCAGGGCGATTACAGCCATCTGGGTCTGGATATCCCGCTGTGGGTCTACATCGTGTTCCAGACTGTGTTCTGCGCAACGGCTGCCACCATCGTCTCCGGCTCCATGGCCGAGCGCACCAACTTCAAGGCTTACTGCGTTTATTCTGCTGCGATCTCGCTGGTGGTCTATCCCATCTGCGGCCACTGGATGTGGGGCGGCGGCTGGCTGCAGAGCATGGGCTTCCATGACTTTGCAGGCTCTGCAGCAGTCCACAATGTGGGCGGTGTCATCGCTCTGCTGGGCGCATGGATGCTGGGTCCCCGCATCGGCAAGTACGACAAGAACGGCAAGCCTCACGCCATTCCCGGCCACAACCTGACCGCCGGTGCTCTGGGCGTGTTCATCCTGTGGTTCTGCTGGTTCGGCTTCAACGGCGGTTCTTCTCTGAGCCTTGCCACCGACGAGGCCATGACCATGACCGGTCTGGTCTGCTTCAATACCAACCTTGCTGCAGCCGTTGCCACCTGTGTAACCATGATTTTTACATGGCTGCGCTACGGCAAGCCCGATGTCTCCATGACCCTGAACGGTTCTCTGGCCGGTCTGGTGGCGATCACTGCAGGCTGCGATACCGTTTCTCCGTTCGGCGCATTCTTCATCGGCTTTGTGGCCGGCTTGCTCGTTGTTCTGAGCGTTGAGTTCTTCGATAACATCGCCAAGGTGGATGACCCTGTTGGTGCAGTTTCCGTCCACTTTGCAAACGGCGTGTGGGGCACCATTGCGGTGGGCCTGTTCTCCACCGGTGCCAACACCGAGCACGCAGGTCTCTTCTACGGCGGCGGTCTGGCACAGCTGGGCACCCAGCTGCTGGGCCTCGTTACCGTTGACATCTACGTTGTCGTTGTGATGTTCATTATCTTCAAGCTCATCGATCAGTTCATCGGCCTGCGCGTTCCCGCAGAGGTGGAGATCGACGGTCTGGATATCCACGAGCATGGTCTGGCATCCGCTTACGCTGGTTTCTCCATCTCCGATGCAAACTCTGCTGCCATGGTGCCCAACGAGAACACCGACCTCGGCGAGGACGATGTGACCAAGGCCACCGACAAGCAGATCAGCGCTGCCGTTCCTGTGGTGCGCGAGCCTTCGCCCGTGATCCACGATGGCGTGTACGACACCGGCATGCACAAGGTGTCCATCATTGCAAAGCTTTCCAAGTTCGATCAGCTCAAGACTGCCCTCAACGATCTGGGCGTTACCGGCATGACCGTCACGCAGGTGATGGGCTGCGGCATCCAGAAGGGCACTTCCGAGAAGTACCGCGGCGTGCCTGTGGATACCACCCTGCTGCCCAAGATCAAGGTGGAGGTGATCGTCTCCAAGATCAGCGTGGACGCTGTGGTGGAGGCCGCCAAGAAGGCACTGTACACCGGACACATCGGCGACGGCAAGATCTTTGTTTACAATGTGACCCGCGTGGTCAAGATCCGCACCGGCGAAGAGGACTTTGCCGCCCTGCAGGATGTGGAGTAAAGCTCCGATCCGAAATCTCTAATGGCAACCAGATCAAAAGCCCCGCTTCTGCGCACAAAGGAGCGGGGCCTTTGGCCTGCCAGAGCAAAAACAACAGCTGCCGTGTGTCGAAAATTACACACGGCAGCTGTTTGTGTTATACTGGATGCGCTGCCCTTTCCCCAATCTGGCAACAGGGGGAGGTGAAGCGGATGCCTGCAATTTTAGTCGACTTTCTCGTGGCTGTTGCAGCACAGGTGACGGCATATTACCTGTGCAAGTGGCTTAACAACCACCATAAGGGCAAGTAAGCACAAAAGAACCCCCTTGGAGCGGCAACTCCGAGGGGGTTCGCTTTTGGTGAGCCGATGCAAGATTGCAATCTCAATCAACTTTCTCTACCCTTATTATATGCGGCTGCACAAAAAAGTCAACCCTGCGCGGAAAATTTTGATTTCCTGCATCTATCCCTTGATTTTTTCGGCGGGACGTGCTACAATCAGCGTAGTTTCATCCTGTAAAAGCGATGATGCGGACAAACTGAGTTCCCGTCTCCATGATGCAGAGAGGGTTGCCCCGCAAGGGCGCTGCAAGCAGCCTGTCATGTGCCGGAGCTCTACCACCGCAGAGCGCAGAGGAGAACCTCTGCCGGGTGCGCCCGTTACAGCACAGCGAGTGGCGTGCAGAAAAGCACGCAATTCGGGTGGAACCGTGGAACGTTTCTGATTTTTTCAGGCGCTTCATCCCGTGAGTAAGTGTGCGGGATGAAGCGCTTTTTTGTTTTACTTTATCTGTCAAAGGAGCAAACATTATGAAGATCATCTATAAGGACGGTCATGTGGACGAGTGCCCG
>OGFU01000691.1_pt1 | contig 10636 bp, 7 predicted proteins | sample 1571061 | NCBI WGS metagenome assembly OGFU01 (sample SAMEA2582063, study PRJEB24529) | metagenome | biome: Human gut stool | place: China | collected 2011 | reverse complement strand
TTCTGGATGCAGCCTGTGCAGCCGAAGCCGAACCAGCTCCCCCAGTACGGGAGGAGCGGGACATATTCATATCTTCTTCATCCTCTTCATCATCCTCGGTGAATCCCATTCCCGCATTCGGATTGGTCGATTTCATCGAAAGCTGTTCAAATACAGCCTGATAATCCACCCGGTGTTCTTCCAAAACAGTTGCAGCAAGATTGTCGCCATCTTTCAAGATAGCCAGCAATACATGTTCCGTATCGGCAGTTGCACTTTTCAGCAAACGCGCTTCAAGCATACACATCTTCAATATCTTAGCCGTCATCGGGGACAAGGGCACTTCAGCGTCCGGCAAGAGAGTATCGTCCTCGGCATCCTTTAGGAAACCCTCCAGACGACTTTTTACTCGTTTTAAATCTATATCAAGTTTCAACAATATTTCAATAGCTTTTCCTCCGCCATCACGCAGCATGCCGAGCAGAAGGTGTTCCGGACCAATATAGCGATTTCTCAATCGATTGGCTTCTTCCTTGCTATAAGTAATTATGTCTGAAACTCTTTGTGAAAATTGATTGTTCATATTTTATAATTCTCCTCAATTAAAAAGGTTATCCACGACAAAGATACGCATTTATTAATTCAGCGTATCATATTTAACTGATTTAATAGTATACAAATCCCGTGCCATAAATTTCAAATCTGTTTTTCCACTTTATACCTTATATATTAATAGCAATTTGGTGAGGAAGGGAGGGAGTACTTCCATATTTATGTTGCAGGCAACAAAGTTTATGGAGGAAAACTTTTGTATATCGTAAAAAAGCAGTACTTTAGCGTGGTTTTTCACGAACCCGAAAATGTATAATTAATAATCTTTTTAAATGCTTGAACAAGACAGAATTATAAAGATTAACATCGAGGAGGAAATGAAGTCATCGTACATTGACTACTCCATGTCGGTCATTGTTTCACGTGCCCTTCCGGATGTTAGAGATGGTTTTAAACCCGTTCACCGAAGAATTCTTTTCGGAATGATGGGATTAGGAAATACCTCCGACAAACCTTATAAAAAATCAGCCAGAGTTGTAGGTGAAGTATTAGGTAAATATCACCCTCATGGCGACTCGTCCGTTTACGGAGCTCTTGTACGTATGGCTCAGCCTTGGGCAATGCGTTACATGTTGGTAGATGGACAAGGTAACTACGGTTCAGTAGACGGTGACAGTGCTGCTGCCATGCGTTATACAGAGTGTCGTTTGCGAAAAATTGGTGAAGACATGATGACAGACCTTGAGAAAGAGACTGTTGACATGCAGAACAATTTCGATGACTCTTTGCAAGAGCCTACCGTCATGCCGGCCCGTATTCCGAATCTTTTGGTAAATGGTGCATCTGGTATTGCCGTAGGTATGGCTACCAATATGCCGACCCATAATCTATCTGAGGTTATTGACGCTTGTATTGCATACATTGAAAACAATGACATCGATATAGAAGAGCTGATGACGTATGTCAAAGCTCCTGATTTCCCGACCGGAGGCTATATATACGGTATGAGCGGTGTTCGCGAAGCCTATCTCACGGGACGCGGACGTGTCATAATGCGTGCTAGAGCCGAAATTGAGACTGGTTCGACGCACGATAAAATCGTTGTGACAGAAATTCCCTATGGTGTCAACAAAGCTGAATTGATTAAGAATATAGCCGATCTGGCCAACGAAAAGAAAATTGAAGGTATTGCCAATGCTAATGACGAATCCGACCGTGAAGGTATGCGTATCGTTATTGATGTAAAACGTGATGCAAATGCCAGCATTGTACTCAACAAGCTCTACAAGATGACAATGCTGCAGACATCTTTTGGTGTGAACAATGTTGCATTGGTACATGGCCGTCCACGTCTGTTGAATCTGAAAGATTTGATAAAACACTTCGTTGAGCACAGACACGACGTAGTCATCCGCCGTACTCAGTATGATTTGCGCAAGGCCAAAGAACGTGCACATATTCTGGAAGGATTAATCATTGCATCTGATAATATCGACGAAGTAATCAAGATTATCCGTGCTGCTAAAACCCCGAATGATGCTATATCAGGTTTGATGGAGCGATTCCAACTCAGTGAAATTCAGTCACGTGCCATTGTTGAAATGCGTTTGCGTCAGCTCACAGGATTGATGCAAGACCAGCTGCACGCCGAATATGAGGAAATTCAGAAGCAGATTGCTTATTTGGAAGAAATCCTTGTCAATGACGAACTCTGCCGCAAAGTCATTAAAGATGAACTGATTGAAGTAAAAGAGAAGTATGGTGACGAACGTCGCTCGGAAATTGTCTATTCATCAGAAGAATTCAATCCGGAAGACTTCTATGCAGATGATGAAATGATTATCACCATCTCGCACATGGGATACATCAAACGCACACCGCTGAGCGAATTCCGTGCGCAAAACCGTGGTGGGGTAGGCTCCAAAGGTACCGAAACCCGCGATGCAGACTTTGTAGAGCATATTTATCCTGCAACCATGCATAATACCATGATGTTCTTTACACAGAAAGGTAAGTGTTACTGGCTGAAGGTATACGAAATCCCCGAAGGTACTAAGAATTCGAAAGGTCGTGCCATCCAGAATTTGTTGAATATCGACTCTGACGATGCTGTAAACGCCTATTTGCGCGTGAAGAACCTGAACGACCAAGAATTTATCAACAGCCATTATGTATTGTTCTGTACTAAGAATGGTGTCATTAAGAAAACATTGCTTGAGCAGTATTCACGTCCTCGCCAAAATGGTGTAAATGCTATCACTATCCGTGAAGACGACCGTGTAATCGAAGTGCGTATGACAAACGGCGACAATGAAATCATCATTGCCAACCGTAACGGACGTGCCATTCGTTTCCATGAAAGTGCTGTGCGCGTTATGGGACGTACTGCCACCGGTGTACGTGGTATGACATTGGATGAAGACGGTCAAGACGAAGTAGTAGGTATGATATGCATCAAAGATCCTGAAGCGGAAACAATTATGGTTGTATCGGAACAAGGATATGGCAAACGTTCGGATATTGAAGATTATCGCAAGACCAATCGTGGAGGTAAAGGTGTGAAAACAATGAATATCACCGATAAAACGGGTAAATTAGTAACTATCAAGTCTGTTACAGATGAAAATGACTTGATGATTATTAATAAATCCGGTATTACCATCCGTCTGAAAGTCGCCGATGTTCGTATCATGGGACGTGCTACACAAGGTGTGCGTCTAATCAACCTTGAGAAACGTAATGACGAAATCGGCTCTGTATGTAAAGTCACTTCAGAAAATGAAGAGGAACTTATAGAGGAGGGGGAAGAAAATACCCTTGAAAGCCCTCAGAACGAGGTAAACAATGAAAATGAAGAATAGACATAATATTAATTTAAATTTTCTACAATCATGAAAAGAGTATTATTTTCAATGGTTTTACTACTTGTCGCAAGCTTTACTTTCGCCCAAGAAAAGAACGTAAAAGAGGCTAAAAGTATTGCTAACGGAGTAAATCCTGACTTTGCCAAAGCAGAGGAACTGATAAATCAGGCTTTAACCAATCCCGAAACAAAGGACAATGCCGAAACGTGGGATGTAGCAGGTCTTATCCAAAGAAAAAGAAGTGAGAAAGAAATGGAAAATGCCTATCTGAGAAAACCTTATGACACTCTTCAGGTATATAATAGCGCATTGAACATGTGTAAATTCTACTTCAAATGTGACGAATTGGCACAAATTCCCAATGAAAAGGGCAAAATCAAGAATAAATATAGAAAATCTAATTCTGCTACAATTTTAGCAGAACGCGGTAATCTGATCAATGGCGGTATCCAATTCTTTAATTTGGCCTCACAGAAAGAAGGCGATGCAGCCAATGAAGACAATAAAAAAGCATTAGATTTCTTTGCAACATACATTGATATTGCTATCAACCCGATGTTTGAAAAGGAAAATCTATTACAAACAGATACTGTATTACCCCAAATAGCATATTATGCAAGTTTAGCAGCTGCTAAGATGGAAGATTATCCTAGTATTTTGAAGTATGCTCCTTATGCGCAAGATGATAAAGAAGTTGGGAAATACGCAATGGAATTTATCTCTACTGCATTGAAAGCTGAAGGTGATACTGTTAAATGGATTGCTTCTTTAAAAGAAGGTATCCAGAAATATCCTGAACATTCATTCTTCTTCGGTCACTTGATTGATTATTATAGCAATAACAACAAATATGACGAAGCTATGCAGTTTGCTGATGATATGTTGGCTAAAGATCCTAACAATACATTCTATTTGTATGTAAAAGGCTACCTTTATCACAATATGAAGGACTATGATAAAGCTATTGAATTCTATAAAAAAACTATAGAAGTAGATCCTAATTATGCAGAAGCATACTCTAATTTAGGCTTGATTTACTGCTTACAAGCACAAGATTTCTCAGAAAAAGCAACTACAGATATTAATGATCCGAAGTATAAAGAAGACCAGGCTACTCTGAAGACTTTCTATGAAAAGGCAAAACCTTATTATGAAAAGGCAAGAGAACTGAAACCTGATCAAAAAGATTTGTGGTTAAATGGTCTATATAGAGTGTATTATAATTTGCAAATGGGCCCTGAATTCGAAGAAATTGAAAAGTTGATGTAATACTTTATAATAAAAGCCTAATTAATAATTTAATTAGGCTTTTATTATTGTTATATCATTAAGTAAAGAATGTTATTTCTTAAGTGAGGGAGAGAAGAAATTAAAATTAGATTAAATTATTCCAGCGCCATATTAAACATAATGCTGATATTGGATAGAAACCATATATACCTATATTCAACACCTAATTCGGTCTTCCGTAAATTACCAACAATGGTGTATCAGAATGGAAAATCATCTTTCTGGCAATGCCAGGGTTAAATAAGCGCGAAAATATATTTCTTTTATAAGAAGTTAATGTTATAATATCAATATGATTACTTTTGATATAACTGTCTAAACTACTAAGCAGATTATCGTTCTTTACCACATCATAGTATATTTCCAATTGTGGATATTGTTTTTGAAAATATTCCTTAATACCAGCCAGTTTTATTTCATTCCATGTATTCTGAACATCTGAAAGATGTATCAGAGACACTGAAAACTTAAATGATTTCAGATTATTTATTAGCGAATCAAAAGCTATTAAATCACGTTGATCAAAATTAGTAATGAATGCAATACGCTTAGCCTCAGAAAATTGCTTGAATGGAGTATTTTCAGGAATGGCCAATACCGGTACACGGCTACGTTCAATCACTTCAGCCGTTACACTACCGATCAAATCAATATCCTTCTGACTTTTACCACGAGTTCCCATTATGATAATGCGTGGTCGATATTCCTTGGTATAGCGGAGTACCTCTTCTTCAGGAATACCTTCACGCAAAACACAAGTATATTTAATATCTGGAAACTCGCCGGAAGCTACCTTCTCTTTTACTTTATCAGATAATGCATTCAAATCAGCATGAACTTTTTGTAAGATACTCCTTACATTCTCCTCATCACTTAGCTGATAGTTAAATACGTCTCCGTATGGCAAAGAAGTTGCATATATAGGAGTAAAATAAACATGTAGCAAAACAACTTCTGCACCTATATTCTGAGCGAAATTGAAACCGAACTCGCAAGCCTTCAAAGAATAATTGGAAAAATCCACTGGAATCAGCACTTTATTACTAACCTTCTCCAGTTTAGGTGACTTCCCCCCCACTACCTCTTCAGATAACCACGCAGAGCTTTCAGTAATTTTCAGAGCATGAGGTAAGTCACTCTCCTTAATACGTACACGTACGCCAGAAGAAACAACCGGTTGTATCTGGTTTACATTGTGAATATAAGTCTCAATACCTTCATTTTCAAGAACATTTTTCAATATTTGAGCTTTCGCGTACGTTAAGATTGCCAAAGTAACTAATTTATCTTCCATATATCATTGATTTTGAGATTAAAACAAACAAGAAATCCCAATTGTTGTCAGCAATTGGGATTCTATCTAACTTTCTCTTCTTAAGCTCGAACAGCTTCTTCAGTCTTACCTGCCATTTCATCTAAAATTTTTAAAGCTCGCTCTAAAACAGTAGTATCATCAATCATAACCAATCCACCATCTGGTCCAGGTTCCAAGTGAATCCCAACACTTTTCAGTGTCAACATTCAGTCCAAGTTCATCGGCTATTCTATGCATACTACCACTAGGCAATGAGTCTTTAATCTTACGTAATTCATTAAATGTTATTGTTCTCATATTCATAAATTTAATGGTTAATACTCTGTACTTTTTATTATCACGCTATAAACTTAAGGAAAAAAAAGGATAAAACAAACTATTTCTTTATCTTTTTTCAAAAAGAATATTGCCTCTCCAAAAAATAATCATTTTCAAGTATGCAGAATTATAAGTACAGAGAAAAAGCTCCTAAAAATAGACAGAAACAGCTCGTATAAAGCAGAATTATCGGGTTTATACGAGCTGTTTTTAGAATACAGGGAAAATTTAAATACCTTCTATGGCAGAAGCTGGAACCCACCCTACTTTACCATCTTCCAAACGAATTTCTTTCCATTCACGCATAGAGTTGTCTTTTATCTCAACTTTACGTCCCTCATGAAGAATGAACAGACTTGTACCACTTTCACTGGGAGTACTACGCACTGTGACACTAGGTGCCAACACTATAGCTTCGTTACGTTCCATCAGTTCGCCTTTTTGCTGAGCAGCAAACACATTACTCAATATAACAAGAACCAGGAATACTATTCCTGCAATAAATCCCACTTTCTTTCCCGTAATCTGTTTTGAAAAGAAAAAGAGATAGAACGAAACGAGTAATAGTACAAAGAACACAATCCCCAACTTAGCCCATGCGTCTACGCTAAGACAATTAATCAACGATTTAGTCCAAGATACAAAGAAAACCTCAGGAACTGGGATTACCTTATCGATTGTCTTAGAACGTGCTATCTCCAAATTTGCACGAATATCAGCATTACCAGGTTCCAACAACAAGGCACGCTCATAATTCAATATAGCTCTTGCTATATCATCTGCCTTATAATAACTGTTGCCAAGATTATAATAGACCTCTGCAGCCTCTCCCTTCTTTAACAGATTCTCATATATTTGAATGGCAGAAGCATAATCATTCCGTATATAGGCGCTGTCACCTTCAGCCTTTGTCACATTGCTTTCTTGTCTTGCAGCAGAGAATTCCGCATGTGAACCGACGGATGTAGAGTCACTAGCAGTCTGTAATGTATCTACAGATGTAGAATTCTGCCCATAGGCAGTAATTGCCATCACTAGACTAAGAGTAAAAAACAATATTTTATTCATTACCATTTCCTCCTGATTAATGTTTTATCGAGTTTTCCATTTTACTGATAACTTCCAAAGAAGCTGAATATACCTTATCCATAGCCTGGTTATCATCACCCGGAGCAAAGCGGGCAAACTCACAGTTATTCAATGCATCGAGGAATTCCTTTATCAACGCATCATTCACACCATAATTACGAAGTTCCTCTTCGATATTATCCTTAGACAAACGGGATACCGGAATGTTCAGTTTATCACTGATATACCCCCAAAGAGCCTTCAAAACCTCATCATAAAACGCATCTTTCTTATTCTCAGCCAATAATTTACCAGCTTGTTTCATACGTTTCACCGCCACTTTATTGGCTTTCTTGGTACGCATCTTTGCTACATTTGCATTGGCTGCTATTTGCTTACGATAGATGATAAAGAATGTAATGAATGCAATACCCGGTATCAAATAAAGCAACCAATACGTCAACGAACCGAAGAAGAAATCACCTTTGGGAGACAGAGTAACATTATTCTGCTTGATAAAACGAATATCCTCATTCAATACTTTCAACTCTTCCTTGCTTGTAAAGTTTGCAATAGTCTGAGCAGCATTACCTGCTCCCTTTTCCACATGCAATTCATACTCCTCCGTAGTCAACGTTTTATACGAACGGGAATTAATATCAAAATAACTGAACTTTACGGCAGGAATCTCATAAGTTCCAGCATTACGAGGAATTGCCAGATACTCAATGACCTTGCTACCGGAGAGGCCCGAATTTGTCAGACGGAATTTATTGTCCACCTTCGGATCATATACTTCAAAATCCTCGGGGAATTTAACTTCCGGATTAGAGAGCAATTTCAGATTACCAGTACCAGAAATGACAAGTTTGACAGTAACAGCATCATTGGTCTTGACATTTGTACTATTGATAGAAGAAGTTATATTGAACTCTCCCACTCCTCCCGAAAAATCGGCTGGCTTACCTGCCGGCAAGGGCTTTACGTCAATTGTCAGTTGCGGAGTCAAAATTGTCTTTTTAACTTCTACGTAATTGCTTCCTCCATTGAAAAATGCCTCGAACGGATCAGCAACTTGTGTAGCCTTTGCAATGGAAGCATCAAAGCGTGCAGCATCAATTGTCAGCTTACCGGCTTGTTGCGGGAACAACACAAACTGACGATAGATTGTAGACTGATAATTTCTACCTTTATAATGCTCCAATCCCCATCTTCTGTCATTAGGCAATTCTACTTCCTGAGAATGGAATCCTTTGAAGTCAGGCAATTTCACATTATCAAACATACGTAAGTCCACCAAGGTATATATCTTGTATGTCAGCAGCAAAGCCTCTTGTTCATACACCGTCATCTTACTGGCAGTAGCTGTAATAAACAAATCACTATTCGATACAGATGTCCCGGAAGAAGCGCGGCTAGCAGTGCCCTCACTCTGTTTGCCACCATTTCCAGAAGCTCCATTAGCAGCCTGATCTGCCGGAAGAACCCTTACTTGTACAGAATTCGAAACCATTTGGTTACCATCAGCAGTGATAGTGGCTCCTGGAATGGTAAAATCACCTTCTGCAGTCGCCATTAAAATATAAGTGAATGTAATACTGCTGGTTGAAGTCGTCTGCCCATTAATCATCTGCACGCTACTCTGTTGCGAGCGGCTGGGCCCCATCAACACATCAAATCCCTTCATAGAAGGAGCACGAAAATCCCTTACCTTTTGTGTAGTCACCGTATACGACAGTCTGAACTGGTCTCCTACCGCCACAGCGTCAGGAGCAGACGCAGTAAACGATACCTTGCCATCGGCAAAGACATTCATACCGACTGCAATCAGTGCTATCCATAAGAAAACTATTTTTCTCATATATTATTCCTATTATGTTTGTTACCAATCTTTTTCCAGACGACCTCCTTGAAGTACCTGCTGCTTTTTCACTTTATCCTGCACATCCTTCTCGTCTTGCATGACAGAGTTCAATAGCTGTTCTGCATTTTCCTTAGACATCTCATTATCTTTCTTTTCCGGCTGAGAAGGTTGTTGTTGCTGGTCTTGATTCTGTTGCTGGTCTTTCTGCTGATCCTGCAGTTTATCCTGCTCCTTCTGTTGGTCCTGTTTATCCTGATCTTGATTCTGATCCTGGTTCTGTTGCTGGTCTTGCAACTGTTTCTGTGCCAAAGCAAGGTTATAGCGCGTTTCATCATCTTTCGGATTATTACGTAACGACTCCTTATAGGCTTCTACCGCCTTTGCATAATCCTTCTGAGAATGAAAGATGACTCCCATATTATGATAAATCTGTGCTAAGTTCGATTTGTCCTTTTCTATCTTGGTAGCTCCCACATATTGCTCCATCGCTTCCTGCGGCTTGTTCTGCTGGGTCAATGTATTTCCCAGGTTGAACATGGAAACCGTTGACTTCGGGTTTACCTCCAAAGCCTTCCGATAGTTCACTTCTGCATCCACATATACGCTATCCTTAAAAAAACGGTTTCCCTTACGGATATAATCGCGTTCCGCCTTCTGTGCAGAAGCTGAAACTGCCACTAATAGCAGCAAAACTATTCCAATATATTTTTTCTGTAACATACGCATCATTTCTTATTAGAGAATAAATGAATGTTGCGGAACAGAGGATTCTTGCGCTCCAATATCAACATCTCAGCCAGTAACAACAGCAGAATAATCCATGCCACTGCCTGAAACTGTTCATTGAATTCCGTGTACACCTGTGTTTCCACATCTGCCTTTGCCATCTTGTTGATTTCCTGACTAATCGCTTTCTGTGCACCGTTGGTATTGTCTACGCGCACATAAATACCATTTCCCGCCTGAGCAATTTCCTGACACATTTGCTCATTCAAGCGAGTAACGATTACATTACCTTCACGGTCACGACGATAATCATTAGTACCCTCTATTGGAATGGGGGCACCCTCAGGCATACCTACCCCTAATACATTGACCTGGATACCTTTCTCTGCAGCAGCCTTAGCAGCTTCTACGGCACCACCTTCATGGTTTTCACCGTCGGTGATGACAATAACAGTACGTCCCACTCCTTCTTGAGGTGTAAAACTCCGGGCAGCCAGATTTATCGCAGCTCCAATTGCCGTACCTTGCTTGGAAATCAGCGAAGGGTCGATGGACTCCAAAAACATCTTGGCAGAAATATAATCACTCGTAATAGGCAACTGGGTAAATGCGTCACCTGCAAAAACAATCATACCGACCTTGTCATTCTGCATCTTATCT
>OGFU01000687.1_pt1 | contig 10652 bp, 6 predicted proteins | sample 1571061 | NCBI WGS metagenome assembly OGFU01 (sample SAMEA2582063, study PRJEB24529) | metagenome | biome: Human gut stool | place: China | collected 2011 | reverse complement strand
CTTAAAAGTTCTTCAACCTTATCGCATGCCTGTTCAACAGCTACACTTGCCAGGCTGTCAAACACCAGGGCCTTAGCCATATCCGTAAGCTGCAACACTCTTAGCTGTCTGTCAATACCTTCCGATATCGTTACAGCCATGCATATTGCACTGTCACATTTATACAGATGCTTCTTAATAGACTCTCCTGGAAGCACCATGCTTGTATTCTTAAATGCCACACCGTCTTCATTAACTGTAAAATCAAACTTCTTATAAATAAATCTTGGAACTGCGGTCTTTAATACAAGCTCCTCACATTCATCCATAAGCTCTTCCACCCGTTCATCAGGTGCATTTTTCTTATAACCCAGATATCTTAACGCTTCTTTTCTGTTAAGACTGGTAAGCTTAATACTTTTCTCCATTTCTTCTTACCTTGCCGCTTTTACTTCTGCGTTCTTTAAGTTTGTCATGTTTTCCACGGGACTCGTCTTTTCTTCTTCTTGTATCTGGCTTTGACTTGGATTTTCTTGCCGGCTTGGCAGATACATTTGCTTTCTCTACATTAACCTTTCTGCCCTTGATAAGTACATTGTCATTCATTGCTGCAAGTACTGCTTCCGCATGCTTTGCAGGAACATCAACAAATGTATAATTATCCATCATATCAATTGCACCGACAAGTCTTCCCGGCATTCCGGATTCTCCTGCAATCGCTCCAAGAATATTGGCTGGTGTAATCTTGTCCTTCTTACCAACATTAATAAAGAGTCTTACCATTCTTGATGTATCTGCATTTTCATCAAAATGAAAATTCTCTACCTCATCGATTCTGTCCAATGTATCTCCAACTATCATCTTAAGAAGAGCTGCTGCCATATCCATTGATGTATAATCTTCCTGATTAACATGCTCCTCAACCATATCAAGCATGGCTCTGTGCTCATCAGCTTCAATCATCTCTTTAATCTTGTCAAATATACCATCCATCTTGGTGTTCTTGACATCATCAAGTGATGGGATTGGCTTTGCAAGAATCTTGGTCTTGCAATATCTCTCAATATCCTTTAACTTATATACTTCTCTTCCAGATATAAATGAAAGTGCAAGTCCTGATTTTCCAGCCCTTCCTGTTCTTCCTATTCTGTGTACATAATATTCTTCGTCCTGCGGAAGATCATAGTTAAATACTATATCAACTCCGTCAACATCAATTCCTCTTGCCGCAACATCAGTTGCAATAAGAATTTCTGTCTTTCCACTTCTGAAATCGTCCATTACACGGTCTCTCTGTTGCTGTTTCATATCTCCGTGTATACCGTCAGCAAAATATCCTCTGCCCTTAAGCTCTGATATAAGCTCGTCTACCTGTCTCTTAGTGTTACAGAACACAACTGACAGCTTAGGATTGTATATATCAATAAGACGGCTTAAGATTTCTGTTTTATTCTTAGGTCTTACTTCATAATAAAACTGATCAATATTAGAAACTGTAAGTTCTTTTCTTACAACCTTGATAATCTTAGCGTCTTTCTGGAATTTTCTTGCAATCTCCATTATAGGCTTAGGCATTGTAGCTGAGAAAAGAACTGTCTGTCTTTCCTCTGGTGTCTCTGTAAGAATTGTTTCCATATCCTCACGGAATCCCATATCAAGCATCTCATCAGCTTCATCTAATATAACCATAGATACTGAATCAAACTTAACAGTCTTTCTTCTCATATGATCCATAACTCGTCCCGGTGTTCCAACAATAATCTGTACACCGGCTTTTAACGACTTAATCTGTCTTACAATCTCCTGTCCGCCATACACCGGTAACACCTTAATGTCACTCATGTACTTGGCAAGCTTTCTTATCTCTTCTGCAACCTGTACTGCAAGCTCTCTTGTAGGGCAGAGTACAATTGCCTGTGGTTTCTTAACATCTGGATTAATCTTCTGTAACATAGGGATAGAGTACGCAGCAGTCTTACCTGTTCCGGTCTGTGCCTGTCCGATAACGTCAATTCCTTCCAATACTGCAGGAATGGCCTGTGTCTGTATAGGAGATGTCTCCTCAAAGCCCATATCCTCTACCGCTCTTAAAATTCTTTCATCAATATTTAATTCATCAAATTTCATTCTTTAATCTCCATTTCTATAACTTGTTAATTTTACATTACAGAAAGCCATAAGTCAAAGTAATAATTGCATTTTATTTCTTGTACATATATAATCGTTTTAAATATCAATTCAGCCTTCACCAGAGGATACTGTCCAGATGTCGAATGAACATAAACAATCAAAGAAGCCCCAGACTGGATGCAGCAAATTAGCAATCCTGGCGGGTTTTACGAAGCATGCCTGCACAATGACAGACTAAATGCACATATCCACCTCTGGTGAAGGCTGGATACATATAATAAAAGGAGTATGTATGATTTTATCTTGTAATAATATTAGTAAATCTTTTGGAACGGATGTCATTATCAAGTCCTGTTCATTTAATATAGAAGATCACGAGAAGGCTGCCATTGTTGGAATCAATGGTGCCGGTAAATCTACTCTGTTAAAGATTATCACCGGTGAAGAACCTGCTGATACAGGCATTGTCACTCTTGCTAAGGATAAGACTCTTGGTTATCTTGCTCAGCAGCAGGACCTTCAGTCTGACAGAAGCATTTATGATGAGCTTCTTTCTGTAAAGCAGTATATCCTTGATATGGAGAGTGAATTAAGAAGAATTGAGGCTGCCATGAACAGTGCTTCAGGTGATGAGCTTGATGCTCTTATGAACAGATACACCAATCTTAATCATGAATTCGAGATGAACAATGGTTACGCATATAAAAGCGAAATTACAGGCGTACTTAAAGGTCTTGGTTTTGCTGAAGAGGATTTCTCTTTACATGTAAATACCTTATCCGGTGGCCAGAAAACCCGTGTATCTCTAGGTAAGCTATTACTTTCCAAGCCTGATATTATTATGCTTGATGAGCCTACCAACCACCTTGATATGGAATCTATAAGCTGGTTAGAGAATTACCTTCTTAATTACAATGGTGCGGTTCTTATCGTTGCACACGACAGATATTTCCTTGATAAGATTGTAAGCAAAATTATCGAGATTGATAACGGTGACTGTACTGTATTTTCTGGTAATTACACAGATTATGCCTCAAAGAAGGCAATTCTTCGTAATATGAAGTTAAAGGAATACTTAAATCAGCAGCGTGATATCAAACATCAGGAAGAGGTTATTGCCAAGTTAAAGCAGTTTAACCGTGAGAAATCCATCAAACGTGCGGAGAGCCGTGAAAAAATGCTTGATAAGATTGAGGTTGTTGACAAACCAGTTGAGCTTAATGCCAGGATGAACATTAAACTTGAGCCATCTGTTATAAGTGGTAATGATGTCCTTACTGTTACTGACCTTACCAAATCGTTTGACGGCAATACTCTTTTTAATAATATTAATTTCGAAATTAAACGTGGTGAACGTGTTGCTTTAATAGGTAATAACGGAACTGGTAAGACTACTATATTAAAGCTTATTAACGGCATTATCCCGCCAGACAGCGGAAGCATTTATCTTGGTGCTAAAGTTGCCATCGGTTATTATGATCAGGAACACCATGTTCTTGACCCTGACAAGACTCTTTTTCAGGAGATTCAGGACGCATATCCTGACCTCAACAATACACAGATAAGAAATACTCTTGCAGCATTTCTTTTTACTGATGATGATGTATTCAAATATATCCGCGATTTAAGTGGTGGTGAACGCGGACGTGTTTCACTGGCAAAGCTTATGCTTTCCAATGCCAACCTGCTTATTCTCGATGAGCCTACTAACCACCTTGATATTGTATCCAAGGAAATTCTTGAGAACGCCCTTAACAGCTACACTGGCACAATTCTTTATGTCTCACACGACAGATACTTTATTAATGCAACAGCAACAAGAATAATTGAACTCACTAACCGGAATATTGTTAATTATATTGGTAATTATGATTATTATCTGGAAAAAAGGGATATACTTACAGCAAAGGCTTCCCCTGATGCACAATTGAGTTCTTCTGATAACACTACCAAAAAAGATTCAAAGCTCTCATGGCAGCAGTCGCGTGAAGAACAAAATAAGCTTAAGAAAAAGCAGAATGAAATTAAGAAAACCGAAATAAGAATTGCTGAAATTGAATACAGATTATCCGCTATTGATACAGAATATTCAGATCCTTCAATAGGCAGTAATACAGCCCGTTTAATGGAACTTCATAATGAATCCACTCAACTAAAGAAAGAATTAGACGAACTGTATGAACACTGGGAAGAATTAATGGATGAAATGTAAGTATTTATATTCAGCAAAAAGTGCCAAAAATCCCCATTTTGAGCCACTTTTTATTGACAAATCATGAATCTAGGAGTATAAATAATCTATACTTATTATTACTTAATTTTTTAAGGAGGACAATTAAATCATGAATAAGACAGAATTAGTTGCTGCTATCGCAGAAAAGGCTGGACTTTCTAAGAAGGACGCTGAAGGTGCTGTTAAGGCTTTCACAGATACTGTTGCAGAGCAGTTAAAGGCTGGCGAGAAGATTCAGTTAGTAGGTTTCGGTACATTTGAAGTTGCTGAAAGAGCTGCTAGAACAGGAAAGAATCCTCAGACAGGCGAAGCTATTAAGATTCCTGCTTCTAAGGCTCCAAAGTTCAAGGCTGGTAAGGCTTTAAAGGATGTTGTTAACACACCTGCAGCTCCAGCTAAGAAGTCTAAGAAGAAGTAATTAATTATGACTTTTAAAGGCTGTCACTTATGTGGCAGCCTTTTTTCTCTTTATTTAATTAAGTTCATGAAATCGAGGTTTATTAATTATGGAAATCGAACGCAAGTATCTTGTGTCAGGCATCCCTGCCAATATAGATTCTTATCCCTGCCGCTTTATTGAACAGGGCTATCTTAACACTGCTCCTGTTGTCCGTGTAAGACGCGACAATGATAATTACTATCTCACTTATAAGGGTGGCGGAATGATGGCCAGGGAAGAATATAATCTTCCACTTAACAAAGAAGCCTATGAACATCTGATTAAGAAAGCTGATGGCAATATCATCACCAAGAAGCGTTATGAAATCCCTGATGGCAATGGATATACTATTGAACTTGACATATTTGAGGGGCTCTTTGCTGGCACTATCCTTGCAGAAGTTGAATTTCCAACTATCGAAGCTGCTAATTCATACACTGTCCCTTCATGGTTTATTGATGATGTTACTAATGATCCTGCTTATCATAACAGTAATATGAGCAGAAAAGTTTTCTAATATAGAGGTCTGGAATATGGATAAAGAAATTATGTTTGAATATATTCAACGGCTTAAGCTTGCAGTAATAACTCTTTTCAAATGGTTATTCTGCTCGGTTGTATGTGGCTGTTTTATTGGTTCTGTCGGTGCTGTATTTCACCTGATGCTTGGTTATGTAGGCAGCCTGCGCGTTGAATACCCATTTTTACTATTCGGACTGCCTGTTGCCGGTATCATCATTGTATTCATGTACAACATAGTCCATGAAGCTGGAAACCGTGGAACTAACCTTGTCATAACTGCAATACAGTCGAATGATGAAGTCCCGGGAAGAGTTGCTCCCCTTATAATTGTATCAACACTGCTTACCCATCTGTGTGGTGGTTCTGCCGGACGAGAAGGTGCTGCACTTCAGGTAGGAGGTGCAATAGGCAATACATTTGCAAAGCTGTTTAAATTCGATGAGAAAGATACACGAATTATGATTATGTGTGGCATGAGTGCCTGTTTCTCGGCACTTTTCGGAACACCTATTGCGTCAGCTGTTTTCTCCATGGAAGTAATCAGCGTCGGTGTTATGTATTATGCTGCTTTAGTGCCATGCGTACTCGCTGCATTTATAGCACAGGGCATAGCCTCTGCACTAGGACTTGAATCTACACATTTTGTAGTTGATGAAATCGCTTCTTTTTCTTTTATTAATGGCAGTAAATTCATCATCATGTCCGTACTTTTTGCTCTTGCAAGCATTCTGCTGTGTGTTGTTTTACACGGTACTTCAAAGCTCTACACTGATTACATAAACAACCCATACATAAGAATAATTATTGCCGGTGCTCTTGTTATTGCCATGCGTTACATATTTGGCACAACTGATTATCTCGGTGCAGGCTCAGATATTATTGCAAGAAGCTTTGTAACAAGTTGTGCATGGTATGTATTCCTTTTAAAAATGCTGTTTACAGCCGTAACTTTGGGCGGTGGATTCAAAGGTGGCGAAATTGTTCCTACTCTTTTCGTGGGTGCAACGCTTGGAAGCTTCTTAGCACCTATATTCGGACTCCCTGTAGGATTATGTGCAGCATGTGGTATGGTAAGTGTGTTCTGCGGAGTAACTAACTGCCCTCTCACATCATTTATTCTATCTATCGAAATGTTTGGTGCATCAACTATGAAATTCACGATTCTGTGTATTGCATTAAGTTATCTGTTATCCGGATATTACAGCCTGTATAACAGCCAGAAAATCGTCTATTCTAAGTATAAAACAGAATATATAAACCGCCGGTCCCATTGACCTGTACAGGTCAAAGAACCGACGGTTCTTTTATTGGAGGGCTGCTACTTACACATATCTCCAGTCTTCTATCCGAAACTGTATTGAAACAATCCCATTATATTCATTAATATCCGGGTAATACACCATAGATATCTTCCTTCCAACCTCTGGTATCTCCTGTCCGTCTAATTTGAACCTGATTGCTGTCACCAGCTTGCCATGCTCACTTTCTAACTGACATCTTAATACATTTTTATTTTTTCCAATCACAGCTGACTGTCTGACAGTAAGATTTCTGTCTGCAAACACCGGTTTTTCATTACCTTTCCCGAAAGGCTGCAGCTTCTCAAACTGTTTTATAAGTTTTATATCAACATAATCAACCGGCATAGGCACATCAATCCACACTGTAGGGGTAAGAACATTTTCTGTCATTGTCTGATTCTCATTCAGTGCTTTCCTGAATTCATCAATTTTATCAATATCAAGCGATATTCCGGCAGCCATTGGATGTCCGCCATATTTGTTAAGGAGTTTACCACATTTACTTATCTCCTCAAACATGTTATAGCCTTCTATTGAACGCCCTGAGCCCTTTGCACCATCTTCTGCCTTAGTGATTACTATTGAAGGCCTGTAGAATTTTTCTCTTACCCTTCCTGCAATTATCCCTGCAACACTTTCATGGCAGTCAGGAAGATACACAACTAACACCTTGTCGTCTTTTAGTTCAGTGTTCTCAACCTGTTCAATTGCAATAGCGGCATATTCTTCTGTTATATCTTTTCTTTCAACATTAAGTATGCGAAGCTCTAAAGCCTTATTTCTCGCGTCCTCCATATCTGTAGTAAGAAGCAGTTCAATGGCTCTTCTTGCTGAATCAAGTCTTCCTGTTGCATTAAGACATGGACCTATAACAAATCCTATGTGATATGAGCTTATCTTGTCTATCTCAAGCTCACACGCCTCTACAAGTGCTCTTATACCAATATTAGTAGTTACTGCCAGATGCTTTAAACCATATTTAACAATTACCCTGTTCTCATCTGATAAATCAACTACATCCCCTATTGTTGCAATTGCCATAAGCTCTGCATATTCTTTAAGATCGATTGGATTAAGTCCAAGTCTCTCATATAGAATCTTAATAACCTTGAAGGCTACTCCTGCTCCACACAGCTTATCAAATGGATATGGGCAGTCCTCCTGTTTAGGATTAACGATTGCATCTGCCTGTGGTACTTTATGTATCTTTTCACCATCAACATAGTCAAACGGAATATCATGATGATCAGTAACAATTACTGTCATGCCCTTTTCTTTAGCATATTTAATCTGCTCAATCGCAGCAATTCCATTATCGCATGTAATGATTGTATCTGTGCCATTATTATATGCTTCATCTATTAAGTGCTCATTAATACCGTATCCGTCAATAATTCTGTCTGGTACTGCAAATGTTACATCTGCTCCTGCAGCCTTTAGCCCTTTGTAGAGAATTGTTGTTGAACATATTCCATCTATATCATAATCACCGATAATATGTATTTTCTTTCCAGCTTGTATCTTGTCTGTGAGGATATCAACACATTTGTCTGCATCCTTTAATAAATGTGGTGAATGCATATCATCCACGGTCCCATTAAGATACATATTTATCTGCTCGTCCGTTTCTAACCCTCTGTTACGGATAATTCTTGCCATAACCTGGTCAATGCCAAATCTTTCCCCAATTGCTTTGAAATCAGCTTTCTTAGTGTATACTCTCCAGTTGCTTTTCACTCTTTTCTCCCTGTTTCACTATTAAACCAATTATGGCGGGAACTGATATACAATCCCCGCCATGTCATAAACTTATTGTATCTGTTAATTAAACCTGAGAACCGTCTTCAAAAACCTCTTTCTTAGAAGCTGCTTTTTTATTATTCTCTTCTACAACGCCTCTCTTCTTACCACCCATTACATACCACATAGCACTTGTTAAGCATACTGATGAGTAAGCACCAACAACAATACCTACGATAAGTGGAAGTGTGAACTCCTTAACAGAAGTTACACCCATAATGAAAAGAACTATAAGCATTATAAGTGTTGTTATAGATGTATATACTGTTCTTGACATTGTGCTTGTAATTGATGAGTTAACAAGCTCTGTAATGTTAGTCTTCGAATTAGCTGTCTTTAACTGCTCTCTTATTCTATCAAAGATAATAATTGTACCGTTGATAGAGTAACCTACTATTGTAAGCATACATGCAATAAATGTTGTTCCAACTGGAATTCTTGCAAATGCATAGAATGCAATAACAACAAGTACATCATGAAGAAGTGCTAATACAGCAGCTAACGCAAATCTGATATCACGGAATCTTACAAAGATATATATCAGCATACAGATTGTAGCAAGTATAACTGAAAGAATAGCATCTCTCTTAACTGTTGCAGAAACTGATGAGCTGATTGTATCTGTCTCAACGATTGTTCCATCCTTTATTGGGTACTTAGCTGTAACAGCATTTTCAATAGCTTCTCTCTGCTCAAGTGAGAGATCTGATGTCTTGAAGGAAACCTGTGTTGAATCTGCAACCTTCTGCTGCTGAACCTCTGTAATACCTGCAGCATCTCTGATTACAGGGATGATATTATCCTCAATCTCTTCTGCTGTATATTCTTTATCAAATGTAAATGTTGTTGTTGAACCACCAACAAACTCAAGACTGAAATTTAATGCTCTGTTTCCAAGACCAGCCTGAACTGCCATAGTTATGATACCTGCAGCAATAACTACTGCTGAGCCAATCGCAGCCCATTTCTTAATGCTAAGAACATCAAGCGTCTTTCTGTATACATTCTTACCATACCACTTAGCGTCCCTTATACCAAAGTTATATAAGAGCTTCATAATAACCTTAGTAATAACAAGTGAAGTAAAAATTGATACGATATTACCAACTGCAAGAGTTGGAGCAAAGCCCTTAACTGGACCTGTACCGAATATGTACAATACTAAAGCAGCGATAAGTGTTGTTACGTTACCATCTACTATAGATGATGTTGCCTTGTTATAACCTGAAAGAATAGCACTTTCTACAGACTTTCCGGCACCAATCTCTTCTCTTATTCTTGTATAGATAATAACATTACCATCTACCGCCATACCAATACCAAGAATAATACCTGCAATACCTGGAAGTGTAAGAGTAAGATCATATACACTTACAAGGAATAAAACAAGTGCTGTATAGATAATCAGTGATAATGTTGCAACAAGTCCAGGAATTCTGAACATAACAATCATGAATAAGCAAAGTAATGCAAGACCTATAGCAGCTGCAATTAAACTTGTCTTGATTGCTGCATGTCCAAGCTGTGCACCAACAATGTTAGAGCTTACTTCCTCAAGTGTAAGAGGAATTGAACCAACTCTTATATATGTTGCAAGGTTATCTGCCTCATCGAATGATTCCATACCTGTGATAGTTGCTGTACCACCTGATATAGCTGTCTTAACGTTAGGTGCACTTACAACTTCTCCATCATATACAATATATATTCTTTTACCGATATTAGCTGATGTTGCATCGTAGAACTTAGTTGATCCCTCATCTGTAAATGTAAGCTGCACTCCATAAGGAGTATCTTCCTGACTATTAGTATCTGTGTAAGCCTGTGCAGCTTTTACATCAGAACCTGTAAGTAGTGGTGTGTAGTCATTTCCCTGTGAAAATGCTGTATATCCTGTGGAATCAAGGAATTCCAATGAACCTGGTGTACCAAGTTCCTTAAGAATCTCATTAGCATCTGTTACTCCAGGAATCTCAACAGTGATTCTGTTGTCACCTTCCTTATAAACCTGTGACTCTGTACTCTTTCCTTCTACTCGCTTCTGAAGCTTGTAGATAGTATCCTCTACATCCTGTGATGTAAAGTTATCTTCCTTAATCTGGTATGTGATACTTACACCACCGGCAAGATCAAGACCAAGATCTATATCGTAAGTGCTTCCGTATCCCTTTCCATTAAGTCCGAAAAATGCTGTTAATACAAGTCCAACCAGTAAAACAGCAACGATTATTGAATAAATAATCTTCTT
>OGFU01000658.1_pt1 | contig 11029 bp, 10 predicted proteins | sample 1571061 | NCBI WGS metagenome assembly OGFU01 (sample SAMEA2582063, study PRJEB24529) | metagenome | biome: Human gut stool | place: China | collected 2011 | reverse complement strand
CTGGCTGGTAAAGCCCATGATACGAAAAACCGGTCTGCTGCCCAATCCTATTTTGATATTAATACGGGATTGACCCAAAAGATATTTGATTTCTTTCTGGAATCGTCTGCGAAGAAGTTCGTATTCTTCAGTTCTGTGAAAGCCGCTGCAGACAGTGTGGTGGGTGATATGCTGACTGAAGATGTGGTGCCTGCTCCGATAGGACCGTATGGGGAGAGCAAGATAGCTGCCGAGAATTATATTCTTGGCAAGTTGAATGTTGAAAATGGAGAACTGAAAGTTAATCCGTATGATGACAAAAAGGTCTATATCCTGCGTCCTTGCATGATTCATGGTCCCGGCAATAAAGGCAATCTGAATCTTCTTTATAATGTGGTGAAAAAAGGTGTTCCCTGGCCTTTGGGGGCTTTTGAGAACAGGAGGTCTTTTACTTCGATAGACAATCTTTGCTATGTGGTGGAAGGACTGTTGACTAAGGAGGTGGGGAGTGGTATCTACCATATGGGGGATGATGAAGCCTTGTCCACGAATGAACTGATAACTTTGATGTGTCGGGCTTTGGACCGTAAACCGCATATCTGGAAGATAAACAGAGGACTGATGGAGTTCTGTGCCCGTTTTGGGACTCTGCTCCATTTGCCTTTGAATGAAGAGCGTCTGCGCAAGTTGACAGAGAATTATGTGGTGAGTAATGCGAAGATAAAGGCTGCCCTGGGTATTGACAGAATGCCGGTGAGGGCAGAGGAGGGGATAGTGAGAACGATAAAATCGTTCTCAAATATAAAAGTAAACAATTAAGAATTAAAAATTAAAGAGGAAAATACTGTTATGTATTATCTGCTTATACTGGTTCTGCTGTTTTTAGCAGAACTTTTTTATTTTAGAATAGCTGATAGGTGCAATATCATCGACAAGCCCAATGAGCGGAGTTCCCATACGAAAGTGACTTTACGCGGTGGTGGGATTATTTTCTATTTCGGAGCGTTGGCCTATTTCCTGACGAGTGACTTTGAATATCCCTGGTTCCTGCTTGCCTTGACACTGGTGACGTTCATCAGCTTCGTGGACGATATAAAATCCACCGGACAGATGACAAGGCTGCTTTTTCATTTCTCTGCTATGGCTATGATGTTTTATCAGTGGGGGCTGTTCTCCTTGTCCTGGTGGTGGATAGTCATAGCCTTGATAGTCTGTACGGGCATCATCAATGCCTACAATTTTATGGATGGGATTAACGGCATAACCGGCGGTTACTCTCTGGTTATTCTTGCTGCGTTGGCTTATGTCAATAAGGAGGTGGTTACTTTTGTGGAAGCGGATTTCATCTATACCGTTATCTGTTCTGTTCTTGTCTTCTGCTTCTTCAATTTCCGCAAGCGTGCTAAATGCTTTGCCGGTGATGTGGGTTCGGTGAGCATTGCCTTTATCCTTCTTTTCCTGATAGGCAGGCTCATCATTGAAACGGAAGATTTCAGCTGGATAGTCCTTTTATCTGTTTACGGTGTGGATAGTGTGCTGACTATCATTCACCGCCTGATGCTTCATGAGAATATCGGGCTACCGCATCGCAAGCATCTGTATCAGATTATGGCGAATGAGCTGAAGATTCCTCATGTAATGGTTTCTTCTATTTACATGGTAGTGCAGGCAATCATAATTGTAGGATATATAATGTGTTTGGATTCAAGCTACTGGTATCTGCTATGTACCATCCTCTTGTTAAGTCTTATTTATGTCTGTTTCATGAAGAGGTATTTTGGATTACATCAATCAATTTGAAATAAGCTTTCCTTTTCTTGATTAAGTTGGCTTACCTAATCTGTTAGCTTGTAAATCAATGCTTTATAAACTTATCTCAGAAAACAGCTTCAGCGAGGCTGTTTTCTTTGTTTGCAGGCAAATATATCCTCACCTTTGCATTGTTGATCAACAAAACGAGATTAAAAACCATGTTGAATTAAAAATGTAAAAAGGAGAAAGAAAGTATGCCTTTATTTTATTATGCAAGACAGTCGTCTCTGGCGACGAAAGAGGGTGCCAAACTTTGGCATCTGAGTTTGAAGAAAGTGGGAAGGGCTGTGGATGCGCAACAGCTGGCTGAGGTGATTGCCGAGAAGTCTTCCCTGACTCCGGGTGACGTACATAATGTAATTCGTAACCTGATGACGGTAATGAGGAGCCAGTTGCTGAACAGCCGTACGGTGCGTCTGGATGGCCTGGGCACATTCACCATGAAGGCCCGTACGAGAGGTAAGGGAGTGGTCAAATCTGAAGACGTGAATCCCAATCAGGTGACTGCTCTACGCTGCCAGTTTACTCCGGAATATACGCGACCGGCGGCTATCGGTACTACGCGTGCCCTGATTCAAGGTGTGGAGTTTGAGAAATGGACGGGAGTGGTTACGGACGGTAAGGATGATGCCGGTGATGGTGGTAATTCCGGTGGCGGTTCCGACGGTGATCAGGGAGAGAACCCATTAGGATAAGATGGATTTACTAATTTTGAAAGATTAAGACTATGAAAAAGAACGTTTGGGACAAGATTTTGAAGGTAGTGATAGCTGTTGCTTCCGCCATATTGGGAGCTTTAGGCGCCAATGCAATGAATATATAAATTGTAGATTTATATAGAATATTAGGAGAAAGGCGGTGAAGGGAAAGCACTTCATCGCCTTTTTGTTATTTTCTTCATTTATAATTCCCTGCCAACCAAAAAATCTTATTACCTTTGCAGGTCACTTTTGGAAACAATAAAAATATAATGATATGAATATCTCTTATAATTGGTTGAAAGAGTATGTCGATTTCGATTTGACACCGGATGAAGTTGCTGCGGCACTGACCTCCATCGGACTGGAAACGGGAAGTGTGGAAGAGGTGCAAACCATTAAAGGCGGACTGGAAGGACTGGTCATCGGCGAAGTGCTGACATGCGAAGCTCATCCCAACTCGGACCATATGCACGTCACTACGGTGAACCTGGGACAAGGTGAACCCGTGCAGATTGTATGCGGCGCTCCGAATGTAGCTGCCGGACAGAAAGTGGTAGTAGCCACGTTGGGTACAAAACTGTATGACGGTGACGAATGTTTTACCATCAAGAAATCAAAACTTCGTGGCGTGGAATCTGTCGGCATGATTTGTGCTGAAGATGAAATCGGTATCGGTACGGACCACGCAGGCATCATCGTACTGCCGGAGACAGCTGTTCCGGGTACGCTTGCCAAGGACTACTATAACATCAAGAGCGATTACGTGCTGGAAGTGGACATCACTCCCAACCGTGCCGATGCGTGCTCACATTATGGGGTGGCACGCGACTTGTATGCCTACTTGATACAGAACGGTAAGCCGGCTACTTTAAAGAAACCTTCGGTAGACGCTTTTGCGGTAGAAAATCACGACTTGGATATTAAAGTAACTGTAGAGAACAGCGAGGCATGTCCCCGATATGCCGGCGTTACGGTGAAAGGGGTTACAGTGAAAGAAAGCCCCGAATGGTTGCAGAACAAGTTGCGTATTATCGGCCTGCGTCCTATCAATAATGTGGTGGATATTACCAACTATATCGTCCATGCTTTCGGCCAGCCGCTGCACTGCTTCGATGCAGATAAGATTAAAGGCGGTGAGGTGATTGTAAAGACCATGCCGGAAGGTACTCCGTTTGTAACTCTTGATGGCGTGGAGCGTAAATTGAACGAACGCGACCTGATGATTTGCAATAAGGAAGAGGCGATGTGTATTGCCGGTGTGTTCGGCGGTCTGGATTCCGGTTCTACGGAAACCACCAAAGATGTATTCCTTGAAAGTGCTTACTTCCATCCCACATGGGTGCGCAAGACAGCCCGTCGCCATGCGTTGAACACAGACGCTTCTTTCCGTTTTGAAAGAGGTATTGACCCGAATGCCACTATTTACTGCCTGAAGCTGGCAGCTTTGATGGTAAAGGAACTTGCCGGAGGTACCATTTCTTCTGAAATAAAAGATGTGTGCGCCGCTCCTGCCAAGGATTTCCGTGTGGAACTTGCCTATGAGAAAGTGAACTCACTGATTGGCAAAGTTATTCCGGTGGATACCATCAAGAGCATCGTGACAAGTCTGGAAATGAAGATTGTAGACGAGACAGCCGAAGGGCTTACACTGGATGTTCCTCCTTACCGTGTGGACGTGCAGCGCGATTGCGATGTAATAGAGGATATCCTGCGTATCTACGGATATAATAATGTGGAGATTCCGACTACCTTGAAGTCTTGTCTGACTACCAAGGGTGAATATGATAAATCCAACAAACTGCAAAACCTGGTTGCCGAGCAGCTGGTGGGCTGTGGTTTCAATGAGATTCTGAACAACTCGTTGACGCGTGCCGCTTACTATGACAACTTGGAGTCTTATCCGTCGAAGAATCTGGTAATGTTGCTGAATCCGTTGAGTGCAGACTTGAATGCCATGCGTCAGACACTGCTTTTCGGTGGATTGGAAAGCATCTCGCACAACGCCAACCGTAAGAATGCAGACCTGAAATTCTTTGAATTCGGTAATTGTTATCACTTCAACGAGGAAAAGAAGAATCCGGAGAAAGTGCTTGCCGCTTATTCCGAAGACTATCATCTTGGTTTGTGGGTGACTGGCAAGAGGGTGGCCAACTCATGGGCTCATCCGGACGAGAACAGCTCGGTATATGAGCTGAAGGCATACGTTGAGAATGTCTTTGCCAGATTGGGGCTGCACATGCATGATTTGGTTGTCGGCAATCTGACTGATGACATCTATGCTGCCGGTTTATCTGTACAGACAAGGGGTGGAAAGCGGTTGGCTACTTTCGGTATTGTAACAAAGAAGCTGCTGAAGGCATTCGATATTGACAACGAGGTTTACTATGCCGATTTCAACTGGAAAGAATTGTTGAAGGCCATCCGCAATGTGAAGGTGAGCTATACGGAAATCTCCAAGTTCCCTGCCGTGAAACGTGACTTGGCACTGCTGCTCGACAAGAAAGTGCAATTTGCGGAAATCGAGAAGATTGCCTACGAGACGGAGAAAAAGCTGCTGAAGGAGGTTTCTCTCTTCGACGTTTACGAGGGTAAGAATCTGGAAGCCGGTAAGAAGAGTTACGCGGTGAGCTTCCTGTTGCAGGATGAGAATGCCACGTTGAACGATAAGCAGATTGACAAGATTATGTCCAAACTGGTGAAGAACCTGGAGGACAAGTTGAATGCCAAGCTACGTTGATTCATTATTCAGAATTTATAATTCATAATTTAAAATACAGTTCCAATGGGAAGAGCGTTTGAATATAGAAAAGCTGCCAAATTGAAAAGATGGGGTCACATGGCAAAGACCTTTACAAGACTGGGTAAACAAATTGCTATTGCGGTGAAGGCCGGTGGTCCGGAGCCGGAAAACAACCCGACACTGCGTTCGGTTATCGCTACTTGTAAGCGTGAAAACATGCCGAAGGATAATATTGAACGTGCTATCAAGAATGCGATGGGTAAGGACCAGAGCGACTATAAGGGTATGACTTATGAAGGATACGGTCCTCACGGTGTAGCTGTTTTTGTGGATACACTGACCGATAACACTACCCGTACAGTAGCCGATGTGCGTTCCGTATTCAACAAGTTCGGCGGTAACTTGGGAACAATGGGTTCACTGGCTTTCTTGTTTGACCACAAGTGCGTGTTCACTTTCAAGAAGAAAGACGGTATCGATATGGAGGAACTTATTCTTGACTTGATAGACTATGACGTAGAGGAAGACTACGAAGAGGATGAAGAAGAAGGTACTATCACTATTTATGGTGATCCGAAAAGCTATGCAGCTATCCAGAAACATTTGGAAGAGTGCGGTTTTGAAGATGTCGGCGGTGAGTTTACCTATATCCCGAACGATATGAAGGATGTGACTCCCGAGCAACGCGAAACCATCGACAAAATGATAGAGCGTCTCGAAGAGTTTGATGATGTACAGACGGTTTATACTAACATGAAACCGGAAGAAGGCGGAGAATAATGACATATACATACAAGACGCAAGGTACGTGTAGCAGTAACATCGAACTGAATGTGGAAGATGGTATTGTGAAAGAAGTGGCATTTTGGGGTGGATGTAATGGAAACCTGCAAGGACTTTCACGTTTGGTGAAAGGCATGCCGGTAGATGCGGTGATTGCCCGTTTGGAAGGAATTCGCTGCGCCCCGGCCAATTGTGCAAGGCATTGCACGAGATGGGGTATTGAGCCTACTGCCTGAAAGAATGGATGAGAGCCCCTGACATTGAAAGATGCCAGGGGCTTTTTTTGAACCTAACATGGAGGTATTTGTTATTATTTGAGTATTTTTACGCTCTTAATTGAACAGACACAATGAAGAATATTTTTAAAGACTTGAAACGGAGAGACCACAAACGCTATCTGGGCGGTCTGGACGTTTTTAAATATATAGGTCCCGGACTGCTGGTGACTGTGGGCTTTATTGACCCGGGGAACTGGGCATCTAATTTTGCGGCAGGGTCTGAATTTGGCTATTCATTGCTGTGGGTCGTGACTTTATCCACTATCATGCTGATTGTATTGCAGCATAATGTGGCGCATCTTGGCATTGTAACCGGCTTGTGCTTGTCCGAAGCCGCTACCAAATATACTCCTTCCTGGGTGTCGCGTCCCATATTGGGTACAGCAGTGCTGGCTTCCATCTCGACTTCGCTGGCAGAGATATTGGGAGGTGCCATCGCTTTGCAGATGCTGTTTGACATTCCCATCATATGGGGCTCTATCTTGACTACCGTATTTGTAGTCGTCATGCTTTTCACTAATTCCTACAAGAAGATAGAACGTTCCATCATTGCTTTTGTTTCGGTCATCGGGCTCTCCTTTATCTATGAGCTGTTTCTGGTGAAGATAGATTGGCCGCTGGCCGCACAAGGGTGGGTGACACCTTCGTTCCCGCATGGGAGCATGCTGATTATCATGAGTGTGCTCGGTGCGGTGGTGATGCCGCATAATCTGTTTCTGCACTCGGAAGTGATACAGAGCCATGAATATAATAAGAAAGATGATGCGTCCATCCGCAAGGTGTTGAAATATGAATTGTTCGACACGCTGTTCTCTATGATTGTGGGATGGGCTATCAACAGTGCCATGATACTGCTGGCTGCGGCAACTTTCTTTAAAAGCGGTATTCAGGTGGAAGAGTTGCAGCAGGCCAAATCCTTGCTGGAGCCGTTGCTGGGGAACAGTGCTGCCGTGGTTTTTGCATTGGCATTACTGATGGCGGGTATATCTTCCACGATAACCAGCGGTATGGCGGCAGGTTCTATCTTTGCCGGTATTTTCGGAGAATCCTATCATATCAAAGACAGTCACTCGCAGGTGGGTGTGATTCTGTCGCTGGGCATTGCACTGCTGCTGATTTTCTTTATCGGAGACCCGTTCAAAGGACTGCTGATTTCACAGATGATACTGAGCATCCAGCTGCCGTTCACGGTTTTCCTGCAAGTAGGACTGACTTCTTCGCGCAAAGTGATGGGGCAGTATGTAAACAGCAAATGGAGTACATTTGTACTTTATGCCATTGCTGCGGTGGTCACTGTGCTGAATATCATGCTGCTGGTATCCGAGTTGACATCTTGAATAATTCATTTTTAAGAAATCAAATAAGTAGTATGAAGATTATTACATATAACGTAAATGGGCTGAGGGCTGCCGTGACAAAAGGTTTTCCCGAGTGGCTGGCACAAGAGCAGCCGGATGTGCTTTGTTTGCAGGAAACAAAGCTGCAACCGGAACAGTATCCGGCGGAGGCGCTGGATGCTTTGGGGTATAAGCATTACCTATATTCTGCACAGAAGAAGGGGTATAGTGGAGTCGCTATTCTGAGCAAGCAAGAACCGGACCATGTGGAGTACGGCATGGGCATTGAAGAATATGATAACGAAGGGCGCTTTATCCGTGCCGACTTCGGTGATGTGTCTGTTGTGAGTGTTTATCATCCTTCCGGTACCAGCGGCGACGAACGTCAGGCCTTCAAGATGGTCTGGTTGGAGAAATTCCAAGAGTATGTATTGGAGTTGGAACGTACGCGTCCTAACCTTATTCTTTGCGGTGATTATAATATCTGCCATGAGGCAATAGATATTCATGACCCTGTCAGGAATGCCACCAACAGCGGCTTTTTGCCTGAAGAGCGGGAGTGGATGACGCGCTTTCTCAATGCGGGATTCATAGATTCCTTCCGTTGGCTTCATCCCGACAAGCAGGAATACACGTGGTGGAGCTATCGCTTTAACTCACGTGCCAAGAACAAAGGGTGGCGTATTGATTATTGCATGGTGAGTGAGCCGGTGCGTCCGATGTTGAAGGAGGCGAGAATATTGGGTGACGTTGTCCACTCGGACCATTGCCCGATGTTGTTGGAAATTACAGAATGATTATGGAAACAAAAGACAGAATAGAAAAAGCTGTGGAGCTTTTCAAGAGTGGCTATAACTGTTCGCAATCGGTAGTGGGAGCTTTTGCAGATATGTATGGCTTTACAGAAGAGCAGGCTTTCCGGATGTCCGCCTCTTTTGGTGGTGGCATAGGTCGTATGAGGCAGACATGCGGTGCTGCATGCGGCATGTTCCTATTGGCCGGATTGGAAAAAGGAGCTGTGGAAGGCAAGGACCGTGAAGGTAAGGCGGCAAACTATGCGTTGGTGCAGGAGCTGGCTGCTGAATTCAAGAAACGAAATGGCTCTTTGATATGTGCTGAATTGTTGGGGTTGAGAAAACCGGAAGGTTCGTCCGTTCCGGAAGCCCGTACCGAGCAGTATTATGCTAAACGCCCGTGTGCCAGGATGGTAGAGGTAGCTGCCCAAATTTGGACCGAATACCTGGAAAAAACGTCCTCAAAGTAAGAAAAAAGAACTTTTTTACCCCTTAGTAAGAAAAAAAGTGCCTAATAACGTGTTGTATAACATAAATATACCTATCTTTGCAGCGATATAAAAACACCGACATCTCTATCTTTGGAGATGAGGATAACGTTTAACTAAAAGCAAATAGAAATGTTAAAAGAAAAAGCTGGTAATGTTGCAGGACAGATTTGGACTGCACTGAATGGCACAGATGGCTTGACTCACAAGCAAATCAAGAAAGCAACTAAACTGATCGACAAGGACTTCTTCCTGGGATTGGGCTGGTTGTTAAGAGAAGACAAGGTCTCTACTTCTGAAGTGGAAGGCGAATTGTTTGTAAAGCTGAACTAAGCGAGGAATTGATTGGAATGTTATAAAAAGATGCGTTGGTACATGAATATGTTATCAACGCATTTTTTTTATTTGCTCTGTTTTCATTATCTTTGCGCACCCAATTAATAGATAGTTATTGACAATGAAGAATATACGAAATTTTTGCATTATTGCCCATATCGACCACGGTAAATCAACCTTGGCAGACCGTCTGCTGGAATTTACCAATACTATACAAGTAACTAACGGACAGATGCTGGATGACATGGACCTTGAGAAGGAAAGAGGTATCACCATCAAGAGCCATGCCATACAAATGGAGTATACCTATAAAGGTGAAAAGTATATTCTGAACTTGATAGACACTCCGGGACACGTGGACTTCTCGTACGAGGTGTCACGTTCCATCGCCGCTTGTGAAGGAGCGTTGCTTATTGTAGATGCTTCGCAAGGAGTGCAGGCGCAGACCATTTCAAACCTCTATATGGCGATTGAGCATGATTTGGAGATTATCCCCGTCATCAACAAATGTGACATGGCAAGCGCCATGCCCGAGGAAGTGGAGGACGAAATCGTTGAACTGTTGGGCTGCAAGCGTGATGAGATTATCCGTGCTTCCGGCAAAACAGGCATGGGAGTGGAAGAGATTCTGGCTGCGGTCATTGAGCGTATCCCTCATCCGGAGGGTGACGAGGAAGCTCCGTTGCAGGCGTTGATTTTCGATTCTGTCTTCAATTCTTTCCGTGGTATCATTGCATATTTCAAGATAGTGAACGGTGTGATTCGTAAAGGGGATAAAGTGAAATTCTTAAATACAGGCAAGGAATATGATGCGGATGAAATCGGAGTGCTCAAAATGGAAATGATGCCACGTCCGGAGTTGCGTACGGGGGATGTGGGCTATATCATCTCGGGTATCAAAACCTCTAAGGAAGTGAAAGTAGGTGATACGATTACGCATATTGCCCGTCCTTGCGAAGAGGCCATCGCCGGTTTTGAGGAGGTGAAGCCGATGGTTTTTGCCGGTGTGTACCCCATCGAGGCAGAAGATTTCGAGGACTTGCGTTCTTCTTTGGAGAAGTTGCAGTTGAATGATGCTTCGCTGACTTTCCAGCCTGAGTCTTCATTAGCTTTGGGCTTTGGTTTCCGTTGCGGTTTCCTTGGGCTGCTCCATATGGAGATTGTGCAGGAGCGCCTTGACCGTGAATTTGACATGAACGTTATCACCACCGTGCCCAACGTTTCCTACAATATCTATGACAAGCAGGGAAATATGACTGAAGTGCATAACCCCGGCAGCATGCCCGACCCTACTATGATAGACCGTATTGAGGAGCCCTATATCCGTGCCTCGGTGATTACCACCACTGATTACATCGGCCCTATCATGACTCTTTGTCTGGGCAAGCGTGGCGAGCTGGTGAAGCAGGAATATATTTCAGGTAACCGCGTAGAAATATACTATGACATGCCTCTTGGCGAAATAGTTATCGATTTCTATGATAAATTGAAGAGTATCTCTAAGGGATATGCCTCTTTTGACTATCATCCCAACGGTTTTCGTCCTTCCAAACTGGTGAAGCTGGATATTTTGCTGAACGGTGAGCCGGTGGATGCTCTTTCTACCTTGACACACTTTGACAATGCCTACGAATTGGGACGCCGGATGTGCGAGAAGTTGAAAGACCTGATTCCGAGACAGCAGTTCGATATCGCCATTCAGGCTGCTATCGGTGCCAAGATTATTTCCCGGGAAACGATTAAGGCTGTGCGTAAGGACGTAACGGCCAAATGTTATGGAG
>OGFU01000650.1_pt1 | contig 11177 bp, 9 predicted proteins | sample 1571061 | NCBI WGS metagenome assembly OGFU01 (sample SAMEA2582063, study PRJEB24529) | metagenome | biome: Human gut stool | place: China | collected 2011 | reverse complement strand
ACTTTTTATATTTTTAGCAATCATCTCAGAAGTAACCGCAGTAAAATAATCTTTTGCTGTGCTAAATAAAAAATTACTTATAAAACCCACAAATAAAATTAATATACAGCAATAAAAATCATAAACCTGTTTTTTAGAAAACCCATCATCAATAAGTATTTTATAAATATAAGGAATAATAATAGAAACTCCACTTTGAATAATTGTACAAATAAGTATCACTATTACTCTTATCTTTTGGCTCAGTAAATATTTTTTTAAGTACATAAAATAATTATTCATTTCCATTCTCCTTATTTTCAAATTATAACCTTTAAAATATCTTTATTTTTATATTCTGTCTACATTGTATTTTTTTTTGCGTATTTTGCCAAGCATGATATCGTTATTACTATATTCACGCATTCTACTATCCATACAAATTTTTTATATGTAAACACTCAAACACGAGTACCTAAAAAAAATAAGAACCGCCATATCGGGCGGTTACTGTTTACTGTTGGTTTCTAATTTCTTCTGGAAGTTTTGAGACCGTGGTAACAGATCTTCTATAAAGGAACATGGATATTCTTGTCTCAAGAAACCCAGATTCCGGTAACATGGAAACCGGTATTCCGGAGCGGAAACCACCATTGATTGGCTTGATTAATACTCATAAGGAATCGAACGAATGTCAAGCCCAGAGCCGCCGTGGCTCAGAAATCCCGGGAATAATCATCTGGCAAGCTCTTTTACGCAGCCTGCTGACAGCATTATAAAAACAGTTGGGAGAAATCCCATGTTCATGTCACCGCCCATTCATCCATTCATCCAAAACACCCTGAAATACGTTTACTACTCATAATGAAATCTCCAACAAATAGTAGTGAATTCCTACTTCCTATCAAAAGTAATGGAGTAAAAAATCTATCTGCTATCATTATTATGAACGATAAAGTGATAAATTCATAGTCACCTCAAAATTTAAGTGCTTACTTTTATTTGCTATGCGCAAAAATAGCCAAAAGCAGAAATATCTGCTCTTAGCTATTTGATAATTCATAACGAAGTTGTTGGGATAATCCTTAACACATTGATTTCCTGACAACCCCTTACTTATATTTTATAAATTTGCCTTATATAATACCATCTAATATTTTAAAAATAAACGGTTTCCTTATTTATGTGAACTTCGCCTTAAAAATATTTCACAAGTTCCTTCCTTCATATTGTTCGCTGCCACACCGTAGATACGGTAAAAAATCAATTTACACTTTATTTAACATTACAAAAATTGAAATGCAAGAATTATTAGTTTCAAATGTCATTTCCCCGCTATACTTATTGATCACATTTTTGATATTTTTCATCCCAAATCCATGATTTTCTTGATCGTCCTTACGTGATACAAAATCAATCTCTTCCCCTTCTACAGTGTTGTTTTCTACGGATATTGTTAAAAAAGACTTTATTACCTTTGCCCTAACATTAATATATCTCTTACTTTCTTCTTCTTTAATTGATGCTTCTATAGCATTATCAAGTAGATTTCCAAATAATGTACACAAGTCAAAATCGTCTATCCAATTAGCGAGTTTCATATTAGCATCAATATCTATAGAAATATTATATTTTAATGCTTTTGCAAACTCGCGGGCAACACTAGGTTTTAAAACACCAATTGGTTTCTTTGCCCGCCTAATCAATGTTGGGTTGTTGAAATTCAGGCACGCAAAAAAGACCGCTTCCATAGCCGTTCTAATATAGCACAGTACATTCCAACTCGTCAACAACTTTTTTAAAGAAAATATAGTGACAAAAAATGAACTTCATATTATAATATTTGTACAAAAACATACGATATATATAAGGAAATGGATTTCCTTACATTTTCTACCGATTATTACAGACAAGGAGGTGACTGTTATGATCAGCAGCGTGTACAGCTATTATCTTGCCCAGTATGGACATAAGACTAACTCAAAGTACGATACACACACTAAAGCACAATTAAAGAATACATATGGCAGAGTTCTGAAATCTAACAGTCAGACTCCTACATATAAGACAGATATGTCAGAGGCTGCACAGAAATATGCCATCGACCTTAAAGAGAATGCCAGAGAATTAAGTAACATTGCCAATGAGCTTTCAGGAAGCGACGGTCACGGCATGGTATTTAAGAAATCAGCAGTATCAAGTAATCCTGAAAGCGTAACTGCCGAATACATAGGAGATAGTGCTTCTCCTGACAGTGCAAGCTTTGAAATCGATGTAAAGCAGCTGGCAACAAGCCAGATTAATACCGGTAATTTCTTGCAGCCTAATCACCGCACTGTAGAACCTGGTGATTATTCATTTGACCTTAACATCAATAACCTGACCTATGAATTCCAGTTTACAGTCGATGAAGCGGAAAGTAATTCTGACATTCAGAATAAGCTTGCACGACTTATCAACAGATCTAACATTGGATTAGCAGCCAGTGTTAACGAAGACAGCCTCGGCAACACTGCTCTCTCAATAGTGTCAGACATGACTGGTATAAATGGCATTAAGCCGACAATATTCAACATCAGTCCCAACAAGGATATCCAAACCAATAATCCCGATTTCGTTGAAGGCTTTGATGAACCAACAATGAAGAACAATACTAACTTCATTAATGCATTTGGCTTAGACAGAGTATCACAGTATCCATCTAATGCAATATTTTCAATTAATGGAGAGGAACGGTCTTCTGCATCCAACGATATTACAATTAACAAAGCATTTGCAATAAACTTCAACAGTACTACGGAGGAGCCTGTATCCATAAGTCTCAGGGAAGATACTGATTCGATAACAGAAAGTATTGGCGAACTTGTTTCAGGATATAACAGGCTTTTTTCAATTGCCGCAGATAAAGAGAACGATAAGTTTGAGGGCAACGCCAAGTTAAAGAAAGAATTTTCAAGAATAATGAAGGCTTACCAGCCACAGCTCGAACGCAACGGGCTTACAGTAAGTGATAAGGGTTCGCTTGAAGTTAATAAGGCGGTTATTCAGAAAGCTGCTTCTGACGGCACACTTTCCGATGTATTTAACGCTCTTGATTCATTCAAGAAATCAATTCAAAGAAAGGCTGATGATATCTCCATCAACCCTATGAACTATGTAAACAATAAGATTGTTGCTTATAAGAATCCGCACAAACCCGTGAATGACCCTTATAATCTTTCCGCCTACTCAGGCATGATGTTTAATGGCTATATCTAACTACCATAATATAAAATAAGGCATCCGTCTGGTTCATGTAATACATAAACCGGCGGATGCCTTTATGTTTCTTATTATTCATTAATCAGTCTGCTTCCTGCATCATGTAACTGCTTAACAAATGTACTAAGCCTTACAAGCGCTTTAGAAACAGCCACATCATCATTAACGCTCAATGCCTCAGAAAGCTCTTTCACACCTTCATTAGCTTCCTTCTCATCAACTGCCCCTGCCTCAATAATATCCTTAGTTCCATTATATACTTCAAAAAGCCAGTTAAGACCTTCAATAATAACATTCACTGCATCATGAGTCTCTGGAAAAGGAACTCCTGCAAGTTCTTCTGAGACTTTCTCTATTGCCCCAATAAGCTTCTCGCTGTAAGGAACAGCTTCCTTAAGTACATCTATCTGCTGCTGTCTGTAATCATCCATGATTCTAATCACCTTTCTTTATGAACTTATAGAATATATATCGGCTGAATTAGTGGAAAGTTAACATTAATCACCAATAAACTCACATACCGCTTCCTCATCAACCGTGCCATCACTCTTTCTTGGCAAAGGTTCTTTTCTTAACACAATCTTCTGAATCTCCCAGCGGTAGCCCTTCTTCTCATTATACTTATCAATACGGCGTTTAAATATATCTTCTGATGCACTCTTATCAATAGGCACAATAACCGCCGTAAGCCTGTTATTGTAAAATGTTATAAAACCTTCTGCAACTCCATTAATAGCTGTAATCTGTTCATTAGTTCTTACACGGCTTATCTTCTCACCTGTAGGCAACAGAATAATATCCGGATTGCGCTGCAACAGAACAAGTCTGCCGGCATTGTTAATCCTTCCGTAATCACCTGTATGATACATACCGTCTTCTAATACATTTTCAGTAGACTCCAAGTCATTATAATAGCCTTTCATGACACATGGTCCACTTACAATAATCTCTCCATCATCAGCAATAGATACTGCATTATTATCAAAAAGAGTATACGAACCATCGTAAAGCTCATTAACCCCTACACAACCCGAAGTCTCTGTCATTCCATATATATTATAAACCTTCAAATCACTGTCACAGAGATTCTCAAAAAGTCTGAACGGACAGCTTGCACCACCTATGATAATAGTATTGAGTTCTTTATTAAACCCACTTATAGCTCGCTGATAGTCAATCATAGAAGGAGTACCTATAAGAATAGTTGGATTATAATAATAAGTATCTGCATCAATATGTCTTAAACCTCTGCCTATACACACCATAGCGCCATTATACAGAGGCCATATGAGGCTGTATATAAATCCAAATTCATTATGAAGCGGAATCTGTGCAAGCACAATATCATCACTTGTACATTCAACCCTGCTGTTTATCGCCATAACCGCATTAAGAATATTATCAACAGACAGAACAACCGGCTTATCACATTCATTAGCTGTAGCCGTAAACATGATAATATCGCCCTCCTGCGTATTCTCATCATATATAAGTCCGTCAACATTATCCTTCTCGGCACTTGATATAATAATAGAATTCTCATCAGAGAGAATATACTGGTTAGTAGATGTCAGTGTATAATTAACTTCCGTCTTCTTAAGAAGGTCAACCCTCGAATCATGAGGGAGGAAGAAATCAACAAGCGCAAGCTCCTTTCCCGCAACAATCGTTCCAAACATATTAACAATCCACCTGTATGAAGCTGGTCCGAATATTGCAATCCGCTTTCCTTCAAATTTCTGAAAATGTAATGCCTTCTTCGTCACATCATCAAAAAGCTTCTCATAAGTGACCTTCATCGTATCATATACGACAGCCACAGCGTCTGGCTGGCTCTCGGCGTTACTCTTTAACATATTATAAAATGTATTCTTATCTGTCATGATTTTCTCCGTTTCTGACCAAAGTTATAAATCTTGCATCAAATATAAAAAATTATAGCATTTAGCGTAGAAAATGCCAACAGTGTTAATATATAATAACTCATATAAAATATTTTTAAAAACAGGAGCTAAATGTAATGAAGATATATATATACAGATATGGCAGCTTATGTGAGCCTGATATTATAGATGCATTTAAACATATAGGACTCGAAGTTTATGAAGAAAATGCTGAAGTGTATAACAAAAATATGCTTCCATCACAAGCCGCATCAATAGCATCAGCAACACTGGCAAAAGAAAAATATGCATTTGCATTTACAATCAACTTCTTTCCGTGGCTTTCAGATGTATGCCAGCTTCTTAATATAACCTATATAAGCCTTATTGTTGACAGCCCTGTTCTTGAATTATATTCCAACGCTATATCTAATTCAGTCAACAAAATCTTTCTTTTTGATAAAATGCTTTTTAATGAATTCAAACAATACAATAAAGAACACATTTTTCATATTCCACTTGCAGCTAACACTTCAAGAACTGATGAACTAATCAGCCACGCTTCTGATTCTGATAAGAAAAAATATACCAGTGACATATCCTTCATTGGCTCAACATATCAGGAAAAATGTCCATTCAATAATGCTGTACTTTCCGATTATGAAAGAGGTTTTGTTGATGGAATTATCAATTCGCAGCTTGAAATATACGGTTTTAACTTTATAGAAAGTATGCTCACAGATGAAATGGCAGACAGACTTCTCGCAAAGATACCTGATCACTATGTATTCCCTGCTAGCTTTCGTGCCAACAACAAAGCCCTTGTTGCACAATACTATTTAAGCGTTAAAGTTGCAGAACAGGAGCGTCTGCGTGCTCTCAGATTATTGTCTGATTCCTTCAATGTAGATATATATACCGGAAGCGATACCAGCAGCATGCCTAATATCCACAACCGTGGCTTTGCAAAATCTCTTACGGAGATGCCACTTATATTTAACAACAGTAAAATCAATCTAAATATAACAGCTAAATCAATCCGTTCAGGGCTCTCCCTTAGAATATTTGATGTTCTTGGATGTGGAGGTTTTCTTATAACCAATTATCAGGCTGAACTTCCGGAATTCTTCGAGATTGGAAAAGACCTTGTAGCATACGAAAGTCTTGAACACCTGAAAGAATTATGCGCCTATTACCTTGCTCATGAGGATGAACGCTTAGAAATAGCGCAACACGGCTATGAAACAATTAAAAAGCATCACACATATGATATCCGTGTTTTACAGATAATAGAAAAGTCGTTTCCTGCACGGTAATAGATATGCCCCTTTTACTTGACATCTGGCAAAAGGGGCATATTCTGCCGAAACAATTTTTATTATTTTATAATATGTCCGTAAAATGTTGGTTCTCCAACTACGTTAACACTCCTGTATGGTATTCTATAGTTGAGCTTAAACAACCATGTATCTTTAACTATATCCTTCCATACTGACTCATCATATATTTTGCTGCCATTGGCATTAAAGAACAATGCCTCTGGATTATTAACTGCGCACATATCTACTTCATTCCTGACTTCATCAAATGTATTATATGCAATTTCAATCATATAATCAGTCATGAAATATTCTATAGATTTATCCATATATCTGTAATATTCATCTATCGCTCTTATTATAAATCCAAATAACAGCAATCCTTTATCGCCTTTGATAAAATTATTATCCCATCTTCCACCAGTTACATCGTCATCCCACATAGGCTTTCCGAATTTCTGAGTATAAAAGCCCTCTTTCATTATTACATCATTTATTCTTTCATCAGTAACATAATATGTAGCATCAATCCATACACCACCATACCTGTACAAAAGTTCCATTCTGAGCCTGTCCGACAATGTAGTCATGGATATTTTGCCCTCATTGAATTTAGTAATAACTTCCGACGAAAAACTCACATACTTCATGCAATTTTCCAGTGTTATTATATGAAGAACTGCTTTTTCATTATCTATATTATTCCTTACGCTATTAATACATTTTTTAACAAGGTCAGGGGCATTATCTTCACCCTGCCACCAACACATCCATACATTAACCCGCCCTGAATTGCCTTGTTCATACTCTGTTGGTGGAAGTTCTTTTACAGTTCCCTTTTTATATTCTTCAATCAGCCTCGCAGTGACCTTCTTAAAAAGCTGTCTCTTTAAATCTATTTCATAAAAATGTCTGCTTATTTCATCGGATTCCATTAGTTTAACCGGCTGCTCTTTAACTTTATAATCATTAGCAATAAGCCATACTTTCAGCAGTCTTTCTGACAGAAATCCCATAACCCTTTTCTGATAATCGTCTTTACCATCAATATCTATTCTTTTTTCAACTTCAAACAATACATCAAAGAGCCATTCACAATATGAATCATAAACAGATTTTCTGGCAATCATCATATTACAGAAATTAATAACTTTTGAATTCTGCATCCAGTCAAATGCATTAACATAATCAGGGTACTTTTCACTAATTACCTGCCTGCATATATCCCAATCCTCTTTGCAATGCATATGATAGTATTGCTCCTTTAAGGATCCCTCTTTTACCATATTACATTGAGGAACTATAATATCATAAGACTTAAGCGTTTTTTCAATATATTCCTTAGTAAGAAGCCTCTCCTTTTCAAGAAAAAATCTTCTATAATGGCAAGTTCCAATAATATCGCACTGGTGATTCTTCCATAGCCAGTACATTCCGGTAAGTTCACAGTAATTCATGTTCTTAGAAGATATGTTATCTCCTGTATCATCACCAGTATATCCCAGATCTGAAGATATTGCTCTTCCTACATGAATTGTTTTATACAAATCATCTGGAATTTCATTATATTTTTTGTGTGTAATAACCCATATCTCTGTATTCATATTCCACCTCTCAGCTGCATTTTGCAAGCACACACCATACATTATCAACCCTGACATCTGTTACACTACAGTTAACAGGAAGATACTTCCGGTCTGTGCCATATATGAACAAATACTTACTCATCTTAGATGCTTTCTTTAAAAGCACTTCTTTGCTTTCTTCTGGTATCATATCACTTAAGAATACTGCAACTTTATATTCATCATGACCGCATTTTGCAAGCAAAGCATCAATATCATCAGCCAAAACTATCTCATCATATATGGTTTCATATACATTAAGCCAGGATATACTGTCCGTCTCAACTCCCGTAATATAACAATCTTCTGGTACTTCCATTTCTAATATCCTGCGTGATACTGCCCCTATAGCTTTATAAAACATTCCTACATCCAGTATTTTCCGAGGTTCCATCTGGTTAATAACTTCGCTGTATATGTACATTACATCTTTATCTGTTATCATCCCTTTTCCCTTTCTTATGAATTAATTAAACACTGTATTAAATATCTCTTTGAATCTGACATCATAAGTATGATTCTGCTCAATCTTTTCATAGCCATTTCTTGCTATCTGCTGCCTTTCTGAATCATGCTTAAGATAATATCTGCATTTGGAAACAAGGTCGTCAACCGACTCGTACATAACCATATCCTCACCTGGAACAAACCAGTCGTAAAAATCCTCCTGATAATTAGACATAAGTAAGCCACCCGCTCCCATTATATCCATTGCACGAAGCGGCATGCCAGACTTAATGCTCCTTAATGTTATATTAAGATTAATTCTACTGTTACGGAATATATATGGCATAACATGATAATAATCAACCACACCGCAATTATTAACGCCAGCAATGTCAGGAGTCTCATTAGGTGTATATAGATTTATGGCATATTCTCTACCATACTCTTTTCCAAGCCTTCCAAGAATTTCCTTTCTGTCATCAGCAGCCATTTTTCTTGCAAGAAAATAATCCGCATACAGATATTGCACAGTCTCAACTCCATCCCTGCTTGTTTCAACAGGATAATTTTTCAGCATATCATTAAGGACTTCACCTTTTAAAAGTTGCTCAAGAAAAAAATAGCCATAAACCTTTCTCTGTGCATTCATGACTGCATCAAGATATCCTTTTGTAAAATCATTTACTCCAGACAGCCTTTCAAAAAGATTATGTTTCTCATTATACATTGAACCAACAAATGCTATATCGCTTTTATATCTGTTATTATAACGCTTTGCTTCATCGCTGATGTCATCCAGCATCCTCTTCATCCTGTCTGTATTAACCGGCAGCGGCATATAATATACTGTATTGATTCCTTCCTTCTTCAATTCCATATACTGTGTCTTATCAAATATAAAAACATAATTGCATGGATTAATTATAGTATATGAATATAACAGCACCTGAGGGCTGTCATACACTAATGCAATATACGGAACATTCCTCTTCTTACAGTTATTAGAAATAACTGGGCTGTAATTAAATGTAAATACACAATCATACTGTTTTCCATCAATTCCATCATCATAATTTTGTTCAAATATGCTGTCAAATTCTGCACTCACACGATTTCTAAACAAATCTGTCTCAACAACTTTATACAAATATCCGTTTTTTTCAAAACATTCTTTTACATCTTCTATCCCAAAATTATGATATTCGAAAATTAGTATATTCATCAAGAAATCTCCTTTCTTAATATCTGAAACATTTTTCCTAACTGTATATCATAAGTAAACAATTCCGTCACTTTTTTCCGTCCACTATCTGCTATCCTTTTCCTCAATTCTTCATGCTGCATATAATATACCGCTTTTTCCACGCAATCCCCTGCATCAGAATATGACACAAATTCAGTTCCATCTGTCATATATTCTGAAAGTTCTGGACAATAATTAGTAAGAAGAAATCCTCCCACGCCCATTATGTCCAATGCTCTCAGAGGTATTGCCGTCTTTATATTTCTAAGTGTTATATTCAGATTAATACAGCTATTAGCAAACATAACCGGCATGTCATGTTCATAATCAATATAGCCATATTGACTGACTCCTGGTATATTACACAATGATGACTGTGAATATAATGTAACAGGCAGTCTGCCTGCCAGTTCTTTTAATATATTTATTCTTTCTCTCGACGATATCATCTTCTTAACAATATTAAGAATCATATCCCTGTCATTAACAAAAAGTTCTTCTTCCTTTGTGAAATTAATATAATGTCCCAAACGCTCTGCGAGCACATCATCAAGCATTTCCTCCAATAAATCGCTGCCTGAAATAAGACTTTGTGCACGCATTATCCCCTCAAGATATCCTTTTTCATACTTAGGAAGTCCAGTAACATCTGTTGTCAGATCCACCTCATCATTATACAGATTTCCCATGAATGAAACCCCAGCATTCTTTAATTCTGATGAGACATTGCACGCATTGTTAATAACCTGCGTTATACGTTTTTCATCCACCGCTAATGGAAGATGATATATATTGCTGACACCTAAGCTTTTCAATCTTTCCGTCTCCGACCAGTCAAAGTGAAACATATAATTATATGGATTAAATATCATTTCTGAATACATCGTCATACACGGACTGTCATAAGTCCATGATACATATGGGATCTTATTTCTCAAAGCTATCTTAGAAATAAGTGGTATAAAATTGCAGGAAAAAATAATTTCAAATGGAATTTGTTTTTTCTTTTCCTCTACAATTTTCTCTTCCATATCATTAAGAAAATCAACATCTTTAATATAATTCTTTATATTATGTGTAAACAATGTTATATCATGTCCCATCCGCTGTAAATTAGACACAACATCTGCCTTAGTTATCTCATTCCATGTATAGTACAATATTTTCATCCAATACCCCTCGAATATTTATAATCTAAAAAAGCTGAGGCTTTGACGATTAACGCTAAGCCCCAGCTCAAATATCTTAATTATTATATTACTGTAAGAGTGAAAGAACACCCTGTGTCTGCTGATTAGCCTGACTAAGCATTGACTGTCCAGCCTGTGCAAGAATATTGTTCTTGCTATACTCAACCATCTCTGTAGCCATATCTGTATCACGGATACGAGACTCTGCTGCTGAAGTATTCTCTGATGTT
>OGFU01000648.1_pt1 | contig 11258 bp, 8 predicted proteins | sample 1571061 | NCBI WGS metagenome assembly OGFU01 (sample SAMEA2582063, study PRJEB24529) | metagenome | biome: Human gut stool | place: China | collected 2011 | reverse complement strand
TCATGTAGACGATCTATCATTTCTTCTCCGTGCAATCTGCCGATCCGTAGTGAAAGACGTTTTCGGTATATTTAGAAATACGTTTCATAGCCCGGTGGAGTTGTCATACCTGAATGACCCTATATTCTGTCGGTGTACAGCCGACCACCTTTTTAAATATCCGTGTGAAATGTTGCGGATATTGGAATCCCAGTTCATAAGCGATTTCACTGACAGTTTTTTCCGAAGCCAATATCCTTTCTTTGGCTATATTGATTATTTTTCCCTGAATGTATTCCTGAGCGGTCTTTCCGGTTTCCTTTTTAATCAGATCGCCGAAATAGTTGGATGACAGGTTTACCTTGTCTGCGAAATATTTAACTGTGGGCAATTTTTCGTTTGGCGATTGTTCACTTTGGAAATAGACATCGAGTAGGTCTTCGAACTTCATCAATACATCTTTGTTCACTTTCGAACGTGTCACGAACTGACGTTCGTAGAAACGCATGCAATAATCCAATAACAATTCGATATTTCTTGCGATCAGGCGCTTGCTATGCTTGTCTATCGGACGGGACAACTCCTGTTGTACCTTGTCAAGGCAATCCTGAAAAATCTTTTTCTCGTCGTCCGAAAGATGCAGGGCTTCATTCGATGCGTATGAAAAGAACGAGTAGTGCTTGATTTCCTGTCCCAAAGACGTGCCGCGGATAAGGTCGGGATGGAAAAGTATTCCGTGTGACATTGGGCGTACACCATCGTTTAGCTTTACTTCGACTACTTGTCCCGGTGCGAAACTTGTCACTGTGCCTTCCTGATAGTCATACATTTGCCGTCCGTAACGCAGATCGCCACACTTTGTCTGTTTCAGGAACAGAGCGTATAATCCATAATTGAGAGGGAACTGTGTGGGAAACACTGTGGCTTTCGACAAGTCGACTACCGTTACCAAAGGGTGCAATGTCTCGAGACCATACATTTTATTATACTGGTCTACCGAGTTGAGCTTGATTACTTCTTCCATAGGACATCTGGTTGTTTATTCTGTGACAAATGTAAGAATTTTCATTATATGTAGTATGGGTGAGGAGATTAAAACAGGAATAGGGGTAAAAATATCCGTAATTAGGGTTGTATCGTCGGCGTTTTTCCTGCCAATGTACCCGAAATTAATAGAACTTTTAGTTCACCAACGGGCAGTATGTTCATTTTCGGACACCCAACTCTCTGCTTAATATACGATTTATGAGGAAGTTATCTGTTTGGCATACCATTTGATTCTATCTCGTCTGTGTGGAATCGATATAGAACAAAATGAAACATCTAAATAAACTAAAGTTATGATTACATTAACCTCTCTTTCTAAAATCTATCGTACAAACGAGATTGAAACAGTAGCCCTTGAGAATGTCAACCTGAAAGTTGATCGTGGTGAATTTCTTAGCATTATGGGACCTTCCGGTTGTGGCAAATCGACTTTACTGAACATTATGGGTTTGCTTGATGCCCCTACCGCAGGGACAATAGAGATAAACGGTACACATACAGAGGGTATGAAAGATAAAGAACTGGCCGCTTTCCGTAATAAAACGCTTGGTTTTGTATTCCAGTCCTTCCATCTGATAAATTCACTTAACGTAATGGATAATGTGGAACTTCCCTTGTTGTATCGTCATATAGCTTCTTCCGAACGTCGTAAACTGGCACAAGAGGTTCTTGAGAAGGTCGGTTTGAGTCATCGCATGCGTCATTTTCCGACACAGCTTTCCGGCGGTCAGTGCCAGCGCGTTGCCATTGCCCGAGCCATTATCGGTAATCCTGAGATCATCCTTGCCGACGAACCTACCGGTAACCTGGACTCTAAGATGGGTGCCGAGGTGATGGAATTGCTTCATCGCCTGAATAAAGAAGACGGACGCACCATCGTAATGGTAACTCACAATGAGGAACAGGCCGGACAGACTTCACGTACCGTCCGGTTTTGCGACGGACGTCAGGTACAGTAAGCAATAAAGGAATGCAAAATACAATCTAATAAAAAGAGCTTATGATTAAGCAATACTTTAAGCAGTCACTTGTTCTTCTTCAGCAGAATAAGTTGCTGAGTGTTATTGCCATTATTGGTACGGCACTGGCCATTGCCATGATAATGTGCATTGTACTTATCTATCAAGCAAGAACAGCCAACTATGAACCGGAGATAAATCGCGACCGTACCTTATCGATCGAGATGAAGATTGCTGATAAAGGATGGAATATGGGGAATCAGTTATCACTGCGTACCATTAAAGAATGTTTCTATCCAATGACTACGGCGGAAGCGGTGAGCGCCGTGCACTACAGCATGACGTCTTTGGCGGCTACTCCCGACGGAACCCGGGAAGGGAAGTGTGCGGTCAGTTATACGGATGATAATTTTTGGCGTGTATTTGGTTTCCGCTTTCTGCATGGTAAACCTTACGGGCAGGAATTTGTGTCCGGCGAGAAGAAACTGGTAGTGACCCGCTCGTTGGCTCGTCGTCTGTTTGGCATCGACAATGCGGTGGGACGTATCATTTCATTAGGATTTGTCGATTATACCGTCTGTGGAGTAGTGGCCGATGTGTCGGTATTGGCCGAGGCTGCTTATGCCGAGGCTTGGGCCCCTTATACGGCATTGCCGGATTATGAACGTAGTGTCAGCGAGGGTCTGCAAGGAGGATATTCATGTTATATCCTGGTACCCAAGGGGGCCGATCCGGATGTAGTTCGAGCCGAGGCACAACAGAATGTAGACCGTATGAACGCCAATCAGAACGAACTCAAATAGTTGCTTGGAGGTGCGCCCGACACCCGCCTGATGTCTTTGGCCCGTGATAATCCGTTTGATGATCCGGATACATCGCGGTTGGTTCTGATTTATATCGTAGTGATTACCATCCTGTTGTTGGTGCCTGCCATTAACCTGAGCGGTATCACACTTTCGCGTATGCGCCGGCGGATGGAAGAGATCGGTGTGCGACGTGCTTTCGGTGCCACTCGTGGAGAACTTCTCCGGCAGGTGCTCGCCGAGAATCTGGTTGTTACATTGATGGGAGGTGTATTGGGACTGATCTTGTCGTACATAGCCGTGCTATGCATGCGTGACTGGTTGCTCAATACTTCTATGTCGGGGTATTATGGAGTGGACACTCAAGTATCCGCAGGTATGGTCATTCAACCGTTTGTATTTGTTTGTGCGTTATTGTTCTGCTTGTTGATGAATCTGCTGAGTGCGGGAATTCCAGCCATTCGTGTATCGCGCACCAACATTGTCAATGCCATTAAATAGAAGAAATCATGATAAAACATTTATTGAAACAGATATGGGCCCAGCGCTCTGTCAACGCCTGGTTGTGGTTTGAACTGATGATTGTCTCAGTCTGCCTGTTCTATGTAATGGACTATCTGTACGTAACCGGAAGATTGTATGCCACTCCGCTCGGTTTTGATACCGAGCACGTTTATCGGGTAAAACTAGCTTCGATACCTCCCGGAGGAAAGGAATATAAACCCGGTGATACTGATAGCTTGAAGATAGAACAATGGTTCTCCATCCTTTCGCGCCTCAGGGCTTATCCGGGAGTAGAGGCCGTATCGCTGAGTATTGGTTCGCATCCTTACAATCAAAACAGTTCCAGCGGTTCAAGGGGGATAGATACCACTTGGGTACACGGATATGTGTATAATGTATCACCCGATTATTTCCGGGTATTCCGCATCACTGACAAGCAGGGAAAAACCGAGTCACTTGTACAGGCGGCTACTCAGGAAAACACATGGATCATTTCTGCCGAAACCGAACGTGAGTTTTCCGCTAAGGGAACCGATGCACTGGGTAAAGGAGTGAAGAATTGGGGCGAGACAGAACCGACACATACCATTCGCGGTATATGCAATACCATCCGCTTTGATGATTTTTATCCGCTTTACCCTACTTATATCGAATGTCATTCGGAGGCTGCTTTGTTAGGGTGGAGGGGGAATAATGCGGAGTTTTGTGTGCGTGTCCGTCCGGATGCGGATGGTGTGGACTTTCCGTCCCGTTTCCGTAAAGATATGAAGGTACAGCTTCGGGTCGGTAATTTTTATCTTCTGGATATTACCTCTTTTGACGATCTTCGTGAGAACTATTACCGCAGCAACGGGAAGATAAATGATGTGAAAACCCGGATTGCCGCTTTAGGCTTCTTCTTGCTGAACATTCTGATGGGAGTGATCGGTACATTTTGGATACGGACACAGCAACGGCGTTCGGAGATGGGACTTCGGCTGGCTTTGGGATCTACCCGTGCGAACCTCAGAAGTTTGCTGATCGGTGAAGGGGTTTTATTATTAATACTGGCCACGGTGCCGGCTGCTGTCATAAGTCTGAATCTTGCCTTTATGGATTTGCTGACCGATACGATGCCGGTTGTTACCGTCACCCGTTTCCTGATTGTGCAGGCTATGACGTTTGTGTCGATAGTTGTCATGATCGGCATCGGGATTTGTATACCTGCCCGTCAGGTCATGCGTATTCAGCCTGCAGAAGCACTGCACGAAGAATAAGCATGTCTGTTGAGGGACACTCCCGAGTTCATTTACGGGCAGAGTGTTCATTATCGGACACCTCGTTGGGAACATAAGCGGTTGTATTTAAAGGAATTAATTTTTTGGCATATCATTTGAACAAGAATCTAATAAAAGAAATATTTAAAACTATAAGTGATGATTACATTAACTTCTCTTTCTAAAATCTATCGTACAAACGAGATTGAAACAGTAGCGCTCGAAAACGTGAATCTGACAGTCGACCGTGGTGAGTTTCTGAGTATCATGGGCCCTTCGGGTTGTGGTAAATCTACTTTGTTGAACATCATGGGATTGCTGGATGCTCCTACGACGGGTACGATCGAAATAAACGGTACACATACAGAAGGCATGAAAGACAAAGAATTGGCTGCTTTCCGTAATAAGACACTGGGTTTCGTTTTCCAGTCTTTCCACCTGATCAACTCACTCAACGTACTGGACAATGTGGAGCTTCCGTTACTCTACCGTCGTGTCAGTTCGTCCGAGCGTAGAAAGTTGGCGCAGGAGGTTCTCGAGAAGGTGGGTTTGAGCCATCGTATGCGTCATTTCCCGACACAGCTTTCCGGTGGTCAGTGCCAGCGTGTTGCCATTGCCCGTGCCATCATCGGTAATCCCGAGATTATCCTTGCCGACGAACCTACCGGTAACCTGGATTCTAAGATGGGTGCCGAAGTAATGGAACTGCTTCATCGCCTGAATAAGGAAGACGGACGTACCATCGTAATGGTTACTCACAATGAAGAACAGGCCAAACAAACCTCTCGCACCATCCGCTTCTTCGACGGACGTCAAGTGCAATAAATAATACAAAGTACAATGAAAGCAAAAATTATACTCGTAGCTTTGGCTCTTTTCCTGGGAGCCATCGGTTATACGGTGCAAGCTCAATGCAGTGCCGATTGCCAATGTGGTAAAACTACCGAAGATAAAACCTTGGCTGTCGGTAACCGTAAAGTTGCCGATTTCTCCATGATCCGACTGGAGGCTGTCGGAGATATTTTTTTCACTCAGTCCGACCGTTGTTCCGTCCGGATAGAGGGGCCGCAAGAATACGTATCCCAAACTACTACAGTTGTGAAAAATGGTGTTTTAGTGATCGGATATCAAAAAAACAACAATAATTCCAAACACATAAAATTGTATATTACGGCTCCCAATCTGGACAATGTGAAGTTGCAAGGCGTGGGTAGCTTTAATTGCCGGGAACCACTTCGGTCAAGGCGCTTCGACCTGATCCTTTCAGGAGTTGGAGATGTTAATATCGACAATTTGAAGTGTAAGGATTTCACGGTGAAACTGGATGGAGTGGGCTGTGTAAATGTCAAGGTTGATTGTGACGCATTGGAAGCCCAAGCCAATGGAGTGGGAAGCATGACCCTGAATGGTAAAGCCGGTACCGCAAAAATATCAAGAAACGGGGTTGGCGGTGTCAATACCGGTGGACTGAAAATAGGAAAATAGTAACAAGCACAAAATGATTAAACAATATTTCAAGCAGGCCCTTGCACAACTCAGACAGCAGCCCTTGCTGACTACGATTAGTGTGTTGGGCACTGCTTTGACCATTTGCCTGATTATGGTAGTGGTCATGCAACAGCAAATAAAAACCACCCCTTTTGCTCCGGAGAGTAACCGTAACCGGCTATTGCATGTCAAACAGATGAGCACGAGCAACAAAAACTGGAGTGATGACGGATCGAGTAACGGTCCGATGGGGCTGCAGACAGCAAAAGGATGTTTTGAAGGATTAACGACGGCCGAGGAAGTCAGTATCTATACGATACCCGAAACTATGCAGGTAGCTTTGCCCCGTGGTGTACGTACGGGGATCGATGCCCTCGAGACCGATGGAGCTTTCTGGAGGATATTCGACTTTTCGTTTATAGACGGTAAGCCTTATTCGGATGCGGAAGTAAAATCCGGGCTTCCGGTAGCTGTTATAACAGAGAGTGTCGCACGTCTTCTTTTCGGTACGTCCCATCAGGTGTCCGGTAAGGAGATCTTGGTGAATGATGCGGTCTACCGGATAAGCGGAGTGGTGAAAGATGTGTCTTCAATGGCTTCGACAGCCTATGCACAGATTTGGGTTCCATATTCATCGACCCATATTACGGGAGGAGACAATACCTGGTGTGACGGGATTATGGGAGTGATGCGGGTTGTGATCCTGGCCCGCAGTTCTTCCGACTTCGAAGCTATCCGTGCAGAGTGCGAACGTCGCCGCTTGGCTTATAACGCCGGGTTGGGTGATTATTTTGTTTTCTACCGTGGGCAGCCGGATGACCAACTGACGATGTCGCAGCATAAGTGGGCAAATGTGCAGCCGGATATGGCAGCCTATTTTCGTCAGCAAGTCATTATATTTTTGATTCTGTTACTGGTACCTGCCATCAATCTGAGCTCGATGACCCATAGCCGTTTGAGACAACGCGTTGCCGAGATCGGTGTACGGCGTTCGTTCGGAGCTACCCGTGGGGGAGTGATGGGGCAAATTGTTGCCGAGAATCTGGTACTGACTTTGATGGCCGGAGTGGTCGGACTGTTGTTCTGTCTGATCATATCTTATTGTTGGGGAGGTACGCTTTTTGCCGATAGCAGATTGATGTACCTTAACACGGCTCCGGTTATCGAGTGGAAAATGCTTTTTAAATTTTCTACTTTTATTTATGCATTACTTTTCTGTTTGGCACTGAATCTGCTGAGTAGTGGATGGCCGGCCTGGAGGGCATCGCGGATGTCTATTATAAATGCTCTTAGCGGAAAGCTTAACTAAACACTACACAAACGATGAATAAGAAACTGTTGAAACAAATAGTAAACGAACGGCGCTCTAACTCCTGGCTGTTCATAGAACTGCTGCTGGTAAGCATTGTGCTTTGGTATGTAGTCGATTATATGTTTGTCACCCTTTATACCTATTTTGAACCTCGCGGGTTCGATATTGAGAATACCTATCGGGTGGAGTTCGATTACCTGACAGAGAAAAGTCCCGACTACATAGCCAACCGTACGGATGAGGAAGCACATGCAGATATGCGTGAGTTACTGGATCGCCTTCGTCGTCGTCCCGGAGTCGAGGCGGTGAGTATGTCGCAAAATTCTTTCCCGTACAACGGAAGTAACAGTGGGATGGACGTACGCCTGGATACCATGGAGAGCAAGTACAACATCCGTCGTTGGGTGACGCCCGACTTCTTCCGTGTTTTCCGTTATCAGGGAGCTAACGGAGAAACTCCGGAACAATTAGCTGCTCTGTTGAAGGAGGGTACTTTTATGGTATCGCGTAATGTGTTCGAGTCACGTTATAAGATTGATCTGAAAGACTATGTAGGCAAAGAGTTTTGTCTGGATCAGGATACTGCCCATTTATCCAAATTGGTGGCAGCGCTCCAAGTGGTCCGTTATGATGATTTTTCCTCCGGTGCTTATAGCCGGTCCGCAGTCATCTTGTTACCGGAGAATCGGTTGGCTTCGGGCAATGAAATCTGTTTGCGTACGAACAAAAACGAATCTGCCGCCTTTGCCGAACAATTGATGAAGGATGCCCCCTCCCAGTATCGGGTGGGCAATCTTTTTCTGACTAAGGTAAGTTCATTCCGGGACATACGGCATACGTTCCAGTTGGACGATGTGAATACTTTACGTAACTATCTGGTAGGTATGGGCTTTTTGCTGCTCAATATTTTTCTGGGGCTATTGGGAACATTCTGGTTCCGCACCCAGCAGCGTAAAGGTGAGATGGCGCTGATGATGGCAGTAGGAGGGAGTAAGCAAAGCGTATTCTTTCGTTTGCTGAGCGAAGGTTGGCTGATGCTTCTTCTGGTTACTCCGTTGGCTATTGGTGTCGATTTCTATATCGCAAAGAGTGAACTGACACCTTCGTGGTACTTTTCTACTTTTTCTGTCGGTCGCTTTATGTTGTGCGAAGGCATCACGTTACTGTTGATGGCACTGATGATCCTGGCAGGTATCTGGTTCCCGGCCCGTCAGTCTATGAAAATCCAGCCGGCGGAGGCATTGCACGAAGAATAAAAGCTTATCGCAATATTTTATCATCTATCTGCGTTGTTTTCAAGATTATAACGTATATTTGCGTTCACAATCCTGATACAACGCAGATTTTTGCTATGAACAAACGATTATATACTATATTTCTTATATCTATCTTCTTATTACTCCCGGGATTTTCCACTGCTGCGGAACGTATTTATAATGTTCTCTTCGTTCAGTCGTATGCTCCGGAAACACCTTGGCATAATGACTTGGTCCGGGGGTTGAAGGACGGTTTCGGTGAATCGGGATTGAAAGTGAATATTACAACCGAATTTCTGGATGCCAATTTCTGGACTTATCAATCCGAAAAGCTGATTATGCGTCGTTTTTGCGAACGGGCCCGTGAAAGGGGAACAGACTTGATTGTTACCGTCAGTGATGAGGCTTTTCATACTTTACTGACATGCGGAGACTCGTTAGCCTTGCAGTTGCCCGTTGTCTTTTTTAATATAAAATATCCGGAAGGCAGCCTGATCGATTCGTTACCCAATGTGTGTGGATATACGGCGAATCCCGATTTCGGAGAATTACTGAGGCAGGCGAGTCGCCTTTTTCCTACCCGGACGGAGGTGGTCTGTATCTCCGACAACAGCCTGCTGAGTTCGAAAGGGAAAGATGATTTTATGAACGAATGGGAAGGCTTTGTGGAGGAGCATCCGGAATATACGGTGACCTTTTATAATTCGCAGACCGATACAACCAATAAAATTATTGCTTCTACCTGCTATCCCCGCAATACACATAAGACATTGATCATCGCTCCTAAGTGGTCGTCTTTTATGTCCTTTATCGGTCGTAACTCAAAAGCGCCTTTCTTTTCGTGCGAGAACCTTGCGTTGACTAATGGTGCCTTTGGCGCGTATGATGCCGATTCGTATGCTTCGGCGCATGAAGTAGGGCGGACGGCCGCCGATGTGCTGCGTGGCAAATCTCCCTCGGAAGTGGGAATCATTGAATCTCCTTTGAAGTTTATGTACGATTTCAAGCAGCTTGTGTTTTTTAAGGTAGATCCCAAGCAGGCGAGTGCTATCGGCGGAACCATTATTAACGAGCCATACATGGAGAAATATCGTATGCTGTACATCTTGTTGTATAGTTCGATATTGGCTTTACTGGTGTTCCTGATAGTGTGGTTGTATCGTATAAACCGTCGTGAATCCCGCCGTCGCATCCATGCCCAGACCCGCCTGCTGATACAAAACCGGTTGGTGGCCCAACGTGATGAATTTGATAATGTGTTTCATTCCATCCGTGATGGTGTGATCACTTACGACACCGATTTCCGTATTCATTTTACCAATCGTTCTTTATTGAAGATGCTGCATTTGCCCAAAGATGAAGCCGCTCGACCTTACGAAGGCTTGCCGGCAGGCAGTATTTTTAAGATCTACAATAATGGTAAAGAGATTCTCCGTCCTATGCTCAAGCAAGTGGTGACTGAAGAAAGCAGCGTAGTCATTCCGGAAAATTCATTTATGCAAGAGGTGCACAGTGGAAGTTATTTCCCGGTTTCAGGAGAGGTTGTTCCTATCCGTGCACATGGAAAAATTACGGGAATGGCTCTCTCTGCCCGTAATATATCGGATGAAGAGATGCAGAAGCGTTTTTTCAGTATGGCGGTAGACGAGAGTTCTATCTACCCTTGGCAATATAATATCCGCACCGGCCTGTTTACTTTCCCTGCGGGCTTTCTGACACGTTTTGGTTTTGCGGAAAATAAGACTACCATTTCACGTGGCGAGATGGACCGGATGATTCATCCGGACGATCAGGAATCGGCATATGAGATTTTCAACCGGGCACTGGCGGGCCTCAGTCAGAGTACGCGTATGAGTTTCCGTCAGCTTAGTGGTGACGGTAATTATGAGTGGTGGGAATATCGGACGTCGGTGCTTGCAGGATTGACAACAGATACGCCCTACAGTATTTTGGGAGTATGCCAGAGTATACAACGCTATAAGACAACCGAAGAGGAATTAACCGCAGCGCGTGATAAAGCACTTCAGGCGGATAAATTGAAATCGGCTTTCCTTGCCAATATGAGTCATGAGATACGTACGCCGCTGAATGCGATTGTAGGTTTCTCTGATTTGTTGAGCGATACCAGCGGGTTTACCGAAGAAGAGGTTAAGCTATTTATAGAGACTATCAATAAGAATTGCGGACTGTTGCTGGCACTTATCAATGATATTCTCGATTTGTCCCGTATAGAATCCGGCACAATGGATTTTCAGTTTGCCGGTCACAATCTTCCGTTATTGATGAAGAATGTATACGATTCACAGCGTTTGAATATGCCTCCGGGAGTGCAGCTGGTGCTGAAGTTGCCGGAGAATAGCAAAAAGTATCTGGTGACGGATAATGTCCGCCTCCAACAAGTGGTAAACAACTTGATCAACAATGCCGTTAAGTTTACGACCCAAGGTTCGATTACATTCGGATATACCGAAGAAGAACCCGGCTACACTTCTCTTTTTGTCGAAGACACCGGAAAAGGTATTTCGGAAGATGGATTGAGGCATATCTTTGAACGTTTCTATAAGGTAGATAGCTTTACTCAGGGTGCGGGGCTCGGACTGAGTATTTGCCAGACTATCGTAGGACGTCTGAACGGGACGATTACCGTCACTTCA
>OGFU01000642.1_pt1 | contig 11346 bp, 10 predicted proteins | sample 1571061 | NCBI WGS metagenome assembly OGFU01 (sample SAMEA2582063, study PRJEB24529) | metagenome | biome: Human gut stool | place: China | collected 2011 | reverse complement strand
AATTCTTTGATAGCTGCCACTACAGGGCGAATATTGATCAAAGCTTGAGGTGTAATGGATTCAGTTTCTTGAATGGTCATGCGCTCACGAACAACACGTTCCATACGAGTTAAACCGATACGGAATTGGTTTTGCAACAATTCGCCTACGCAACGAAGGCGACGGTTACCCAAGTGGTCAATATCATCTGTATGACCTGCACCATCCATAAGGTTGAGCAAGTAAGAAATGTTAGCGATCATGTCTTCACGTGTTACTGTACGGTGATCATATGGTAAATTGCAGTTATTACAGATAACTTTAGACTCTACACCATCATTATTTACGATATAGAATTCAGCAAAACCTTCACCATCGAAAACATGGCTATTAGCAACGATATCAAGTTGTTCTTCCCCAACTTGTACGCCTGCATCAAGGATAATTTCGCCAGTTTCTGGATCTACAATTGGTTGAGCCAATGTTTGACCCAACATACGTTGGCGCCAGCCAAGTTTTTTGTTCAATTTGTAACGACCAACGCGCGCTAAGTCATAACGGCGTGCATCGAAGAACAAGTTATCGAACAAGTTACGAGCAGACTCTACAGTAGGAGGCTCACCTGGACGTAATTTTTTATAGATTTCAACTAATGCTTCATCAGCAGATTGAGTTGTATCTTTTTCTAATGTACGAACAATGCGTTCATCATATACTGGTAAACCATCCTCATCAGTTTTACCGTTCCAGAAGAGGTCGAGGATACTTTCATTAGTATCCCAACCTAATGCACGTACCAATACAGTAGCTGGTAATTTACGGTTACGGTCAATACGAACAGCCACCACTTCACTAGCATCTGTTTCAAGTTCAATCCATGCACCACGGTTAGGAATAACTGTGGAATCATACAAACGGTTACCCATTGTATCGATTTCTTTATTGTAGTAAACGCCTGGAGAACGTACCAACTGGGATACGATAACACGTTCTGCACCATTGATGATGAAAGTACCTGTATCCGTCATCAATGGGAAATCGCCCATGAAGACTTCTTGTTCTTTAATGTCCATATTTTCTGGATCATTATTTACCAAGCGAATATTTACACGAAGTGGTGCTGCGTAAGTAGCATCACGGTTTTTACATTCATTAATATCATACTTAGGTTCACCTAAGCTGAAACCTTCAAAAGAAAGTACTAGATTACCTGAATTGTCTTTAATCGGAGAAATATCGTTGAAAATATTTTGTAAACCACTCTCCAAGAACCACTCATACGATTTACGTTGAATGTCCAATAAATGCGGCATCTTGATAACTTCGTTAATTTTAGCGTACGTATAACGAGTTCGTTTGCCTACCTGTTCAGGTTTGAACATATTTGCTTTCACCCCTATCAAAACACACTGGTCTACCATTTTCTATAACGGCATGAAAAAGACATCTTACAGGTCTCAGTTTTCCTGCTCGGGCAACGTCAAATAAAGCAAGGTCCATTTCATTTTTAAAATAACCTTGCTTCCCATTAACCAAGCACAACCTTGGAAGAAAACCTCATCACTATTTGTGTTATAGTTTTTACATCCAAAAGCAGAAAACGCTACTTTTGCAATATATAATTTTATCAGTATTAAAAAAGACTGTCAACCAAAAGGGTTGACAGTCTTTCATTTTCATGCTTTATTCATGTATCAAAAGAGAACCATAAATTAGTTGCCTTTTTGTTTTAAAAGATTCGCACCAGCGATACCAGGGCGAGTCATTTCTTTAGGAGAAAGAATATGATTAATTTCATCCTCAGTCAATAAACCTTGATCCAAGATGATATCGCGAATAGCTCGACCTGTTTCATACGCTTCTTTCGCCAATGCAGAAGCTGTTTCATAGCCAAGATGTGGCAACAATGCTGTTACGATACCAACGGAACGATTCAACCAGTACTCGCATTGTTCACGGTCTACTTCAAGATCAACAAGCAATTTATCAACGAATGTATTTACACCGTTTTTGAGGTAGCAAAGGTTATTGAACAAGTTGTATGCCAATACAGGTTCCATAACATTTAACTCGAATTGACCATTTTCTACAGCTAATGTAATAGTAAGGTCATTACCGATAACTTGGTAACACACTTGATTCAATACTTCAGCAATAACAGGATTTACTTTTCCTGGCATGATAGAGGAGCCTGGTTGACGGGCAGGCAATTTTAATTCACCAATGCCACAGCGAGGTCCAGATGCCATTAAGCGGAAATCATTTGCCATCTTAATCAACACAAGTGCAGTTACCTTCAAACCGCTAGAGATATCAGCAAATACATCTGTATTGTTTGTGGCATCGATTAAGTTCTCCGCAGTGTAGAACGGTTCGCCTACTACTTCACTAAGTTCATAAGCTACATCATGAATGTAGTTAGGTTCAGCATTAAGACCTGTACCAACTGCAGTGGCACCCATGTTGATTACATGTGCACCTTCAACGGCGGATTTAATACGTTTAATACCACGACGAATACCAGATGCATAAGCGCCCATCTCTTGTCCCAATGTAATAGGCACCGCATCTTGTAAATGAGTACGCCCCATTTTTAAAATTTCACTATATTCTTCAGCTTTTTTCTCAAGCTCATCAACAAGACGTTGCAAAGCTTCAAGTAACGGTTTAGATTTCAAAATTGCACAAACTTTAATCGCTGTTGGGAAAGCGTCATTTGTAGATTGTGCCATGTTACAGTGATTGTTAGGGCTTACAATATCATAGCTACCTTTTGGATGGCCTAAAATTTCACAAGCACGATTTGCCAACACTTCGTTCATATTCATATTCACAGAAGTGCCAGCACCACCTTGAATTGGGTCAACTGGAAATTGGTCAGCAAATTCACCGGCAATAACTTCATCAGCTGCTTGAACAATTGCTTTACCGATAGATACATTGAGACGACCTGTTTTCATATTAGCTAAAGCAGATGCTTTTTTTACCATCGCTAGAGCTTTAATAAAATCTTGGTCTAAATGTTTCCCTGTAATATGGAAGTTTTCTAAGGCACGAATCGTTTGCACACCATAATATAACTCATCCGCTACTTCTAATTCACCTAGGAAATCATGTTCTTTTCTCATAATAGATCCTCTTTCCACTATTTCATATATTAGATGATAGTTTAATGAAACGGTTTTATCTTATGCGCTCATTATAGCATGTATTTTGTATACATAAAAGTCATTTCATGTATTCCGAATAAACAATATTCTATACAATATATTATTTCATAAATATTTTCTATAACTATTTCCATATTTATAAAGTCTCTGTTTTTATCTTTGATTAGTTTAAATATTACACGCCCTATAGTACAATAATATAAACTATATAAGTAAGGAGTAACTATGATTAACAATCACATGCTGCGCATAGGTGCGCTCTTTTTATTAACCGTTTTATGCTACGGCTTTTATAATGCCTATTTGCCAATCACTGATCCGGTGGAGTCCAACTATGTTCTCTCCGCCATCACCATGCTAAAACACAACTCATGGATATCCCCCATGATATACGATCACGTATGGTATGATAAACCACCCCTCACCTATTGGGCACTTATGATTACATACAAACTATTTGGCATATCTGACTTTACATCTCGTATACCAAATACGCTTGTTGCGGGAGCCAGCGTGGCCCTAATGTACCATATAATTTACCGCATATCTAAAAATACTTTTGCTAGTGTACTCTGTGCTATTCTATTAATGAGTACACTACAGTTTTGGTACATATCTCATGCAATTATAACCGACGGATTTCTACTTCTCTTCACCTTAGCTATATTTGGATATAGCTATTTAGCTTTTACCAATAATGACAAGTCAGCTATGGTGAAAGCTTACATTGCTGCTGCCTTAGCTGTAATTACCAAAGGACCTATAGGCATCATCTTGCCCGGCCTGATATTACTCATTTATGTATGCGCTCGCTATATAGTCCATAGAAAAGATGAAAGTTATCAGCTTTCAAAGGATATTAAATTACTATTTAATCCCTTAGGACTATTAGCCTTTATAGCGATAGCTAGCCCTTGGTATATCGCTATGTATTCCATTCACGGTGAGCAGTTTATTTCCGGATTCTTAGGTCTACACAATGTAGATCGAGCTCTTATATCTGAGCATCCTAAATTTAATGTATGGTATTACTATCTATTAATTGTACCCCTTTCACTATTACCATGGACACCTGTAATAGTCTATCATTTAAAAGATCTTAACTGGAAAGATGATTTTGATCTATTAGGTATTATATGGTTTATAGTTATAGTTCTATTCTACTCTCTAGTAGCTACAAAGTATCTAACTTATACCTTACCTGCCATTATCCCTTGTATAATATGGGCGGCTATAAAAATTTGTGAATTAATTACTGACAAAGAGACCGGTGAATTTACTCAATCATTCAAAAAGTTTAATTATTTAATTACCCTACCACTAGGTATTTACTACATGATTTTTACATTTGCTACAGCTTTTGATCAAAGTCTTGATAGTAAACCATTAATCGTTGGTTCCTTTATTATAGTATGTATAATTTTAATCGGTCGATACTACATAACATCATTTTTCAAACTAGCAATATATGCTTTAGTTCCACTAATTACGTTGTACTCGGTTATTACGATTACAGTACCACCAATATTGTTTAATCAGTCTGGTTTACAGTTCAAAACGTTCATCGAAGATACATCAAAACCAATATATGTATATGGCAGTTACTATACTTCCATTGTATATTACATGGACACTACACCTACCCAAGTTTTCGTAGATACAACTGATGATTCTATATGGACTGAAGGCAAAACATTAATGCCTACCATAACTAAAGAAACATTTCTAAAAGATGTATCAAATAATCGTGGTGCCTATGTCATCGTTCCGAAAAAATATGACAAAGACTTTTCTAATGCCTTACCGTATCCAAAGGCAAAATTAGTCAACAAAACAAAACTCGCATCAATTTATAAGCTTCAATAAAAAAGGCGTACCCATAGGGTACGCCTTTAATATGGTTAGAATTATTTCAATTCTACGGATGCGCCAGCTTCTTCTAATTGAGCTTTTAAAGCTTCAGCAGCTTCAGCAGCTACGCCTTCTTTAACAGGTGCAGGAGCGCCATCAACGATAGCTTTAGCTTCTTTCAAGCCAAGACCAGTTGCTTCACGAACAACTTTGATTACGTTGATTTTAGATGCGCCAGCATCTTTCAAGATTACGTCGAAGGAATCTTTAGCAGCGCCGCCTTCAGCACCACCAGCAGCTGCTACAGCTACAGGAGCTGCTGCAGTTACGCCAAATTCTTCTTCGATTGCTTTTACAAGATCATTAAGTTCAAGGATTGTTGCTTCTTTCAATTCAGCAACGATGTTTTCAATGTTCAATGCCATTTTAGATTTCCTCCATAAATTAGTTTATAGTGCCAGCCTCAAGCGGCCAACGAATACTTTGCAAGAAATATTATTCTGCAGGTTTTGCTTCTGCAACAGCTTTGACAGCGTATGCAACATTGCGAACAGGAGCTTGCAATACGGAAAGCAACATGGAAAGCATACCTTCGCGGTTTGGAAGAGATGCAATTGCTTTAACGCCTGCAGCGTCCATAACTTCGCCTTCAACGATACCAGCTTTAACTGTTACAACTTCTTTTTCAGTTGCTTTGATGAATTGTTCAATTACACGAGCAGGTGCAACAGCATCGTCTTTAGAAGTAGCCAACGCAGTTGGACCTTCTAAATGCTCAGCGAAACCTTCAAGATTCAATTCGTTTGCAGCGATACGAGTCAAAGTATTTTTGATTACTTTGTATTCAACACCTTCAGCCAACATTTTGCGACGAAGATCAGTTGCTTGCGCAACAGTTAAACCAGAGTAACCAATCAATACAGCACCTTTTGCTTCAGAAAGAGTTTCTTTCATTTGAGCAACGATTGCTTTTTTTGATTCAGTGACAGCCATTAGATTACCTCCTTGTAGATTTTTTTGGTGCTCTATGTACTATCTTAGCGTAAAAACGACCCCATCGCACGCGATGAGGTCGTAACTAGTCCTAGGTTGTTCTAGTGTCAGCCTCAGCGGGCGGATTTTCATCCATTATACATACCAGCCGTCTACAGCTAAGAGACATATTTAATTATTGCTCTTTGGAAACAGTGCTCAATTTGAACACGTTCAAAGGTACACCAGGGCCCATTGTAGCGGACAAGGTTACAGATTTAATGTATTGACCTTTAGCTGCTACAGGTTTAGCCTTGATAATAGTATCAACGATTGTACGGTAGTTGTCAAGTAATTTTTCTTCATCGAAAGATGCTTTACCGATAGAACAAGAGATAATACCTGCTTTATCAGTACGGTATTCGATTTTACCAGCTTTGATTTCGTTTACTGCACGAGCAACGTCTGGAGTTACTGTACCAACTTTAGGGTTTGGCATCAAGCCTTTAGGACCCAAGATTTTACCAAGACGGCCAACTTGACCCATCATGTCTGGTGTAGCAACTACTACGTCGAAGTCGCTCCAACCACCTTGGATTTTAGCTACTAACTCTTCAGAACCTACAAAATCTGCACCAGCTTCTTCAGCTGCCTTAATATTGTCGCCTTTTGCGAATACAAGAACGCGTTTAGTTTTGCCAGTACCATGAGGCAATACTACTGCACCACGAACTTGTTGATCAGCGTATTTAGGGTCGACATTCAAGTTGAAAGCAATTTCAACTGTTTCATCGAAATTTGCAGTTGCAGTTTTCTTAACCAACTCAATTGCTTCTACTGGTTCGTAGAATTTACCAGCTTCAATAAGTTTTACTGCTTCAGCGTATTTCTTACCTACTTTTGCCATTATAATATCCTCCTTATGTGGTCAAACGGGAATTCCCTCCCACCGATTTGCGCCTTATGCGCAAGTCGTACGCTTATTAGTCAACGATTTCAATGCCCATGCTGCGAGCAGTACCTTCCACCATGCGCATACCTTGTTCTACGGTATTAGCATTCAAGTCAGGCATTTTCAATTCAGCAATTTCACGAACTTTATCGCGACCTACTTTTGCTACTTTATCACGGTTAGGTACACCAGAACCTTTTGGAATACCTGCAGCTTTTTTCAACAATACTGCAGCTGGTGGAGTCTTAGTGATGAAGTCGAAGCTACGATCTTCATATACGTTAATAACTACTGGAATAATTAAGCCAGCTTGTTTAGCAGTACGTTCGTTGAATTCTTTTGTGAAAGCAACGATGTTAACACCTGCTTGACCTAATGCAGGACCAACTGGTGGTGCTGGAGTAGCTTTAGCGGCTTCAATTTGTAGTTTTACTTGTTTAACTAATTTCTTAGCCATGGGTAATTAAACCTCCTATGCTTATACTGTGGTGGTAACGGATATACATCCTCCCACTGGCAACCAAAATCGATTGCTCTTTTTAGAGTTATATTATTATATTTATATATTAAAGAGCTTTCTCAACTTGAGAGAACTCTACCTCTACCTCGGTATCTCGATTGAACATTTCCACACTAAGTTTCAATGTTCCTTTTTCAGGGTTAAGTTCGGTAATAACACCTAGTTTATCTTCAAAGGCACCGGACGTAATGCGAACCGTTTCACCAACTTCTACATCAACGTTTATGGTTGGTTTCTTATCCAAGCCCTGAGACTTAAGTATATGTTCTACTTCGGAATCAGAAAGTGGAACTGGTTTTGTAGCAGAGCCAACGAAACCTGTTACACCTGGCGTGTTGCGTACAACATACCAAGAACGGTCATTAACTTCCATTTCCACCAATACATACCCAGGAAATATCTTGCGTTTTACTACTTTTTTAACCCCATCTTTTTCATCTATTTCGTCTTCAAGAGGTACCAAAATTCGGCTGATTACATCTTGTAGGCCCATAGATTGAACTTTAAGTTCAAGAGTGGTTTTTACTTTATTTTCGTAGCCTGAATAGGTATGAATTACATACCACTTCTTATCTGCTTCCATGTAATGGCCCCCTTATCCAACAAAGTGCAACAACGTATTAAAAAGTTGGGCAAAGAGTCCATCAAGCACAGAAATAATCAAAGCGATGAATATGGTCACTAGGAATACTACTATTGTGTAATTGATAAGCTCTTTTTTTGTTGGCCAGACTACTTTTTTTAGTTCAGCTTTCACACCGCGGAAGAATTTTCCAAATCCACCACGCTGCTGCACTGCTGAGTTAGACTTTGCCATTGTGTTTCACATCCTCAAATCAACAGGTAATGAATGATAAGAATTATTTTGTTTCACGGTGTAATGTATGTTTACCGCAGAATTTGCAATATTTCATCATTTCAATACGATCAGGATTGTTCTTTTTATTCTTGTTCGTTTGATAGTTGCGTTGTTTGCAATCTGTGCAAGCTAAAGTAATGGCATTACGCATCCGGATACACCTCGCTTTATATTTACTAAATCTGTCTCTTGTACTCGAAAACGCTCGACTACATACTAAAAAACTATATCATACGTAGCAAGCGATGTCAAGAAATTAAGCAACTCAAAAAAGCCAGGCACGTATGCCTGACATGGATAGTATAACAGACAATGGCGCCCCTTGTCTACCCAAAGAACGCCATGTCATGTTAGCTTATATGTCTATATATTATATTTACATATTTACTATTACTGCTTAGTTTATTACTGTTTCTTTGTGAAAGTTACTTTCACGATTTGCCAGAAGAAGGCCAATGCCCCCAATATCATGATGGTGTCGCCTACCATGCGAAGCCAACGAAGATTTTGTAACAATGGTTGTTGCATAAACTCTTCGCTGCGAGCGAGCCATAAGCCTTGTGTAACACTTGCCCAACTTTGAATCAAGCCAATTGGCAATAGGCTGATAAGAACCATTAACGCAAGGCCCCAATTCAATGCCCAGAAACCGAATTTCATCAACTTGTCGTTAAATTCCACTTCAGGTCGAATATAACGAGCGATGAGGAATACAAAGCCTAAACTCAAGAACCCGTATACACCGAACAATGCCGTATGAGCATGAACAGCTGTTGTATTTAGGCCTTGAATATAGAACAAGGAAACCGGCATATTGATTAAGAAGCCGAAGATACCGGCCCCTACCAAGTTCCAGAAGGATACGGCAATGAAGCAGTATACAGGCCATTTTAGTCGATGCATCCAAGGAGCACTATGAAGGCGTGTATAATTTTCAAACGCTTCATATCCCAATAGTACAAGAGGCACTACTTCCAATGCGGAGAAAGATGCCCCTGTGGCCACGATGGTTGATGTAACACCAGTGAAATAAAGGTGATGGAATGTACCAGGGATCCCGCCGATAAGATAAATGGCACCAGACGAAATCGCTGCTACTGTACCAGCACGATAGGATACGAGACCAAGTGTTACGAAAATAAAGGCCATCAACGTAGTAGAGAATACTTCAAAGAAGCCTTCTACCCAAAGGTGAATAACCCACCAGCGCCAGTATTCCATGATTGCCAAGTGGCTGTGTTCTCCGTAGAAAAGACCTGGTCCATAGAAAATACCGACCATCACAACGGAGAAAATAAAGGCAGCAATAAGGTTTTTATCCCCTTTATTTTTGAAAGCACCAATGATGCTGCGCACCATGAGTACAAGCCAAAATAGAATGCCGATATATTCAATCCATTGCCATACGCGCCCTAACTCGATAAACTCATATCCTTGGTGACCCAAGTAGAAGTTTAGAGACGCCGGAATCTCATGAGCAACACCTAAATATGTACCTGTAAAGGAACCCACTACCAACACAACGAGTGCCCAGAACAAAATATCCACGCCCAATTTTTGGAACTTAGGATCTTTACCGCCATTAATAATCGGCGCCAAGAATAAACCGGCACTCAAGAATGCCATCGCAATCCAGAACAAGGATGCTTGAATATGCCAAGTACGAGCAATAGAATATGGGAAATACTGCGCCAATGGAATGCCATAGAAAGCCTGTCCTTCTACGGTGTAGTGCGCAATGATACCACCCATACCAAGTTGGAGTAAAAATAATGCCAAAATCGTAAATAAATATTTTCCTAAAGACCGTTGAGATGGTGTGAGATGCAATTTGGAAATTGGATCTTCCGCAGGTGGTGTTAATTCATGTTCATCTTGTTTGCGACCGAATGCCCACATCCATACGACAATACCAATACCACAAAGTAAAATAATAACACTCACAACAGACCAAGCTATGCTTTCCGGTGTTGGATTATGATCTAACAATGGCTCATGAGGCCAATTGTTGGTGTATGTTGCATCTGTACCAGGACGTTGAGTCGATGCCATCCACGTCGTCCAGAAGAAGAATCGTGCCATATCAATACGATCTTTTAATTCTGGCAACGTATTGTCTTTCATCGCAAAATGATCGCGTGTTTCGGACAATTTAGGGTTATCACCATAAAGTTCAATAAAATATTGTCCGGTTAAATTCATCGCTGTAATACGTTCCGGTGAAAGCACAACAGTTCCATCTTCACGAACAGCACTGTTAAAGTACTCTGCTTTAACTGCTTCTTTAACAGCCGCTTTCTGCACATCACCTAACTGTTCATAAAGAACACCAAAAGCTTCTTGAGACTTGATATCAAGCATTACGGACACTTCTTTGTGCAACCAATCAGCTGTCCAGTCCGGGGCCTGATATGCGCCATGACCTAGTACGGTCCCTACAGATTGACCACCTGTAGATTGCCAAGCCGATTGACCATGTAAGATATCATCCTTAGTGAACAAAACCTGTCCATCTTGAGATACATACGCGGTTGGTACCGGTGGCGCTTGATGATATACATCAGTACCCAAATAGCCAAGAATAGAGAATCCAATAATAAGAACTGCTACTACGGCTATCCAATACTTTTTGTATTCGCCCATCACATTACCTCCTTTTCTATAAAAGCACAAAAAGAGAGCCTATGCTCTCCTCATATATAATATACACCAATTTTATAAAGAAAGTTGTATCTAAAGTTACAATATATTAAAATTTCTTCTCAATTTGTATCAATAGTATAATTATCCTTTGAATCCTTAATACAAAGTATATGTCGTACCATATAATCATCAGTATTTCAATATATTGACGAATCAATTCCATACTTTTAATCATCAATACATACAAAATAAAAGGGACCCAACGGGTCCCTTTTATTGAATCTTACATTCAGTTATATCGCCAATGTATCGACACATTGAGCATATAAGTTTATATTAACCTTCGATTGTTGTTACTACGCCAGCGCCTACTGTATGGCCACCTTCGCGGAGCGCAAAA
>OGFU01000641.1_pt1 | contig 11354 bp, 8 predicted proteins | sample 1571061 | NCBI WGS metagenome assembly OGFU01 (sample SAMEA2582063, study PRJEB24529) | metagenome | biome: Human gut stool | place: China | collected 2011 | reverse complement strand
CAGGCCGCGGTCGGTGTAGTCCATCAGGCACTGGGTGACCACCATATCCTTCACGCCGCCGCTCATCTCGCTGCCAATGACGATGCCGCCGTGGCCTTTGTCCAGCAGGCAGTTGCGGATAACGGTGTGCTCACAGCTCTTTTTCAGCTTCATGCCAAGGAATACCTTGCTGGCCTTCATGGCAATGCAGTCGTCGCCCACATGGATGTTCACGCCGATGATGCGGATATACTCGCAGCTTTCGGGGTCAATGCCGTCGGTGTTGGGGGCATTGTAAGGATTGTTGATGTTGAAGTTCAGCAGGTCAAGGTGCTTGACAAAGATGGGGTGGATCGTCCACGAATAGCTGTTCTGCACCGTGATGCCGTGCAGGCAGATGTTCTCGCTGTCCACAGCAGCCACAGCGCGGGGCCGCCATGCGATGCGCTTGATCTTGGGCGTTACCCACCAGTCGCCGTTCTCGGCATCGCAGTCCAGCGTGCCCTCGCCGGTCACAACGACATCGTGCACCTGCGTGATGTTCAACAGACCCGCAAAGCTGTCCAGCGGGTTGCCCTCCCAGCCGGTCAGGTAGTATTCATCCACCTCGTTCTCGCTGGGGATCACGCCGGGCAGGATGGGGTAGTGGGTGCGGTCATTGTCGCCCAGCAGCACAGCGCCCTTTTCAAGATAGAGGGTGGTGTTGCTTTTCAGGAACAGGCTGCAGGTGCGGTAGCGGCCTGCGGGCACGTACACTGTGCCGCCCTTGGGGCAGGTGGAAAGAGCCGCCTGCAGCTTGAGAGTGTTGTCCGTGGTGCCGTCGGCCACCAGACCGTAGCGGGAAGCATCCACAAAGAAGGTCTCGGCCTCGGTGGCAAAGGTGCAGGTCAGGCTTTCGCCCTCGGCCTGCACACCCACCGTGTACTCAGTGCCGGGCAGCAGGGAGAACAGAGAGAACACGTTGGTCTGGCAGGCTTCGTAGACGGTCTTGCCGTTCAGGGTAACGGTGAACGGGTGGGCCGGACGATAGCACAGGCCGTTTTCCAGCTCGAAAACAGCGCTGCGCGTCATGGAACGGATAAGCGACAGATTCATGAGAGAACCTCCTGATGGTTTTGTCTTGCCCGCAGGGTGCAGGCGTGGTATGATGGGGAAAATACAAAAATGAGGAATTTTTTATGAAACCGGAACGGGAAAAAATCACCGGCAAAGTGGCCGCAGCCACCCTGCGCCTGAATATTGGCCGCTACGAGCTGCCGTCGGATGAGGACACCTGCTATCTGCTGCTGGTGTCGGAGGGCAGCGTCACGCTGGAATACGAGAGCGGGAATGTGCTGGTAAACCCCGGCAGCGCCGTGCTGCTTGGCCCCGGCGGCTGCAGCTTTGCACAGACCGGCAGCGCCGTGCCGCAGATCGTGGGGTGCCACTTTCCGCTGGGGATGCTGCATGATTTGAAAAACACAGCCGGGCGGGATTTCGGCCGCCTGTTTGCGCCCGGGGAGCGCACAGTGCTGTATGCACCGGTGCAGTGGCAGAGCCGCATCCGTACCCTGCTGGAAATGATGGCCAGCGCCAGCACCGAGCAGGATTACCCCGGCCCGCTGTACCTGCTGCTGATCCTGCACTATGTGGAGCAGGAGTGCATTGCCGAGAGCAGCGCCGTGGCGCGTCCCCACAACGAAACGGTGGAGCGGATCTGCGCCTACCTTGCGGCCAATTACCGGCAGAAGTTTTCCCTCACCGAGGTAGCGGCGCAGTTTTATCTTTCGCCCTACTACCTGAGCCGTTTGTTCCGGCGGGTAACGGGCCAGTCCATCGTGGATTATATCAACAACCGCCGCATCGAAGCGGCCCAGAAGCTGCTGGAAACGACTGAGCTTTCCATCAGTGCGGTGGCCGAACAGACCGGCTTTGCCAGCGCCGCCCATTTCCGCCGGGTGTTCCGCGATGTGATGGGTACCGGCCCACTGCAGTACCGCAAAGGACATAAGAAATAAGAAACACCCCCTGCACCATCTACGGGAACGGCACAGGGGGTGTTTGTTTGTATCAGATGATCTTACGCTGTGCGGGGAAAGGGCTTAGCCCTTGACGGCACCGGCAGAGATACCTTCAACGAACTGGTCCTGTGCACAGAAGAAGACAATCAGCTGCGGCAGGATGGAGATGAGGGACAGAGCAAGGATCTTGTTCCATGCGAAACCGGTATCACCGTCCATGGACAGCTTGACGAACAGGGACATCGGGTACTTACCGGGAGTGCTGACGTAAAGCAGCGGACCCATGAAGTCGTTGCAGCTCCACATGAACTGGAACAGTGCGCAGGACACCAGAGCAGGGCCAAGCATGGGCACGATGACCTTGTACAGGGTCTGGAAGGAGGAGCAGCCGTCGATGGCAGCGGCTTCGTCCAGATCACGGGGGACATTGCGCATGAACTGCACCAGCTGGTAGACGAAGTAGGTCTCGGTCGCAAATGCGCAGTGCACCCAGATAGCCAGATAGAAGGGGCTGTCCAGCCAGCCGAACTTGTTGTACAGCAGGTACTGCGGCACGTTCAGAACGACCTGCGGCAGGAACAGGGTGGCCAGCATGATGTTGAACATCAACTTACGGCCGGGGAAATCGAAGCGGCCAAAGCCGTAGGCAGCCACACAGGCGGAGACCACCGTGCAGATCACCTTGGGGATGACGTAGCTGTAGGTGTTCAGCATGGCCTGCAGGATGTTGATGGAACCGCCGAAGTTGTTCAGTGCGCCGCGGTAGCCATCCAGAGTGGGGTGCTTGATCCACAGGCTGATGCCTGCAAAGATCTCGCTGTTGTCCTTAAAGGTAGCGCTGATCATCCACAGCAGGGGATAGATCATGATAACGCCGACCAGGATCAGGACGAAATACTTGAAGAAGGTTGCAATTTTGTTCGATGCTTTCATTCCCATACTGGTCACCTTACCTTTCGTCAGAGTAGTAGACCCACTTCTTCTGGCTGGTGAATGCAATGATCGTCAGGATGCAGACGATGATGAACATGATCCATGCCAGAGCGGATGCCATACCCATGTCATAGGACTTGAATGCGTAGTTGTAGACCAGCAGAGAGATCAGCGTGGTGGAACCACGGGGGCCGCCGTTGGTGATGATGTAGGGGCCATTGAACTCCTGGAAAGCCTGGCAGATCTGAGTGACCAGATTGTAGAAGATGATGGGGGTGATCATCGGAACGGTGATGGAGAAGAACTGACGCCACTTGCCGGCACCATCAATGGTAGCGGCTTCGTACAGGTCTGCAGGCACACCCTTCAGAGCGGCGAGGAACAGCACCATGGCGGAACCAAACTGCCAGATGCGCAGGAAGCAGATAATCCACAGCGCGTAGCTGGGGTCAGACAACCACTCGGGGCCCTGCACCAGACCAAAGGTGACAGCGCGCAGCACGGTGTTGAGCAGGCCATCCACGCTGAACACAGCCTTCCACAGAACGGCGATTGCAACAGAGCCGCCCAGAATGGAGGGAATGTAGTACACCGTGCGGAACAGGTTGACGCATGCAATCTTGAAGTTCAGGATGTATGCGATGAACAGCGCAAAGACCAGCTTCAGAGGCACGGTAATGAAAGCGTACTTGAAGGTGATGAGCAGCGCCTTGGTGATCTTGGTGGTGGTAAAGGCCGTGATGTAGTTGGCCAGACCAACGAACTGGGTGCCGCTCTTGAAGAAGTTCATATCGGTGAAGCTGTAGTACAGCGACTGACCAAAGGGAACTGCCTTAAAGACGACGAAGCCGATGATCCAGGGAATCAGATAAAACAGACCCTGATATTTGTCCAGCCACTTCTGGAACGGGGTGCGCCCGACGGCGGGAGCATTGCTTTCTTTCATCTGGGAAATCCTCCTTTTTAAGGAATTTCGGAGCATGAGACGGACGAAGGGGGGTAACAGACCGGATACAGCTTTGTCAAGAATTTGTAACATATTCCTGACAAAAAAGGGGCATCTGCCGTATGGGCGGCAGGTGCCCCTCCGTTTTGGTCAAAGGGTGCCTTTTATGATATGTACGTCACCGCACACAGCGGCACTCTGAAGAAAAACTTAGCCGATGGTGTAACCAACAGACTCCATGCCGTCCAGCAGGGTATCAACAACATCTGCACCGGAAACGCCGTCGTAGTCAACGGTGTCGAACACTTCCTGATAGATGCCGGTGCCGGAAGCCTTCAGGTCGTTGTTCTCGAACAGGGGATCCAGCTTGTTGGTGGTGAAGGCCATGACCTTTGCATTTGCCTCAGCAACCAGATCCTTGACAGCGCCGGCTTCCTGAGCAGCAGCCAGACCAGCCTTGGAAGCGGGGATGCCGCACTCGGAACCCATGATGGCAGCGCCCTTGCCGTTGTTCAGCAGGAAGTCGATCAGGGTAGCAGCCTCAGCAACGCACTGGCTGGTCTTGGTGATAGCCAGACCCATGGAGACCTTGGAGAAGCCGCCGTTGTTGTCGCCGAACTTGATCTCTTCGCCAACGGTGAAGCCGTCCTTGTTGGCATCATCCAGAGCGGAGGAGTACTTGGAAGCAGCGGAATCCCACTCGAAGATACCTGCGATCTTACCGGTGATCCACTCGTTGGACTGGTGGGTAGCGGTATCGGAGTTAGCGGAGTAGTAGGTCTTCAGGTTCATCATGACGTGGCCATCCACCAGGCTCTTGATGAAGTCGATGCCCTCAGCGATCTCGTCCTCGGTGTAGTTCAGGGTAGAGGTGACGGGATCAGCCCAGTCCTTGCCGTACTTGGACTCGAGGTAGAACACCATCAGGATCATACGGTCGTATGCGCCCAGATGCATGGGGTAGTAATCGTCGCCCAGCTTCTCCTGGAATGCCTTGCCGGCAGCCATCAGATCATCCAGAGACTTGGGAACTTCGGTGATGCCAGCCTTGTTGAAGGTGGTCATGTTCCAGAAGAAGATACGGCCGGTCATGGAGACAGGCACGCACTGCTGAGCGTTTGCAACGTAGCAGGCATCCAGAGCAGCGTCATCCCACTGGGTCAGATCCAGAAACTTGGAAACGGTGTTCAGATCCACGAACTTGCTGCCATCAGCAGAGTAGTTGTACAGCCAGTTCCAGTTCACCTGGCACACATCCTGTGCGTTGCCAGCGATGAAGGCAGCTGCCATCTTCTCTTCCCAGCCGGACCATGCGGCGAAGGTGGGCTCAATGGTGATGTTGGTGTGCTCAGCCTGGAACTCCTTGATGGCGTTCTGGTAAGCCTCGTGACGGCTGTCGCCGCCCCACCAGCTGATGGTCATGGAAACAGGGCCGTCAGACAGTGCCAGGCTCTCGTCTGCAGAAGCAGCGGGAGCGGAAGAAGCGGTGGAAGCAGCAGAGCTGGATGCAGCAGAGTTGCCGCCGCAGGCAGCCAGAAGGCCGGCAGCGCCCACAGCGCCGGTGACCTTCATAAAATCACGACGAGAAATTGCCATGCTCATTTTTGTTCTCCTCCTAAATACAGAAAACATCATCTCGAACGGGGGTTCTGCACATACCCCGTTGTATACAATTATGATAACAAAACAACAACCAAAAAGAAAGACGCAAATTGCAGATATCTAAACAAAAAACGTACAAATATTGCTCTTGTTTTCACGCGAGAATTGATGCCTTTGCTGAAATGAATAAACTTGGCTCGAAAAACTGTGCAACATGTATATTTCGCCATTTTGCATAGAAAACTGGGATGTATCATAGGGGGAACGTCGAATTTTGCAATAATTTTGTAAACATCCGGTTTCGGAACATGGAAATGTTGCATACATTGTGGCAGAGCAACACATTAAAATGGCCCGGATGCGGGCTTGCAAACTGATATATCAATAGTGCAAAAAATGTGCACTCTGATATATCAATCGCGTGAAGCGGGCATCCGGCACCGGTCTGCAGGCGTGGAAATCGGTGCTTCTTCGCCCTTTTGGGGGGTGAAGAAGCATCGACAGCGACATATTTTGCGCTGCTGCGTGGACAGCGCCTGTGGGCCGGGGAAAAAAAGAAAGACTGCCGTGTCGTTGAACACAGCAGCCTTGTATACAAGCTTATTTGACCTGCGAAGCAGCTTTTTCGGCGTAGAACGCGCGTTTTGCCTTGAAGTAGCACTGGGGGCACATGCTCACGTACTGCACATCGTTTTCCAAATCGATGGCCACCTGCTCGCCCTCAAAGACGAACCTGCCGTTCACCCTGCGGCAGTTGCAGATGGCCTTGCGGCCGCAGGTGCAGATAGTCTTCATCTCCTCGATGGTGTGGGCCAGCTCCAGCAGGCGGGTAGAGCCGGGAAAGCCTTTGAGTGAAAAATCTGCCCGCAGGCCGTAGCAGATCACCGGAATGTTCAGGTCCACAGTTACCATGAACAGCTGTTCTGCCTGCTGCGCAGTGAAAAACTGGCTCTCGTCGCACAGCACGCAGGCCAGCGGCGCACCGTCAGCGTTGGCCGTGCGCACGGCCTCGAACACATCCGTCTCCGGCGGGATCAACAGATCAGCCTTGCGGCGCACGCCTAGACGGCTCACCAGCTCACCGCCGCCCTTGGTGTCCACCTGTGGCTTGAGAATCAGCACCCGCATCCCCTGTTCTTCGTAGTTGTGGGCTACCTGCATCAGGGCGGTGCTTTTGCCGCTGTTCATTGCGCCGTAGCGGAAATACAGTTTTGCCATTTGAAAAACTCTCCTTGCAGAAGAACCCTCTCAGTCAAAGCCTGAGAGGGTCCTTTTATTACTCTTGTTCCTTATAACAGGTATCTTCAGGCCTGATTGCGCAGGCGGTAGCCAAGGCTCATCAGGCTGTCGCCCAGATGGACGTTCTCCACCACCACATCGGGATACGGCACAGAGAGGTCATAGTGGGAGAAGTTCCAGAAGCCCTCGATGCCCAGATCCACCAGACGGCCGCTGACCTGTTCCGCACCGTCGCGGGGCACACAGAGCACTGCGACCTTGGGGTGATGCTCGGCACAGAAAGACTCCAGCTCGTCGATATGGCGGATCTGGATGCCGCTGATCTCCTTGCCTACCTCGCTCTGTGCCACATCAAAGGCGGCGATCAGGCGGTAGCCGTTGGTATCGGTGGTGATAAAGCGGCTCACTGCCTTGCCCAGACGGCCGCAGCCGATCAGGATGGTGGGCAGGCGGTCACCGTTGCCGAACAGCAGGCCTTCCAGAATGGAGAGCAGGTTTTCCACCGAGTAGCCGATGCCCTGCCGGCCATTCACATCGCCGATGCAGTTGAAGTCCTGCCGTACCTGCGAAGCGGTGGTGCCCATCTGAGCAGCCAGCTCGCGGGAAGAAATGCTGTTGATGCCGTCCACCTGCAGAGAGCGCAGATAGCGGTAATATTTGGGAAGACGCTTGATAACGGGAAGTGAAGCCTTTGCAGGGGTGTTCATAGAATACTTTCTCCTTTCGCTCTATCGCAGTACTTGCCGCAGCTGCCTGCTTTACAGATGCGGCGCAGAGAAACCCCGATCCGTTTACGGGTCCATATTGCAGATATTACAATCAATTATTTAAAGTATACTGCACCGATGGAGAATGTCAAATCATTCTCAAAAAAAATTTATGAAATGTTACCGCTTTTTTGCTGCAGCGGGTCTGCATAGCCCGGCACAGGCTGGGGAATGCTGACAGAAAACGCAGGAGGAAAGCATATGAACGATGAAACGCAGCTGACCGACGAGCGTCGGCTGGAAAAGGAAGAGATCGAAGATCTGGGCACGGTCACGCTGGCCCGCGGGGAGCATGTGATCCACTGCCTGACCGTCATCGGCCAGATCGAAGGCCATTCGGAAGCGCCGCAGGGCCAGAAGACCACGAAGTATGAGCATGTGATCCCACAACTGGTGGCCGCGCAGGAGAACCCTCGCATCGAGGGCCTGTTGGTGCTGCTGAACACGGTAGGTGGTGATGTGGAAGCAGGCCTTGCGCTGGCGGAGCTGATCGCCAGCGTGTCCAAACCCAGTGCAACGCTTGTGCTGGGCGGTGGGCACTCCATCGGCATCCCGCTTGCCGTCAGCGCCCGGCGCAGCTTCATCGTGCCCACAGCCACCATGACCGTGCACCCGGTGCGGCATTCCGGTGTCATTCTGGGGGTGCCGCAGACCATGCGCAGCTTTGAGCAGATGCAGCAGCGCATCACCGGCTTCGTAGCGGCCCACAGCGGCATGACCGAAAAACGCTACACCGACTTGATGCTCCACACCGGCGAGCTGGTGATGGACATGGGCACCGTGCTGGATGGACGCCGGGCCGTGAAGGAAAAGCTCATCGACGAGCTGGGCGGGCTTTCGGATGCGCTGGCGTGGCTGTATAAAGAGATCGAACGCAAATGAAGGCCGATTTTGTACAACAATAGGTTTGCCATTTTCTTCCCTGCGTGGTACAATAATAAAATCAAATAGTGTGTCTACTACAAACGCGGGGAACAAAGAAACATGGCAACAAAAAAACGTAAAACGACAACACGGCGCGCAGCATCGCGCAAAAAGCGGGCCGAGCAGCGGCTTCCGGCGGGGCTTGGCACCCTGTTTGCAGGCCTTTTGCTGGTGGTGCTGGCCTTTGTGGAGGGAGATTCGGCATGGAAGGCCCTGCACGATGTGCTGTTCGGACTTTTTGGCTGCGGCAGCTTTGTGCTGGGCGCGGCAGTGTGCTGCCTTGCTGTGCAGTATACCCGGGGCGAAGACCTTCTGCCCAAGATCTTCAAGCTGGTTCTTGGGCTGGTGTTTGCCTGCGGCACGGTGATCGTTTTTTCCGATATCCAGCCGCAGGGCATGTCGGCATTTCAGATGACGGCTGCCTGCTACGCAAACGGCGTGAATGCATGGATCGGCGGCGGTGCGTTGGGCGCACTGCTGGGCGGCAGCCTGCTGCTGCTGTGCGGACGGCCCGCGGCAACCCTTATCATGATCGTGCTGGCACTGTGTGTCAGCCTGTACATTTTTGATCTGACCCCGGCAGAGGTGTGGCAGTGGCTGTGCGCTGCGTTTGGCGGCGTGCACGCAAAGGGTGCGGCCATGGCGCAGCAGAGCGCAGCCCGCCGCGCTGAACGTGCCGCTGCCCGCGCGGCAGAAGCCGAGGCTGAGGAAGACTACGACGAAGCAGAAGATGAATACCGGGATGAGGAAGATGCCGAAGAGGAGATGGAAACTCCGGCTTTCCGCATCGGTGTGCCGGACTGGCTGAACGGCATCCGCCATTGGGGCCACAAGGTGACCGAAGAGATGGAGGCGGAGGAGCCGGAGGCCGCCCCGCAGCCGGAGCCTGCCGCCCCGGCCATCACGCCGGTGCAGGTACGGGTATCCCGGCCCCGGGCTTCCTTTGACGTAGACCTTGGCCCGGACCACACCGAGGTGAAAGAGGGCGGCAGCGAGCCCATCGAGCCGCTCATCGTGGGCCCGGGCGGCACCTTTGGGCAGAACCCGCTGCGCCCGGCCCCCAGACCTGCCCCGCAGCCCATCGTACAGGACGCAGTGGAGACCGATGCATCCGATTTCTTTGCAAAGGCTGCACAGCCGGTGCAGCCTGCGGCAGCGGAAAGCTTTGATACTCCGGTCATGACCCCGGCAATGCCGACGGCCCAGCCGGAAAGCCCGGCAGCGGCAGTCACGCCGGAGATGCCCGCCGTGCCCATCCAGCCCGCAGTCCCGGCGGCACCCGCCCGGGTGAGCGCCGAAAACGCCGTTGCCATGCGCGGCACACCCGACGAGGACGGCTGGATCAGCATTACCAGCGAACCGGTGGAGGAAAAGGACATCAGCACGCTGGTGGCAGCGGCAATGGAAAAGCCTGCCGCTTCCGAGCAGGCCGCGGCAGCGGCCCCTGTGGACGAGACCGACCCGGTGGATACCTATCAGTACCAGTATCCGCCCATTGAGCTGTTTGAAAAATCGCGGGACGAGACCGACCCCGGCGCGCAGGAAGAGCTGAAAGCCAACGCCCAGAAGCTGGTGGATACGCTGGAAAGCTTTGGCGTGCGCACCCGTGTGCTGGATATCTCCCGGGGCCCCTCCGTCACCCGGTACGAGGTGCAGCCCATGGCGGGTGTCAAGATCAGCCGCATCACCTCGCTGGCAGACGATATCGCTCTGAACCTTGCGGTGGCGGACGTGCGTATGGAAGCGCCCATCCCCGGCAAGCCTGCCGTGGGCATTGAGGTGCCCAACCACAAAAAGACCCCGGTGTATATCCGCAGCGTGTTCGAGAGCCAGAGCTTTTTGCGCATGACTTCGCCCTTGGGCATTGCGCTTGGCAAGGACATTGCCGGTGTGGCACAGGTGGCAGACCTGTGCAAGATGCCCCATCTGCTCATTGCAGGCAGCACCGGCAGCGGTAAATCCGTGTGCGTGAACAGCATCATCATGAGCCTGCTGTTTCGCTCCAGCCCGGAGGACGTGAAACTGCTGCTGATCGACCCCAAGGTGGTGGAGCTGGCCGAGTACAACGGCATTCCCCACCTGCTGATGCCGGTGGTCACCGAGCCGAAAAAGGCCGCAGGTGCCCTTGGCAGTGCCGTGCAGGAGATGGAGCGCCGCTACCGCCTGTTTGCGGAGAACAATGTGCGCGACATCAAGTCCTTCAACAAGCTGGCCGCAGAACGGCCGGATCTGGAAAAAATGCCCTACATCGCCATTATCATCGACGAGCTGGCCGATCTGATGATGGTGGTGGGCAAGGATGTGGAGGACTCCATCTGCCGCATCGCCCAGAAGGCCCGCGCCGCCGGTATGCACCTGATCGTAGCCACCCAGCGCCCCAGCGTGGACGTGATCACCGGCCTGATCAAGGCCAACATCCCCAGCCGCATCGCATTTGCAGTGTCCAGTCAGGTGGACAGCCGCACTATTCTGGACGGCTCCGGTGCCGAAAAGCTGCTGGGCATGGGTGATATGCTGTTCATGCCCGTGGGTGCGCCCAAGCCTACCCGTATTCAGGGCACTTTCGTGCGGGATGAGGAGATCAGCCGTGTGCTGGACTTCATCAAGCAGAGCGGCACCGTGCAGTATGACGAAGCTATGATCGAAGCCATGGAAAAGCACGCCATTCAGGACGGCAAGAAGGGCAGCAGCGGCGCGGACTCCGACGAGGATCCCGATACCGACCCGATGTTCAAGCAGGCCGTGGAGGTGGTCATCGATGCCGGCCAGGCCTCCACCAGCCTGCTGCAGCGCCGCTGCAAGCTAGGCTACGCCCGCGCGGCCCGTATCATGGACGAGATGGAACAAAAAGGCATCATCGGACCCTACGAGGGCGCCAAGCCCCGCGCTGTGCTTATCAGCCGCCAGCAGTGGCTGGAAATGCAGATGAACCAACCGGATGAAACATAAAGATAAGGAGTATTA
>OGFU01000631.1_pt1 | contig 11468 bp, 10 predicted proteins | sample 1571061 | NCBI WGS metagenome assembly OGFU01 (sample SAMEA2582063, study PRJEB24529) | metagenome | biome: Human gut stool | place: China | collected 2011 | reverse complement strand
CTGAATTTCAACAATTTCAAAGAACGACTATGATTTTTTAGTGGACACTAATGTCATGTTATAAATAATCCAATCCACAAATGCGCGAAGGAAATTACCTTCGCCAAACTGGATAATGCGTTCCGGGCGTTGTGCTTTGGGAGCAGTTTCTTTGTTTAATGCTTTCATTTAAAAAATGATTTAAATGGTTGATATGTAATTTTTTGATTATTCAAACTCAAAGTAAAAGTCTATGTTTTCCTTCATCAATATGTCGATGGGCATGTATTTCACTGCAGTGACCGGTCTTTTAAATACCACGTGGTTGCATAAAGTCTTCACGCCACAATAGCCTTGCAGGCCTGGGCGTTGACCGATGAGAAAGGTTACTTCACCGGTTTTCAGGAACTCTGTATTTTTGTGTAAAAGGTCATATCCCACAAGTCCTGCCAGCTTCTGCCCCTTTTCGTGCAGATAATTTGCCACCTGATAAACACGGGAATTAAAAACAGCTCCCAGTACGGCTTGGGGATGTTCTTTAAAAAAAGCATCCAACATCCGTCTGTTGCCGTCAGTATCTTCCTTGTGCAACACAATGTCATGGATAATCAAATCCTTATGTTCCTCGGAAAGGTATTGCATGAACCCCTCGAGGCGGCGTTGCATCTGGATTTCTGCCGGATTGTTTTTCTGATTGTTCAGGAATAACACAAGCTCCTGCCCTTTTTCATAGCTACGCATCAGAATCTTGGCAGCGATGTATCCGCTGGTTTTGGAATCTTGTCCGATATAACACAAGGCATGCGTCTGTTCAATATTGAAGTCTATGAATGCATAGGGAATATCCGCTTCCTCCAAATAAGCAGTGAGTTTTATGGTCTCCTCTCGGAAATTCGGGGCAACAAGTACGGCGTCGGCATTTTCCTCCCGGAGCACAGCACATGCTTCTTTATAGGAGGATTTGTCCGCATGCCGATAGTACAGATAGCTAACTCCAACATTGAACGGCCGTAATTCTTGTGCGGCACGGTCAATTCCCGCTGCTACAGCATACCAATAATCATGTTCTATATAATAAGGTATAATGCAGACAATATGATAGTGCTTTTTAGCCGCCAGCCCGATGGCAAACATATTGGGATGATAATCTATCTCGTCGAGTACTTTCTGGACTTTTTCCCTACTGGAAACGGATACGTCTCCGCGGTTGTGCAGTACGCGGTCTACAGTGCCGGCAGAGACGCCGGACATGCGTGCTATGTCTTTAATGGTATAGTTCTTGTTTTCCATCTTGAGGTATGCTGCCTAAGGCAGTAAAGGTGAGACGTCTGAAGCTTAAATATTATAAATATTCGCCGCAAAGATACGAATTATTTTGTTTCTCCAAGTAAAATTTCTACTTTTGTGTTCGATAACGGTTAATAAAACTAAAAACAATTATACGACCTATTAGCTTTACAATCAATACTATATAGGTGTAATAAATAGAAAGTAATATTTTTAGATACTTAAAACACAAGAAGATGAAAAACTTTATGGACGGAAATTTTCTGTTGCAAACGGAAACATCACAGAAGTTGTACCACGAGCATGCGGCTAAAATGCCGATTATCGACTATCATTGTCACTTGATTCCTCAAATGGTGGCGGAAGACTATCAATTTAAGTCACTGACTGAGATTTGGTTGGGAGGTGACCACTACAAGTGGCGTGCCATGCGTACCAATGGTGTGGACGAACGTTTCTGTACCGGTAAGGATACTACAGATTGGGAAAAGTTTGAGAAGTGGGCCGAAACGGTACCTTATACTTTCCGTAATCCGTTGTATCACTGGACCCACCTTGAATTGAAGACCGCTTTTGGAATCGATAAAATTCTCAATCCTCATACGGCCCGTGAAATTTATGATGAATGTAATGAGAAGCTGAAACAGCCTGAATATTCCGCCCGTGGCATGATGCGCCGTTATCATGTGGAAGTGGTTTGTACTACAGATGATCCTATTGATTCCTTGGAATACCATATCAAGACACGTGAGAGCGGCTTTGAAATCAAGATGTTGCCTACTTGGCGTCCGGATAAGGCAATGGCGGTGGAAGTTCCTGCCGATTTTCGCGCATATGTAGAAAAGTTGGCCGAAGTGAGCGATGTGGCTATTTCCTGCTTTGACGATATGGTTGCTGCCTTGCGTAAGCGTCACGATTTTTTCGCGAAACAAGGATGTAAACTGTCTGACCACGGAATTGAAGAATTCTATGCCGAGGATTATACAGGAGCGGAAGTTAAGGCTATCTTTAACAAGGTATATGGCGGTACTGGATTGACGGAGGAAATTCTGAAATTCAAGTCGGCCATGCTGGTTGTGTTCGGCGAAATGGATTGGGAGAAAGGTTGGACACAACAGTTCCATTATGGTGCTATTCGCAACAACAATAGTAAGATGTTCAAACTGTTAGGTCCTGATACCGGTTTTGATTCCATTGGCGAATTTACTACAGCAAAAGCTATGGCTAAATTTCTCGACCGCTTAAACTCCAATGGTAAGCTGACCAAGACTATTCTTTATAATTTGAATCCATGCGCCAACGAAGTCATTGCTACTATGCTGGGTAACTTCCAGGATGGTACGGTTGCCGGTAAGATTCAATTCGGTTCCGGTTGGTGGTTCCTTGACCAGAAGGATGGTATGGAAAAGCAGATGAATGCCCTTTCTGTACTGGGCTTATTGAGCCGATTTGTTGGTATGCTGACCGATTCCCGTTCCTTCCTCTCCTATCCGCGCCATGAATATTTCCGCCGTACATTGTGTAATCTTGTAGGCCGTGATGTAGAAAATGGTGAAATTCCTATTTCCGAGATGGAACGCGTAAACCAGATGATTGAAGATATCAGCTATTATAACGCTAAGAATTTCTTCCAATTCTAAAAAGCAATAGTAAGCTATAAGTTATGCAGTTTCACCCATAACTTATAGCTTATCTAATATTCCTTTGATACTATCCAATCGTATAAAATTGGGATGTCGTATTTCCCCTTCATGTTGCTCGTATGCCCAAGTCACGTGGTATGGTACATGGGCAGCGTATCCCCCAAGTTCCAATACCGGAAGTATGTCTGATTTTACAGAATTACCTATCATCAGGAGTTTTTCAGGCGGACAGCCCAATGTATCAATCAGCCTCTGGTAATCATCGATTTTCTTGTCACTCATAATTTCGATATGATGGAAATATTCTCGCAGTCCGGAAGCTTCTATTTTTCTTTTCTGGTCGAACAAGTCCCCCTTAGTGGCCAACACCAATTTATATTTCCCATGAAGTGACGATATGGTCTCCTTCACGCCTTCCAGTAGTGTAACCGGTTTCTGCAGAAGCTCTTGTCCCCATCCTATTACTTCTTCTATAAGATGCATATTCCCGTTTCCGTCTGTCACTTTGCAGATGGTTTCAGTCATACTGAGCATTATGCTCTTCAGCCCATAGCCATACATATGCAGATTCTTCATTTCTGTTTCAAAAAACCTTTGTGATATGGATGAAGCAGGCAGATATTGCCTTAAAAGGTTACAGAATTTGTGCTCGAACTCCTGAATATAAAGTTCGCTTTCCCACAGTGTGTCATCAGCGTCAAAAGCTATAAATTCGATTTTATCTTTCATGAATGGTCGTTTTATAAAAGCGTCCAAAGATACGGAGTATTCTATATAAATGAAAAGATAAATAGTGATAAATGGGAAGTTAATATCTTGTCTGCAACTTATTAATATTGTGTTTGCAGAAAATTAATATCTTGCAAACACGATATTAATTTCCTATTTTTGCACTTATTTTTTCATTTAATACATAAATTTTAATCGTACAAAAGGATGATGACATCACCCCAACCCGCTTCCAAAGGCTTCAGCAGAGCTTTTTGGGTAAGCAGTACAGTAGAACTGTTCGAACGCATGGCATATTATGCTGTATTTATTGTTCTTACCATTTATCTTTCCAATATTTTAGGTTTCAATGATTTTGAGTCAAGCATGATTTCCGGTCTGTTTTCGGGAGGGCTCTATTTGTTGCCTATCTTTACGGGCGCATATGCCGATAAGATAGGTTTCCGAAAGTCGATGATTATTGCTTTCTCACTGCTTTCCATCGGGTATTTGGGCTTGGGATTGCTTCCCCCCCTACTGGAAACAGCCGGTCTGGTGGAGTATGGCGAGACAACCCGTTTTTCAGGATTGCCGGATAGTAATGACCGCTGGATGATTGTCCCCGTATTGTTTGTTATCATGGTAGGAGGTTCGTTCATCAAGTCTATCATATCGGGATCGGTGGCTAAGGAAACAACAGAGGCTACCCGTGCTCGCGGCTATTCCATCTTCTATATGATGGTGAATATAGGAGCTTTTACCGGAAAAACGGTGGTCGACCCTCTACGGAATGTTATCGGTGAGCAAGCTTATATTTATATCAATTACTTCTCGGCTGCCATGACGGTGCTGGCATTATTGGCTGTCATCTTATTGTATAAATCGGCACATACAGCAGGTGAAGGGAAAAGCATGCGTGAAATTGGGCAAGGTTTTCTGCGTATTATCACTAATTGGCGTTTGTTGATTCTTATCCTCATCGTAACCGGCTTTTGGATGGTGCAGCAACAGCTCTATGCAACTATGCCCAAATATGTCATCCGTATGGCGGGTGAAACAGCCAAACCGGGGTGGATAGGCAATGTAAACCCGTTTGTAGTGGTTTGCTGTGTAAGTTTTATCACCCGGTGGATGGCAAAGCGCACAGCTATTACTTCTATGAATATAGGCATGTTTCTTATTCCGGTATCGGCATTGCTGATGGCATGCGGTAATTTGCTGGGCAACGATATTATTTCCGGCATGAGCAATATTACTTTGATGATGGTGCTTGGCATTGTTGTGCAAGCTTTGGCAGAATGTTTTATCTCACCGCGTTATCTGGAGTACTTCTCTTTGCAGGCCCCCAAGGGCGAAGAAGGTATGTACCTCGGTTTCAGTCATCTTCATTCATTCCTCTCTTCTATTTTCGGGTTCGGTATTGCGGGGGTACTTCTGACAAAATATTGTCCTGATCCAGTCTTGTTTGAAACCCGCGAAGCGTGGGAAGCAGCCAGTGTCAATGCACATTATATCTGGTATTATTTCGCTGCTATAGGATTGGTTGCAGCGATAGCGTTATTCGTTTTTGCCAAAACTACCGAATTCATCGACAAAAAGAAGAAGGCATAAGGTTTATATATTGCATACTTTTTGTATATTTGCCGTCACTTTTTTTAAAAGCGACGGCTTTTTTGTAATTAAGGAGATTAGGATGAAAGTAAAATTTATAAGCCTTGCCAGTGGAAGCAGCGGCAACTGTTATTATATAGGCACAGAAAAATATGGAATACTCATCGACGCCGGCATTGCAGTACGGACGATAAAAAAAGGACTGAAAGAAGCAGGTATCAGCATGGAAATGATACGTGCGGTATTTGTTACGCATGATCATGCGGACCATATCAAAGCAGTAGGCGGATTGGGTGAAAAACTGAATATTCCTATTTATACAACCGCCCGGATTCATGAGGGCATCAACCGGAGCTATTGCATGACAGAAAAGTTATATTCGTCTGTCCGTTACCTGGAAAAGCAGCAACCCATGCAGTTGGAAGATTTTCATATCGAATCTTTCGAGGTACCTCATGATGGCACGGACAATGTGGGCTATTGCATTGAGATAGACGGAAAAGTGTTTGCCTTTCTTACAGACCTTGGTGAAATTACTCCTACGGCCGCAGAATATATCAGAAAGGCCAATTATCTGATATTGGAAGCCAACTACGATGAGGAAATGTTACGCATGGGTACCTACCCCCAATACCTGAAAGAACGGATTACCAGCCGCACCGGACACATGAGTAATATTGCTACTGCTGAATTTCTTTCGGAAAATATGACGGAACATTTACAGTATATTTGGCTTTGTCATTTGAGCAAGGACAACAATCATCCTGAATTGGCATATAAAACAGTGGAATGGAAATTAAGGGAAAAAGGAATTATCGTAGGAAAGGATGTACAGTTGTGTGCTTTGAAGCGTACTACTCCTTCTGATTTATACGAGTTTGAATAAAAAATCCCATTTCATCGCAAAAAATACACCGTTTTGTTTGCACGAATAAAATAAAAGGACTACTTTTGCACCCGCAAACAAGAAATAAGGAATGCACTCTTAGCTCAGTTGGTAGAGCAACTGACTCTTAATCAGTGGGTCCAGGGTTCGAATCCCTGAGGGTGTACTTAAAAAAGGAACAACTACTGTTGTTCCTTTTTTAATTTGTCTTAACAAGAACATGCTTTGATGGGTATAAGCTCCTCATACGGAATCACTAGTAAATCTATATGGGGATGATACATTATTTTTCGTTAGTCCGCATAATAAATTCTTCAGAAGTTTGTTTTTATACCTTTGCCCTCACCCGCTTTCCGCCTCTTTCGTCACATTCGAAAATATATGTCAGAAAATGAAAGTAGGAAGAAAACTTTTATTTCCTCCTACTCGTATATCTATATTTTGTATATTTGTACACACATCAATGATTTTAAACTAAAAGAAAAACAATATGGATAAAGATTCAAAGCAAGTAGTGGTTCTTCTGACACATCCCAATATAAAAGAGTCGCGAGCTAACAAGGCATTGATGGATGCTATTAGTGACATGGGAGAGGTGGCCATATACAATTTATATGAGATGCGTGTGGAAGATGCTTTTAATGCAGAGATATGGAGCACTATCATATCGCATGCATCTGCGCTTGTATTTCAGTTTCCGTTCTATTGGATGTCGGCTCCTTCTTTATTGAAGAGATGGTTGGATGAAGTATTTACTTATCTGGCAAAAACTCCTGCTGTGGCTGGGAAGACATTGATGGTGGTCACTACTGCCGGCTCTGAACATGATGCTTATAGAAGCGGAGGAAGAAATCGTTTTACGGTGGATGAGTTGTTAAGACCTTATCAAGCAAGTGCTGTACATGCCGGAATGGTATGGCAAACTCCTCTTATAGTCTATGGAATGGGGACCTCGGAAGCTAGTAAAAATATAGCAGAAGGGATAAATTGCTATAAGCAAAGAATTGAAGCATTGGTGAAGAAAGACATTTCCAGTGATAATTGGTAATAGTAGGACCATATCGAAATGGAACATTCTTTTTCATTTTTTGAATGTTTGTTTTTCTCTTTATCTTTTTCTAAAATCCTGATTATAAGCAATAAATAAAATATTGTATGAGTTGGCATATTTCTTGTGTTAACTCATACATGAAATTTTATATTATATCAAACAGATTACCCGTTAAGGTTACCAAAGAGGATGAAACGTTCGTGTTTTCATGAAGTGAAGGTGGACTGGCTACCGGTTTGGACTCACTTCAGATTTCCTACGAAAAACATTGGATTGGATGGCCTGGAATATGCGTTGACAACGAAGAAAGTAAAAAGGAAATCACTTCTAGATTGGAAGGAATAAATTTTCACCCAGTATTCTTGTCCGAAACACAGATAAAGAATTATTATGAAGGCTATAGTAATAGTACTATTTGGCCATTATGTCACTACTTTTTTGTTTATACGCTATATCGGAACTCTTTCTGGCAATCGTATCAGGAAGTGAACCAGTTGTTCTGCGATGCCATTTGCCGCGTGATACATCCAGGTGACAAGGTGTGGATTCAAGACTATCAGCCAATGCTGCTTCCCGGAATGCTTCGGAAGGTTTACCCGAATTTGAATATCGGATATTTCCATCATATCCCTTTCCCTTCCTATGAACTTTTCCGGATATTACCGGAACGTGCAGAAATCCTGAAAGGATTATTGGATGCTGACTTTATAGCTTTCCATACTTATGACTATATGCGGCATTTTATCAGTGCTGTCAAACGGGTACTGCGTATTGACTTTAAACTGGACGAAGCACAACTCGGGAATAGAGTAGTTGAGACCGATGCTCTTCCTATGGGAATCAACTACGGACTGTATCACAATGCTTCTTCCAGACCGGAAGTACGGCGGGCGATAGACCGTACACGGAAATTTTTCGGAAATCATAAGTTGATTCTTTCTGTAGACCGCTTGGATTATAGTAAAGGCATTCTGCACCGTTTATTTCTTTCGTTTTTAATTCCATTGAATGATGATATCTTTCTTTTTTTCTTTATTTTTGCATAAAGAAAATTTCACTATTTCGGCAGTTGTTTTGTACTCATATCGCTGATATAGAATGTTTAGGAACTCAAAATAAAGGATTATCATGTTACGGAAGATTAGACTGACTTTTGCAATGATTTGTTTTGCACTCATCACCTTGCTGTTCCTTGATTTTACGGGAACGTTGCATGGGTGGTTCGGCTGGTTAGCCAAAATCCAGTTTTTGCCGGCTGTATTGGCGCTGAATGTGGGAGTGATATTGTTTCTTGTAATTCTCACTTTGGTATGCGGGCGTATCTATTGTTCTGTGATTTGCCCCTTAGGGGTATTTCAGGATATACTGGCATGGCTGGGCCGGCAACCTAAAAAACGCAGGAAGCTTCCTTACTCTTATTCTCCGGCCTTATCTTGGCTGCGCTATGGCGTATTGGGTGTGTTTATCATTGCTTTGATTGCCGGAATTGGTTCATTGGCTGCTCTACTTGCACCCTATAGTGCATACGGACGTATTGCCAATAATCTTTTTCAACCTATATGGCAATGGGGCAACAATCTGCTTGCTTATCTGGCTGAACGGGCAGACAGTTATGCCTTTTATGAAACGGATGTATGGTTGAAGAGCCTGCCGACTTTTATTATTGCTGCCGCTACTTTGGCTGTGCTTGTTGTTCTGGCCGGACGCAACGGACGAACCTATTGTAATACGATTTGCCCGGTAGGAACGGTCTTGGGCTTCCTTTCACGTTATTCGCTTTTCCGCATCACAATAGATTCGGAAAAGTGCAACCAATGCAGTCTTTGTTCACGCAACTGCAAGGCAGCCTGCATCAACTTTAAGGAGCATCAGATTGATGCAAGCCGGTGTGTGGTTTGCATGAACTGCATTGAGAAGTGCAAGCATGGAGCCATTTCCTACAAGTATCATCCTTTCGGTAAACCTGCTGCGGGCAAGGCAGATTCGGAACAGATAAACGAAACCCGCCGCAGTTTTTTCACAGCAACGGCTCTGGTTGCAGCCACTTCTGTTTTAAAAGCGCAGGAAAAGAAAGTAGACGGAGGACTGGCAGCCATTGAAGATAAGAAGATTCTTGAGCGAAGCACTCCCCTCACTCCTCCCGGCTCATTGAGTGCCCGCAATATGGCGCAACACTGCACGGCCTGCCAGCTCTGTGTGTCGGCATGTCCCAATCAGGTTCTTCGTCCTTCTGCAGACTTAAGGAAATTGATGCAACCGGAAATGTCATACGAACGCGGCTATTGTAGACCGGAATGTACAAAATGTTCGGAGGTATGTCCTGCAGGGGCTATCCGTCCGATAACCAAAGCTGATAAATCATCCGTTCAGATAGGGCATGCCGTGTGGGTAAAGAAAAATTGCATACCACTGACGGATGGTGTGCAGTGTGGCAACTGTGCACGCCATTGTCCGACGGGAGCCATACAAATGGTGCCGAGTATACCTGAAGACAAGGATTCTCCAAAGATTCCGGTAATCAATGTGGAGCGTTGTATCGGCTGCGGGGCATGTGAGAATCTTTGTCCGGCCCGTCCGTTCAGTGCCATCTATGTGGAAGGACATGAAAGACATCGAATTATATAACAAAGTAGAATTTCTATAAGTATGGAAGAACATCATAAAAACAATATGAACCGTCGTGATTTCTTGAAGATAGTGGGAATTACAACCGCCACATCTACTGCTGCCCTCTATGGATGTGGTTCTAAGGAAGGAAGCAGTGAAGGCAGTAAAGTATTGGGCCCCATTCCGACGGATAAAATGACCTATCGTAGTTTTCCTGGTTTGGGGAGTGACAAAGTTTCTATTTTAGGATACGGCTGTATGCGCTGGCCTACCGTTCCTGCTCCGGATGGAAAAGGGGAAATGATAGACCAGGATGCTGTAAACGAACTGGTGGATTATGCCATTGCCCATGGCGTGAATTATTTCGATACGTCTCCGATGTATGTACAAGGATGGAGTGAGAAGTCTACGGGAATAGCTCTGAAACGCCATCCACGCGAATCGTTCTATCTTGCCACCAAACTATCCAATTTTCATCCTGATACCTGGACTCGCGAGGGTTCCATCGCCATGTACCGTAAGTCGTTCGAGGATATGCAGGTGGACTATATAGACTACTATCTGCTACACATGATTGGTGGCGGTGGCATGGAGCAATTCCGCAAACGCTACATAGACAACGGTATGATTGATTTTCTTGTCAAGGAGCGTGAAGCAGGACGCATCCGCCGTTTGGGATGGTCGTTCCACGGAGATATCGAAGTCTATGACTATGCCTTGCAGATGCATGACCGTGGTGAAGTTCATTGGGACTTTGTACAAATACAGTTGAATTATGTGGACTGGAAACATGCTTCGGGCAGCAACTTCAAGGCAGAGTATCTGTATGACGAGCTGGCCAAGCGTAAGATCCCTGCTGTCATTATGGAGCCTCTGCTGGGTGGGCGGCTCTCCAATGTCCCCGACCATATTGTGGCACGGCTGAAGCAGCGCGAACCCGAACGCAGTGTGGCGTCTTGGGCATTCCGTTATGCCGGTTCTCCCCAGGATGTACTGACAGTGCTGAGCGGCATGACTTATATGGAACATTTGCAGGATAACATCCGTACTTACTCTCCATTGGTACCACTCACGGAAGAGGAAACTCAGTATCTGTATGATACGGCAGATTTGATGATGGAGTACCCCACCATACCTTGCAACGACTGCAAGTACTGCATGCCTTGCCCGTATGGAATTGACATTCCTGCCATATTGATACATTACAATAAATGTGTCAATGAAGGAAATGTGCCGGAAAGCAGCCAGGATGAGAATTATCGGAAAGCACGCCGTGCTTTTCTCGTAGGATATGACCGAAGTGTACCCAAACTGAGGCAGGCCGACCATTGTACCGGGTGCAACCAGTGTTCTCCGCATTGCCCGCAAACGATTGATATTCCCAAAGAACTGCATCGTATTGACAAATTTGTAGAACAGTTGAAACAAGAGACTTTATAAAATGGAGAGTATCATTGACATACTGCACAAGGGAGGATACTCTTGTGTTATGAAGAACCGGGAGGAAGTCCGTACTTTCACCCAACGGGGAGTAGCGGATTTGTATGATTTGTACCAGGCAGATTCTGCATTTATGAAGGGGGCTGCCATTGCCGATAAGGTTATAGGGAAAGGTGCCGCTGCTTTGATGGTACTGGGAGGCTTTAAAACGGTCTATGCCGATATAATCAGCACTCCTGCGCTGGCATTGCTGTGC
>OGFU01000620.1_pt1 | contig 11723 bp, 9 predicted proteins | sample 1571061 | NCBI WGS metagenome assembly OGFU01 (sample SAMEA2582063, study PRJEB24529) | metagenome | biome: Human gut stool | place: China | collected 2011 | reverse complement strand
ATAATATCCGGATCTACCGACTGGTATTTTTGGGTAGTTTGGAATTGTGATTCCATAAAGATCAATCCATCGGCATACAAAACTTTATCCGAGTTGTTATAGATACGTACATACTGATCGCCATTATATTGCTTTCCAGCTTCATTATAGGTTCCGGGAATAAATATCTCGGCAATCACAAAACCGGGCTCGCCTGTATTGAGTACATGAACTGTCAGTTCCAACTTGCATGATCCTCCGGAAACAGTCACATTCTGCTGTACTCCCTGTACATCGACCTCCACGGAAGTTCCATTTTGTGAATAAGTACCTTTACCTATAAAAGTCACATTATACAATCCATCTGCCAATTCAATGCTTTGGAGCGGATAGGCAACGTCTGTCTTAACCGATGTATTTATATTTTCAAAAGTATAGGTTCCACCGGTCAGCTGCAGGCCCTCGATAGTGGTATCTACAGTAGTGGTAATGCTTACAGTGGATATATTTACTTTGTCATCATCACTACATGCGGTAAATCCCAGCATGGTCGCAAAAAGGATTGCCATTGTCAATTGATTCTTTTTCATTTTCATTTCTATTTTGTTTTATTGTTCATTTACTAAAAAGTCAGGTTCATCTCCATACCGAAATAAGGCGACTCGGAGGTTCTCCGCTGCAACACACCCCGTAGGGTATAATCAGGATAAATACCCAAAAGCCGGTTTACATAAAAAGCCAGGTTCAGATATTTACCGATCCGCTTACTCGCCTTCAGATTGATATCCATATAAAAAGGTACGGTGGTACGCTCAAAATAGGTAGCCGAATATTTCTCTACCAGATGCTGTAACTGAATATTGTTTTTATCTTCTTCACGAAATAGATGTGTTTCACCGGATTGGTCGATATAGCTGACCGGAACGCCATTATTCCATAAGTTCCGTCTGTTGGTATACCAAGTACATTGTGCCGATGTGGAGAAAGTAAGTCCCAAACGCTGTATATAAGTATCAAACATAAAATTCGTATTGAATGCCTGACTTTCTGTCCCGTTCTCCCCCTGGTACAATCCCACATATTTCAACTGTTTGTTGTCCAGCAATATAGAAGAGGCCTTGTATTTGGGAGAATCCGAACTATAAACTGTCTTTATCCAAGCTCCATACACTGTGACGCGAGTCTTAAGCGATTCAATTCGTCTGGAAGCGAACTGAAACTCCACTCCTTCTTTATGCACCTTCATTCCATTTCCTTGCGTGGAATACACATCCAGGTTGTATTCATTGGCATAAGTCAACTGAGAAAGTTCGGGAGGGGCTGTCAAAGCCGAACCATCGATACTTGCCGGATCATATAACTTATATGCCAATGATTTATAGTATGTGAGGTCATCAAAAGCATTATTCATCCGTTCGCGGAAATAAGTCGCCGACAAACGGTTTCCCTTGTAACCAATATCCGCCCGCACTTCCCATTTCATGTTACGTGCCGGTTCCAACTGATAATTAGTATTATCCCATTTATACGTCATCATATTGATGCGGCGATAATCCGGATGGTTATGATAATAATTCAATTGAATCAAATCCACATACTTGAAGTCCGGATACAGCTGTGCGGTAGTCGGCATACGGCTGATCCAGCCCAGACCTCCCGAAAAGGCAATATTCCATCCGTTGGATGTAGGCAAACTCCATTGCAGATCCAGACGAAGGTCTGGATAAATCTTACCCTGCATCTCATATTTGCGGTCCAGCCCCAATAAAGACTGCAAACGGATACCGGCTGTAAAAGCCAATTTATGCCTTTTTACGGGAAGATTCAACACCTCTTCGGCATAGAAAGCAAAAGGTTGCAGTCCCGGTATATCTTTAAAACGGCGCGGACGCGTACTTAAACCTTCACTGATAGGTCGTGTCACATCAAATACCTGGCCTTTCCCCAAATTCTTCTGGTAGTTCCATTCCACTCCCAAATTCATCCTATTTTGCAGTCCACCCAGTGGAAAAGCCAAATGTGTACGTGCGGAAACCGTGACATATAAAGGTTTACCGTCAATCTCCATCTGTGCCACATAATTATAAGGCAGATAGATACCGTCAGATTCTCCGGTCTCTGTCTGAGTGGCAATGGCAGCCGGACGATTCAGAGAGACGGATTTTGTTTCACGCATCTTCTCCCACTGCCAACTAACAGAGGTTGCCGCATGAATCTCACGAATCCACGAATGATTCGAAAATTTCAGATTCCATTTTCCCGCCATTTTGAAGCTGCTAAAGTCTGATTTATAGGAGTCTTCCTTTACTGTCGCATCTTTATCCCTCTTTGCATCATCAAACGAACCGGTATAATCGGTACTGAGATTCCAGTGAATATTGCGTTCATTCCATAACCACTTTCCATCCAGACGGGCGGAAGCTGTGAGGCGCGTATAGTTTTTCACACTATTACGGGGATCTATCTTTGAATCCAGATAACTCAAATCGGTATTCAAAACATAACGTCCGTTCCCATCCAACCGGAATCCTTTGCCTACAGAAAACAGCTTACTGGTCTTATCGGCTTTGAAACGTGCGGATAACGGACTTTCACTGGTTTTACGCTGAATAATCACCGCACCGTTTGCCACGTTACCGTAAGCTACCGAAGGAATACCACGAATGATCTCCACCTTTTCAATATTATCAGTCGGGATAGTACGCATGTCCACCCCTTTTGACATCGTACTCGTTGCATTTACGGCAGAAGTGCTACTCGGCATATATTGCAGATTCGCATCCGTATTCTGAAAGATACCATCAATATAGAATCCGACTCCCAATGAAGAGATATCTTCCGTCTTACCCGTTTCACGTATACGGATCAGATTAGCCTGTCCCATCTGAGGATCAGCCGATTTTCCTCCGGGCACCAATTCCATCAAATCACTGAAACTGCTGGGTTGAAGATGTTTCATGGCGGTACGGTCAACTATGGAAGCACTGGTCGCACGCTTTGATTCGGAAGCAGTCACTACCACTTCGTTCAGCGCCATGTTCGAGGGCTTTAAATAAAATATATCAGAAGTATTTCCCACAACCTTAATTTCTTTCTCGGTAGAATCATATCCTAAATAAGATATGATAATCCGATAGGTCCCAGGATGGATATGAAGAAGTTCAAAATGTCCGTTTGCATCTGTTATTCCTCCATAAGCAAATTGCTTTTCCACAAACAACTGAATGGTGGCATAATCCAATGCCTTATGAGTCTGTTCATCCAATACAGTACCTCGGAATGCAAATGTCTGTCCCCACGCAAGAGATACATTGCAGCAAATTAGAAAAGAAAAAAATGTATATGCAATTTTACGAATCATCTTACTTTCTATTAGCTCGCAAAAGTATAAGATATCCGCAGCAGAGGCAATACCAAAAATTAGGTATAATAGTGTATCTATTCACAAATAGGATACCTACATTTAGGTGTGTTACTTAACAATCATCAACGTAGATACAGATACTCTGCCAGACAACGTAGCAATCACCTCTTCCGGCAGTCGATCGGCAAAGTGTAAGACGGTTATCACCTTTTTTACATAACAGAAATCATATCCGGCCGGCTCCATCACTTCGTATAGAAAACAAGATTACTATAGGGGATAATAGACGAAGCGCCCCCTAACAATGGATGTTTATTGTTAGGAGACGCTTTATCCGTCTTGCCTGTCGGCAGAATGTAATACTTTTTAGAGTCTGTTCAGATGATTCTTACCTGTCGACCGTATACTCGGATTTCCTTTATAAGAAATTTCTCCACTACCTTGGATATTGGTTTCAAGTGTCTTCGTGGCTGTACAGGAGATTTCCCCTGATCCATTGACATGAGCCGTTACATTTTCAGCATCCAGTTTTCGCGCACTGAGTTCTCCCGACCTGTTCAAAACCAACGTGGCATTACGAGCAGAACCCGACAAAGTCATGTCTCCTGAGCCATCCAACTGTCCGGATACGCTATTGGCACGAATATCCAATACATCCATATCACCCGAGCCACTCAACTTTGCCGTTACAGTCGATGTGATATTAGTACTTCCAACTTTCAAGTCACCCGATCCCTGAAGCATCGCACTGATTTCGCTTCCGGTAACACCTGCTACTTTCAAGTCACCGGAGCCTTGCAAATTCAGATTCACACTTTTAGCACGAAGCTGCCCCTTCACGTCAATGTCACCCGAACCTTTCAACAGGGCAGAAAAATCACTGTTGCAAGTTATATTTTCCGCAACAATATCACCTGAACCGGTCAATGATACATCCAGCCCTTCCACTTTCAGACTTCCTAAATGGATATCGCCAGAACCTTGCAAAGAAGCGCTCTTCAGCATCGGACTGGAAACCAAGATTTTCAGTCGTCCCTCTTTACCATAAGAAATATTGGTACGTGACTTCATATTCACTATCAACGTACTTCCTTCTACACGGCACTCCACCAAATCGACCAAATTATCCGATCCTGCAATTTGTACTTTGGATGCTCCCGGGGACTGCGTATATTCAATCGTGGGACTTCCTTTCAAATAAATCTGATCAAACCGGGTCACTTTGATATTCTTTGTTATATACTTACCACTTGCTGTGATCACTCTCTGTGCATTTACCATAGTTGCCGACATCAGTAACGACAAAAAAAGAAATACACAAATCCCTTTATTACAAATTGCTTTCATATCGATTATATTTTTTGATTATAGCTATTAGACGTTACAACAACACAAAACGTTGCATGGCCGATCCTCTTTTTTTGAAAATAGGTAACGCAGTATCTTTTTTAGTAGAGTTCCAACCCAAATTCTTCCTTCAACTGCAACAATGCATTATTCTTTTGAGCCATCATCTGAAACTTTTCCACACGACTGACAGCACGTACATTTTCGGTTGCTTCACTGACGCGGACAGTCATTGTCACCTTACGATTCTTCAGCGAACCACGCAAGTAAGCTTGTATACCGGGAATCAGAGCCGTGAAATCTTTCGCAACGATTTCATTATCTACCACTACCTCAAAAGTCGTGTCGTTGAGCAATGACAAACGCATATTCTGCATACGCATGGCTATCGCCTTTTGTTCGATCGGCATACGTCCGGCATACTCCTGCCAATAATAATTCAGATCCCGTTCGTTGAAAATAAAATCTTCTTCGATCTGCTGCGTCGACACCTGAGCAGTATGGACAACACCCGCTCCCCGCTGTTCTTCCTCCTTTTGCGGATGCTTGATGGAAAGTCCAAGGCTGGACTTTTTCATGACAGGAATCTTCTTTTCCTCTTTAAATTGAGCCATCCGTACCGCATCGGGCATAGCACCCGATGGAGAAACTGCTCCACCCGGACGTACCTTGACAGCCGGGGAACTGCCAGCCTGTTGAGACACAGCCTGCGGAGCAACAGGTGTAGCAGCATTCATACTCTGAGATGGTGAAGCAATAGGTGCTACCTGAGGCTGCTGAGCAGCGGCGGGTTGCGTGAAAACGGGTTTTATAGCTTGTTTAGGGCCACGCCCACCACTACCATCATCCCCCTCGACGGTAAGCTGCGCAACTTGTATCAAAGTCAGTTCCACCAGCAAACGCTTGTTTTTGCTGGCACGATAATTCATGTCACAATCATTGCAAAGCTTCATGGCCCGGTACAAGAAAGGTAACGCACACTTCTGCGCTTGTTCCTGATAGCGTTGACGAATACCGGCACCTACCTCAAGCAACTGGAGCGTGGCGGCATCTTTACTAACCAGCAAGTCGCGGAAATGAGATGAAAGTCCGGTAATAAAGTGACTTCCGTCGAATCCCTTGTTGAGCACATCGTTGAAAAGCAACAAGGCATCGCTCACTTTATTCTCAAGAAAACAGTCTGTCAAACGGAAGTAATACTCGTAATCCAATACATTGAGATTCTCAATCACACTCTTGTAGGTGATATTTCCTCCGGTGAAACTAACCACCTGATCAAAGATAGAGAGAGCGTCACGCATACCCCCATCCGCTTTGAGCGCAATCACATTCAAGGCTTCAGGCTCCGCCGTGATTCCTTCTTTAGACGCTACGTAAGTCAAATGGTTCACAGTATCGTCTACGCTGATACGGTTAAAGTCGTAAATCTGACAACGCGACAAGATGGTAGGAAGAATCTTATGTTTCTCTGTTGTTGCAAGAATAAATATGGCGTGGCGGGGAGGCTCTTCAAGTGTTTTCAGAAAAGCATTGAATGCCGAAGCTGACAACATGTGTACCTCGTCAATGATATATACTTTATATTTGCCAATCTGGGGCGGAATGCGTACTTGCTCCACCAACTGACGGATATCGTCTACCGAGTTATTGGACGCCGCATCCAGCTCGTGAATATTGTACGACCGTTGCTCGTTGAAAGCGACACACGACTCACATTCATTACAGGCTTCGCCATCTGCCGTAAGGTTCATACAGTTAATGGTCTTGGCAAAGATACGTGCACAAGTCGTTTTACCCACTCCGCGCGGTCCGCAGAACAGGTAAGCATGCGCCAGTTTCTGAGTGGCGATAGCATTTTTCAGTGTAGTGGTCAGTGCCCGTTGTCCCACAACCGACTCAAAAGTGGAAGGGCGGTATTTACGGGCGGATACGATATAGTTTTCCATATTCCGGATAATCTCTATTTTTTGAGTTTGTGCAAATGTACGCAAAAAAGTGCAAGGATAAAAAAGGAAGCGAAATAAGTTTTAGAGCGGAAATGATACGTTTTAAGTTATTAGTTTTATCTTTGCAACTGGAATTAATGAGAAAATCATGGGCAAATTAATCACTATCTGGGAGTTCATAGGCAGACATAAATACTGGATTACCGTCGTGGCATTCGGTGTCATCATCGGATTTCTGGACGAAAACAGTATGATCCGCCGCATCGGCTACGCACGCGAAATCAGCCGCTTGCAGGGAGAGATTGATAAATATCGCGCAGAATACGAAGAGAATACGGAGCGCCTCAACGAACTGAGTACCAATCCCGAAGCTATCGAACAGATAGCGCGCGAAAAATACCTGATGAAAAAGCCCAACGAAGACATTTACGTATTTGACGAGGAAGAATGAAACAACTGATATCCGCACTTTTCGCCGTAGGCGCAGTAATGGCCCTCATAGGGGCCGCTGTCTTTATCACCGGATGGGTCTATGCACCTTATATATATACCATCGGGGCAGGTTTTGTCGCATTGGCTCAGGTGAATACTCCGCTTCGGGCTAAAAGCAAGACGCTCCGCCGACTGCGTATCCAGCAGATCTTCGGTGCATTAGCACTGATATTGACAGGAGCTTTTATGTTCACCACACGTGGCAATGAATGGATTGCCTGCCTTACTATCGCAGCCATACTGGAATTATACACGGCATTCCGTATTCCGCAGGAAGAAGAAAAAGAACTTTCCAAATAGAATTTGTTTTCCGATAGGTAAGACAGAGCTTTGGTCAACAAGACAACAGTCGGCAGGATGCCGCATTATCATTTTAAATGAATGACCACCGTAGTATCTCGTTTAAATTCGAAACAACACTTTTCATACGAAGGAGCTCCCATGATACCCTCGGCATCATTGCTGAATCCAAATTTCTCTAAAGGGCGCCCGAATGAACCGGTGTCTAACTTTCCATTTCCGTTTTCATCCTGAAAGAGGGAGATGGCATAGGTCCCGGCAGGAATTCCTTTACAAGGTATTGTCATTGTACGGTCTTTCACAGCCACCCGAAAACCGAAAAGAGGTTTCTTCATAAAGTTCTCTTTGGACGAATAGATAGCCACATAAAGAGTTCCCTCCACATGTTCCACGTCTTTAACTGTTAATGTCAGACTTTGACCGGATACGGCCACACTTGCTAATACTACGATAATTGAAATAATCATTGTTTTCATAATGGTATAATATTTAAAAATTAGAAACATCATAAGCTACCTTCTTACCCAATGTGATATACACTCCCAGATAGAAAAAGTGGTCGCTTGAAGTACGGACAGCCTCTCCGTCGATACGCCCATATTCATTCTTACGTCCCAGCAGATTGGTGGCAGAAGCATGTACAATCACTTTTTTGCCCGCCAGAACCGTAATACCCAAATCGAGAGAATGATAGGGTTTTACTTCATCATTCATCAGTCCGGACAGTTCCGGATTGTGGTAGGGACGCCCGCTTGCCACCCCATCGGTCACGCTAAAGATGGTTCGCAATCGGGGAACACTGTATTTCAACACCAGCGATGCGTTATGACGGGTGGCATACTGTGGCACCGTAAGTTCTGTATACTCCCGATATTTACGTTTCGAGAGGTTATAAGAGTAAGACAAACGGTACTCAAAATTCTTCCACAGGGCATTGTCACAAAAATACAGGTCAATACCTTTACTGTATCCATATCCATCAGGAGTGATACCGTCCGGAACCGATAATTCCAGTTTCTTATAATTTTTATAATAGAACTCTGCTTTGTAAAACCGGCCTCCCTGTTCATATTGGAGACTAAAAAGAGCTTGTCTGCAAACATTAGAAGGCAAAGAGATATTCCTTATCAGATAGTCGTTTTCCGGAAGTTGGGTATATTGCCCTGCTACGACCGACACCAGCAGATGATTCCACGCATAACTGACAGCAGCCCGGGGAGACCAGTTCATTGTCCGGTTTAACGAAGTATATTCGGGGCGGAGAGATATTTCAGTTTTAAGATTCTCCGACAGATAAAAAGCAGACGAAAGAAATCCGGCATAGATAGTGGGATACATTTGATGCGTATCACGCAATGTTTCCAACTGATAGTGGTTCCGATAAGAACGCACAAAAGTCTCCACACCCATATCCAGACGCAACCGCGAAGTAAACAGCTTGAAGAACTTTGCTTTTAGATGGAACTCTTGTTGGCGTTCGTTCCATACATCCCGGTCCTTCACTGCTCCTTTCACTTTCCGATCATAAAAAGAGTAGGCAGTTCCGATAAACCAATTCCAATCGGAAGCTGTACGTTTGCGGAATGTTGTATTGAGGTATATATTGTTTTCACCCAGACCGAAAAGATGACGATCGATATCTGTGTAATTCGAAAAATCCGTACGGTCATATCCCGCATAAAATTTAAAAAGGATCTTTTCATTCGGTGTGTAGCGAAATTGGGTCGCACCGGATAGCATGCGATACGGCCGTTTAAAATCCGTACGCGAAGGATAAACCCGATCATAAGGAGCTAGATTCTGATAATCGAGATTCAATGACAATGAGGATCGATTGAAAGCCCGTGTACCGCCTCCACCCATTCCGACAGTCGAAACATTCATCCCGAACTTATTAACCGTACTATAGTCTTTGGTCTCCAAAGGAAGAACAGCAGACAAAGCCTCTCCATACTCCTGCGACTGTCCTCCGGAAGCCAGATTGACACCACTGAACATAAATGCAGAATAACGCCCGCGTGCAGGAGTATCAGTCCCGGTAGTAGTATAGGGATTCAACACATGCATGCCGTCTATATAGGTTTGTGTTTCATTGCTGCTCCCTCCACGTACCAGTAAACGACCGCTTTCACCTTGGAGTTGAGCCCCCGGAAGTGTTTGCAAAGCCCGGTACAAATCTCCGTTGGAACCTCCTACTGTTACCAGATCGACAGGTTGCAGATCACTCCAACGACTGTTAGCCCTCGGCGTCTTATGTGCTTTGATTACTACCTCGTCCAACGATATACTATCATTGAAAGTGGCCAGGAGAATGGTATCCGTAGCTACACTTTGTGCAGCGATCGGGAGCGAGAGTAACATCAGGCTCAATGCGGCTGGTACATAAAATCCTTTCATGGTGATCTGTTTGCTAACGTTTTCATCGGCAAACATAAAGGATTGACACAAAGCAAAAAAATATCCGGGACGGACAGCCCGGATATGTGATAAGCAGCACCTCACGTGTGACGAACTGCATCCTTTTGTGATCAATAGTTAGTCGCCAGAGATACCTTCTATCAGTTCTTTAACCTGTTTCGAATAGCCTCGGGATACAGGTATCTCTTCCGGGCAACCCTCCAGAAGCAAACGATATCCCTGGGAGTTTCCATTCACTTTCACCACCTTACGGACGTTGACCAGGAAGGCCCGGTGACACTTAAGCACCAACGGACAAACGGCTGTTACTTCTTCTGCCTGCTTCATGGTTGCACGCAACAGACACTGAACGTTTTTACCTGCTTTCTGATAATTTACCCGGATGTAGTTTCCATTGGATTCTACATACAACAAGTCTTTAGAGTCCAATTCCAAGGATTCCCGGATGCCTCCTTGAAACAAAAGAAAAGGGCTGTCTTGTGTTGTTTCCACAGATTCGGCCGGCAATACCGAACGTTGCAGATGGAGATTCATCTCGGTAGCCTCTTTCAGATGAATGGCCAACAGTCTATTTTGATTCAACAAAATGAAAAGTACAGTAGGAAAAAGTCCGATGACCAAAGTGAATAATGCAAAGGCACAAAAGACATCCCAACGTAATCCCCAACCAAAAACGAAAGTAGAATAAATCCAGTTCCCGATAGCTATAAAAAAAAGTATCTGTAACAGATTGACAATCTGTTTCCACACAGTCCATGTTTCTTCTTTATAGAACTTCGGAAACAGTTTGCCAAAGACATACATCGGAATACTCAGAGATACTGCCGTCACGCCCATAAAGCCCACAAGTATCCAGAACTTATGCTGCCTAATGCCGGATATCCCAAATGGCTGTAAAACCAGTAATATCAGAAATACAACCAGGGAAGAAATCAACACAACCTTCCATCTTTGATATGCAACCGGATAAGGGCTTTGCAGGTATCTTCGTATTTTTTCACCCCAATGACTTCCCATATATTGTATTTTATTCGCTTTCCCTGCAAAGTAATATAAAATATCGGACAGATACGATAAACAGGGAGATTATCTTAACTAAAAAAAGAGGCAACCCGGTAATTGGAATTGCCTCTTCTATTCTATAGTATAGTAAACCGATTTTATTTCTTAGCCACAGGAGTATATCTTGCGTTAAGTCCGTCTACGATCTCTTTAGTAATGTTCAGTGTGCTATCGGCATACAGCAGATTATCAAAGCTGGTATTGCTGATAATCAGGTTATAACCTTTTGTTTTATTATATTCTTTCAGAAAAGCGTTAATAGAGTCACGCAGAATCTGACTGTTTTTAGCATTCTCCGATGCCATCTCTGTAGCCAGTTTGTTCTGCAGAGCCTGCAAATCCTGTTCCAATTTACCTAAGCGTGCATATTCCTGCTGTGCTCTTTCCGGAGAAATAAAAGCATTACTTTCATATTTCTTCTGGAATTCCTGTTGAGATTTACGCAGTTCATTTGCTTTCTGATTCAGCACCATGCGGCTGTTCTCCTCCTTGCTGATCATGTCAGCATTCAGGTCTTTGCAGAAATTATATTGAGACAACAAAGTATCTACTTCTACATAAGCGATTTTCAAACCAGAAGTGGCATTTGCATTTCCGGAAGCGGCAGGAGCAGCAGCATTATCAGCTTTACCAGCGCATTGTGAAAAAAGAAAGAGGAATGCAAGAGCAGCAAATCCGTTAATGAGGTAATTCATTCTCTTCATACTTGTAAAATATAGTTTTTTAATTAATTAGTTCATACTATCGTTTAAGGCTTTTTCAATTTCATCAATAGAAAAACGTCGTTTCTTCTGTGCTTCCCGGTCTTGGGACTG
>OGFU01000612.1_pt1 | contig 11807 bp, 9 predicted proteins | sample 1571061 | NCBI WGS metagenome assembly OGFU01 (sample SAMEA2582063, study PRJEB24529) | metagenome | biome: Human gut stool | place: China | collected 2011 | reverse complement strand
CGTGAAAAGGCCCTGCTGTTCATGCGCGACGAGATCCCCCATGGCATTGCTGTTGTGGTGGAGCGCTTCAAAGAGCGCCCGGGCACCGACCTGATCGATATTGATGTAAATATCTACTGCGAGCGCGAAAGCCACAAGGGCATGGTCATTGGAAAAGGCGGTGCAATGCTGAAAAAAATTGCCAGTGCTGCCCGTGCAGACTGCGAAGAGTTTTTGGGTTGCCGCGTCAATCTGCAGTGCTGGGTAAAGGTAAAATCCGATTGGCGTGATAACGAGTTCCTGCTGAACAACTTTGGCTTCAAGCAGAACACCAATAACCGCTGACACTTGCCAAAGCAGGACAGAATTCCCTTGGATGAACGGCTAAAATAAACCTGACACTATCCGTAACAGGGAAGAGGTGCTGCAAATGGATGCACAAGCAAGCTGGCAGGCGTTTGCCTGCACGGGAAACATTCTTCGTTATCTCGATTATAAACAACAGCGGCCGGAAGAAACCCCGGCAGAGGACCAAGAAAATGGAAGCCTTTGTAACCACGGGTCTGGTGCTGAAGGAGACCCGCTATAAGGAATCGGACCGCATTCTGACGATCCTGACACCGGAACTGGGCGTGATCTCGGCAGCAGCGCAGAGCAGCCTGCGGCTGAAGAGCAAGCTGTTCAGCGCGTGCGGGCTGTTCTGCTATTCCGAGTTCACACTGGTGCCGGGCCGCAACATGTACACTGTGCGGGAAGCAGAAGTGAAAAATGTCTTTCACGGCATCTCGTCCAGCATTGAGGGCATGAGCCTTGCCATGTATATGGCTGAAATGGCAATGACCCTTTCGCCCACCGGGCAGGAGGCACAGCGGGAGCTTCGACTGCTGCTCAACTGTTTCTATATGATCAGCGAGAGCAAAACGGACCTGCGGGTGATCAAGGCCGTGTTTGAACTGCGCACCATGAGCGAGTGCGGCTTTATGCCGCAGATCGTGTGCTGCCGCGATTGCAGCGCCTATGACGGTGCTGCGTTCTATCTGGATGTGCAGGAAGGCCACCTGCTCTGTGCAGACTGCGCCGCAAAAGCAGGAAAGACCTGCAACCTTGATCAGGGCGCACTGTATGCGCTGCGGCACATCTGCCTTGTGGACGACAAAAAAATATTTGCATTCAAAATTTCTGTGGGCAGTCTGGAAAAGCTTTCCGCAGTGGCAGAGCGCTATGCACTGACCCACCTGGACAAGCCTTTGAAAAGCTATGACTTTTTAAAGACCCTGCTGCCCTGAGCATAAAGGAAACCTATGGAAACAAGTTACTTAAAAACTCTGGAACTGGATAAGATCATCGCCCGTGCCGCAGAGGGCTGCGTGTGCAAGGAAGCGCGCGAAATGCTGCTTGCCACTCAGCCGCAGTGCGACCCGGACGAGGTGCGCTATGCGCTGGAACAGACCGATGCCATCAACACCCTGCTGATCAAAAACGGCTCCCCGCGCTTTGGCGGCGTGGAGAATGTCAGTCAGCTGGCGGCCCGCGCCGTAAAAGGCGGCGTACTTTCAATGGGCGAGCTGTTGATGGTGGCTGGTGCACTGCGCAATTTTCAGAATCTTTCAAGCTGGTATGGTGCTTCGGAGCACGACGCTCTGCCTACAGACGATCTGTTCTATGCGCTGGCACCGCAGCCGGGCCTGGAACAGCAGATCTCCAGCGCCATTCTGGCACCGGATGCCATGGCAGACATGGCCTCTCATACCCTGAACGACCTGCGCAAAAAGATCCGCGCAACGGAGAACAGCATCCGTGACCGTCTGGAGAGCATGGTCCGCAATATGGATACCTCCAAGTATCTACAGGAAAGCGTGGTTTCCATGCGCAATGGCCGGTATGTTGTGCCGGTCAAGAGCGAATACCGCGGTGAGGTGAGCGGCATTATTCATGATGTTTCGTCTACCGGAGCCACCGTCTTTGTGGAGCCGCAGGCCGTTGTGGAAGCCAATGCCCGCATTTTGCAGTACCGTGCGCAGGAAGCGCAGGAGATCGAGCGCATTCTGGTGGCCTTTACCGCACAGGTGGCTGCCATTGAGCCGCAGTTCCAGTACAGCTACAAGGCTATGCTGGAGATCGATGTTCTGCTGGCAAAGGCACGGCTGGCTTTGGATCTCAAGGCATTCAAGCCTGCTGTCCGCACCGACGATTCCTTCTCGCTGATCCGTGCGCGCCACCCGCTGATCGATCCTAAAAAGTGCGTGCCTGTGGATATTGCTCTGGGCAGGGATTACGATTCGCTGATCATCACCGGACCGAACACCGGTGGCAAAACCGTCACCTTGAAAACAGCGGGCCTGCTGTGCGCCATGGCGCAGTGCGGCTTCCTGATCCCGGCTGACGAGCGCAGTGAGATCTGCGTATTTGACGAATTTCTGGTGGATATCGGCGATGAACAGAGCATTGAGCAGAGCCTTTCCACCTTCTCCGGCCATATGAAAAAGATCACCGGCATTCTGGAGCTTGCCATGCCGCACACACTGGTGCTGCTGGACGAGCTTGGTGCCGGTACCGACCCCGCCGAAGGTGCTGCGCTGGCTGTGGCCATCATTGAAGAGCTGCGCCGCCGCGGCGTGCTGCTGATGGCCACCACTCACTACGCTGAGCTGAAGGTGTTTGCTCTGGAAACCAAGGGCGTTGTCAATGCCAGCTGTGAGTTTGATCTGGAAACGCTGCGCCCGACCTATAAGCTGAGCGTCGGCGTGCCGGGCAAATCCAATGCGTTCCTCATCAGCGAAAAGTTGGGCATCCCGGAGCGCGTGATCGAAGCGGCACAGCAGCATCTTTCCGCAGAGGATAAGCGTCTGGATGCCGTTCTGGGACAGCTGGATGATCTGAAGCTGCAGCTGAAGGAAAGCCAGAACGAGGTGGAAGAGCTGAAAAATGAAGCTTCCCACCAGCTGGAAGCCGCGCAGAAAAAGCGTGATGAGCTGATCCGTCAGGGTGAAAATGAACTGGAAGCTGCCCGTGCCAAGGCTCGTGCGCTGGCACAGCAGGTGGAAAGTCAGGCTTACGCCCTGACTGATGAACTGCGTCAGCTGCAGAAGGACGAGCGCATGAGCACCCAGCAGAAAGCTCAGCGCGCCCGCGAGATCGCCAAAAAAGAATCGGAAAAGCTGTTTATCGGCTCCGAGGCTGTGCATAACCCCGTCAAGGAATTTGTGCCGCTGAAAGAGGTCAAGGTAGGGCAGGAGGTCTGCATCGCAGAGCTGAACCAGCTGGCCACCGTATTGGCCCTGCCGGATAAAAACGGCGATGTTCTGGTGCGTGCAGGCATCATCAAGACCAAAGTTCCGCTCAAGGGCTTGAAACAGCCGGAAAAGCTGGTCAAGGAAAAGAAACCGCAGACTAAAGCACAGCAGCGTTATTCCCGCCTGACCGGCGATGCCAACCGCCCGAGGGTAGAGAGGGTACAGCGTTCCGCCAAGAGGGAATGCAATCTGCTGGGCCTGACGGTGGACGAAGCGCTGCCGGAGGTGGATTCCTTTATCGACCGTGCCATCCTGAACGGACAGACAGTGGTTTATCTGATCCACGGCAATGGCACCGGTGCGCTGCGCACAGCTATCCACAAGCATCTGCGCGGCAACCGCATGGTCAAAAGCTTCCGTCTGGGCCGTTATGGCGAGGGTGAAAGCGGCGTGACCGTGGTAGAGCTGAAATAAAGAAAAAGCTATCCGAAGGATTTTTCGGGTAGCTTTTTCTCACATTGAAGGAATTTGCAGAGCAGGATCGTATTCTATAAAGAATACTGATATAAGGATGTAAGCCAAAATGGCAAAACGATATTCCAAAGCCGTGCACTCAAAAAGACGAAAACAGACTTCTCATGTGCTCAAAAATACGGTCATTCTGCTTTTTTGCGCAGTGGGCATCTGGTTTGGCAGCTCACTCTGGCATGCAGCGCTGACTCTGCAGACAGCTCAGCCAGCGGAAAGCATCGCCGGTGAAGAATTTCGTCCGCAGGTAGGTGATCCGCCTTACCGCGTGGTGATCGATGCCGGGCACGGTGGAGCAGACCCGGGTGCAAGGGGAGTGATCGAAGAAAAAGATATGACCGCAGCAACCGCCTCGGAACTGATCCGGCTGCTGCAGCAGGACTCTAATTTTATTCCGCTGCAGACCCGTGACAGCCTTGATGAAACCACTACACCCGCCCAGCGTGCCGCCAGAGCGGACGAACAGGCACCGCAGCTGCTGCTTTCCATCCACGGCAACTCAGCTGCAAATGGCTCCACTGCATCCGGCTTTGAGTGCTATCCGGCAGTGCCGGGCCGGACTTGGCATCAGGAAAGCTTTTACTTTGCGCAGCTGCTTGCCAAAGGAATGCAGGCTGCAGGAGCATCTCTGCGTGGGCGCGGGGGAGTCCGATACATTTATTATCTGGAAAACGATCAGAAGCAACTGGTGGAAAGCACCCACACCGAGGTGCGTGCAGAGCGAAGCTTTACGTTGCTGGAAGATGTAAATTGTCCGGCAGTGCTGGCAGAGCAATGCTTTGTAACGAATGAAGCAGATGTTGCACAGTTCGGCAGCGAAGAAGGTTGTAAAAAAACAGCCCGCGTTTATTACGAAGCGATCTGTGCATACTTTGGCACACAGCCGCAGGCCGAGCAGCTTGCCGGGTTCACTTTAAATTAAAAAGTATCAGCATAGCATCACCAAGGGAGAAGAAGCGATAACATTCTGAACCCAACACCATACAGCCATCAGTATTTTAAGACCGCTGAACTCATAGCCAGAAGAGAAGGGCGGTCTTATTTTTTGATTGCGTAATTTTCGTATAATGCACGTTATGCGAAATGCGGGGAAGCGAAAAATCTCTATTTTCCTGAATCTGGCCTTTTTCCGCGACCTGCGGATCTGCAGCCATCTGTAATACCGTATGATTCAACTTTTGCGTTTTTTATATTTTTGTGTCTCATTAGTATTTTGGTGCTACAATCTTTTTATGGACTTACAAATTACAAAGCTGCACAGTCTGCCGTTGCCATGCGCCGCTTGCATTTTATTTTTCTGTGAACGACCATTTGCTCGTACGATTTCAAATCGCTGGCCAGATCACAGCTTATTATTCCATTATTTATATAAATATATCTATAAAAATACCGCCGATGACATGTCCGCACTTTGGACGCGTCACAGACGGTATCGTTCCATTTTATGGGTATTCTTATGTGGTTCAGGAATTTCCGTTTTCAGCGTTCGCATCAGGCTTCATTGCAAGCACGGAAGCATCCAGTCCGATGCCATCCTGAGCCGCACCCTCAAAGGCTTTCATGGGCGCAGACGAAAGTTCCTCATCCAGAGCTGAATCCTCTGCTGTCTCCCCTGTTTCCTTTTCTGTTGTATCCAAGATGCGAGAAGCTGCTTTGGGCTTTTTGACCTTGCCCAGCGGGTTTTCTTCAATAGCCGCGCGCACCTGAAATTCCTGTAGGTGCGTATAAATTTGCGTGGTAGACACATTGCTGTGGCCCAAAAGCTGCTTGAGTGTAAGGATGTCCACATTGCCGGTCTGATACATCAGAGTTGCGGCAGTGTGGCGCAGCTTATGTGTGGAAAAGCCTTTTAATCCGGCTGCTTTCATTGCACCGGTCACTAGCTGTTCTACCCTGCGGTTCGAGATACGCTCTTTGCGCCGTCGGGTAATAAAGACCGCCTTTTCCTGCGGCAGAAGCCCCTCCATCGTATTGCGTTTGCCCAGATACAGCCGCAATGCTTCCATGCAGGCATCATTCAGATAAACCATGCGCTCCTTGTGGCCCTTGCCAAACAGGCGTATCTGGCGGTTTTCCAAATCAATGTCGTCCAGATTCATGCCGACAAGCTCTGCCAGACGCATTCCACAGTTCAAAAACAGCGTCACCATGCAATAATCCCGCTCCGGAAAATCGCTTTGGGTCTGCGTGCTTTCCAATAACTCCATGGACTGCTCCGCCGTCAGATATTTGGGCAGTACCTTATCCTGTTTGGGTGGGTGGATGGCCGCAGTCGGATCTGCATCCAGCCGGTTGACCTGATTGACCAGGTAATCATAAAAGCCGTGCAGGCTTGCCAGCCGCCGGGCCGTTGAGGACTTTTTGTTGCCGCACTCGCGGTTTAAAAAGTACAGATATTCGTAGATATCCTCCTTTGTTACGGAGGCCCAGAATGCGGTGTCCAGCCCTTTGGGGTCGATATCCTTCATCTCGCTGTCTTCGGGCACAAGCCCACGGCGGCGCTTCATAAAACGGCTGAATCCGCGCAGATCACAGTAGTAGCTGAACGCCGTGTTTGCGCTTTTGCCCGCGATCACTTCCAGATAGCGGACGTATTCTACAATGTCCGGCGCAGCATCATCGAAGGGCTTGTGCTTGCCGGGATTTTTCTCGTCCAGATAGATCGACATTGTTTTTCCTCTTATAAGCGGTCAGATTTCAGGGCATTGATCGCATCGGTGATATAAGCCGCGCCGATCAGCTGCATTCCAGGATAATCTGCCGGGCTCAGATGATTCAGGCTGTGCTTCGGGATCACCGCACGTTCAAAGCCGATACGCTCTGCCTCATGCAGGCGCTGTTCCAGATTGGGTACGCTGCGCACTTCACCGCCAAGGCCGACCTCGCCAATGGCGATCAGCTTATCGCTGACGGGCCTGTCCAGCAGCGAGGAGACCATACTCAAGCAGACAGAAAGATCACAGGCAGTATCACGCAGCGCAATGCCGCCCACGATGTTGATATATACATCCAGGTTGCCAAAGAAATATCCTGCGCGCTTTTCCAGCACAGCGATCAGCAGATTCATGCGGTTGTAGTCGTAGCCGCTGCAGGCACGGCGCGGTGCTGGAAAATTGGTTTTGGTTGCAAGGGCCTGAATTTCGCTCAAAATTGGACGGCTGCCCTCCATGGTACAGGCCACACAGTTGCCGGAAACGCCAAGAGGACGGCCTTCCAGCAGCATCTGTGAAGGGTTTTCGATCTCAGCAAGGCCCTGCCCCGTCATATCAAACATGCCCAGCTCATTGGTAGAGCCATAACGGTTCTTGGCCGCACGCAGGATGCGGTACGGCAGCATTTTATCGCCCTCAAAGTAAAGCACCGTATCCACGATATGCTCCATGACTTTGGGGCCTGCAATGGCACCGTCCTTGTTCACATGGCCCACAATGAACATGGGGATCTCCTGCTTTTTGGCCACGGCCAGCAGGCGGGCCGCACTTTCCTTGACCTGACTTACCGTACCGGCGGAGGACGAGATATCCATGCAGCGCATCGTCTGGATGGAGTCGATGACCACGAGATCCGGCTTTTCTTTTTCGATCAGGCCGCAGATCTCGTCCACATCATTCTCCGCTCCCAGAAAGATGTTATCCTGCGGCACTTTCAGCCGGGCAGCGCGCAGCTTGACCTGCCGCACCGATTCCTCGCCAGTGATATACAAAACGCTGTGCTGGTTGGAAATGGCACCGCACAGCTGCAGAAGCATAGTAGATTTGCCCACACCCGGCTCACCGCTCAAAAGCACAACGCCGCCCAGCACAATGCCGCCGCCAAGTACACGGTCCAGCTCCGAAATGCCGGTCAGAATACGGCTTTTTTCTTCGGTCATGCTGATCTCAGAAAGGCGTTTTGCGGTCAGGGTGGTCACCCCTTCCGGGCGGGCGGCTGCCGCCTGTTTGGCTGCGGCAGTACCTGCTTTGGGGGCTTCCGCTACAACGTCCTCGTTCATCGTGTTCCAGCTGCCGCAGCTTGGGCAGCGGCCCATCCAGCGGGGGCTTGTCTCGCCGCAGTTGGAACACACATATACAGTTTTCAGTTTTGGTTCCTTCATCAAAAAAGCTCCTGTTACATTGTCTTGGTTTTATTATTCTCTATTGTAGCATATAACAGGCAAACCCGCAAGAAAAGCCCTTGTTCAAAGCCTGCTTCCAATGCTTGCAAGCGCTGCAGAAATGCCGCACAGCGGCACAAATAACGTCAGCGTCAGCAGATACTGCCGGATGAATCCATGTGGCCGGACGATCTCCCGGTCAGGCCCTGCGGCAAAAAAGGAACAGACGCGGATCTGGCTGCTCACCCGCAGAGAATCTGTGCCGAGCGTGCACAGCCCTGCAGAAGCAGCTGCCGCAGGCAGAAATGCAAGCAGCAGAAGCCACGTTTCCTTTTTCAGTGCCATGTCGGAAAGCAGCTGCACAAACAGCGTCCCGTTTCCCAGCCCATAGAACATCGTAAACAAAAAGATCAAAACCGGCCCCAGTGCGGAAAAGCCCATCAGGAACAGAAGGGTCGCGGCCGCAGCCAGCGTAAGATATTCCATTCCGAAAAGGCTGGCCGCAGTATGTGCATCTGCAGCGGCAAACAGGCCGCGCCAGCTTTGCAGGTAATATTGCAGCCAGTCCGGCTGCTGCTTTTCGCAGAAAGCCAGAAGCACGCCAGCTGAGCCAGAGCCGATCAGAAAGGCACAGACGAGCAGCCAGCAGGTTTTCTGCCGAGTTTCCGTGTTATGTCTCTGCAGCGGTGAAGGCACTTCCGGTGCAGAGCGTTCTGGCGGCAGTGTTTTCTGCGGCTGCGGCAGAAGCACAGCTTCACCTGTGGGAAGCTGCTGCGCAGCTTCTGGCAAGTGCGCTGGCATTCCGGTTTGCTGATAGACCCACATGATCGAACCTCCTTGTTTTATTTGTTCAGCTGCGGCGCTTTTTCTCCCGGGTCACCATGCCCAGCAATCCGCCAATACTGCCGCACAGGATCACCACAGCAAACCGCAGCAGCGGCGGCTCTTCCGTAAGCGTACCGGAAGGAACGCTGAGCACCACGAGCAATGCCGCATAAAACAGGCCCTGTACAAGCCCGCACAGCAGGCCGCGTTCCTTTTTGCAAAATGCAGCGATCCAACCGCTGCAAAGGCTCCCTGCACCAACGGCTGCTGTTGCCAGCGGCGGTGCGGCGGCACCAGAATAACCCTGTGCTGTCATCAGCGCTGCCATTGCGGCCAGCCAGCCCGCTGTGACCATAACGCCGACTGCCCCCGCCAGCAGAAGAACCCGGAGTTCCGCCGGGAAAAGTTTTTTCTCAGACATAAAAACGCGCCTCCCTGCCAGTAATCTATGCAGGAAGACGCGTTTGATATGCTCTTAATTGTTTGAAGAAAAAGCTTACTTCTTGTCAGCCTTGTCCATGTTCAGCTTTTCAACAGCGGAAATTGCAGTCTTGGTGAAGCGGATCTTCACACGGTCAGCACCGGTCTCCAGAACAAAGGTATCGTCCTTGATTGCAACAACGGCCAATGACACCGCCAATGGTGGTGACCTGATCGCCGATCTCTAGGCTGCTGCGCATTGCGGCATCCTTCTTCTCCTGCTTCTTCTGGGGACGATAGATCATGAAGTACAGCAGAACCAGCATCAGAGCCAGTGTGAAGAACAGGCTGATATAGCCTTCGGAAGTGGTAGTCAGAAATTGCATGGGGCAAAATCTCCTCTCAAAATTCAGATAAGCTTATTATACCTTTTTAAACGACCTGTTGCAAGGCTTATTCTCAAATTCGGGTATCCAGAAGCTTTACATATTTATCGTGGAAAGCCGTGAAGGTGCCTGCATCCAGCTCATCCCGGATGCGCTCCATCAGATGGTTATAGAACCACAGGTTGTGCATGACGGCAAGGCGCATTCCCAAAATCTCCTCCGCTTTGAACAGGTGGCGGATATAGGCACGGGAATAGCTGCGGCAGACCGGACAGCCACAGGCAGGATCAATAGGGCGTTCATCGCGCTCATACTTTGCATTCTTGATGTTGATGATACCGCCCCAGGTGTTCAAGTGGCCGTGGCGTGCATTACGGCTGGGCATCACGCAGTCAAACAGATCCACGCCGCGGGAAACTGCCTCAATGATATTGCCGGGGGTGCCAACGCCCATCAGGTAGCGGATCTTATCCTTGGGCATGTGGGGCTCCACCTGACTGATCATTTCATACATCACCTCGGTGGGCTCGCCCACAGCCAGACCGCCGATGGCGTAACCGTCCAGATCGAGGTCTGCAATCTGCTTCATGTGCTCCACACGCAGATCAGCAAAGGTGCAGCCCTGATTGATGCCAAACAGCAGCTGATCGGGATTCACGGAAATGCCCTCGTGCTTCAGGCGGGCCATTTCAATCTTACAGCGTTTCAGCCAACGGGTCGTGCGTTCACAGCTGGCTTTGGAGTAATCGTGCTGTGCGGGGTTCTCTACGCACTCGTCAAAGGCCATGGCGATGGTAGAGCCAAGGTTTGCCTGGATCTGCATGCTCTCTTCCGGTCCCATAAAGATGCGGTGGCCGTCCAGATGGGAGGCAAAGGTCACGCCCTCCTCGGTGATCTTGCGCAGCTTGGCCAGACTGAATACCTGAAATCCACCGCTGTCGGTCAGAATGGGGCCGTTCCAGCGGGTAAATTTGTGCAGACCGCCCATATCGGCTACCAGCTTGTCGCCGGGGCGCAGATGCAGGTGGTAGGTGTTGCACAGCATGACCTGTGCGCCAATGTCTTTCAGGTCCTGAGCAGACAACCCGCCCTTGATGGCACCGGCGGTAGCCACGTTCTGAAAAGCGGGCGTCTGCACCGTGCCGTGCACGGTCTTGAACTCGCCCCGCCGGGCGTCGTGTTCCTGCTTGAGCAGCTTATAGGTCGTCAAAGAAGGCATAGTTTTTGTTCCTTTCTGTGCACGGAAAACAGCCGTGCGATCTTCATGAAAAAGCCCGGGATCAGGCTCATCAACAACAGAATAGTGGGAAAAATAATCAAAGAATCAGCATCGCATCGCCAAAAGAGAAGAATCTATAACGTTCCTCTACAGCCACCTTATAAGCTGCCATGGTCTTTTCGTAGCCATACAGGGCCGACACCAGCATGATAAGGGTGCTTTCCGGCAGGTGGAAGTTGGTGATCAGGCCGTCGATGCAGTTGAACTTCACGCCTGGATACAGGAAGATAGAAGTGTTGCCGCTGCAGGCGCGGATCTCGCCGTACTTTGCGGCAACGGCTTCCAGCGTGCGGCAGCTGGTAGTGCCCACTGCGATCACACGGTGACCGGCAGCCTTGGTATCGCGGATCACCTGCGCCGTTTTTTCGTCGATGCAGTACCATTCGCTGTGCATTTTGTGATCCGTGATCTCGTCCTCCTGTACAGGGCGGAAGGTGCCCAGACCCACATGCAGAGTCACTTCGGCAATGTTCACGCCTTTGGCGCGGATGGTATCCATCAGTTCCGGGGTGAAGTGCAGGCCAGCCGTGGGCGCTGCGGCGCTGCCAAGCTCCTTGGCATAGACGGTCTGGTACTGGCTCTGATCCTCCAGCTGCTTGGTGATATAGGGCGGCAGAGGCATTTTGCCAAATTCGTCCAGCTTTTCATAAAGGGTCTCGGTATCGTAATAGAATGTAACGTACTTGTTGCCGTCCTCCATGGTCTCGTCCACCACAGCAGTCAGGGAGCCATCGCCAAAGCTCACCTTCGTGCCGGGCTGCATCCGCTTGCCGGGCTTTGCAAGGCATTCCCACTGGTCGCCTTTGACCTGACGCAGCAAAAGCAGCTCACACACAGCACCGGTGGGCTGCTTGACGCCCACAATGCGGGCGGGCAGGACCTTGGAATTGTTTACCACCAGCAGGTCGCCCGGCTCTAAAAATTCCGGCAGATCGTGGAAGATCTTGTGCTGGATGCTGTCGTCTTTCTGGCTCAGCACCATCAGCCGTGCAGAGTCTCTGGGGTCAGCCGGCTCCTGTGCAATGAGTTCTTTGGGTAAATCATACCAAAAATCTTTTTTTAAC
>OGFU01000600.1_pt1 | contig 12032 bp, 9 predicted proteins | sample 1571061 | NCBI WGS metagenome assembly OGFU01 (sample SAMEA2582063, study PRJEB24529) | metagenome | biome: Human gut stool | place: China | collected 2011 | reverse complement strand
GGCTCGTCAAGCTGTGCGAACCGCCGACTGAAAATCCGTGAAATCCGCATTATCCGAGCCTAAATATAAATATAGACAATGAAACAATTCATATCTTTCATCCGAAAAGAGTTCTTCCATATCTTCCGCGACCGGCGCACGATGCTGATTCTGCTGGGCATGCCCATCGTGCAGATAATCCTTTTCGGTTTTGCCATCACCACCGAGGTGAAGAACGTGCGTGTGGCGGTGCTCGACCCGTCGAATGACGTAGTTACCCGCCGTATCATCGACCGCATGGATGCAAGCGAATACTTCACCGTCATCCGCCGCCTGCATTCTCCCGCCGATATGGAGGCTTCTTTCGGAAGAGGGGAGATTGACATGGCGCTTGTTTTCAGCGAGCGTTTCTCGGACAAGCTTTATACCGGCGAGGCGCGCGTGCAGCTTGTCTCCGACGCCACAGACCCCAATATGGCGACTATGCAGGCAGGCTATGCCGCAAACATCATCTCCTCTGCCGGGCAGGAGATGCTTCCGCCGGGAGTGCATGCCGCTGCCATTGTACCCCAGCTCAAGCTGCTGTACAATCCGCAGATGAAGAGTGCCTACAACTTCGTGCCGGGTGTCATGGGGCTTATTCTGATGCTGATTTGCGCCATGATGACCTCCATCTCCATTGTGCGCGAGAAGGAGAAGGGGACGATGGAGGTCCTGCTGGTTTCTCCCGTCAAACCGCTTTTCATCATTCTGGCAAAGGCGGTGCCCTATTTTGTGCTGTCGTTTGTCAACTTGACCACCATTCTTCTGCTTTCGGTCTATGTGCTCAATGTTCCCGTGGCGGGCAGCTTGTTCTGGCTGGTGGTGGTGTCGCTGCTATTCATCTTTGTCTCCCTGGCGCTGGGGCTGCTGATTTCCACGGTCACCCGGACGCAGGTTGCCGCCATGCTGGTGTCCGGACTGATGCTGATGATGCCCACCATGTTGCTTTCGGGCATGATATTCCCCATTGAGAGTATGCCCGTTATCCTGCAGGCCATTTCAGCTGTGCTTCCTGCACGCTGGTATATCCAGGCGGTGCGTAAGCTGATGATTGAGGGAGTGGGTGTTTCGCTTGTGCTGATGGAGGTCGGCATACTTGCCACGATGGCGGTATTGCTGATAACGGTGAGTTTCAAGAAATTCAAGCATCGGCTTGAGTAAAGAGCGGATATGAATTTTATATTAATTATTCAGGCAGAAGAACATAAGGACAAAAGGATACGGGAAATCTGTTCTTTTGTTCTTATGTCTAAAATCTTTAAAATATCGTCTTATGATAAAGTTTCTCATTGAAAAGGAATTCAAGCAGTTGTTCCGCAACTCCTTCCTGCCCAAGCTGATTTTCATTTTCCCGTGCATGATTATGATACTGATGCCCTGGGCCGCCAATCTGGAGATAAAGAACATCAATCTGAATATAGTGGACAATGACCACAGCGTCTTGTCTCGCCGTCTGGTAGATAAAATCGGTGCATCCACTTATTTCTGCCTGACAGCGCTTCCCGATACATACGATGAGGCTTTGCTGGCCATTGAAGCAGGTTCGGCAGATGTCGTGCTGGAGATTCCCCGTGATTTCGAAAAGGATTGGGTGAAGGGAGAGGCGCCTCGTCTGCTGGTGGCGGCCAATGCCGTGAACGGCACGAAGGGCAGTCTGGGAGGATCCTACTTGTCTTCCATCATCAGTGACTATACCCGTGAACTGGGTTCGGAGTCGTCTTCGCAAGGGCTTGCCGGGAAGCCGCTTCCCCGGGTGGACATCACTACGCAGAATCTTTACAACCCCACGCTGAACTACAAGCTTTTCATGATTCCTGCCCTCATGGTAATGCTGCTGACGCTGATTTGCGGTTTTCTCCCTGCCCTCAATGTGGTGGGCGAGAAGGAGGCGGGCACCATCGAGCAGATAAATGTCCCCCCCGTCGGCAAGTTCACTTTCATTGCCGCCAAGCTGATACCTTACTGGCTGATAGGTTTTGTGGTGCTGACCATCTGTTTCGTTCTGGCATGGGTACTTTACGGCATTCTGCCGGCGGGACATTTCATAACTATCTACGGCATGGCGCTGTTTTTTCTACCGGTGGTGTCGGGGTTCGGGCTGGTCATATCCAATCATTCGACCACGTTGCAGCAGGCCATGTTTGTCATGTGGTTCTTCATGCTTATCCTTATTCTGATGAGTGGTCTTTTCACCCCTATCCACAGTATGCCTGAGTGGGCGCAATGGATTACGCGCATCAATCCGCTACGCTATTTTGTGGAGGTGATGCGTACCATCTATCTCCGTGGTGGCGGATTTGCCGAACTGCTTCCGCAACTGGGAGCCGTGTTGGTCTTTGCATTGGTCTTCAATCTGTGGGCGGTAAAAAGTTATAAGAAAAGTAGTTAACTGATTTTTCTTTATTATTATCCTATTTGGCTCTCTTTTTTGAAGAAGGGCTACACCATTTGCCTTGGATAGCTACACCCTTTTGTGTTTAAGGCTACACCATGAGGAGGAAAAGGTGTAGCCCTTTTATTATGGATAATAAAAGCTGTTTTTTGTGCGGAAAAAAAGGTGCAAGTAGTGATATGTATCTAATGATAAAGACAACTGTTATACTTGTCAATTAATTGATAGAGTTTATATGATATCTATCAGTTCCCTTATTGGAAAAAACTCTTATCTTTGTACGCGAATAAATAAATATCTTATACCAAAATGAATACACGAACTACTTATCTTGCCTCGAAACCGCATTATGAGATTCTTGACGGACTTCGTGGCGTGGCGGCTGTCATGGTTATTATCTTCCATCTTTTTGAAGCACATGCAGGTGGCAGCCATCTTACTCAAATTATCAATCATGGTTATCTGGCAGTGGATTTCTTCTTCATGCTTTCCGGTTTTGTTATCGGCTATGCTTATGATGACCGTTGGAACCGGATGACCGTGGGCACTTTCTTCAAACGCCGTATCATCCGCCTGCATCCTATGGTGATTATGGGAAGCATTGTGGGCGCTGCCTTTTTCTATTTTCAGGAGTCGCCTTGTTTTCCACCTATCGAGAATACGTCCATCGGAACAATGCTGCTGGTGATGTTGCTGGGCTGTACCTTGCTTCCTCTTCCGCTGAAGTTCGACATTCGCGGCTGGACGGAAATGCATCCGTTGAATGGCCCGGCATGGTCGCTCTATTATGAATATATCGGTAATATCCTGTATGCGTTGTTTGTACGCAAGTTCAATAAGGTGGCCCTGTCGGTGCTGGTATTTGTGGCAGGGTGTTTTACGGTGTACCGTTGTCTGACTGCTCCTGCCGGCGATATTGTGGGTGGTTGGGCCTTGAACTGGGAACAGCAGTATGTGGGTATGGTCCGGCTGATGTATCCGTTCTTCGGCGGATTGCTTCTGTCACGCCTCGGCTGGCTGATACGGCTTGAAAAGCGTGCTTTCTGGTGGTGCAGCCTGCTGATTGTGGTGGTTCTTTCCATTCCCCGTATCGGAGGTGAGGATGGTTACTGGATGAACGGGCTTTACGAGGCTTTCTGTATTATCTGCATCTTCCCGGTCATTGTTTCGATGGGAGCGGGCGGCAAGGTGACCGGTAAGCGCTCTACTGCCGTATGCAAGTTCCTGGGAGATATTTCCTATCCGATTTATATCACCCATTATCCGCTGGTATATACTTATACGGCTTGGGTATGCAACAATAACGCTACAATGGCGGAAGGTATCCCTTATATGATACTTACTTTCGTGGGAGCCGTTGTCCTTGCTTATGCTTGTTTGAAACTGTACGACGAACCGGTGCGCAAGTGGCTGACAGACCGTTTTCTGAAAGGGAAGAAGAAATAGTTCCGTATGGCTATGGATATAAAAAATCTCCCGTTGCATTATCTTGTGCAGCGGGAGATTTTCTTTTTAATGGCCGGGCGTTATTTTACGTCGATGAATTTCTTGGCCTTTTCTTTTTCTGCTTCTGTAAACTTAGGCAATGTAATGTTCAACACGCCGTTTTCTACATGGGCGCCAATCTTTTCCTTATCGACATCGTCCGGAAGAATCATGGTTTGCTGGAACTTGGTGTATGAGAATTCGCGGCGCAAGTAGCGGCCTTCCTTCTTTTCGTCCTTGTTGTTCTCTTCCTTGCTTTCTGTTTTCTTTTCCATGCTGATGACCAGATTGTTTTCTTCATCGATGTGAACGTTGAAGTCTTCTTTTGTCATACCGGGAGCAGCCAATTCAACTTTGTACTCTTTTGCTGTTTCGAATACGTTGATGGCAGGGGCGGTGGCATTTGCTTTTACCATCCAATCATTGTCAAAGAAATCATTAAAAATACTCGGTAACCAATTTTGGTTTCTTCTTACAGGCATCATAGTTATAGTCTCCTATTGTTTAAGTTAAACATGCTGTTTAGTTTTGAACTCCGGTTCTTTGTCTTCGGGTGTCTGCCTTTTGGGTTTTCACCATCCGTTTCTTGAACCGTCGTTCGCTAACAATATTGCAAACCTTATGCCAACCAGTTTTCACTGACTTTATTGACTATTTGTCATTGAAAAACTGACTTATTTGCTTGTTTAATGCCATTTTGCTATCTTATTTATTAAAAATTGATAGATTTTCAGACTAATTTAAAACGCATTCTCCAACGCTTGGCTTCTTCGTCCCAATCGTGACTGATGATTTTGAAGGTTCCGATTTCTGATGTATTCTCCACATGTACTCCGATGCAGAGGCATTCGTCGTAATCGCCTACTTTCACGACACGTACCGTTTCCGAAGCACCATCGGGCAGGCGTTCCAAGTCGAAACGTCCTTGCGCTTCCTCTTGCGTAATGAATTCTGTTGTGATGGGCAGCTGTCGGGCGATTATCTCGTTTACGGCCTCTTCCAGCTTCTTTATTTCTTCTTCCGTGGGGCAGGCGGCAAGACGGTAGTCCAGCTTGCTTTTCTTCCGTTCTATGTGTGCTGATATGGAGCGGCCGCAACCGAATAACCTTATCATGGTTTGGTTGATGATGTGCTCCGTTGTATGCATAGGAGGGTACTCCTGCTTGTTGTGGGCATTGAGATGAGGTTGTTGTTCCATGTATAATTTCAATAGTTGATATATAATTTGATATTTTATCGTTTGAGGTTGGCCAGCACTTCTTCTTTCAGGATGCTGTATATATGTATGTCTGTATATTCTCCAGAAGCCAGCAGTTCTCCGCAACGTTCTGTTCCCTCATGGATGAAACCGAGGCGAACCGGTACTGCGTTGCTGGCTGCATTGCCCACGGCACAGCGAATTTGTATCCGCTTTATCTCTTTTTCTTGTACGGCCCACAGACACAGCTTGCGGACACTTTCAGTAATGATGCCCCGATGCTGGTATTCCGGCAGTAGCCAATAGCCGAGTTCTGTACGGTGGTTGTCGAAATCGGAGAAATGGAAACCTATCAGTCCGCAGATTTCATGTTGTTGGTTCCAAATACCGAATATTGGCTCATTTCGTTCGGCAGGAGCAGATAATACCTGACGTAAAAAAGCTTCTTCATCAGCTATTGTGCGCATATTATCCACAAATGGCAGCCATGTTCTTAAGTAGTCCCGGTGTGTGTCGATGGCATGGTAGATGGCTGCGGCATCTTCTATTCTGATTTCCTGCAGATAAATGTCCGGAAGGATGGGGAAGGAAATGGGAGAGGAGAGGATATGTACGTCTCTTGATTGGGAAAGCTGTATCCTTTCCTTGATTTTTCCCCAGGCATGTGTATTGAACAGACAGCTTTCGCGCATGGTGTGATACATCTCCTTGAACCGGGACATGGGGATAGTGAAGCTCAATAAGTCCGCTTCGAAGTATGGGCGGACGGAGGGGTCGAAGAATCCCAGGAAAGTGCGTTTCCCTTGTTTCCGGTTTTCAATGATGGTTTGGGTAATGACGGAGCAACAGCCGGAGCCGAATGGGGCTGCCACGGCATCCGATGCATTGTTGTCGAAGAAGGTCCATGTCGCCAGTCCGGATAGAATGTCGGGAGTTGGCAGGAACAGCAGTCCTTCCACTTCATCAAAGGAAGGTATCTTGTCTATGCGGGCAAAATGCAGATAGGCTTTGTCAGTTCTGGAAATCTGTAGCTCATTGACAAAATCTACCACCATTTCGGGAGTCTTCTTGTATTTCTCTTTCAAGGAGACAAAACCCGGGACGCGCTCGGGCATTTCTGTAAATCCGGTATAGAACTTGCCTCCTCCGCAGGTGATTGTTTCGTTGCTGAGACTGACGGTTTTGCCGTCTCTGACTTGTTTCATGCATTTGAAGAGACAACCGGTTACTTTCTCTGTAGATGCCTCCATTCGGTCTGAATACCAAAAGGCGATGGGGAGTTCGGTATGTTGGCCGAAAGCTTCCTGATAATTGGCTATAAATGTGTGTATATCCATGATGCTCGGATGATATTTATGATATGGTCTTTCTTTGGATTTTCCGTAAAGGTAATTCAATATTTTGATTCTTTTGCTTGCAGTATGCTTTTTTATCACTCTGCTTTCGAGCTTTTAATGATAGTGGAATAGGTTTTTATGGTATTTTAATTACTTTTGCATGAGGATTCTCAGAAAGTATTGCCTTTAACTAATCGGAAAGCCGGATGAAAAATATAATCATATTCTTGTGTCTTTGTACCATCTGTATGTGCCGCCTTCATGCTGCAGACAGCAGCCGGGCGGATTCTTTACTGCTGAAACTGGACCAGGCGATAAAGGAGCGTCCCATATACATGGAGCAGAAAGAGCTGAAACTGGTGGAACTGAAAAGACTGTTGCATCGGCAGATACCGGATGAAGAACGTTTTGCCATTCTTGGCACATTGCTGGATGAGTACCGTTCGTTCAATACGGATTCTGCATTGCACATGGCCGAGGAAAGGGAACAGATAGCCATACGTCTTGGAAACCGGGAATACATAGACAATGCCCGCATGAATAAAGCAGATGTTTTGGGAATGACCGGTATGTATAAGGAAGTTATGGATTTGATGCGGAATATCCATATAGACCGGTTACCGGTGGATATCCATCCATATTATTACCATATCTACCGTACGGTCTATGGCCTTATGGCCGATTATGCCGTGACGGCATATGAAAAGAAGCTTTATACGGAGCTTACGGACAAATATCGTGATTCGTTGCTGTTGGTCAATAAAGATAATCTTCTGATACATACCTTGATTCAGTCCGACCAGTATAATGTACGCAATGAATATGACAAGGCCATCCGTTTGCTGACGGATTATCTGGCGCTGCAGAAGGACTATGAACACGACGTTGCGATTTGTGCCTATACTTTATCAGAGTCTTACCGGCTGAAAGGGGACAAAGAGAAGGAAAAGGAATACCTGATTGTTTCTGCTATGGCGGATATGAAAACCGCTGTCCGTGAATATATCTCTTTACGCAAGCTCGCCGTACTGCTTTACCAGGAAGGAGACATCGAGCGTGCCTATTCTTATGTAAAGATATGTATGGAAGATGCAGCCGCCTGCAATGCCCGGTTGCGCAAGCTGGAGATTCTGGAAATCTTTCCTATCATTAATGATGCTTACCAGCAAAAGACGGAGAAGCAGCAGGAGCAGATGAAATGGGCACTGGTATCTATCAGCCTGCTTTCACTTTTTCTGTTGCTTGCCATATTTTATGTATACAAGCAGATGAAGAAAGTGGCTGCCGCCCGCAGGGAAGTGATTGACGCCAACAAACGGTTGAAGGAGCTGAATGATGAGCTTCACCTTTCCAATGCACAACTCAAGGAGGCCAACCACAGCATTGCCGAAAACTCCTATCTGAAGGAGGAGTATATCGGCCGTTATATGGACCAGTGCTCGGTCTATTTGGAAAAGATGGACAATTACCGCCGGTCGCTGGGAAAGATTGCCGCTACCGGAAATGTGGAGGAACTCTACAAGAACATCAAGTCTTCTAAATTCATAGAGGGGGAATTAAAGGAATTCTATACCAACTTTGATAATACCTTCCTGCAGCTGTTTCCTACTTTTGTAGAAGACTTCAATGCCCTGCTTGCCGATGATGAGCAAATATCCTTGAAAGCCGGCGAACGGATGAATACAGAGTTGCGCATCTTTGCATTGATACGTTTGGGCATTACTGACAGCGTGAAGATAGCCCAGTTCCTTCGGTATTCTGTTACCACCATTTATAACTATCGTACGAAGGTTCGCAACAAGGCTGCCGGTGACCGCGACTTGTTGGAACAGGAAGTGATGACAATTGGCAAGTCGAAGAACTGAGAATAGGGGTTTTGAAGCTTGGAAGTGTCTCTTTTACGCTTATATTTTCACTACTTTTTTAGTTGGATAATAATTTTATATATTATTGGTATATAATTGTTTAACTCTTTTTGAATAATGTAAACCACTACTTTTTTACTCTTTCCTCCACTATTGGCTTCTCTTATCTGATACATTTGCATTGTCCCTCTTCGGAAAGAGTGACACATGTGATTTATGTTTTTATTATTAACTTTAATTTCTTATATTATGCAAAAGTACAAAATGCCAATCGGCAGGCTACGGATGATGGTTTGTCTGATAGGAATGTTACTTCCGATGTGCATGTTCGCACAGCAAATTACAGTACAAGGTGTAGTGAAAGACCAGACCGGTGAAACGGTTATTGGCGCCAGTGTAATGGAAAAAGGAACCACAAATGGGACAATAACCGGTATTGACGGTGATTTCTCTTTGAACATGTCTCCGAACGGTACTCTTGTCGTTTCATTTGTAGGCTATAAGACTCAGGAGGTTCAGGTGAAGGGACAGAAACAGCTTCAGGTAGTCTTGTCTGAAGATGCCGAAATGCTGGATGAAGTGGTGGTGATAGGGTATGGCACCATGAAGAAAAGCGACCTTACAGGAGCCGTGTCCTCCATCGGTAACAAGGATATCAAGGATTCCCCCGTATCCAATTTGGGACAAGCCATCCAGGGAAAAATCTCAGGTGTGCAGATTGTAGATGCCGGTAAACCGGGAGACAATGTATCCATCAAGATTCGTGGTTTGGGTTCTATCAACAACTGCGACCCGCTGGTCGTGATTGACGGAGTGCCTACCGACTTGGGCTTGTCTTCCTTAAATATGGCCGATGTGGAACGTTTGGATGTATTGAAGGATGCTTCGGCCACAGCCATCTACGGTTCCCGGGGAGCTAATGGAGTTGTGATGATTACCACCAAACGCGGGACGGAAGGAAAAGGAAAACTTGCTGTATCTGCCAATTACTCTTTCCAGAATGCTACGAACGTACCTTCTTTATTGAACGCGGCGCAGTATGCCGAGTTGAGTAATGACATGATGGTGAACAGTGGACGCAATCCTAATCCGGAATGGGCCAATCCTTCTGAATTGGGTGCAGGTACCGACTGGATGGATGAATTGCTCCGTACGGGTGTGATGCAGAACTATACGGTAAGTTATTCCGGCGGTAACGAGAAATCCCATTATTATGTGTCCGGTGGTTTTCTGGATCAGTCCGGTATCGTGAAGAGTGTGAATTACCGTCGCTTCACATTCCAGTCCAACAGTGATGCGCAAGTCTTGAAATGGTTGAAGTTCTCCAATAACATTACGTTCAGTGCCGATACGAAGAAGTCGGGCAGCTATAATATAGGTGATGCGCTGAAAGCGCTCCCCATTTATCCGGTGAAGAATGAAGATGGCAGTTGGAGTGGCCCTGATGGTAACTCGGAATGGTATGGCAGCACGCGCAACCCCATTGGACCGACGGAACTGAACAAGAGTCAGACTGATGGATATAACTTCCTGGCCAACTTGACGGCAGAACTTACTTTTACCAAATGGCTTAAGTTTAAAAGTACTTTCGGCTATGATGCCAAATTCTGGTTCATAGACAACTTTACCCCCAAGTATAACTGGAAACCCACTCCCACAGAGGAGACTTCACGTTATAAGAGCGATAACAAGTCGTTCACTTATTTGTGGGACAACTATTTCCTATTCGACCATACTTTTGCAGAAAAACATCGTGTGGGATTGATGGCCGGTATGTCTGCCCAATGGAACACCAACGACTACCTGAATGCGCAGAAGAATGTGTTTATGTTCGACAATGTGCACGAAATGGATAATGGCGAGGAAATGTATGCCATCGGTGGAAACGAGACAGAGTGGGCATTGCTCTCTTACATGGCACGTGTCAACTACTCTTACGAAGACCGCTATTTGCTGACTGCAACCATTCGTCGTGACGGTTCCAGCCGTTTCGGTAAGAAACATCGCTGGGGTACTTTCCCTTCCGTATCTGTGGCATGGCGTGCCTCTCAGGAAAAGTGGTTTCCAAAAAACGACTATATCAATGACCTGAAAGTGCGTGCGGGATACGGTGTGACCGGTAGCCAGGCAAGTGTTGGAAACTACAGCTATCTGGCATCCTACAATACCAGTGTATATCCTTTCGGCATTTCGAGCGGCAATCAGACAGCGCTGGTTTCTTCTACTCTCGCCAACCCGTATATCCATTGGGAAGAGGTGGCACAAACCAACATCGGTTTTGATGCCTCACTGTTCAATTCACGCGTTATGTTCTCGTTCGATGCTTATCTGAAGGAGACGAGAGACATGCTGGTAAAGGCGTCTATCCCCATCACATCGGGATTTGAAGATACTACAACCACGTATACCAATGCCGGAAAAGTACGTAATCAAGGTATTGAAATGAGTCTGCATACCATCAATCTTACCGGTGAACTGGGATGGGAAACGAACCTGACCGCCACTTACAACAAGAATAAAATTAAGGATTTGAACAGCGACGTTCCTTATTACATTAACCAAATCAATAACTCCTATGTAACGATGCTGGCAAAGGACTATCCCATTAATGTCTTCTACGGCTATGTTACGGACGGAATCTTCCAGAACCAGTCTGAAGTGAATACACATGCCGTGCAGCCGGGAGCTGAGCCGGGTGATATCCGTTTCAGGGATTTGAACAACGATGGTGTCATCAATGATAGTGACCGTACCGTCATCGGTAACCCGAACCCAAGTTGGCTGTTCTCCATGAACAATAGCCTTTCCTATAAGGGTTTCGAACTTTCTGTTTTCTTACAAGGTATAGCCGGAAATAAGATATACAATGCCAACAATATCGACAATACCGGTATGGCAGCTGCCTATAACCAGACTACCGACGTACTGAAGCGTTGGCAAGGAGAGGGGACCAGCAATTCGATGCCGCGTGCCGTGTTCGGCGACCCCAATCAGAATACACGCGTGTCAGACCGCTTTGTGGAGAATGGTTCTTATCTGCGTTTGAAGAATATCACACTCTCATACACTTTCCCGAAGCAGTGGTTACAGAAAGCCCAGATTGAGAATGCACGCCTTTCCCTATCTTGTGAGAATGTGGCTACCATCACCGGATATTCCGGTTTCGACCCTGAAGTGGGTATTAACGGAATAGACCAGAACCGTTACCCCATTTCCCGTACGTTCAGCTTAGGATTAAACTTTAACTTTTAATGATTGACTCGGATATGAAAAAGATAACAAATTTACTATATATGCTGGCAGTATTGCTGCTGGCTTCCTGCAGCGACTTTCTGGACAAGTCTCCTAAAAATACGGTTGACCCGGAAACGACGGTGACCGATGATGTGGCCATTGCTCTGACCAATGCCTGCTATCGCACCCTTCAGTCTTCCAATATGTACAACCAGCGTATCTGGACACTGGATATTGTGGCGGGTAACAGTTTGGTGGGTGCCGGTGGCGGTACCGACGGCCTTGAAACGATACAAGCTTCTAACTTCATAACGCAGAGCGACAATGGCATGGCATTGTACATGTGGCGTTCTCCCTGGGTGGGGATAGGACAATGCAACATTGTGTTGAATAGTCTTCTGGAGGCTGAAGTCGTGTCAGAGAGAATCAAGAACCGCTGTCTGGGAGAGGCTTATTTTCTCCGTGCACATTATTACTATGTATTGGTACGTCTGTACGGT
>OGFU01000598.1_pt1 | contig 12065 bp, 9 predicted proteins | sample 1571061 | NCBI WGS metagenome assembly OGFU01 (sample SAMEA2582063, study PRJEB24529) | metagenome | biome: Human gut stool | place: China | collected 2011 | reverse complement strand
GCGGCTACGACCTGCAGCTGGTCATCAAGGGCCAGACCTTCCAGGAGATCGCCCTGTTCGTGGCAAAGCGCCTTTCTCCGCTGGACGATGTGCTGTCCACCGCCACCCATTTTGTGCTGCGCACCTATAAAAAGGAGGGCCGCCTGTATCAGGACGAAGAAATCGATGAAAGAGAGTGCACGGTGCTGTGATGGACTACGATAAGCTGATCGCGCCTGCCGCTGAGGCCATGCGCCCCTCCGGCATCCGCAAATTTTTCGATCTGGCTGCCGAAATGCCCGAGTGCATCAGTCTGGGCGTGGGCGAGCCGGACTTTAAAACGCCATGGGCCGTGCGCGAAGCCGGCATTGAGAGTCTGGAGCATGGCCGCACCCGCTACACCTCCAACGCAGGCCTGAAGGAGCTGCGCGCCGAGGTGGCAAAGTATCTGGAGCGCCGCATGGGCCTGCACTACGACCCGCTGCACGAGGTGCTCATCACGGTGGGCGGCAGCGAAGCCATTGATATGTGCATCCGCACGCTGGTGCAGCCCGGGGACGAGGTCATTATCCCGGAGCCCTGCTTTGTGTGCTACGAGCCCATCACCACCCTGTCCGGCGGTGTGCCGGTGCATGTGGCCTGCCGTCAGGAGGACGAATTCCGCCTGCGTGCCGATGCCCTGAAGGCTGCCATCACCCCCCGCACCAAGCTGCTCATCATGCCGTTCCCCAACAACCCCACCGGCGCGGTGATGGAGCGCGAGGATCTGGAAGCCGTTGCCGAGGTGCTGCGCGGCACCAACATCATGGTGCTCTCGGATGAGATCTACGCCGAGCTGAACTATGGCCTGCGGCCTCATGTTTCCATTGCCACCCTGCCCGGCATGGCCGAGCGCACCATCGTGGTGAACGGCTTCTCCAAGACTTACGCCATGACCGGCTGGCGTCTGGGCTATGCCTGCGGCCCGGCACCCATCATCCGGATCATGACCAAGATCCACCAGAGCGCCATCATGAGCGCCCCCACCACCAGCCAGTACGCCGCCATCACTGCCCTGAAGGAGTGCGACGGCGAGATCGACCGCATGCGCGACGAGTACAATATGCGCCGCCGCCTTGTGGTGAAGGCCTTTAACGATATGGGCCTGACCTGTTTTGAGCCGCGCGGTGCGTTCTACGCCTTCCCCTGCATCAAGAGCACGGGCATGAGCAGTCAGGATTTCTGCACGAAGCTGCTGGAACAGAAGCATGTGGCCATCATCCCCGGCGACGCCTTTGGCGCTTCCGGCGAAGGCTACGCCCGCATTTCCTACGCCTACAGCGTGGAGCATCTGAAGGAAGCGCTCCGGCGCATCCGGGAATTCCTGCAGGAAAACGGCATCTATCACGGAATCTGAGGAGGAACAAATGGCAAGGTTCAACTGCGTGACCGTTCTGGCCCCCGCAAAGCTCAATCTGGCGCTGGATGTGGTGGGCCTTCTGCCGGGCGGCTACCATGATCTGGACATGACCATGCAGGCTATCACCCTCTACGAGCGGGTGGTGCTGCGCCGCAGTCCCTATCTGGACCTGCGGCTGCCGGGCAGTCTGGTGGCCCCCAACGACAAAAACACTGCCATCAAGGCAGCGCTGGCCTTTTTTGACTACACCGGCCTTCTGGCAGGCGGCAGCGCCGATGCCGCCGCTGTGCTGGTGGGCATGAACGAGCTGTACGGTGCGCACCTTTCCATGAGTGAGCTGTGTGCACTGGGCGCAAAGATCGGTGCGGACGTGCCCTTTGCCCTGATGGGCGGCACCTGCCGGGTGCAGGGTGTGGGCGATTTTCTCAAGGCGCTGCCGCCGGTGCCGGAGTGCTGGTTCACGGTGGTGATGCCGGACTACGGCGTTTCCACCCCGGAAGCCTTTGCAGCTTACGATAAGGGGGGCAGCAGCATCCACCCGGACTGCGGAGCGCAGGAAGCCGCTATCCGTGCCGGAGATCTGGATGCCCTTTGTGCCGCTGCCGGCAATGCGCTGGAAGAGTGCAGTGGGGCAAAGGATACCGGGGCCATCAAGACCCTGCTGCGGGAGCATGGTGCTGTCACCGCCCTGATGACCGGCAGCGGTGCGGCGGTGTTCGGCGTATTCCGGGACGAAGGGGCCGCACGGGCTGCTGCACAGGCCGCAAAGCGGCGCTGGAAGCAGGTGTACGTGGCGCAGCCTGACCGCGGCGGCGCACGGGTGAGCCGATAAAAATGCATAGACCTCCTTCCCACGGGGCATACTGCCCGCAAGGGAAGGAGGTCTTTTTTGTGCAGACCTTTTATAAAATCTGCCTGATCCTGTTGATCGTGGGCGGCATCAACTGGGGCCTTGTGGGGCTGTTCCAGTTCGATTTTGTGGGCTGGCTGCTGGGCGGCAGCGCATCCATCTGGTCGCGCATCGTGTTCACGCTGGTGGGCATAGCAGCCCTGTGCGGCATCCCGGGGCTTTTTACGGACGATGGTTCCTCTGAAAGCTGAAAAATCATGCAAAAACAAAAGCACTTGCAAAACCAATTGCAGGTGCTTTTGCTTGTTGACTCAATGACTGCTTCCGTCAAGATCATCCCAGCCTACCAGATCCGGCAGGGTGAGCGTCTCGTCGGAGCAGTGGGGGTGTGCACGCCGCTGGTCCTCGGCCATGGTGCGCACCACCTCGCGGGTGATCTCACGGATGGCGGCGCAGTCCTCCGGCAGGTCGGTCTGGCTGCGGCCGGAATGGGTAAACAGGATCTTACCCATGTGGCCCACCACCAGCGTCAGCGGCAGCTGCTGCGGAGCATTGCTGTTGTAGCGGTAGCCCTGCTCTTTGGCCGCTTTGTAGATGCGCTGGGCCGCAAAGCTCCAGCTCAGGATGCCGCGGGCCTGTTCTACGCCAAGGTAGCCGTACAGCACCCCCGGCGCGTCGCAGATGAGGGTGAAGGGAAACTCGGCCCCCTGCGTGGCCTTTGCCACCATGCGGGGCGAGGAACGCACCACGCAGGCCAGCCGCACGCCGCGCAGTCTGGGCAGGGTTTGCAGGTAGCGGGTCAGGTATTCCCGGGTGACAGGGTGGTCAAAGGCAGGCAGGAAGATCATGACAAGAGGGTGCTCCCCTTCGCACAGCTTGTAAAAATCATTGCCCGGTGTGGTGGGGGTATCAAAGGTGAAACGGGGGATGGAGGTGCCAACCAGATGTTCTGACTTCATGCCGCAATGCACATCCTTTCAAGATAATAAAAAAATCCACACACTGCATCTCTGCAGAAAGTGCAGAGGACAGAGGTGGATGGATTGCTATAAAAAGATCCCGCCCGGTCGTCTGCGGTCAATCAAACCTACCCTTACGGACAGGTGGGTGCCCTGTCGCCGGATTCGCGCTTCCTCATCGAACCTCCATGGTCGACCCATGGCGGGGAGGTCTGCAATCCGCCGGAGAACTCCGGGCTCCCGTTGAATGATTAGTAGGATCATATAAACCGCAACAAATCGAGCCGGGCAGGAAGTTTTGCCGGGTAATTTGTCTGGAATTATTCTTCGATGTCGTACTCGTCGCTCAGGCGCTCTTCAAACAGCTTGCCCAGCTCCAGCAGCAGCTCGTCGTCGTCCACGACATCCAGATATTCGCCTTCATCATCCTCGCCAACGCTCAGGATGACCAGCTGAGCATTCTCAGCTTCCTCTTCGGTCTCGGCGTATTCCACAGCAGCCAGATAATGCACACCCTTGTAGTCCAGCGCATCGATCACCTCAAATGTGATCTCGTTGCCGTCCTCATCCTCCAGGGTCATCAGGTCGGGCTGATCTTCTTCGGTATTGGGGTTCTTGATCTCATCAGACATAGATAGTGTCTCCTGTATCGTGTCATAAAACGGGCTGTAAACGGGCTGTTTGTGTGCCGCCCGCTCGGGTCTGCATATAGTGTAGCGTTTTTTTGCCTGCTCGTCAAGATGCTTTTTCGCACAGAAATTGTGTAACAAATTTTCACGCATTTGCTCTCGCACTCTGCGGCAGAATATGATATACTATCCTCTGAATCTTCTGTGCACGGTGTGCCGTGCAGGTTACTATAGAGTATGGAGTGTGGGCGGAAATGATGCATAAAAAAAGATGGGCGGCGTTTGTGCTGGCAGCGGCGCTGGTGCTGACGGGCTGCAGTGCCGGGAGCTTTCTGCACTTTGGCAAAGGCAGCGGCGGCAGTACAGTCCAGAAGATCGACCGCCCGGCAGTGGGATCGGCAGAGCTGCAGTTTGCCCACCCTGCGGCGGGGGACACCATTGCGGTGTTCGATACCTCGGCAGGCGTGTTCAAGGCGGTGCTTTTCCCGGACAAGGCCCCGCAGGCCTATGATAACTTTGCGGGCCTTGTGCAGGCAGGCTACTACAACGGCCTGACCTTCTCCCGCGTGGAGAGCGGCTTTGTGGTGGAAGCCGGACAGGGGGCCGACGGCAGGGGCAGCACCATCTGGAACGGCAGCCGCTACCCGGCTGAGACCACCGACAGCCTGCACCACTACTCTGGCGCGCTGTGTATGGGCACCGATGCTTCCGGCGAGTGCGCCAGCGTTTTTTACGTGATGCAGACGCTGCCGGGAGACCAGTCGGTGACGCAGGAGCTTGTGGACCAGATGAACAGCGCGGGCTACCGCGCGGAGGTGGTTTCGGCCTATCAGACCGTCGGCGGCGCGCCTTATCTTGACTACACCGATACCGTGCTGGGGCAGGTGTACGAGGGCATGGACGTGGTGGATGCCATCGGCCAGACCGCCGTGGACGAAAACCAGAAGCCCCGTGAGGACATCACCATCAACAGCGTGAGTATTACGCAGTACGAATAAGAAAAAGGACACCGTCAGGTGTCCTTTTTCTTATATCTCCCCCGGGTGCTCCTTCCGCCATGCAAGATAATCGTCCAGAATGACGGTGGCGCTGACTGAATCCAGGATCTCCTTGCGCTTTGTGCCAAAGGTGCCGCTTTCGTCCAGAATGTCGGCGGCGGCGCAGGTGGTCTGGCGCTCGTCCCACATGCGTACCGGCAGGCCGCTCCAGATCTCGACCGTCTTTGCCAGCTTGCGGCTCTTGATGGCGCGTTCGCCCTCGGTACCATCCATGTTCAGCGGCAGGCCGATCACGATCAGCTCGGCTCCGATCTCCTTGGCCACTTCGCACACCCGTGCCGCCACCTTGTTGCGGGCTTTCAGGGTGATCTGCGGGGTGATGGCCGTTGTAAGGAACTCGGTGCGGTCACAGGTGGCAAGGCCGGTGCGGCTGTCGCCGTAATCAACAGCTAAAATTTTCATACAGGCTTCCTCTCTTGTGTGGAAAAGTTTGTCGGTCCAAGTGTACCACAGCTGCAGGCTAAAAGGTAGAGAATCACACTTTTTTTGAGAGGATTTTCGTGTTACAATAAACACAGATCGATTTTTTAGGAGGAAGTGCCTCATGCTCAAACTGGTTTTAGGCGGCTCCGGCAGCGGCAAGACCACTCTGCTCTATTCCCGCATCAAGGCCCGGGCCGAACAGGGCCGGCGCAGCATCCTTCTGGTGCCGGAACAGTTCACTTCCAGCACGGAGGGCCGCATCTACCGGGAGCTGGGCGATGCTCTTTCCGGCATGGTGGAAAGCTTTTCCTTTACCAGTCTGGCCGAGCGCATCCTCTCTGCCGAGGGCGGCGCGGCGGTGCAGACCCTTTCGGACGCGGGCCGCGCCGTGCTGGTGCGCCGCGCGCTGGAAGAGCTGCAGGATCATGTGCATTACTACTACCGCCACCGCCGCAGTGCGGCCTTCTGCCAGATGGCGGCCCAGACCATCGACGAGCTGAAAAGTGCCGGCCTTTCCGGCGCACAGCTGGCAGAGCTTGCGCCGGACTGCGGGCCGGAAAGCGGCAAGCTGAGCGAGCTGGCACTGATCTTTCAGGGGTACGAAACGCTGCTGGCGGGCACCGGCATGGACCCCGCCGACCGGCTGGAGCTGGCGGCTGACCGGCTGGAAGCCGCTCTTGCCCGGGGCGAACTGCCGGACTTTCTGCGGGAGCGGGAAGTGTTCATTGACGAGTTCGATACCTTCAACGCACCCAAAAAGCGGCTGATGGGCGCGATGCTGGCGGCGCTGCCCACCGTCACGGTGGCCCTGTGCGACGACGGTGCGCCCATGGTGCCGGGGGATATGGGGCTTTTCTCCGGCGCAAAGCAGGTGGCCGCACAGCTGCGGCAGCTGGCCCGCAAAAATGGTGCTGATGCGGCAGTGCCGGAGCTGCTGCGCCGCGACCTGCGCCATAAGGATGCGCCCGGCCTTGCGGCTGTGACAGAGCTTTTGGAGACTGGCACCTGTGAGGTGCCGCCCGCTGCGCCGGAGGTGCGGCTGTTTGCCGCTGCCAGCCGGGAAGAGGAAGCCCGCTGCACCGCTGCGGCCATCCGCCGCCTGATGCGGCAGGGCGTGCGCTGCGGCAAAATGGCCGTGGTCTGCCGCAATATCCCGGATTACCGTGCGGCCATCCGGTACGAGTTCCGTATGGCAGATATCCCGCTTTACTGCGATGAACCCACCACCCCGGAGTTCAGCGCCCCGGCTACGGCGGTGCGTGCACTGCTGGCACTGCTGCGCGGTGCGGATATGACCGAAAACCTGACCATTCTTGCCAAGACCGGCCTGTGCGCTCTGACCGAGCCGCAGGTCTGCGCGCTGGAAAACTATGCCTATACCTGGTCACCCAATGCGGCGGCATGGCGCACAAAATTTGAGAAAAGCCCCAAGGGCTTCGGCGAAAATGAACTGTCCGATGAGGATGCAAAAACGCTGGAGGATGCCGAGACTGCCCGCCAGCTGCTGGTAACAGCCGTGGACGAACTGCGCAGCAAGGTGCGGGGCGGCAGCGCCGAACAGATCAGCCGGGAACTGTATTTCTGCCTGAAAAAGCTGGGTGCAGAAGAGCAGCAGGCAGCGCTGGTGGAAGCCGTCCGCACTGCCCGGGGCATCCCGGCGGCAGAGGAAGCTGCCCGCGAGTGGAACGTGGTGATGCAGCTGCTCAACGAAATGGCCCACCTGCTGGGCGGGCAGGGCGTGACCTTTGCAGAATATGAGGACCTGTTCAGCCTGCTGCTGCGCTCTTCGGACCTTGGGCACATCCCGCAGACGCTGGATGCCGTGGTACTGGCAAGCGCGGGCAAAATGCGTCTGGACGCGCCGGACTATGTGTTCGTGCTGGGCCTTGCGGAGGGCGAATTTCCCTGTGCACCGTCCGAGACGGGCCTTCTGACCCACGCCGACCGCGATGTTCTGATGGCAAAGCAGATCGATCTGCCGGACTGCTTTGAGAACCGCGTGGTGCGCGAGCAGGTGTGCGTTTACAAAGCCCTCACCGCACCGGCAAAGGGGTTGTGGCTCAGCTGGCCCAAGGGGCAGGGCAAGACCCTGTGCGCAGCGCTGGAACCCATCGTGGAAGCGCTGCACCCGGCGGCACCGGAGATGGAGCTTCCCGACCTTGCAGCCACCCCCGCCGATGCACTGGATACGCTGGGCGGCTGGCCGCTGACCGACACGGAACGCGCCAGCCTGACGGAGGCGCTGCGTCTGCCGCAGACGGATGCACCCCGGGGCCTTGCGTTGCTGCAGCGCATGGAGGAGGACCCGCCCCGGCAGGTGAACGATCTGTCTGCGCTGAGCGGCCTGCTGGGGCAGCGGCTGCGCATTTCGCCCAGCCAGCTGGAAAAATACTATACCTGCCGTTACGGCTATTTTTTGCAGTATGTGCTGGGCCTGAAGCCCCGCAGACGGGCCGAGCTTTCTGCCGACCAGAGCGGCACCCTGATGCACTGGGTGCTGCAGATGGCGCTGGACCCGCACCCGGATGCGGATAATCCCTGCGCCGGGCTGGCCCCATTTCTGGAGCTGGACGACGATGCCATGGCAGGCCTTGCCAGCCTGCTGGTGGACGAATATGCAAAGCGCTATCTGCCCGAGGATACGGCCCGGTTCGCCTATCTGCTCTCGCGGCTCAAAAAAAGCATGACAAGCCTTTTGTGCTACCTGCGGGATGAACAGAAGCAGTCCTGCTTCCACCCGGCAGCCTGTGAGCTGCGCATCGGCTCCGGGGAGGACGCCGTGCCCGGGCAGGTGTATCATCTCTCGGACGGGCGCACCGTGCAGCTGGTGGGCACGGTGGATCGTGCCGACGAGTGGGTGGAGGAAAACGGCACCCGCTGGGTGCGGGTGGTGGACTATAAGACCGGCACCAAAAAACTGAACCTGAGAGAGGTATACTGCGGGCTGGACTGCCAGATGCTTTTGTATCTGTTCAGCCTGACGCGGGATAAGAGCGGCCGCTTTACCGGTGCGGAACCGGCAGGCGTGCTGTATCTGCTGGCAGACCCGGCCCCCAAGACCACCAACCGCCAGCAGGCACAGCAGGACGTGCAGTACGAGCTGGACGGCCTTGTGAGGGACGAGCAGAAGGTGTTCGATGCCATGGATGCGGATGAGACGGGCCGTTACCTGCCCTTTGGCTACCGCAACGGTGCACCCAGCCCCAGCCAGAAGGATAAGCGTGCCGATATTGCAAAGCTCAACCGCATCCAGCTGCATCTGGATGATCTTGTCACCCAGATGGGCCAGCAGCTTTACGATGGGCAGATCGCTGCAGAACCGCTGGTGGCCGGGGCGGGCAGGAACCCCTGCATCTGGTGCGACTACAGCTTTATCTGCTGCCACGAGACCGGCCTCGGCGAGCGGGCACTGGAAGCCCCGGCCAAACCCTTTGAGCCGGAAGAGACCGAGAACGAGAAGGAAGGTGAGCAGGCATGAGTGAACCTAAATGGACTCCGGCCCAGCGCGCTGCTATTGAGGACCGGGGTGGTGCGCTGCTGGTGAGCGCAGCGGCGGGCAGCGGCAAAACAGCCGTGCTGACCGAACGCGCCGTGCGGCTCATCACCGATCCGGACCACCCGGTGGATGCGGACAAACTGCTCATCGTCACCTTTACCAATGCGGCGGCGGCAGAGCTGCGGGCGCGCATCGGACAGGCGCTGCTGCGGCTCAGCCAGCAGAAGCCCCACAACACGAGCCTGCGCCGCCAGCGGATGCTTTTGCAGCGCGCACCCATCTGCACCATTGACGCGTTCTGTCTGGACCTGCTGCACAAGCACTTTCAGGCACTGGACATCCCGCCGGACTTTGCCCCGGCAGACCCCGGCAGCGTGGAGGTGCTGCGGGCTTCGGCGCTGGCCGAAACGCTGGAAAATGCCTACCGCGACCCGGACTTCTGTGCCTTTGCCGACCTTTACGGCAAGGGCCGCACCGATCAGGCCGCAGGCAATACCATCCTGCATGTGTACGATTTTCTGCGCGCTCTGCCGGACTACGACCGCAGGCTGGACGAATATCTGGCACCATGGCAGCAGGAAAACGGTTTTGACTTTACCTGCTGGCATGACCTGCTGCTGGCGGAAGCGGCCCGCTGCGCAAAGGCCGCGCGGGAACTGCTGACGGCAGCGCTGGCAGACTGTAAGGAAGATTTTGTCCTTGCACAGGCACAGGCCGAGGAAAAAGGCAAGACCGCTGCTTCCAAGGCAAAGGCCGTGGCCGGTGTCAACGATAAATTTGCAGAGCCGCTCTCCCGGCTGGAAAGCGCCGCCGCCCTGCTGGGCGAGGTGGAACGGCTGGCTGCGGCAGGGCAGTGGACACCGCTGTACGATAAGCTGACACCCTATGTGCTGGGCATGGAGGAGATGCCCGGCTTCAAGGGCATGAAAAAACGGCTGACCGGCGACCACAAGGCGGCGGTGCGCACCCGCACGGACGAAGCCGCCAAGCTGTTCGAGCAGATCACGGAGCTTATCTCCTGCAGCGAGGAGGAGGCCGAAGCCGACCGCAGGGAGGCGCTGCCCCGGCTGCGGGCGCTGTTTGCCGCCGTGCGGGATTTTGATGCCCGCTTCTCGGCAAAGAAAAAGGAGCGCAAGCTGCTGGAATTCAGCGATTTTGAGCATCAGGCCCTGCGGCTGCTGCGCACACCGGATGGCGTGTGCACCCCGCTGTGCCAGAGCATCCGGCAGAGCTATGCCGCCGTGATGGTGGACGAATATCAGGACACGAACGCTTTGCAGGATGCCATTTACCGCTGCCTTGCTTCCCCGGAGGGGGATGACCTGTTCCTTGTGGGCGACCTGAAGCAGAGCATCTACCGCTTCCGTCAGGCCGACCCCAGCATCTTCCGGGCTAAGCTGAACGCATGGGCACCGTTGCCCGGCGGCACTGCCCGCCCCCGCCCGGAGGAGGGTACGGCAGGCGGAAACGCTCTGCTGGCGCTGGATGCGAACTTCCGCTCCGCCCCGCAGGTGGTGGCAGGCATCAACTTTATCTTTGAACAGCTCATGACCCCCCAGCTGGGCGATACCGCCTAGGGCGACGGCCAGCGGCTGGTTTGCGGTGCACCCGGCGACTACGCAGGCAGCGTGGAAGCGCACTTCCTGCCCGACGACACCGCTGAGACCGACGCGGCGTGGATCGCCCAGCGCATTGAAGAACTGGTGAAAAACGGCGAACCAGTGCGGGACGGCAGCTCCACCCGCCCGGTGCAGTACGAGGATTGCTGCATCCTGCTGGCGGCGCGCGGCGACTTCCACGCTTATGAGGAAGCGCTCACGGCCCGGGGCATCCCGGTGTATGCGGATGCGCGCGAAAACTTGATGGAAGCAGCGCACATCCGTCCGCTGATCTCGCTTTTGAAGGTCATCGACAACCCGGCGCAGGATATCTACCTTGCCGCCGCCATGCTGGGGCCGATGTTCGGCTTTACGGACGACGACCTTGTACGCCTGCGTGCCCAGAGCGCCGCAATGCAGAAAAAGGCGCAGGAGGAACAGGGCGCGAAGGAAACGGGCAAAAGGGCTTCCCGCATGAGTCTGTACGGCGCAGTGCTGCAGGTGGTGCAGAATGGTGATGAAACTCCGTTCACCCGAAAGGTGAAAGACTTTTATGGCCGACTCGCCGCACTGCGGCGCATGGCCCGCAGTGCCCCGGCAGAACAGCTGCTGGAAGAGATCTTTGTCTCCACCGGCTATCTTGCTGCGCTGGGCGTACTGGAAAACGGTGCGCATCGCCGGGAAGATGCCCGGCGCTTTGCGGCTTTCTGTGCACAGACCGGTGCAAACGGCATCTCGGCGCTGGTGCGTGCCATCGACGCGGCGGCGCAGGCCGGTTCTACCGGGCAGGACACTGTGCCCGGCGGTGCGCGGCCTGGCTGTGTGACCATTATGACCATCCATCGCTCCAAGGGTCTGCAGTTCCCGGTGGTGTTCGTGGGCGACACGGCCCGGCACTTCAACCTGAGCGACACTTACCAGCCGGTGCTGCTGCACCGGGAATACGGCGCGGGCCTGCGCCTGCGCCCGGAACAGGGCGAGAGCATGTACAAGACTGCAGCCTACGCGGCCCTTGCCAGCGTCCATGCGCAGGAAACGCGCAGCGAGCAGATGCGCCTTTTATATGTGGCGCTCACCCGTGCACAGGATAAGCTGATCCTCACGGTGCCGCTGGGCATGACCAAGACCGGCAATCCCTTTGCCAAGGCGGCAGCGTTCCTTGCTGCGGGCGCGGGAGAAACGCTGAACCAGCAGGCGGGCAGCTTTGCCGACTGGCTGCGTGCAGCGCTGCTGGTGCATCCCTTCGGCGGGCCGCTGCGGCGGCTGGCAGGAGATCTGGAACTGCCCTTTGTGTTTACGGAAAGCGAGATCATGGTCACGGTGCAGGAAGCTCAGCCGGAGCCGGAAACACCGGAACAGGAACCGGAAGCGGCAGAGCCTGTCCCGGCAGACCCGGCATTGGTGGCTCAGCTGCAGGAGGGCTTTGCATGGCGGTATCCGGCGGCAAAACTGGCTGCGGTGCCCGCCAAGGTCAGCGTGACCAGCATCGTGCACAAGGCCGAGCAGACCACGCTGGAACGCCCTGCCTTTCTCTCCAAGGACGGACTGACTGCCGCCGAAATGGGTACGGCCCTGCACGCTTTTCTGGAACATGCGGACTTTGCCTCCCTTGCTGCTGCCAAAGCGGCGGGCACGCTGGAGGAAGCCATACTTGCCGAGCGACAGCGGACGGCG
>OGFU01000589.1_pt1 | contig 12263 bp, 8 predicted proteins | sample 1571061 | NCBI WGS metagenome assembly OGFU01 (sample SAMEA2582063, study PRJEB24529) | metagenome | biome: Human gut stool | place: China | collected 2011 | reverse complement strand
GCGCTTTAAAGACTGCCTCTAACATTAAAAAAGCCTCTATCCTATCCATGTATTCCGGAGCCGATTTCATCAAAACATCCACCGGAAAACAGCAACCGGCAGCAACCCCGGAAGCAGCTTATGTAATGTGCCAAGCTATCAAAGAGTACTACGAACAGACAGGAAACAAAGTCGGTTTCAAACCTGCAGGCGGCATCAATACCGTAAACGATGCATTGATTTATTATACCATCGTAAAAGAAGTATTGGGTAAAGAATGGCTCAGCAACGAGCTGTTTCGCTTAGGAACCAGCCGTTTGGCTAATCTTCTTTTATCTGAAATTAAAGGTGAAGAGCTGAAATTTTTCTAAAGGCTACATTAGCAATCAAATATGTCATGCCGTGTCGTCCTCTTTATTCATGTGGGGTGACACGGTATTTTTATTTAAGAAAAACTAAAGTTAGCTACAGAGAAGTCAGAAGATTTTTCTATCTTTGCGCAGATATTAGCCCACAGAGAATAGGCTAATTCATTGTATTAGAGAACGTTTCAATTATTATCTTTTTCCTGGAATTCGGCAAAATTCATGTTATGAAAGGTAATAAGCAAACGGGTCTCACGCACCTTCACGTATATACTCTTGTTATATATCGAATGGAGCGTGAGACTGTTGCTTGTATCATCATAACGGCTTGCCGAAGCCCCAGGAAAGATACAGAGCAACAGTTCTCACGCTTTTCGGTTAACAAAGAATTAAAATAAACAAGAGTATGGCAGAACAAGCATTATTTCAACCATTCAACCGGAACCAACAAAGGGAGAATTTAGAGAGCACAAAAGAAACGGGTCTACTAATCAGCCTGATTCCCAGTTTACAGGAAGACTTCTACGTAGACAGCCTGACAACCGGAGCAAGCAAAGAAACCCTATCCAAACTTCTTTTAAGAAACCCCGGAATCAAAAATGAAACGGCTGTTATTGAAATGATTCATTTCCTGCATGATGAAGGTGACCGCATTTCATTCAGCATTCTCCTACCCTTTTTAGTGGCCGAATATGATCCGAAAGAACTGGAAGAAAAGATACGCGAACGTTTTTTCGGCATAGAACTTTTCATCCGCAAATGCAATAATCTGCACCATTTCATCACTTGTATAAAAGCCGATCAAACCATCAAAATAGGAGAAGAGGAGCTAAAAAGAGGGGTACTTGCATGGGATATGGGAAGAATGGTATGCCTGACACGCATAGCTTATGATGCGGGATTTATAGATGAAAGCCTTGCATGGAACTATATTTGCTCGGCCGGACAACAATGCATACAAGCTTTTAATGATTGGACTGAGCTAGGAAAAAGTTTCTTATTAGGACAGGCAATGGAAGCTACTGAAAAAAGGAAGCAGGAACTATACATCCGTCTTTACCGTCAGGCCACAGAGAACCCAAACAGTCCATGGAAAAAGAGAACACTGAAATAGATAAGAAACTTATTTATCACGATCGACCACATAATCCAAATAGGTAATCAAGGAGGTCTTTACTGCCGAATCCGGCAAAGTGCGCAATAGGTCAAGAGCACGCTCTTTGTATTCATACATCACTTTCACAGCATATTCTATTCCCCCGTTTTGCTTGATAAACTCAATTAAACGGGTGATTTCGTCTACTGTAGCCGTACCGGCTTTTACCCTAAGGGCCATTTCCTGAGCCCACGCATCAGTCGTGGTATTCAGTACATATAAAGCAGGTAGAGTAAGCTTACCTTCCAGCATATCATTTCCGGTCGGTTTTCCAATCTCCTTACTCTCAAAATAATCGAATATATCGTCTTTAATCTGAAAGCAAATTCCGATGTTCTCACCAAAAAGACGTGCAAATTCAGCCTTTTCATCGGTAACTTCTACCGAAAGAGCAGCAGCTTTAGTACATGCGGCAAAAAGGGCAGCCGTCTTCTTACGGATCACATCGAAGTAAATAGTTTCAGAGTATTCCCGGTTACTGACATTAGAGAGTTGAAGTATCTCCCCTTCTGCCAAATCTTGTCCCAAACACGCTACCACACCGATTATATCATGATTACGAGTACGTTCGGCATGCACCAGACTTGTTGCCAAAAGAAAATCGCCTACCAGCACTGCTACTTTATTATTAAAAATAGCATTCACTGATAACTGTCCGCGACGTTCTGTACTTTCGTCTACCACATCGTCGTGCACCAGACTTGCCGTATGAAGAAGTTCAAGGGATACTGCCGCATGTAATGTCTCAGGCTTTATTTCTCCGTAAAGCTTTGCTACAAGCAACACAAGGATAGGGCGCATCATCTTACCATTCCTCTGCCGGATGTGAGCAATCACATTATTAAGCAAAAGATTTGAACTGGACAGAGAACTATCAAATAGATTTTTGAAATCTTCCAGCTCCGTAGTAATCGGGGACTTTATTAAAGATAAGCTATCCATGCACACACTATTTGAGCACAAAAGTAATAATAAAACGGTTAATACGGTATTTTTTTGTACTTTTACCATGAAAAAACTGAAAAATATGAATCAAAACAGCAAACTATTCCTCTTGGATGCTTATGCTCTTATCTATCGGGCGTACTATGCGTTCATTAAAAATCCCCGCATTAATTCCAAGGGTTTTAATACTTCAGCCATACTGGGATTCGTCAACACCCTGGAAGAGGTGCTGAAGAAAGAGAACCCCACCCACATTGGAGTTGCATTCGATCCACCGGGACCCACATTCCGCCACGAAGCTTTTGAACAGTACAAAGCTCAACGAGAAGAAACTCCGGAAGCAATCCGTCTTTCGGTACCTATTATAAAAGATATTATCAAGGCTTACCGAATCCCCATCCTGGAGGTAGCGGGATATGAAGCGGACGATGTAATCGGAACTCTGGCAACAGAAGCCGGCAATCAGGGTATCACTACTTATATGATGACTCCTGACAAGGACTATGGTCAGTTGGTAACGGATCATGTATTTATGTATCGCCCCAAATATGGAGACAAAGAATTTGAAGTTATGGGGGTAGAACAAGTAAAAGCTAAATTCGATATTCAATCACCGGCACAAGTGATAGATATGCTCGGACTGATGGGCGACTCTTCCGATAATATTCCGGGGTGTCCGGGTGTGGGAGAAAAAACTGCCCAAAAATTAATTGCCGAGTTTGGGAGTATAGAAAATCTGCTTGAACATACCGATCAGTTGAAAGGAGCACTGAAGACAAAAGTCGAGACGAATCGGGAAATGATTATTTTCTCCAAATTCCTGGCAACAATCAAAGTGGATGTACCTATCCGGCTCGATATGAACTCACTCGTCCGGGAACAAGCAGATGAGGACACGTTGCGTAAAATATTTGAAGAGCTGGAATTCCGCACATTGATGGAACGGATATTCAAAAAAGAATCATCACCCGCCTCCCCTATCGCCGGTACATTATTTAATCAGGAAAACGGCCCGGTTCAAGGCAATCTCTTTGAAGAATTTACGCCCGATTATACGAATGAAGAAAAAAAATCAAATCTGGAAAGCTTAAATTCATTAAGCTACGACTACCAATTAATTGATACAGAGGAGAAAAGAAACGAAATTATTAAAAAACTACTTACATCCGAAATTCTTGCGTTAGATACGGAAACCACCGGAACGGATCCAATGGATGCAGAATTGGTTGGAATGAGTTTTAGTATTACCGAAAATCAGGCATTTTACGTTCCGGTACCTGCCGAACGGGAAGAGGCAATCAAAATCGTTCGGGAGTTCGAACCTGTCTTCAAAAACGAGAAGTCACTCAAGGTCGGTCAGAATATAAAGTACGACATGCTCGTTCTGCAAAACTATGGGATTGAAGTCCGAGGTAAACTCTTCGATACCATGGTAGCACATTATGTCCTCCAACCCGAACTCCGTCATAACATGGATTATCTGGCCGAAATCTATCTGCATTATCAAACCATACATATTGAAGAGTTAATAGGGCCAAAAGGCAAAGGGCAGAAAAATATGCGCGACCTCTCCCCTCAAGAAGTTTATCTGTACGCCTGCGAAGATGCAGACGTTACACTAAAACTTAAAAATATACTGGAACAGGAATTAAAGAAAAATGATGCCGAGAAGTTATTCTATGAAATCGAAATGCCTCTGGTCCCTGTTCTTGTCAATATCGAGAGCAACGGAGTGCGTTTAGATACGGAGGCTCTGAAACAATCGTCAGAACACTTCACTACGAGACTGCAAAGTATCGAAAAAGAAATTTATACTCTCGCCGAAGGAGAATTCAACATTGCATCTCCCAAACAGGTAGGAGAGATACTTTTTGATAAATTGAAAATAGTAGAGAAAGCTAAAAAAACAAAAACCGGACAGTACGTCACCTCAGAAGAGGTATTGGAGAGCTTGCGAAATAAGCACGATATTATCGGTAAGATTTTGGAATACCGGGGACTTAAGAAACTATTAAGTACTTATATCGATGCTCTGCCGCAATTGATCAATCCCAAAACCGGACGTATACACACCTCCTTTAACCAGACCGTTACCGCAACAGGAAGATTGAGTTCAAGTAACCCTAACCTGCAGAATATCCCGATCCGGGACGAAGACGGTAAAGAGATACGCAAAGCTTTTATTCCGGATGATGGTTGCAGTTTCTTCTCCGCCGACTATTCACAGATTGAGCTACGCATAATGGCACACCTGAGTGAAGATAAAAACATGATCGATGCTTTCCTCAGTGGCTATGATATTCATGCGGCTACAGCTGCCAAGATTTATAAGGTAGATATAAAAGAGGTTACCGCCGATATGCGCCGTAAGGCCAAGACTGCCAATTTCGGTATTATCTACGGTATCTCCGTATTTGGCCTGGCGGAACGCATGAATGTCGACCGCAAAGAAGCCAAAGAGCTGATAGACGGTTATTTTGAAACCTATCCGCAAGTAAAATCCTATATGGACAAGAGTATCCAGGTGGCACGCGAGCACGGTTATGTGGAAACGATTTTCCATCGCAAACGCTTTTTACCGGATATTAACTCCCGTAATGCCGTAGTACGCGGATACGCAGAGCGAAATGCCATCAATGCTCCGATACAGGGAAGCGCAGCTGACATAATCAAAGTTGCTATGGCACGTATTTATGAACGTTTCAAAGCAGAAGGCCTGAAAGCAAAAATGATTTTGCAAGTACACGATGAGCTGAATTTCAGTGTACCGGCAAAAGAGAAAGAAATAGTAGAGCAAGTGGTTATTGAGGAAATGGAGAAAGCCTACCGTATGCATGTTCCCTTAAAAGCAGATTGCGGATGGGGTACAAACTGGCTGGAGGCACATTGATAACAATCATTAACCATTCGTACAGAAAGCTATGAAAGATCCATCTAAAAATGCTTACTGTTTATATAAATATCCGGCAAACAATCTGCCGGATATCTTTTTGTCAGCATACTTATCAAAAAGAAAGTAACTCAAAGGTCCTAACACTGACAATATGATAAAATTCTTTCGATTTTATGCATTTATATCCGTTTAATATGTAACTTTGCCACCGTTAAAGCCAACAAATGGTAGAAATATGACAATTTAAAGACTTAAAAACAGATATCATGAAAACAACAGGATTTTTAAAAACAGTAGCATTGTCAGCAGTTCTTTTGGTAAGCAGCGTTGCAGTTTCCGCCCGGAACTATGATAACAATCTTATTTATAACTCCGAAGAAGAAAACGGCATGTTAATAGGACAAACCGTTTATAAGAAAGAAGGTTCTTCCCTAGCCAATTATATGAAATATAACTATAAATACGATGACAATAAACGCATGATTGAAAGTCAGACTATGAAATGGAACAGCTATAAAAATAATTGGGAGAACGATTTGCTGGTTCGCTATACGTACGAAGGCAAAACCATTACCACAAACTATTATAAATGGAATAACCGGAAAAGTGAATTTATACTGGCTCCGGAGATGACCGTTACAATGGATAACCCTAATCTATAATCTCCAAACACTTTACTCTTTCTTAAAGATCTAACACATTAAATACTCTAAAAAAGACCGTTGCTAACAGCTTCGGTCTTTTTTTGTGTCACGTGAAACATAAAGAAGAAATAAAAAAAATTATTTGAGATAACAACATCATAAAATAGCCGGAGTTTTTTCACAAAAAGCTCCGGCTTTACCCAACCAGTTAACTATCAAGAGAGTTGTTTAATTGTTTAACACTGTTCATCTCAGTTGTTTTTAAGAGTAATCGTACCTCACAAAGATACAATCAAAGTAAAAGCATAACAACCCTTTTTTATCTGAAAGCCGATTATATGGTTACAGTCAGAGTATAAGCGGTAAAATAAGAGTCTATCCGACAGAAAAACTTCAAATTATACAAAAGCGTTCTTGTAGTTCTTTCAAGAATCCGCGTGAAATAATCAAGTCTTCTTTATCACTAAAAGGAGGATAGAGTAAGCACTGTTTGCTCTTTATCATTGCCAGATAATTGATGTTGATAATAGCCGACTGACTGATTTGTACAAATACGTCGGAATAGCCGATTATATCACCGGCAGTCGTATTTTTCTTCAGACAAAGTTTCGTTTGATTAAAAAGTTCCACTTGCCACAGCCTCTTATCTTTCAGATATTCAAAATAACCTATTTCTTCAAGACGAAGAAATCTAAATCCCGTTACTGTACTAATCATAAACAAATCTCTACCGGGCATCAAAGTACCCACAGCAGAAGCAAAAGAAGGCAGAGGCTGAGCAGAAGCCATCGTCTTGCGGTAACGTTCAATAATCAAATTCAGTTCTTCTATATCATAAGGCTTCAGTAAATAATCAAAAGCCGATTCGCGCAAGGCCTGCAACAGATATTTATCATAGGCAGTATAGAAAACGACTTTCATATCCCACAACACCTGTTCACGAATCTCACTAAGCAAACGGATTCCCTGAATATCGGGCAACTCTATGTCCAGGAACAAAAGATCGGGATGTATATCCATAATAAGTTTCTTCCCTTTTGCCCCATTGCCGGCAGTCCCTTTTATTTCCAGATCAGCCTGCACCTCCAGATCCCGGCGTAAGGTCTCAATAGCCGCCTTCTCATCATCTATAATGATCACCTTATACATAATTTCCTATCTTTATAAATTGTAAGAATAATCCAATGGTATATAGATTAGAACTTGTGTTCCGGTCTGTCCATTATTCACCAGATTCTTGATTTCAAAACGTATTTTCTCGCGATTCTTATCATTCAATAGCTGAATAGTCTGATAAAGCACTTTCAACCCTGTTCCTGTTCCACGTGTAGATGATAAAGTTTGTGGAGAATATCCACGTCCATTATCGCAAATATCAATAAGGATTCCACTTCCCTTTCGGCAAACAGATATACCAAGTAACTTCAAACCGTCAATTCCGGCCAATCCATGTTTCAATGCATTCTCCACCGGTATCTGTACTACCATTGAAGGAATGACAACCTGCTGAATATCCAAGTCTTCCTCGATCTTCACATCCATTGAAAAATCACTTCCGAGACGTCCTTGCTCAAGATGGATGTAAGTCTTCACAAATTCCAGTTCATCATAAAGAGAAATACTGAGTTTCTCTGTCAATTCCAAGCTCTTACGAAGTAGTTTCACCAATTCTGTCAGATCACCACACAACGTTTCCCCATCCCTAAACCGACTGATCTCACGATTCAATACATTAAACGTGAAATGCGGTGAAAGACGATTCCGGATATTCTCCATACGGAAACGGCTGATCTGGTTGATATGCCGTTCCTGAAGAAACATGCGTTTCTTCTTCATATACCAATAAACAAGTCCCGCTACGATAACAGATACAATACCGATCAGAGCCCATATATAGGTTGTCAGTTTCAGCACCTCCATCTCTCCTTTTTGTTTCTCGATCACCAATTCTTTCCGCATCACAATCGTATCCTGCCGGTAACGCATATCCAGTTCGGCTACACGCGTCCTGACACGTTCATTACGGATGGAATCATTAAGTTGAAGATCGTGTTTCTGATATTCATAAGCCTTTTTATAGTTTCCCACCTGCTCGTAATAATGCTGTAGATAGTGATTACGGATATTGATCATATTGGCATCTATATGCCCGTAATCAGCTGATCTTCTGATTATATCTCCGGCAAGAGCGACATTTCCCTTTTTAAGTGCAAGCTCGATCATTTGAGTCTCTATGTAATAAAGCGCCGATTGATTCCCGATTCCGGAAAAGAAGCGATAGCTCTCGTCCAGATATAATTGCGCTGAATCCAGTTTATTGGTAATCACATAAAGTTCTCCAAGATTTGCCTTACACAAATTCTGTTCAAAAACCATTTGAGGATAAGACTTCACGACCTCTAATGCACGCCCAATATAATGAACAGCCTGCGGATAGTCTTTTTTATAATAAAAATGGTTTCCCCGGTTATTCAGATAAGTCCATTTCTCAGACACGCTCATCTGAGGAAAAAAGTTTCCTGCAAGTTCATAATAATGATTGGAAAGCTCAAAATCACGTAATTCCATATAAGTCTGTCCGAGACCATAGTAAACCGGAAATTTATTACGATCGGGCAATCCGAGAGAATCACAAATGAACAGTGCGCGACGATAATAATAAGCGGCATACGCATAATCTCCCTTATGCACATTGGCATCAGCCAAATTTATGCACAAGTCCGGTAGATAGTCCGTTTGTTGCCCTTGAAGCCTTTCTCCGTAGGCTTTTTTATAGGAGATAATAGCCGAATCGGGCTGAGTGCGCTGCATCAAGACGTTGCCTTCCATATTATAAACAGTCGAAAGCAGATCATGCACTTCCGCAGAAATCTCCACTTCATTACAAAAGCGCTTCACAAGCCGATTGTAATACAAGACTGAATCAAAGTCTGCCGTAACAAAATAAGATTTGGAATAAAATGACAAAAGGTAATAATAAGACAGGCTATCCGGAGCATCCGCCATGGCGTGTCGCAACAAAGAACGTGAATATCGGGTATTACTAAACAATGAATCTTGAGCACAACGTTCCACAGAGTCTATGCTCATACCCCAAAAAGCGGAATCAGAACGGTTTATTTTTTGCTTACAGCCTGTTAACGGTAATAACAAACAAAAAAATACAATTGCCAGGTTTGCTCTATGCCTCATTGTTTTGATTTATCGTGTAATACCCAACAAAAATACATCCTTTTTTTAAATTCGATAACAAACGTACTACTTTTTATGCGCAATTATTCATATCTTTGTAGCCAATATAATTAGAATAGTCTCATAATGAGTCCACTGAACTTCACTCACATCCTGACACAGACAGTCGATGAGCTATCGGAAAGCGAATCATACAAAGGACTGTTTCACCAACATAAAGACGGTGAGCCATTACCCTCGCCACGGGTATTGTGCGATGTTATCGAATTAGCGCGTTCCATTCTCTTTCCCGGATATTACGGAAACTCAACAGTCAACAGCCGGACTATCAATTACCACATTGGTGTCAATGTAGAAAAGCTGTTCAATCTGCTAACAGAGCAGATTCTCGCCGGTTTATGTTTCGGTAATGGTGACCGGTGCGATGAATGTACCGAGGCCAAACGTGAAGAAGCAGCGCGCCTGGCTGCCAAGTTTATCAGCAAACTACCGCACTTGCGCCGTGTCCTGGCTACAGATGTGGAAGCTGCTTACAACGGTGACCCGGCTGCACAAAGTTTTGGTGAAGTGATCTTCTGCTATCCGGCCATCAAAGCCATCAGCAACTATCGCATCGCCCACGAACTTCTGGAATTGGGTGTACCGCTTATCCCCCGTATCATCACCGAAATGGCACATAGCGAAACCGGTATTGACATACATCCGGGAGCAAGAATCGGCACACATTTCACGATCGACCATGGAACCGGTGTAGTGATTGGTGCGACAAGTATCATCGGTAATAATGTGAAACTCTATCAGGGAGTGACATTGGGTGCCAGAAGCTTCCCCCTGGATGCTGACGGCAAACCTATTAAAGGCATTCCACGTCATCCGATTCTGGAAGATAACGTGATTGTATACTCCAATGCCACCATTCTGGGCCGGATTACCATCGGGCGTGATGCGACCGTAGGCGGTAACATCTGGGTGACAGAGAACATACCGGCAGGGGCAAGAATCGTACAGACAAAAGCGAAAAAATAATATAATTAACAACATTAAAGCGCCGGTCGCCCGGTTCATTACCGGAACATTAGCATACTGGCATGTTATCCATTTTTATGAGCGAACAATTTGAAATGATTGCCAAAACCTTTCAGGGACTGGAAGAGATACTGGCTGAGGAATTGACAACACTTGGGGCAAACGACGTACAAATAGGCCGCCGCATGGTCTCGTTTACCGGTGACAAGGAGATGATGTACAAAGCAAATTTCTGCCTGCGTACCGCAATCCGTATTTTAAAACCAATTAAGCACTTCACCGCAAAAGACGCTGATGCTGTATATGAACAAATCAAAGCCATCCGTTGGGAAGAAATCCTGGATGTAGACAAAACCTTTGCTGTCGACGCAGTAGTATTCAGCGATGAATTCCGCCACTCCAAGTTTGTCTCATACAAAGTAAAAGATGCCATTGTCGATTATTTCCGCGAATTGAATGGAAAACGCCCTTCTGTGCGTATCAGCAGACCGGATGTACTACTGAATATACACATTGCACAGACTACCTGTACGCTTTCACTCGATTCATCGGGCGAATCGCTCCACCGCAGAGGTTACCGTCAGGAAGCCGTAGAAGCTCCATTAAATGAGGTTCTGGCCGCCGGTATGATTTTGATGACCGGATGGAAAGGCGAATGCGACCTGATTGACCCGATGTGCGGTTCAGGTACTATTCCCATTGAAGCAGCCCTGATTGCCCGTAATATCGCGCCGGGAGTGTTTCGCAAAGAGTTTGCTTTTGAAAAATGGGGAGATTTCGATCAAAACCTGTTCGACCGGATCTACAACGACGACAGTCAGGAACGTGAATTTACCCACAAGATATACGGTTATGACAACAATCCCAAAGCCAACGAAATCGCAACGCACAACGTGAAGGCAGCAGGGGTATCAAAAGACATTATCCTGAAGTTGCAACCGTTCCAGCAATTCGAACAGCCGGCTGAAAAATCGATCATTATAACCAATCCCCCTTACGGAGAACGCATTTCGACCAACGACTTGCTGGGACTGTACAATATGATCGGCGAACGCCTGAAACACGCTTTTGTGGGTAACGATGCATGGATACTTTCTTATCGTGAAGAGTGTTTCGATCAGATTGGCCTGAAACCGAGCGTAAAAACTCCCTTATTCAACGGTCCTTTGGAATGTGAATTCCGTAAATATCAGATTTTCGACGGTAAATATAAGGAATTCAAAAGCCAGGAAGGCGGTGATGAAAACGGTGAACGTGCTCCGAAGGAAAGAAGAGATTTCAAGCCGCGCCGGGAGGAAGGCGGTTTCAGAGGAGAAAGAAGACCACGCGAAGAACGTAATTCGGAATACGGAGACAGAAGACCGAGAGAATTCAAAGGCAACCGTGAGCCCAAAATCAAAAAGCCCCAGGAGGACTAAACCGTTCCGAACACAAATATGCAGACGGATGAACAGGCAGTCATAGAAGATAAACGATACGGTACCAAAGTATGACGCTGTCATCCGCCCGGAAACGACGAAATCAGACAGAGTATAAATCAAAGGATTTAAATAATGATAAAGCAAATCATGAAAACCAACAGTAAACAAAAGAGTGCTTTGTTAGTAATGCTCTTATCTTTACTAATACCAAACATTATGGCACAAGAACCGAAAATGCCGACCTTGGAGGATCTGATTCCGGGTGGAGCTACCTACCGTTCTGCCGAGAATATATCCGGCCTGCAATGGTGGGGTGACCAATGTATCAAACCGGGAATAGAAGCAGTGTTCATGATAAACCCTAAAAACGGAAAAGAAACACCGCTCACCACCCGCAACATAGTAAACAAGGCGTTGGAAGCCGGAAATCACGGTAAGTTGCAACACTTCTACAATGTCAGTTTCCCATGGCCGAAGAAAAGCCTTATGCTGATCACCCTGCCGGATAAATACATCGTATACGATTTCGACTACCGTGAGGTTATCAGCACACGTCCATTGCCAAAGGAAGGTGCCAATAGAGATTATCACCCTGAAACGGGACATGTAGCCTATACCATAGGCAACAATCTGTATGTGGAC
>OGFU01000576.1_pt1 | contig 12568 bp, 10 predicted proteins | sample 1571061 | NCBI WGS metagenome assembly OGFU01 (sample SAMEA2582063, study PRJEB24529) | metagenome | biome: Human gut stool | place: China | collected 2011 | reverse complement strand
AGGACGAAGTGGAAAAGCGTCTTGCTGCCGGGGAACCCTATGTTATCCGCCAGAAGATCCCCCGCGAGGGCGTGACCGGCTTTGACGATGTGGTGTACGGCCACATCGAGGTGAACAACAGCGAGATGGACGACCAGATTCTCATCAAGACCGACGGCATGCCCACCTATAACTTTGCCAATGTGGTGGACGACCACCTTATGGGCATTACCCACGTGATCCGCGGCAGCGAGTATCTGTCCTCTACCCCCAAGTACAACCTGCTGTATCAGGCGTTCGGCTGGGAGATCCCCACCTACATCCACTGCCCGCCGGTCATGAAGGATGCGCAGAATAAGCTTTCCAAGCGCAACGGCGATGCCAGCTATCAGGATCTGGTGGCAAAGGGCTACCTGACCGAGGCCGTGCTGAACTACATCTGCCTGCTGGGCTGGAGCCCCAAGGGCGAGTATGCCGAGCAGGAGATCTTCTCCCTGCCGGAGCTGGTGAAAATCTGGTCTCCGGACGGCATCTCCAAGTCTCCGGCCATCTTCGATCCCCTCAAGCTGCGGGCCATCAACGCGGAATATATCCGCCGCCTGTCCCCGGAAGAGTTCCAGAAGAAGGCGGAGCCGTGGATCGACAAGGCCGTGCACACCTCTATCGACAAGAAGCTGCTGTGCGCAAACCTGCAGCCCCGCTGCGAAGTGCTGGGCGAGATCCCGGAGCAGCTGGATTTCTTTGATGCGATGCCCGAGTACGATGTGAGCATGTACGCCAACAAGAAGCAGAAGACCACCCCGGAAACCGCCAAGGAGGCACTGGAAGCCCTGCTGCCTGTGCTCAGCGACGAAGCACTGGATTTTGGCAATCGCGATGCCGTCTTCGATGCCTGCAAGGCCAAGGCTGAGGAGCTGGGCAAGAAGAACGGCTGGCTGCTGTACCCGCTGGGCATTGCCCTTTCCGGCAAGCAGCGCACCCCCGGCGGCGGCACCGACCTTGCCTGCATGATGGGCCGTGAGACCACCCTTGTCCGCGTAAAAGCGGCACTTGAAAAGCTGAACGGCTGATTTTTGCCATAAAACCACAAAGCTCTGCAGCATTTTTGAACGCTGCAGGGCTTTTTTGCGTCTTTGGGCCGGTTTGCGGCAGAACACTGCACCGCGCCAAAAATCGCCGCGCGCCCGCGCTACAGTATATGCAGAAAGAGCGGGGAACAGAACCACAACGCCCCGCCGGAAAGCGGGGAGTTTTTATGACAGAGCGGATGGGTCTGGCAGCGGTCGGGCGGCAGAACAGACAGCGGGCAGCACTGGCACGGCGGGCAGAGCTGCGCCCGGCAGCGCGCAGGCTGGCGGCTGTGGCAGTGGGATTTGCAGGCGGCTGGGCCGTTCTGTACGGTGCACTGATGCCTTTTGGTCTGGGCTTTGTGCTGGGCTTTGCAGAGGACTGCTTTGCCCCCTGCGCGGCAGGTGCAGCGCTGGGGATGCTGCTGCACGGGTTTGGCGCGCTCTCGCTGCGCAGTGTCTGTATGCTGTGCGCACTGGGTGCTGCAGTGGCAGCGCGGTGGATGGGTGCCAGAACACTGACCCCGGCGGCACTGGCGGGCTGCGGCACGCTGGTGGGCGTGGCGCTGTGCTTTGCCTTTGGCGGCGGCGGGGCAGAGCTGGTGTTTTACAGTGCAGCAGATGCTCTGCTGGCCGCAGCCATGGGCTTTTGTCTGCGGCAGTTCGCGCCCGAAAAGCCGGGTGCCGGGATGCTTCTGGTGGGTGCGGCCGCAGCGGCGGCACTGGGCAGCATACAGCTGTGGCAGCTGCTGCCGGGCGTGATCGTCTGCGCGGCGCTGGAACTGTATTTATGCAGCAAAGGGCAGGCCAAAGCCGCGCTTGCAGCCTGCGCGGTGCTGGGCGCTGCGCTGTGCGCGGCAGACCCGGCCCTCAGCTTTGCGGCATCCGGCCTTGCCTGTGCCACGGCGGCAGCGGCGGTGCTGGCACCCGGACGGCGCATGGAAACGGCAGCCGCCTACGCGGGCGGCTGCGTGACCGGTGCACTCTGTGTGCAGCCGCCCGGGAGCGCGTTCCAATATCTGCTGAACGTCTGCATCGGCATCACGGCCGTAGCGGCCATGCCCGCAGCATGGCTTGTGCCGGAGCCGGAAGAAAAGCCGCAGGCAGGGCAGGCCCAGCCGCAGCAGTACAGTGCAGCGGCCACCCGGCTGGAACAGGTGTCCCAGAGCCTTGCATCGCTGGCCGAGACCGTGAACGATGTCTACGAAACGCTGCCGCACCGGTGTGAGGATTTCCATTGGGTAATTGACAACACACATGATACCCTTTGTTTTAACTGCGGACGGCGGGATACCTGCTGGAAGCAGGAGTATGCCGCCACGCTGGAGGGCATGGAAGCACTGCGCCCTCTGCTGGAAAGCAGCGGCGGGCTGGAAACGGCTCAATTGCCCGGGCAATTATCCCGGTGCATCCACCCGGCAGCACTGTGCGCAGCGGCAAACCGCTCCTTTGCGCTGTACCGCAGCCGCAAGGAAGCCCGCCTTCATGCCGAAGCCATGCGCACTGCCCTGACCGAGCAGTACAGCGCCGTGGCCGAAGCGCTGGGCGTGTTGGGAGAACAGCTGGGCCGTCCGGGCGACCCGGAACCCTATAAATCCGGCCGGGTGGCGGACTTTTTTGCGCAGCTTGGCACTCCGCCGCAGGAGTGTGCCGTCACGCTGGATGATCTGGGCCGCACCCATGCGGCGGTCACGCTGCCGCGCACCCGCTTCTCGGCGCAGGAGCTGGCCGCGCTGGCCGGGGAGGTGGGCCGCATCTGCCGCCGCACGCTGGAAGTGCCGCAGGTGCTTTCCTGCAAGGGAATGACCACTCTGCTGTTCAGCGAAAAGCCTGTGCTGCGGGCCGTGTTCGGCATGGCGGGCGCGGCGGCGCGGGGCAGTATTTCCGGCGATGCGGTGCAGCAGTTCTGCAGCCCGGCGGCAGCGCAGATGATCCTGTGCGACGGCATGGGCACCGGCAGGCCTGCAGCCGTGGATGGCAACCTTGCCGCCGAGCTGACGGCCCGGCTGCTCAAGGCGGGCTTTACCGCCGAGCTGGCGGCAAGGCTGGTCAACGTGGCCCTTGCCCTGAAAAGTGAGGATGAGAGCGGTGCCACGCTGGACCTCATCAGCGTAGATCTTTACACCGGCACGGCAAGGCTGTTCAAGGCCGGTGCGGCACCGGGCTTCCTTGTGCACGGCGGGCGGGTGCGTGCTGTGGGCGACACCAGCCTGCCGGTGGGCATTCTGGGCGGAGTGAACGGACAGAGCCGGGTGGTGCATTTGACGGTGGGCGATTATGCGGTGCTGGTCTCGGACGGGCTGCTGGTGGACGGTCCGGGCTGGGTGGCAAAGCAGCTGGAGCTTTCCGCTGCGGCAGGAGAAGCGCCGGAAAAAGTTGCAAAGACGCTGGTGGAAACAGCCCGCGTGCGCGCCCAGAAGACCGGCAGGCCGGACGACATTACGGCGGCGGTGCTGCGGCTGGAAAAATGCGTTTGATGTTCATACAAACTTCGTTGATTTTCGATTGAGGAGAAGGTATACTATGAAAGCATAGAAACAAAACGGGAGGACAGAAACATGCTTACCATAACCGTAGCGCAGGATGGCAGCGGCGATTTTGCTTCGGTGTCCGAAGCGGTGCTGGCCGTGCCTTACGCATGCACATCAGAGATCCGCATTGGCCCGGGCGTTTACCGCGAAAAGCTGGTGTGCGAAAAACAGGATATCACCCTGATCGGCGCAGGCATGGAAAGCACCCGCATCGTGTGGGGCGACGGCGGCAAACTGCCGCACCCGGACGGCAGGCCCACCCACACCTTCCGCAGCTATACCGCGTTTTTCCGGGGGATAGAACTGCGGGTGAAGGACCTGACCATTGAAAACGATGCCGGCCCCGGGGCAAAGGTGGGGCAGGCCGTGGCGGCTTATGTGGACTGCTCTCACACCCTCTTTGAGAATGTGAGGCTGCTAGGCAATCAGGATACGCTGTTCTGCGCCCCTCTGCCGGAGAAGGAGCGGGAGAAGGATGGCTTCCTTGGCCCGGGCCGCTTTGCGCCCCGCCGACAGACGGCCCAGTATTACCGGCACTGCGAGATTGCGGGAGATATCGATTTTATTTTTGGCGGCGCGGACGCTCTGTTCGAGCAGTGCACCATCCGCACCGTGAACAACCAGCTGCCTGCAAGCTACGTCACCGCGCCGTCCGGCAGTGCGAACGGCCTTGGCTTTGTGTTCTGGGATTGCGATTTTGTCTCGGACAACTGCCCGACAGGCACGGTGTTTCTGGGCAGGCCGTGGCGGCCCACCGGTAAAGCGGCTGTGCTGGACTGCCGCCTTGGCGCACACATCGCGCCGGAGGGTTTTTCCGCATGGCAGAGCCGCACCGACTCCGACCTTGCCAGCTTTGCCGAAGCGGGCAGCACCGGCGCAGGCGCTGTGCCGCGCGGCGTGTGGGTGAAGCAGCTGGACAGCGTACAGGCTGCCCAACTGCTCAAAACAGCACGGGGAATATGCAGACCGGAATAAACGTATGAAATATAAAAGGACGTATCAGAAACTTCTATGAAAAAACTGCCGAATTCTGTAAAATGGCTCATCATTTTGGTGGTGCTGGCCGCAATGGGTGCGATGATGTGGGCCGTGAATGACCGCGCTTCCCGCGTGGAAATGCCCGCACCGGATAATACATTCGGAATTTATCGCACAGTAGATTCCAGCCAGTAAATCATTTGGAATGGCCGCAGCATTGCGGGCAGAAACGATGCTCTATAGAAAAAGCAAAAGCCGGGACGACCACATGGTCATCCCGGCTTTAAAATTATTCCTGCCCGGCCATCTCGGCTGCATTGGCGGGCAGGTCGTTCATGATGAACCAGAACGTAGTGCCCATGCCGATGGCGCTCTGCACACCAAAGCGGAAGCCGTGCTGCTGGAAGATGGCCTTGGTGATGGAAAGGCCCAGACCGGTGCCCTGCTTGCCGGCATCCGAACGGGAGCGGTAGTACCGATCAAAGATATAGGGCAGGTCGTCGGCAGAGATGCCGGGGCCGTGGTCCTCCACCTCGATCCGCACGCCCTCGGTGCAGCGCTGGGCCCGCAGGATGAAGATGCCGTCTTTGCCGATGTGGTGCATGGCGTTGCCCAGCAGGTTATGCAGTGCGCGCTGCATCATGTTGGGGTCTGCGTAAACGGGCAGTTCCTCGTCCGGCAGCTCCAGCTGGAGCTGCCAGCCGTTCTGGGCGCAGATGGCATCGTACCGTTCGCTCACCTCGTCGCACAGCTGGCCCATATCAAAGTGCACGCGCTCGCATTTGTCGGCACCGCTGGTCACCTTGCTCAGCTCCATCACGCTGGAGACCAGTGCGGTCAGGCGGTCGGTCTCGTCCACGATAATGTTCATCTGCTCATCGCGGTGGGCCTTGTCGTCGCCGGTAATGTCGCGCACCGTCTCGGCATAGCCCTTGATAAGGGTCAGCGGGGTGCGCAGGTCGTGGGAGACGTTGGCCAGCAGGTCGCGCTGCATCTGCGAAGAATGCTGCACCTCGCTTGCCATGTGGTTAAAGTCCCGGGCCAAATCGCCCAGCTCATCGCTGCGGCGGGTATCCACCTGCACGGCATAGTTGCCCATGGCCATCTGGCGGGCAGCGCTGGAAAGCTGGCGCAGCGGCTTTGTGAACCACTCACTGAACAGCCATGCCGCTGTCATGGCAAAGGCAAAGATCAGCGCCGCTGCCATGGGCAGCACGGTGCTCAGCACCTTGCCGGCTTCGGCCACATGCACAAGGCTGGTAGTGACCAGAACGGTGTACTCGCCGCCGGAGGTGTTGCGCCCTACCAGCAGCTGTGCCGAGCCGGAGAGCCGCGGCGGATTCAGGGTCTGCACAAAGCCGCCGGTGGTGCGGCATTTCTTGCGCATGGCCACAGCGGTGGAAACGATCATATCGTTGTTGGCGGAATCCGAGAGCAGCGTTTCGTGCAGGTTGCAGTAGGACTGGTTCTCGATCTTATAGATCGTGCGCATGGTGGTATCGGAAATATCCACACAGAAGCTGTTCAGCGAACCGCTGGCGTACAGCTGGGGGGCAAGCCGGTCAAAAAACGTGGTGTTGACCGTAAGATGGCCAAAAGACCATGCCGAAAGGGATTCGCCGTTTGCAATAGCCTTGTCCAGCTCGGCGGTGATGCTTTCTGCCTGAGTGGTCAGCTGTTTTTCAATGTGCTTGGTGTACAGCGGTTCCAGCAGCTGGGTGGACAGAAACCACACCAGTGCCAGCAGGAACAGACAGATACAACACAAAAACCACATCAGCTGGCCGCGGATGCCGGGGGAGTGATGGTGCCGCATGAATCCTCCGCTCCTTTATCAGCGCGTTGCGTCGGGGTCGAATTTGTAGCCGATGCCCCACACGGTAGCAATGTAGCTGCGGCACTTGCCCAGATGGCCCCGCAGCATTTTGACATGGGTATCCACGGTGCGGTCCTCGCCAAAGTAGTCGTAGTTCCACACCTTCTGCAGGATCTTTTCACGGCTGAGGGCGATGCCCTTGTTGGAAGCAAGGAACACCAGCAGGTCGAACTCCTTGGGGGTCAGGGCCACCTCCTCGCCGGAAACGCGCACCGTGTGGCTGGCCGTGTCGATGGTCAGCTCACCAAAGGTCATGGTGTCGGAGGCAGCGGCGGGCTTGGGCATGGTGCGGTTCAGCACGGCCTTGACGCGGGCTACCAGCTCACGGGGAGAGAAGGGCTTGACAACGTAGTCGTCGGCACCGCTCTCCAGGCCGGACAGCTTGTCGTATTCCTCGCCGCGGGCGGTCAGGATGATGACTGGCGTGTTGATGTGGCGGGCGCGCATCTCCCGCAGGCAGGTCATACCGTCCATGAACGGCATCATCAGGTCCAGAATGACCAGATCGAAGGCTCCGCCGGAAAGCTGGGTCAGCGCAGCTGTTCCGTCGGCGGCCTCTTCACAGATATAACCGGAATATTGTAAATGTTCGCGGATCAGCTCGCGGATGCGCGGCTCATCGTCAACGATCAGGATCTTAGCCATAATACAGACACCTTCCTCAATAATAGACTTCTTGACCAGAATATCATACAGCAAGAATAAAAAAAAGCTGTGAAGTTTGCGTGAATGCTTTTCAAAAAAGTGCCCGCAGCGGCGGGCTGCTTCCAATACCAGTATACCACAGAAAAACGGCCCTGCACAGCCGGAGTTTGCAGGGCAGACCGCAGGCCGCAAGAAGCTGTCTTACGATTGAATGAAGGAGGTCATCGCCACCAGCGGCATGATGTTCTGCGGTGCAGTGCCCAGAAACGCCGGTGCCTCCGGCGACGCAGCGGTCAGGTTCGTCTTGCTCACCTTCCACCACAGGCGGGTGGTGCCGTCCGGCGCGGTAAAGATCAGGTTCCAGTCAAAGGGATTCTCGCTGGTGGAGTTCAGCTGCACCGGAAGAGCGTTCGGCGCAGCTGGTGCGCAGGGGGCAAAGTCGTGGGCGCGGATGCCCACGGCGGTGCAGGTTCCCGGTACCTCGGCGGCAAGGTGAAGGAGCACATCCCAGCCGGTCAGGCGCACGGTGTGGGCATCCACGCGGGTGCAGGACAGAATGTTCTTGCAGCCGGTCAGCCGTGCGGCGGTGGTGCTCTGCGGATCTGCAAACACCTCTTTGGTGCCGCCGGTGCGCAGCACCTGCCCGCCATCCATCACGATCATATCCCGGCACAGGCGGTAGGCTTCGTCACGGTTGTGGGTGACCAGCAGCGCCGTGCCGCCAAACCCGGCCAGCAGGCTGCCCACTTCGCCCTCCACTTCTTCGCGCAGGTAGCTGTCCAGCGCACTGAACGGCTCGTCCAGCATCAGAATTTTGGGCCTGCCCACAAGGATGCGTGCCAGCGCGGTGCGCTGCTGCTGTCCGCCGGAAAGCTGGGCCGGGTAGCGCTTGGCAAGGGATTCCAGCCGCATGGCCTGCAGCATTTCGGCGCAGCGGGCCTTGCGGGCGGCCTTGTCTTTTTCGGCTTTCAGGCCGCAGAGCACGTTCTGCTCCACGGTCATGTTGGGGAACAGTGCGTAGTTCTGGAACAGCAGGCCCACGCCGCGCTGCTGCGGCGGCAGGTCGATGTGCTGGGCGCTGTCAAACAGCACCCGGCCGTCCAGTACAATGCGGCCCGCATCCGGCTTTACGATACCGGCAATGCAGCGCAGGGTCATGCTTTTGCCGCAGCCGGACGCGCCCAGAATGGCTGTGGCGGTGCTGCGCGCGGCAAAGTTGGCGTGAAGGGTAAAGCCATTCAGCTTTTTGGTAATGTTCACTTCAAGACTCATGCGCGGCCACCTGCTTTCTGTTTTTTCTCCAGCAGATTCACGGCCAGCAGCACCACTGCCGAGATCACGATATCCACCAGCACCCAGCGCATGGCACCGGCTTCGTCGTTGGTGCGCCACAGCTGGTACACGGTGGTGGCAATGGTGGCGGTCTTGCCGGGGGTGTAGCCTGCGATCATGCTGGTGGCACCGTACTCGCCCAGCGCGCGGGCAAAGGCCAGCACCGTGCCGGCCAGAATGCCCTGACGGCAGCAGGGCATCCGCACCCGCCAGAAGATCCACACGTCCGACTGGCCCAGCGTTTGCGCCGACCATGCCAGCGTTTCGTCAAAGCTTTCAAACGCGCCGCGCGCCGTGCGGTACATCAGCGGAAAGGCCACCACGATGGATGCAAAGATGGCACTGTACCAGTTCATGACCAGCTTCACGCCGAAATGCTCCATGAAAAAGGCACCCAGCGGCCGCTTTGCGCCGAACAAAAGCAGTAGAAAATAGCCCACCACCGTGGGCGGCAGCACCATGGGCAGGGTGAGCACCACGTCCAGCGCGCCCTTGACAGTGCGCGGCAGCTTGGCAATATAGTAGGCGGCAAAAATGCCAAGGAAGAACACCGCCGCGCAGCTGACGAGGGCGATGCGCAGGCTGTTCCAAAGGGGATACCAGTCCATAAATGATACCTCCGAATAAAAAGGCTTCCCCCGGAGGGGAAGCTCTGAAAAACAACGGATTTACAGTGCGGTGAAGCCCACGCTCTCGAACACGGTTGCGGCGCGGTCGGTCTGCAGATAGGCCAGAAACTCCCTGGCAGCCTCGGCGTTGGGGGCGGCCTTCAGCACGGTGGCAGGATAGATGACCTGACCGCACATCTCCTTGGTGGCCTCATCCACGGGGGTCAGGCCTGCGCTGTAGGCATCGGTGCGGTACACGACACCGGCATCCACGCTGGCTTCGGTGATCTGGGTGGTGACCTCCTTGACGTTGGAGCCGTAGGTGATGACACCGGCTGCGGCCAGTGCTTCCTCGTCCAAAGCGCAGTAGGCAAGGATCTTCTGGGTGTACTGGCCCACGGGCACATTGCTGTTGCCCATGCAGAACAGAATGTCCTCGGCCTTGAGGTGCTCGGCCAGAGAATCGAAGCTGTCGATGCCCTTATCGCCATTCTCGGGCACGCACAGAACGACCTTGTTCTCCAGCAGGTCCACGCGGGAATCGCTGTCCACGAAGTCCAGTCCTTCGGTGTTCACATCGGCGGAAGCGGTGCTGTCCAGCTGGTTCATCTGCTTCTGACCGGCGGAGATGAACAGGTCGCAGTCCGCGCCTTCCTGGATCTGGGTCTTGAGGGTGCCGGAGGAGTCGAAGTTGAAGCGGAAGGTCACCTCCGGGTGTTCTGCCGAGTAGGTCTCACCGATGGCGGTGAGGGTCGCGGTGAGGGATGCGGCGGCAAACACGATCAGCTCCACGTTCTGCACTGCCTCCGAGGAAGCAGCGGCAGAGCCTGCTGCGGAAGATGCAGTGCTGGAAGCGGAGGAGCCGCAGGCGGTCAGGGCCGCAGCGGCACCGGCGATACCGGCAGCAGCCAGAAAACTGCGGCGGGAAATTTTAGTGTTGTTCATGATAAGCGCTCCTGTTTTTAAAATGAATTTTTGCATTTGATACGGTACAGGATGCGGTGCCGCCCACCGGGATACTTTTTTACTTCCGGGCGCATTCGCCGTCCAGCCCGGCGGCAAGGCGGATGCCGTGCGCAAGGCTGGGCAGGATGTACTCGAGGTTTTCTTTTACGGCCTTAGGGCTGCCCGGCAGGTTCACGATCAGGGTCTTGCCGCGCAGCACGCTGACACCGCGGCTGAGCATCCCGCGCGGTGTGATGGTAAGGCTATGGTACCGCATGGCCTCGGCAATGCCGGGCGCGTTGCGTTCGGCTACGCTCAAAGTCACCTCCGGGGTGATATCCCGGGGTGCAAAGCCGGTGCCGCCGGTGGTGAGGATCAGGTTGACCTGACGGGCATCCGCAAGGCGCAGCAGCTGGGTTTTGAGCTGGGCGGCATCGTCCGGCAGAAGCAGCGTTTCTTCCACCTTGTAGCCTGTGGCGGTGAGCATTTCCACAATGAGCGGGCCGCTTTTGTCCTCCCGTTCGCCGCGGCTGCCCTTATCGGAAAGGGTGATCACCGCCGCGCGCAGGGGCAGGTCTGCCGGGGTGGGCAGCAGCTTCATCTCGTTGCCGGTGTGGATGGTGCCGCCTTTTACCACCCGTGCGAACACGCCCTCCCGCGGCATGATGCAGTCGCCGGTCTGCCGGCGGATGGCGCAGCCGCTGTGGCACTCCTTGCCGATCTGGGTCATTTCCAGCACGGCATCCCCAATGGCAAAAAAACTGGGCACCGGCAGGGTGGCGAGATCGAACCCTTCCACCACCAGATTTTCGCCAAAGGCACCGTAGTCCACCCAGAGCTTTTGACGGAAAGCTTCAATTTTTTCCGCGCTCAGCAGGCTGACCTGCCGGTGCCAGCTGCCGCCGTGGGCATCGCCCACAATACCCCACTCCGGGGTGAGAACAGCGGACGGCACCGGCGTTTTCAAGGTGCCGCGCCGGGGGCTTGTGCAGATAGCCAGAATTTTACCCATAAATTTGTGTTATCCTCCGATCCGGTACATCCCTCGTGTGGCGGGCATGGAGCCTTGGCCGAAGTGATGTTCCCGGGGTTTTGCCAGAATCGTGTTTTGAATGGCCTGCAAAAGGGCCGCGTCGTCCGCGCCGCTGCGCAGCAGAGCACGCAGGTCGGTGCCGGATTCGCTGGCAAGGCACGGACGCAGAAAGCCCTGACTTGTCAGCCGCACCCGGTTGCAGGAAGCGCAGAATTTGCCGTGCACGGCAGCGATCAACCCGATGCTGCCGCGCCAGCCGGGCGCAGAATAATACACCGCCGGCCCATCGCCAAAGGCCGCACCGGTCACCGGCTGCAGCTGCGGCCAGCGGCGGCAAAAGCGCTCCAGCAGTTCCGGGCCGGAAAGGCCGGGCAGCCCGGCACCAAAGCCAATGGGCATCATCTCAATAAAGCGCACCTGCAGCGGATGCTCCTGTGCGAGGGCAGCAAGGCTTTCCAGCTCGCCCTCGTTCACGCCGGGCTGCGGCACACAGTTCAGCTTGACCGGAATGCCGCTGGCAAGGGCCGCCCGGATGCCGTTTTGCACGGCGGCAAGCTCGTCTTTGCCGGTGATGCGCCGGAAGGTCTCCGGGTGCAAGGTGTCAAGGCTGATGTTCACGCTGTCAAGGCCCGCCGCCAGCAGGGCGGGCAGCTTCTGGGCCAGCAGCACGCCGTTGGTGGTAAGGGCAACGCGGCGGATGCCGGGAATGGCTTTCAGGCCCGCCGTCAGTTGTTCCACGCCCCGGCGCACCAGCGGTTCACCGCCGGTGATGCGCACCGTGTCGATGCCGCACTGGGCGAACAGCGCAGCCAGCCGCAGAAATTCCTCATAGGTCAGAATATCTTCGTGGGCCAGCTTTGGCACGCCGTCCGGCATACAGTAGCGGCAGCGCAGGTTGCACAGGTCGGTGACCGAAAGGCGCAGATAGTGGATATTGCGGCCGTATGCATCAAACATAGCCGCCCTCGGCCCGCACATAGTGCCCGCTCTTGCCGCCGGTCTTCTCGACCAAGTGGATCTCGCCCATCTCCATGCCCTTATCCACGGCCTTGCACATATCGTAGATGGTGAGCAGCGCGGCAGAAACGCCGGTCAGAGCTTCCATTTCCACGCCGGTCACGCCGATGGTCCTGGCGGTGCACACGGCCTCTACGGCCTGCTGTTCGGGCAGAAGGTGAAAATCTACAGTCAGCTTGCTCAGCGGCAGCGGATGGCACAGGGGGATCAGCTCGCTGGTGCGCTTGGCCGCCATGATGCCTGCAATGCGGGCCACGCCCAGCACGTCGCCCTTCTGGGCGGTGCCATCCCGAACAGCGGCAAAGGCTGCCGCATTCATAGTGATGATGCCGCGGGCCACAGCCTGCCGTGCAGTGACGGGCTTTTCGCTCACATCCACCATCACGGCGCTGCCGGACGCATCAAAATGAGTCAGATTCTTTTCGTTCATAAAGATCGTATCTTTCTTGTTAAAATGAATCAAATTTTCAAACGTCCTCGCCCTCTCAGGCTCATTTCATTCGCCAGATTCCCCCTTTTGTCGCTGCGCGACATCTTCCCCCGGCGCGGGGGAAGTC
>OGFU01000565.1_pt1 | contig 12818 bp, 10 predicted proteins | sample 1571061 | NCBI WGS metagenome assembly OGFU01 (sample SAMEA2582063, study PRJEB24529) | metagenome | biome: Human gut stool | place: China | collected 2011 | reverse complement strand
GGTAATGCGCCGTCCGATGCCGTGCTCTGCGGCTTTGTAAAACGGTGTGTACTGGCTCATGACGCTGGGGATGAAGCATCCGGGGTCTGCATCGTTCCACGCGGCCATCTGGTCAAGCACCGCAAAGCTGTCGTCAACATGGCCGGGCAGGGCAAGGTGCCGCAGAATGACCCCCTTTTGCAGGATGTCCTCTGCATTGAACACCGGGTGCCCGGCCTGTGCCATCATGGCTTCAATGGCGGGCTTTGCCTGCGCAAAATAGTCCGGTGCAGAGGAAAGCTCTGCCGAGAGGGCGGAGGAGACGTATTTCAGGTCGGCCAGCCAGATGTCGATGTATCCGCGCCATGCTTCCACGCTTTCCACCGTTTCGTAGCCGCCGGTGTTGCATACGATGGGCAGATGCAGGCCCTTAGCCCGGGCAATATCCAGCGCGGCAATGATCCAGGGCCGCCACTGGCCGGGTGTGACCAGATTGATGTTGTTGGCACCCTGTTCCTGCAGATTCAGGAAGATCTCTGCCAGATGTTCCACGCTGATCTCCTTGCCAAGGCCCTCGGCGCTGATGGGATAGTTCTGGCAGAAGCAGCATTTGAGGGTGCAGCCGGAAAAGAACACCGTGCCGCTGCCCTTTGTGCCGCTGATGCATGGCTCCTCCCAGTAGTGCAGGGCAGCGCGGGCTGCTTTTAAGGTGCCGCCCGCACCGCAGAAACCGGTGCGTCCGGCAGCACGGTCGGCCCCGCACCGGCGCGGGCAGAGGGTGCAGGAAGAGGGAACGGAGACGAAATCGCTTTTCGGCATAATATCCAAAGTCCTTTGCTGAAAGTTTGTCAGCCCCAGTATACCACTTTTCGCCCCGGTCGTGCTATACTAAAAGATAAGGAAAAAATAATACATATGGAAAGCAACATCTTTGCAAGGTCCGTGTGGCGGACTGCGGCGGAGAGAACGTTGTAATGGAGGAGACCATGCGCACCGAAACCGATGAGATCCGCGATAATCTCAAGTACCTGACCCTGCTCTCGCGGGATTATCCTTCGCAGGCGGCGGCAGCCAGTGAGATCATCAGCACGCAGGCACTGCTCAAGCTGCCCAAGGGTACCGAGCACTTCATGAGCGACCTGCACGGCGAGAATGAAGCTTTTGTGCATATTCTGAATTCCGCCTCCGGTGTCATTCGCGAAAAAGTGGATCAGGTGCTGGGCGATACCGTGCCGAAGCATACCCGCGCCGAGCTGGCAACGCTGATCTATTACCCCAACGAAAAGCTGCCCCAGCTCAAGGCACGCTGTACTAGCGAGGAAGCACTGGATCAGTGGTACACCGAAACGCTGCTGAGGCTCATTGATATCTGCCGTCTGGTGTCCTCCAAGCATACCCGCGACCATGTGCGCAGATGCCTGCCTGCCAGCTGCGGCTACATTCTGGACGAGCTGCTCCACGCCCATTTTGAGGATCATGACAAGGATCTGTACTACGGCCAGATCGTGGGCAGCATCATTGAAAATGGCCGCGCCGACCGCTTTATCGTGCGGCTGTGCGAGCTGATCAAGCATCTGGCAGTGGACAAGCTGCACATCGTGGGCGACCTGTTCGACCGCGGCCCACGCCCGGATATCATCCTCGATCTGCTCATGCGCCACCACAATGTGGATATCCAGTGGGGCAACCACGATGTAGTATGGATGGGTGCCGCTGCGGGCAGCCCCATCTGCATCTGCACGGTGCTCAAGACCACGCTGGCTTATCATAACCACGGAATGCTGGAGGACTGCTACGGCATCAACCTGCGCCATCTGCAGCGCATGGCCGAGCAGTTCTACGGCAATGATGATCTTTCCATCTGGATGCCTCATACCGATGCGGCCCGCGGCCCCTACACCAGGGGAATGCTGCACCGCTGTGCCGTGATGCACAAGGCCATCAGCATTCTGATGTTCAAGCTGGAGTGCCATGTCATTGACCGCAACCCGGACTTCCAGATGCAGGAGCGAGATTATCTGCGCCGCATCGACTGGGAAAAGCACACGGTAAAGATCGGCGAAAAGGAGTATCCGCTGCGGGATACCTCGTTCCCCACGGTGGACCCCGCCGACCCGGCCGCACTGCACCCGGATGAACAGCTGGTGCTGCGCAAGCTGGTGCAGTCCTTCCGCCAGAGCGAAAAACTGCAGCAGCATGTGGAATTTCTCTATGCAAAGGGCAGCGTGTACCACATTGAGAACGGCAACCTGCTCTACCATGGCGCTGTGCCCATGACCAGCCGCGGCACCTTTGCCATGGAGCGCTTTGAGGGCCACCGCTACTCCGGCCGCGCACTGATGGACTACTGCGATGCCCGCGCCCGCCGGGGCTACTATGCACCGGAAGGCAGCGCTGCCCGCCAGAGCGGACAGGATTTTTTGTGGTATCTGTGGTGCGGCAAGCTTTCGCCGCTGTTTGGCCGCAGTGCCATGACCACCTTCGAGCGGCTCTATGTAGAGGACGCTTCCACCCACACCGAGGTGAAGGACCCCTATTATACATGGTATAACGATGAGGCCGTCTGCCGCCGCATTCTGGCCGAGTTTGGCCTGCCCGGTGCCAGCCACATCGTCAACGGCCACGTGCCGGTGCGGGAAAAGAACGGCGAAAGCCCCATCAAGGGCGGCGGACGGCTGGTGGGGATCGACGGCGGTTTCTGCCGTGCCTACCACGAAAAGACCGGCATTGCAGGCTACACGCTGGTGTATTCCAGCCGCACCATGTCCCTGCGCACCCATCAGCCCTTTGAAAGTGCCGAGAAAGCGGTGAAGGATAATCTGGATATCATTTCCCAGAAAAACATTCTGGAAACCGAAAATCATCGCATTCTCGTGGAGGACACCGACGAGGGCGAGGTGCTGCGGGAGCGTGTGCACGACCTCAAGCAGCTGGTGGCTGCCTACCAGCTGGGCTGGATCACTGAGACTCGGTGCGAAGACCACATCTGGTAAAGAAAGCGCAACAGCAATGGATCTGGTTTTTGTAAAATACCTGAAAAAGAAATCAAAATTTTGGAATATCCTGCGCGAAAATGGGCAAAACAGAAAATAATAAAACAACACCAAGCGGGGCTTTGCTTTTTTGTGAAAGTTGTGTATAATAAGATAGCTGTACGTGTACGGCCTTATGGCCCATGCACATCAGGCAGCTTTTATGGAAAATGCTTTCAGGAACCTTAACAGGCCTGCGGCTGCGGGCCTCCGACAAGGAGATCATAAAATTGGAGAAATTTGTTATTACGGGCGGCAAGCCCCTGCACGGCGAAGTTACCATTTCGGGTGCCAAAAATGCGGCGGTGGGCGTCCTGCCTGCAACCATTCTGGCAGCGGATGTCTGTGTGATCGAGAATCTGCCGGATATCAGTGATGTGGCGGTGAGCCTGAAGATCCTCAGCGTTCTGGGCGCACAGATCAAAATGATCAACCGCAACACCTACGAGATCGACACCACTCATCTGAACGGCACCAACGTCCCGGACGACCTGTCCCGCCAGATGCGCGCCAGCTACTACTTTCTGGGCGCACTGCTGTCCCGTTTTGGCAAGGCTCAGGTGGCCATGCCCGGCGGCTGCAACCTCGGCCCCCGCCCCATTGACCAGCACCTGAAGGTGTTCAGTGCTCTGGGCGCAGAGGACAGCGTGGACTACGGCATGATCACCGTGCGCGCCAAGGAGATGAACGGTGCACACATCTTCTTTGATAAGGTCAGCGTGGGCGCTACCATGAACGGTATGCTCTCCGCTGTAATGGCCAAGGGCCAGACCATTCTGGAAAACTGTGCCAAGGAACCCCATGTGGTGGATCTGGCAAACTTCCTGAATATGTGCGGTGCGAACATCCGCGGCGCAGGCACCGATGTGATCAAGGTGCGCGGCGTGGAAAAGATGCACGGCTGCACCTACAGCATCATCCCGGATCAGATCGAGGCTGGCAGCTACATGGTGGCTGCTGCTGCCACCGGCGGCGATGTTCTGGTGAAGAACGTCACCCCCAAGCATCTGGAACCCATTACCGAAAAGCTGCGCCGTGCAGGCGTGGAGGTGGAAGAATTTGACGATGCTGTGCGTGTGCGCCGCACCGGCGATATTCTGCCGCTGAAGATCAACACGATGCCGCATCCCGGCTTTCCCACCGACATGCAGCCCCTGATGGGCGTGCTGCTGAGCGTGGCCAAGGGCACCAGCACCGTGACCGAGAGCGTGTGGGACAACCGCTTCCGCTATGTGGACGAGCTGCGCAAGATGGGTGCCAACGTGCAGGTGGACGGTCAGGTGGCTGTGTTTGAGGGCGTGGATAAGCTCACCCCTGCACCGCTGCGCGCACTGGATCTGCGTGCAGGCGCTGCCATGGTGGTGGCTGCGCTGATGGCAGACGGCACCAGTGAGATCGAGGAAATCGGCCACATCGAGCGCGGCTACGAGAATATCGTGGAAAAGCTGCGCGGTCTGGGTGCAGACATCAGCAAGGTGGAGCGTATGCCCGCTGCACTGGATCAGGCACTGTAACTTATAAAAAGCAAACAGCCTGCTGCATATGCGGCGGGCTGTTTTTGAGTGTATCAGAGGTTTTTCATGGCAGAATTCATCTCGTTATATTCGGGTTCCTCCGGCAACAGCAGTGTGGTGCGCTGCGGGCAGCGGTATCTCATTGTGGATATGGGCAAGGGCGTGCGCACTACCTCGGCGGCGCTCAAGGCGCTGGGCCTTGCCGTCAGTGACTGCGACGGCATCCTTGTCACCCATGAGCACAGCGACCATGTGAAGGGGCTTTCTACCTTCCTCAAAAAGAACACGCTGCCGGTGTACGGTGCAGCGGCAACGCTGGATTTTCTGGACAGCAACGGCATCGTACCGGCCAGCTGTGAGCTGCACGAGCTGGAAGGCAGGGAAGAGGATGTGGGCGCGTTTGGCGTGCAGAGCTTTCCCACCAGCCACGATGTGCCCTGTGTGGGCTACCGCATCCACACCCCGGACGGTAAGACCATGACCATTGCAACCGACCTTGGCGTGCTCACGCCGCCGGTGCACGAGGCGCTTTCCGGCTGCGACCTTGTGGCACTGGAGAGCAACTACGACCTGCACATGCTGCGCAGCGGGCCGTACCCCTATTACTTACGGGCACGCATTGAAAGCACCCGGGGCCACCTTTCCAACGACGAGTGCTCGGCAAAGCTGCTGGAACTCATTCAGGAAGGGTGCAAAAAGTTTGCGCTGTGCCATCTTTCGCAGGAGAACAACACGCCTGCGCTTGCCCTGCAGACCGTGTTCAACACGCTGGGCGCGGCGGGCGTTGTGCCGGAGAAGGACTGCATCGTGCAGGCACAGCGCCGCAACGAAATGAGTCCGGTATTAGAGTTTTGAATAAAACAAACGGCAATGCATTTGCATTGCCGTTTGTTTTATTCAGTTGCTTTCTGTGTACGGATGTCATCGCCTGCAAAAAGGCAGGGGACAAAGGCAGAAAGGCGGCTGGAAATTTTTTCGGTATACAGCTTTTCCAGCAGAGCACCGTCAGTGATGTTGGTGGTGACGATGGTGGGCAGCTTTGCACCCAGCCGGTTGTTGAGCAGACTGTACAGGCTGCTGATGAGGAAGGCAGAGTTGAACTCCGAGCCAAGATCATCCAGAATGAGCAGGCCGGCCCCGGCAGCGGTCTGCATCAGCGTTTCCTCCTCGCCTGCCGGGTCTGCACCAAAGTGCAGCCCTTCCAGCTTGGAGAAAAAGTCCGGGCTGGAAACATAGATCACATCGTAGCCCTTTTCCAGCACGATGCCCGCAATGGCAAGGGCCGCATGGGTCTTGCCAAGGCCCGCATTGCCAAACAGCATCAGGCTCTCGCTGTGGTGGTCAAACTCTTCCGCGTAGCTGCGCAGGTCTGCCAGCATATCGGCTATGTAAGGGCGGATGGCACCGCCCACCTTTTCATCGGCACGGTTCGGGTAATAGCGCAGCTCCATGGTGTCAAAGCTTGCAATGGACAGGCTGGACAGCGCCTCGATCTCCTTGCGGCGCAGCTGCTGCATCACCTTGTGCACGCACTCACAGGTGCGGCCATTCACGCTGCCGGTGTCCTGACATTTGGGGCAGACAAAGCGCGGCTCCAGTGCATCAGCGGGCCGTCCGCTTTGTGCCAGCAGGGCGGTCAGCTTCTGCTTTGCATCGGCAAGGGCGGCGGCAGCTTCGGTGCGGTCTTTGCCCGCAGCACCGGCCAGTGCGCAGCGGATGCCCCGCACCCGCACCTCTTCTTCTGCATGGCGCAGGGCGGGAATGGCGGCTTCGGCTTCGGCGCGGGCATCCTCGGCTCTGGCTCTGGCCATCTGCCGCCGGGCGGCCACGGTGCGCATGGCTTCCTGATACAGTTCGTTTTTGGTACGCATGGCTCCTCCTTATTCCGGCTTCTTTTTCAACGGACGGCGGCGGGCAGCGTTCTTGAGGAAATCGTTGCCGCTGGGGGCTTCGCGGTCTACCCGGAGGTTCCGGCTTGCGCCTGCAGCAGCCACCGGGCTGCGCACATCGTGCACGGTGCGCAGGCCCTTGGCGTTCCATGTTTTGAGGATACTGTTCCAGTACCACAGGTCGCGCTTGGCCCCGGCCTGCACGGCAGCTTCCTGCACCATGGCATCGTCGTAGCCGTAAACCTCGTACCAGCGTGCAATGGCCTTGCGCCCGCCAAGGGTCAGCTCGCTTTCCGGGATGTTCAGAAGGCCGCTGACATACTGCTCGCGGCTCTGGCGCAGTGCCAGCAGTTTGAGGTGGGCATCGGCCTGCTCGCCGGTCTCCACGCCCTCGGTGCGCCACACCTTCAGCTCATGCACTACGGCGGCCATGGTGCTGCGGCCGGTGCTGGCAACGTAGGCGGTGCACAGCATCACGGTCTCCGGCGCAAAGCCCTCCTGCATATAAAGGTTGACCAGCTTTTCCATCTCCCTGTGGGTCAGCGGACGGGCAAAACCGGTCTGTGCGCAGTCGATCAGGCTGGAGATCATGGGGTCGGTGCGGCTGGCCGCAGCGATCTCGGCCCAGGTCATGGGTGCGGGGGCGCTGGGTTCCTCGCCCGGTGCGCCGTTCTCTTCGTACCGCTCCAGCAGGCCAGCGCCTGCCCAGAAGGAGAGGGCGCTCTCGGCGCTGATGCGGCTGCGCAGCTTGAGGTCGGCACAGATCTTGTCCGGGTCGGTGATGCCGGTGGCCAGCACATACAGCGCCATCCGGACGTTATACTCCTCCGCGATGCCCAGCTTGGAAAACACCAGCTGCGGCACTGCAATGGTATCGCCCTTGAGTTCTTTTAAACGATAGATCATGTTTTATTCCTTCGGCTTGTCCGGCTCGGCTTCGGCAGCAGGCGGCTCCCACGGGTCGCTGTCCATCATGCTGGGGCAGTTTTTCCAGCGGTCAGGATCGGCATTGAACGCGTCCTGCAAAAAGGCGGCTGTGGCCTCCCGGCCCTCGTCGGTGAGCGGAAACACCTTCTGCACACGCAGGGCAGGGTCGGTCTTTTCAATGGTCCAGGGGTCCGGCCAGTAGTCCACGGTGAGGATGCTTTCCTCCTTTGCGGCACCCTCGCCGCCGTCCGGGTCCGGCACGGTGCGCTTGCCGGGGATCATCCGGTATCGCAGGCCGTATTCGTTGCCGCTGTAGGAATTTTTGCATTTGAAGTAATGCAGCAGGGGAACAAAGATCATGGCAGAGTCCTTTCGTATTTTGCAGGGAGCGGCTGTAAGCAAAAACGGCAAACCGATATTCCACGGTTTGCCGTTTGTTTTTGGAGCAGGGTACGGGACCCGAACCCGCCGCCTGCTGCTTGGGAAGCAGCCGCTCTACCGGATGAGCTAACCCTGCAAGTTGCTCATTTATTGTAGCAAAGAGGGACGGGATTGTCAAGGGCCGGAGAATGTCAGTTTTTCTGGGCATCGGTCAGGTCCAGCACCGGCGTGAAGGGGTCGAACACAAGGCCGGTGATGCCGTCCGCCACCAGCAGACGCCTGTTCTGGCCCAGCAGCGGCACCACGGCGCAGCCTTCCAGCAGCTGGCGCTCACAATCGGCCAGCAGGGCACAGCGGGCGCTGCCGGTCTGCTGGGCACTCTCGGCCAGACGCTGAGAGTAGATGGGGTCGGACCAGCCGGTCAGGCCGCCGCCCTCGGCCGTGAACTGCTGCAGCATCTGGTATACGCTGCCGCCTTCGGCGCGGATGGGAGCCAGCGCAATGGTGTAACTGCCCGCTGCAAGGCGTTTGTCGAACTCCTCCTGCGGAACCTCTTCCACCGAGAAGAAAAGGGAGCAGTCCTTCTGCCATGCGCCGTTGATCTGCTCGGCCAGTTCGGTCAGGCCGGCTTCCTTCGGCAGCAGGATGGTCACGCCGGAAAAATCCGAGCTGGCCATGCCCTGCCGTGCATTCAGGTACAATGTACGGGGGTCGGTGATGGTGGGCAGCGGGTTCCTGGCAGACTTGCGGTAATCGATGCCGTCCACGGAAAGGCCGGTGGGCACAAGACCCTCGGCAGCGGTGTACAGACCGGAAGAGGGCACATCCACATTCTCCCGGGCGATGCCGGCAAGCGCCTGCCGCAGTTCCTGATTGGCAAACACAGAATCTTCGGCGCTGTTGAACAGCAGTGCCCAGGTGGTGTCGGAGTAATCCACCGACTGCAGCGAGGTATCCTCGCCGGTGTCGTCCAGCGCGGCGGAGCATTTTTCGTCTGCAATGAGCTGGGCGGCGCTCTTTCCGGTGCTGCCGGTGTTCTGCACCAGACGCAGGCTGCCGATCATGGGGGAGGAGACATCCCGGTGCAGGAACAGGCCGCTGGCCGTCCAGTTGTAAAGATAGAAGCTGCCGCTGGAAAGGGTGGTCTTGGCGGTCAGGCCGTAGGTGCCGCGGGTGCTCTCAAAAAATGCTTCATCGCAGGGCATGGCACCGGGCAGGGTGAGCTTGGCAAGGAAGTTGTCGTCCTTTTCACTCAGGCGGAACACCAGCGTCAGCGGGCCGGCGGCCGAAACGCCCAGCGTGCTGGCATCGGCTGTGCCAGCCAGCACGGCAGCACTGTTCTCAAGGGCAGAAAACTCTACCGCATAGGGAGAGCCCGTCTGCGGCTGGAATATGCGCCGAAATGCAAACACAAAGTCCTCGGCAGTGATGGTGTGATCCGTGGAAGCGCCCTTGACGGCCTTGTAGGTCAGGCCGTCCTTGATCTGGAAGGTGTAGGTCTTGCCATCGGAGGAGATCGTCCAGCTCTCGGACAGATCGGGCACGATCTCGCCATCCGCTTTTTTGCGGACAAGCCCGCTGTAAAGGTTCTCGCAGGCGATCACGTCCGGGGCAGCAGAAGCCACCTGCGGGTCAAGGTTTGCGGGAATGGTATCCACGAACCATGTAAAGCTTGGCGCACTGGAACTGCTGCCGCAGCCGGTGAGCGCAAGCAGGAACGCAGCAGCAAGCAATGCTGCGGTAATACGGAAGAACTGTTTCAAGGGGATGACCTCATTCTATGGTATTTGCGAAAAAAGGTTTTTTGTATACAAAAAGCACTCTGCTTCGACAAGTGTAGCAGAAACAGCGGCAAAATACAATTGCAGAATTGTGAATTTACCTTGCTTTTTGGGGCAAAAAGGGCGTTTTTCCGTTGCCAATTGCGGCTAAATGGACTATAATGGTACAGTGAAACATCTCTGCACCCGTTTTGAGGTGCGTTCTGAATACGATATTATGGAGGAGGAACTGTTTTTATGCAGAAGGATCAGCAGAAACTGATTGAACTCATCAAAGGCAAAAAAGTGGCCTTCATTGGTGCCGGTGTCAGCCACAAGACCCTGATCAAGGAGTTTGTGGAGCTGGGTGCCCATGTGACCCTGTGCGACCAGAAAAAGAGCGTGGAGGACTTTGGCGATTACGCTGCCACCATCAAGGAGCTGGGCATCGACCTGAGTCTGGGCGAAAACTATCTGGATGGCTTCAAGGGTCAGGATATCATCATGCGCACCCCGGGCTTTGTGGGCTACTTTGAAAAGCCCCTGCAGGATGCCATGGCCGCAGGCACCATGGTCACCAGTGAGGTGGAGCTGTTCTTCGACTTCTGCCCCTGCGAGATCGTAGCCGTGACCGGCTCCGACGGCAAGACCACCACCACCACCCTTATCTCCAAGTTCTACGAGGCCGCAGGCCGCAGGGTGCATCTGGGCGGCAACATCGGCGCAGCTCTGCTGCCCATGCTGCCCGAGGTGGCTCCCGAGGATGTGGCTGTGGTGGAGCTTTCCAGCTTCCAGCTCATCAGCATGCATTCCAGCCCCAACATTGCCGTGGTGACCAATGTTACCCCCAACCATCTGGACCACCACAAGGACATGCAGGAGTACATTGATGCCAAGCGCAACATCCTGCTCTACCAGAAGCAGCCCTGCCGCGCTGTGCTGGGCTATGAGAACGAGATCAGCCGTTCCATGCAGTCCGACTGCAAGGGCAAGCAGGTGTGGTTCACCCGCCTGCACGATACCGACAACGGTGCCTTCCTGCGCAAGGAGGACAACATGCTCTGCATGGCCGAGGACGGCGTTGTGACCCCCTTCCTGGCCCAGAAGGACGTGAAGCTGCGCGGCCTGCACAACATTGAAAACCTGCTGGCTGCTGCCGCTGCCGTGTGGGGCGAGGTGCCCGTGGAAGCCATCCAGAAGGTGGGCAGCACCTTTACCGGTGTGGAGCACCGCATTGAGCCGGTGCGCACGCTGGACGGCGTGCTGTACTACAACGACTCCATCGGCACCAGCCCGACGCGCACCATTGCCGGTCTGCGCAGCTTTAACCAGAAGGTCATTCTGATCGCTGGCGGCTACGACAAGCACATTCCCTATGAGCCGCTGGCACCGGAAGTGGTGGCCCACGTGAAGAACCTTGTGCTGATGGGTGCCACCGGCCCCCGCATCGAAAAGGCTGTGCGCGAGGACCCGAACTTCAACGAAGCCGAGCTGCCCATCCAGCATGCCGACAACATGCAGCACGCTGTGGAGCTGGCCCGTGCCTGCGCAAAGCCCGGTGATATCATCATCCTGTCCCCGGCCAGCGCATCGTTTGATCTGTACCCCAACTTTGAGGTGCGCGGCCGCGAGTTCAAGAAGATCGTCAACGAGCTGAAGTGATCGCGCAGGTCAGCACAAAAGCCCACCGCGCCCGCTTTTTAAATGCCTGCCGGGGGAAATGGGTGCTGGGGGCGACCCTGCCGCTGGATCTTGCCCTTTTTAGCAAAAGCCAGCCGTGGCGATTCTACGCAGGACCTACACTGGCACTGGAACTCAGCGGTAGCACCGCATGGGCAGCAGGGCACGCAAACCCGGAAGAGCTGGCCAGCTTTCTGGCTTTCTGCGGGTGTGAGAGCATCATTTTAGACGAAAACGAATGCCCACCGCCTGCCGGGTGGTGCAAAGCTGAAACGCTGACCGTATTCGGCCTTGCACCCGGCAAGGCTCTGCCGCTGCCCGCTGCAGGCGAGACGCTCTGGGCCGGACTGACCCTTGACAGAAAACCCTCTGCCATGGATGTGGCACGGGCGCTCTACCCGGCGGATACGGCAAAGCAGGAGGACTTTTACTCCGAGCTTTGCACAAAGCGCACCCGCGGAAAAGCCCTTGCGTGGGCGCTGCGGAAGGGAAGTGAAACGATCTGCACGGTAGGGGGCTATGCCCTTGCGAACAGACAGGCCTACATGGCCTGCGGGCAGACAGCCCGGCCTTTGCGGGGCAAGGGCATCGGCGGGCGGCTCATTGTGCAGATGGCGAACGAGCTTGCCGCCAAAGGGGAGCACCCGGTGTTTCTCTGCAGCCCGGAGCGGGTGCACTTTTATACCCGGCTTGGCTTTGAAAAGCTGGGGGAATATGCAAGATATGAACAAACTCCTTCAGTCAAAACCTGACGGTTTTGCCAGCTCCCTCAATGAGGGAGCCTTTGGCAGGACGGAAAAGCTTTCTGCATAAGTGAAACGTTCTGGTTTCGTCAGGAGCTCCCTCCCTGAGGGAGCTGGCGCACGAAGTGCGGCTGAAGGAGTCATTCCGACAGAAAGCCTGCGCTCTATAAAATCTATAAAATTAAGGAACCGTTATAATGTCAATGCTGAACCACTTTTTCAATTACAAACCCGAAGTTCTGGCGCTGGACGAAAAGGCTATGGAGCTGTGCCAGCCCTACTTCCGCCATATGGAGGAGATCCGCGATTTTAACCAGCTCAAAATGCTGAAAGCCTTTGCGGATACCCAGATGTCCTCTACCGATATGCTGGGTACCACCGGCTACGGCCTGTGGGATACCGGCCGCGCAAAGCTGGAGCAGATCTTTGCCGAGGTGATGGGCGCAGAGGATGCCCTCGTGCGCAGCCAGTTCCAGAGCGGCACCCACACGCTGGCTGTGGCGCTGTTCGGCCTGCTGCGGGCAGGGGACACCCTGCTGGCCGCCACCGGCCGCCCCTACGATACGCTGGAAGGCGTGATCGGTCTGGACGGAAAGGGCAGGGGCACCGGCACCCTGATGGATTACGGCATCCGGTACGATGAAGCTCCGCTGAAAGCCGACTTCACCCCGGATTATGACCTGATCGCCCAAAAGGCCCCCGGTGCAAAGGTGTGCCACATCCAGCGCAGCCGCGGCTATCTGCAGCGCAATGCCTTTGATCTGGAAACGATCCGAAAAATTGCGGATACCGCCCGCGCCGCAAACCCGGACATCATTATTTTTGTGGATAACTGCTACGGCGAGTTCACCCAGACGCAGGAACCCTGTCAGATGGGCGCAGGTTGGTTGCTGCAATCATAAACAACAGTACA
>OGFU01000555.1_pt1 | contig 13084 bp, 7 predicted proteins | sample 1571061 | NCBI WGS metagenome assembly OGFU01 (sample SAMEA2582063, study PRJEB24529) | metagenome | biome: Human gut stool | place: China | collected 2011 | reverse complement strand
CGTATCTGCGCCAGTGCTTCCGGTGGAAAGAAGGGGGAACGGTTGTCATCCATTCCTATGATTATAAATCTGTGTTTCATTCAATGAGTAATCTTATGAAAATATCAAGTAATGTAAGGGGGCATAACAAGTAATGTTATCGGTCGTAACAAGTAATGTTATGGAATGTCTCTTTTCACTTACACATCCCTGCCCGGGCGCAACTGCTCCGCATCGTTGTAGCACAGCACGGAGTTCACCAGCGTGGCAGCTAAGTTACTGCCTCCCTTACGTCCTTCTACGATAATCTTGGGTATTTCCGTAAAGGGTTTCACCATGTGTTTGGACTCCTGCACATGCACGAAGCCTACCGGTGCAGCAACAATGCCCGCCGGATGTGCCTTGCCCTTACGTATCAGGTCGCAGAGTTCCATAAGTGCCGTAGGTGCATTGCCGAATACAAAGAAAGCATCGGGATGCTCCTCCACAGCCAGGCGGATGCCTGCCTGGGTACGGGTGATGCCTTTCTCTGCAGCCATCGTCGCCGTGCGCGGGTCGCCGAGGTAACATTTCACCTCTATGCCCAGCCGCTGCAAAGCTCCTTTGCGGATACCGCTGGCTGCCATCGTGACGTCTGTGACAATCGTCTTGATTCCGCCTTTCTCGATGGCTTGATACAAGGAAGCCACGGCACCTTCGTCCGTATGCAGCAGATGCTCCATTTCAAAATCGGCGGTGGTATGTATGGCATGGAGTAAAGCCCATTTATGGTCGAGGGGAATATGCTTGTTCTTCAGTTCCTTTTCGATGGTACGGAAACTACGAATCATGATGTCTTGCCCGATGCCCGTGGCTTCGGTATTCGTGTCCCGGTAATAGCCGCGCGGAGTGATGAAGGCTCCGTTCCATTCGTAGGACTGTGAGTTGCCTATCAATACGACTGTAAACATATCCACCTCTTCGGGATTGAAATCTCCCAGCGTGGTGATGTGTACCGCTTGTTCCGGGCGTCCTGCCTGGCGTACATATCCCACGGGCGTTTCCGGTGAGCGTCCTTCCTGCAGAAAGAGTTCTTTCAAGCGGTAAAGCTGCCAGTAGCGTCCTTCACTTTTGGGGTTGTAGACTGCCGTCACGAAGTCGGCGGCAGCGGCTGCGATGATACGCCTTTCAATACGCTCCCAGGGAGTCATCAGGTCTGAAAGGGAGATGACACAGAAGTCATGTCCTACGGGAGCTCCCAGCAGTGAGGCTGCCTTTTGGAAAGCGCTGATGCCCGGCAGCGAAACGATTTCCACGTCGCTGTTCCTTTCCCGCTTCATCTCGTAGACAAGCGGCGTCATACCATAGATGCCCGCATCCCCGGAACTGATGACGCAGACCGTCTTTCCCTGCTCTGCCAGCTCGAAAGCCTGCTCGGCACGGGCGCGCTCACGCTTCATGCCGGTATCTATGCATGTTGTTGAGGGGTGGAGATAAGGGGTTACAAACTGGAAATAATCCTTATATCCCACCACTACATCTGATTCTTGCAAAGCGGAAATTACGGCGGGAGTTATATCCGATTCATTGCCCGGTCCGATGCCGGCAACAATTATTTTGGGGTGTTTCATATCCATATGTTCTATTGGCATACAAAGATAGAACTTATATTTGATGAAACCGAAAAAACTCTGTGTTAATCCGCGTAATCTGTGGTGAATCCTTATTGTCTAAACCTGTAAGTGCCGGTATTCGCTCGGAGTATAGCCTACGTTCTTCTTGAACACGCGGTTGAAGTGCTGCGAATACTGGTATCCCAGCTCATAGGCAATCTGGCTGACCGTCTTCCCGCTTCCTATAATCATTTCTTTGGCCAGGTCGATGATTTTGTTCTGGATATATTCCTGCGCCGTCTTTCCGGTTTCCTTCTTCACCAAATCTCCGAAATAGTTGGAGGAGAGGAACACTTTGTCTGCGAAGTATTTCACGGAAGGCAGTCCTTCGGTCTGCGGTTTGTCGCTCTGGAAATAGTCATCTATCAGTGCTTCAAATTTCATCAGGATGTCTTTGTTGGCTGCCGAGCGGGTGATGAACTGGCGTTCGTAGAAACGCATGCAGTAGTCCAACAGTAGCTCGATGTTGCGCGCAATCAGACCCTTGCTGTGCTTGTCGATGGGGCGTTGGATTTCCATCTTAATCTTCTTCAGACAGTCGAGGAAGATTTCTTTCTCGTCTTCGGACAAATGCAGTGCCTCGGTAGAGGAATAGGAAAAGAAGGAATACTGCTTTATTCCCTGTCCCAGCGAGGTGCCTTTTATCAAGTCGGGGTGGAACAGCAGGCCGGAGGCGCTGGGCTGCATACCTTCCAGCATGTTGACCTCGGTCACCTGGCCCGGGGCGAAGCTGGTTACCGTGCCTTCCTGGTAATCGTAATACTGTTTTCCATAGCGTATGTCTCCGCATTTGGTGTTTTTGAGGAAAAGGGCGTATACGCCATAGTTCAAGGTGAAATGCCTGGGATATCCGGTGGCTTCGGACAAATCGACTACGCTGACCAGCGGATGCAGGGTTTCGAGACCGAACATCTTGTTGTATTGGTCTACAGCATTGAGCTTGATTACTTCTTCCATAAACGTTCCTGTTAGTTTTGTACAAATGTAGAGAATAATCCGGAAAGTTCCATATTGCAGGAGGAGGAATCCGTAATATGGTTACAAATGTCCGTAATCTGTGTACATTGAAAAGAGCTACACCCTTTGTCCGGAATGGTGTAGCCATCCGGAGCAAAGGGTGTAGCCTTGGTATGTAAAAGGTGTAACCCTTTTACGCTTGCTGGTTATCAATCTTTTAGCATGGCTTTGATGTGTTCCATATAGAGCTGGCGGATGGCTTTGTTTTCGCCCAGTCCCTGCATGCGTACATTCACTTGATAGCCTTGCTTTTCAAGTTCCGTCTTCCACACGCCGGCAATGTCTTCCTTGGTATGGTTGCCGCATACCAACAGCAACGGAACCAATGTCACGCTCTTGGGGCGTGTCTCTTTCAGTTGCAGCAGGGTTGCGTCCAGGGTAGGATATCCTTCAATGGTGCTGACGTGGAAGTTCTTCAGTCCATGGGCTTTCATCATGAAGTCGAGCATGGCGTAAGTAGCCGTGCTGGGTAGCTGGTTGCCGTGCCCCACATAGACAATGTCTTCTTTCTTTTCCGGCTGTTCGGCGGTCAGTATACCGATTACCTTCTCGCAGTCTTCGACGGAGTAGAGCAGGGGATTTCCCACTTTTATCTCCTTGAAGAAGGGACGGAGCTTGTCTGCATCCCTGCGGACGGAGGTCATCTCACTGCCTTCTCTCAAGGGGGAGCTCTGGACGCAGATGGTCTGGTAGCCTTCGGCGCGAAGTTTCAGCAGTGCATCCGTAGGGCTGTCTTTGTACACACCCTCCTTGGCAAGTCTTTTTCGTACAATCGGCGAGATGTATGCTTCGCGCACTGTAAACTGCGGAAAGGCTTCTTGTGCCTCACGGGTCACGACGTCGAGCGTCAAGGCACGTGTCTGAGGGTCCGAACTGCCATAATGGGTGATGAGCAGAGCCGCCTTCTCCTCTTGTTGTGCGGAGGAGAAGAGGCTGATGCCGAGTAAATAGAGAGTGATGAAAAAATGTTTCATAATTGTTGTTGTTTCTAAAAGCGTTATGGAGAAATTATTTTAGTCTGAGTGCCAGGCTGACTACTACCGAACGTCCCGGGGAATACAAGGTGAAGTTCTTGTTCAGCGGGCGGTTGTCCTTCTTGTTGAAGATATTGTCTATGCCGATGCCCGGTTCGATGACAAAGTTGCGGAAGCCGTCGAAGGTATGGCGGGTATTGAGGTTCCAGATGCCGTAGCCCGGAGCATTGCCGTCCGCGTCACCCGGATAATAGACTTTGCTTTGCAGACGACCGTTCAAGTTGAGGTTCAAGGTATAGTCGCTCCAGCTGTGTGTATAGTTTCCGGTGATGGTGGCTGTATGGCGTATGCTGCGTTCGATGTTTTGCCATTCGCCTCCTTCGTTCAGACCGCGTCCATAGGCGTAGGTATAGTTTCCGGCCAGGGTGAAGCCCGGGAACAGATTGCCGTTCAAGTTCACTTCAAAGCCTTTGACGGTAGCTTTCTCGAAATTGAAGTAGTTCTTGACACTTAGGTTTTTCGTGGATGAAAGGTCACCGATTTCGGGGAACTCTTCACGCAACTGGTTCTGCTCTGCTTCCGGTAGGTCATCGAATTTAGTGGATTTGGAAGTTACCATGTTCTTTACATAGTTCAGGTAACCAGTGACGGAAGCACTGAAACGGTTGGTGCGGTATTCCATGTTGATGGAGTAATAGTTGCTGCGTTCGGGGTCGAGGTTCTCGTCACCCAATGAGATGGTGGCTCGTGTACCCATTGTCTTCTTGAACATGTGGTAGTAGAGCTCGTCGATTCCCGGAGCGCGGAATCCGGCAGCATAGGTGGCACGTACATTGAAGTTGCCTATGTTGTACATGGCTGCCACTTTGGGGGTGAAGCGTCCACCCGTCTGTTCGTGATGGTCGTAGCGTACACCCACAACACCGGTCAGATGGTTCCATAGCTTCACTTCATGCTGGCCGTAGGCTGATGTCGTATAGACACTTTTGTCCAAATCAGAGTCGGGACGGCGGAGCACTTCACGGCGATAGTCCACACCGAACACCGTAGTGCTGTTGGTTGTAAAACCGAAGATACCTTTCAACTCGGCATCATGGAATTTCTGAAGCTTGGTAAGCGCATACTCTCCGGGCAGGTATCCGCTGTTTTCTATCAGGTATTTGTAGCGTGATGCGTAATTGTTTCCTGAATAGTCGAACTGGATAACGTTGCGTTTACTCAGTTTGTATTTGGCGCCTGCCCCCCAGTTGTAACCTTCGTAGGTAGTGTTGTACTTGCTTCCGCCGGTGATGTCTTCGCGTTCTACCGGACGTTCGAGTCCGCGGTTATAGTATCCACCGTTGGCATAGAAGGAAAGCTGGTCCGTAGCATCATAGGTAAACTTCTGCGAAAAGTTATTCGAGCTGTAGCCCAGGGAGAGCGGGGCAATCGTTTCGATGATGTCTTCTCCATCTTCTGTCAGATGGCTGTTTTGCCAACCGTCGGAGTGGTCGTATTTATAGGAAGTATAGGACCCTATTTTTCCTTGGGCGATGTCCAGATTCAAGCCTTGGGAGAATTGATTCTTTCTCGTATAGCTGCTATTGCTGCTGAAGGCTACCACATCTTTAGGCTCGTTGGTAATGATATTGATTACACCGCCGATGGCATCCGAACCATAAAGGGAAGAAGCGGCTCCGTTCAGTACCTCGATGCGTTTGACGCGGGTCATGTCTATTTGGTTGAGGTCGATGTTACCGGTAATGTCTCCCGTGACCTTGCGTCCGTTGACCAATATCAGCACGTGCTTGTTGGAGAGTCCGTTCATCATCAGATAGGACCCCATTGCGTTCGGACGGAAGGAGAGCGAGGGTACCATCATGGTCAAGGCCTGCTGGAAGTCGGTGATACCGGCACGCTTTATCTCGTTGGCAGTGATAACCGATACCGGAGACGGAGTGTTCTTCAGTCGCTGATGTGTACCCGTACCCGTTACTACGACCGGGTTCAACTCGTGAGTTTTCTTGGTCATATCGTCGCTGTCACCTTTTTCTGCTTGTGCATAGGCACCGGTGGCGATGATTCCTCCCATAAGGAGAGCTGTGAGAAGTCTTTGCTTTATCATATATTGTTTTATTTTATATAACGCTGCAAATGTACATACCATTATCGGAGGGTGAAATACTTAATAGTTGTTATACTGCGATGGCCAAATAGCTATTAATAGGTACTGTATTCCCTTATTCCGGCACATAGATAATCTCTCCATTTTCAAGCTGATAGGCAACTCCCACTTTCTTTCCTCTTTTACCGGAGGTCTTTGGGTCTTCGCTGGGAGTGTATTTCTTGATTTCCTGCCCTTCTTTGGTAATGATTTCCATATTTTCCTTTCCGGGATTCTTCACCATGGTGAAGTCTTCTTTGGAAAACATCTCCGTCATATTGAAGCGGGAGACGAGAGCCACCATCAAGGCTACGGCAAAGACCATCGCTACGTCAAAAAGATTGGCTACCGTACCCATGGGGTCGGAGTCCGAATCGCTGTGCAGTAATCTGTTTCTCTTACTCTTCATAGTTTTCGTATCGTTAGTCCGTTATTCCTTTTCGGCCGTTTGGCGGCTTATCACTTTGTACAGATATTCCAAGTCGTTCATTTCGCGGGCATACCAGCGTTGTTTCACTTGCAGGGTAATGATGCCGACAGCAGCAATGACCAAACCTACCACTGTAGTGGCAAAAGCCACCTGCATATTGTAGGCCATGGAGGAGATGTCTCCTTGTGCCAGCCCCACCAGTGCGGGACCCATCGGGATGAGGGTACCCATCAGTCCCAACATAGGACCCAGCTTGATGAAAGTACGCGAACGTCCCAACTCCTTCTCGGCTTCCACTTCATAATTGGCAAGCAGGTGTTCGCAGTAGGCGTCGTCATCCCGGTGTGCGGACAATTTGGACATGCTGCGGAGGAGAGGGGAGTTGCCTGCCGATGGGAGTTGCTGCAGCAGTCCGTCTATATTCTCTGGGGTAATGTTCTCCAGTGTTTCAGCGAATTGCTTCTGTAATTTCATCCGTTGATAGAATTCCCCGAAGAAACCTCCCGCAAGGAGAATGGCACGTAGAAAGAATAGCAGCAGCAGGACTATGACGGGAACCAGCAGCCCGTTCGAAATCCAGAACAGTGTGTTTGAGATTGTTTCCATATATCTTTTTAGTTTTTAATTCTTTAATTCGTTTCAATAGCCCGTGGCAATGATGCTCAATATAACAATGAAAATATTGACAATGAACAATACTTCCAAGCGCAGCGGCTTGTCACCGATAGCATATCGCAGCAAATGGCTACCGGCACCGACTGCAAAGAAAGTAACACCGGCTGCTATCCATGAGAGACTGCCGAAATCTATTCCGGGAAAAGTGAAAAGCAGCAGTGCCAGGACATAGCATATTACTCCGCCTATCAGTATGCCGGGGTATAACTTCAGGAAGAGGGTGACCGCTTGTTTGAAGGCCGTGTTGCGGGTACGCATTTTTGCGAAACAGTCGAAACAGAAAGTTATCATTATGGCGGCTTCCAGAGTGACACATACCGACAAGTTCAACATCTGTGGACGGGAGGCAAAGAAAGCTGCCACCACGGTCTTGGACTGTTCCGTCATCCATGGAGTCACCAGCCACGCAAAAAAGGCACAGCCTGCGGCAACCGTCCACATTCCCCAGCGTGGATAGAACCCCACCTTTAATAGAAAATTGAGGGCGATGAATAGGGCTAACAGATGAATGACGTATTCCATAATACTCTGTTTCTATTTATTCTTTTTTTCTTTTCTTCAACAGTACGACCAGTCCGATGAAGGTGATGACGACAAGACTGCCTGCAACCACTCCGTTCACCCTGTTCTTACGTACCGTTTGTTCGGAAGTCAGTTTGTGTTCTTTCAGTACGACATCCTTGCCATCGGTTGCGGATGCTTCGTGTACCTCCTTCATGTTCTGGGTATAGGTCTGCTTCTCGCTATTATCCAACTGGTCGGCAACGAACGACTGTAGCTTGTCATTGTCGCAAACGAATTCGGTACAAGCGGCACCTTTTTCGCGTGTGATTTGTGCATGCAGGGAAGCAGTGGTTTTCAGTTGCTCATCAGATGCTTTCCAGTAACCTTTGCGGGCGCTTTCCAGCATGACGGCTGTCATAGCCTGGAATGCGGCGGGATTGACGCGGAGGAAGTACTCGTGAATGCCCAGCTTATTCTCATCCTTTATATACATTCTATACAAGTCATTGAACAGTTCTTTGTCCATGGCCGACGGACGCATGACGTGCCAGCCGAAGATGTTGCGGAAGATTTCGCCGAACATCTGCGCCGAACCTTCCCCGCCTTTCATCCGCTCTTGTATAAAGGTAGGGTTCAAGATGGTGGAACGTGTCTCTACGGCAATGGCCTCTTTGGCATCCTGCATGCGGCGGTTGGTCCGGTTGCGGTAGTCTGCCATATAGGCATCCGGTTCCTTGCTGGTCACGGTTTTGACGGTGAGCGAGAGTCCACCCGTAAATTCGTATACATGATCCAGGGAGATGGGGCCCCATGTGTTACTTTGACGGGGCTGGATGACAACATCCGTTTCGGACAGTGCCGAGGCAAACAAACCTTCCTGGACGTCTCCCCAATTTTCGTCGTCCCCATAAGAGGCACCCATATTGTTGAGGTATCCTTCGGCTATCTCCTTTTCGCTTTCCCACGAGCCGCTGTGCTCGGTATAGGCCATCATACCGGTACTGTATCCGCTGTTGACCGGTCCGAATACACGCATCACAGACATTTCACGGGCACGTTTGGGGGAAGTTCCCTTTTCTACCAGTAATTTTTCCTGCAACAGTGTACCCGATGCCACATAGTTGGGATAGGTCTCATCTCCGGCTTCCGATGTCAGACGTATAGCATCGGTCAGTAACTTCAAGCGGGAACCGGCTATGTCGCGTAGCTGTCCGGACACTTGTACCAGCACATTGATGCGCGGACGCCCCAGTTCTTCACTGGGCACCAGTTTCAGGTGCCCCAGTTCTTCACTGGGCACCAGTTTCAGGTCAACCACTCTGCCTTGGGCGTCGCGTACGGGTTCTACTCCCAGCATCCAGAATACCTGGGCCAGCGTAGCTCCTTCCGTATTGATGAATTCGCCTGCCCAGAAGGTATAGCTTACTTTCCGGGGATATTCGCCGTGCTTGCTGATGTACTGTTTTAAAGTCGCTTCTGCCAATCGCTTTCCATCTTCCCAAGCCCTTGGGTTGGGAGTATTCTCGGCGTTGATGCTGTACATGTTGCGTCCGGTGGGCAGAACGTTCGGGTTCAGTACGGGGTCACCTCCCGGCGCAGGGAATACGGTTCCTCCGCTGAGTGCACGCACCATGGCATTCTGTTCGTTGACGGGGGAGGCAAGCAACTGTTCGCGATAGAGTAGGGCGGGGCGAAGCTCCGGTGCTACAGATGCAGTATCCTTGGGGGGATTCTGGAGTAAGGCGGTCAGCCTTTTCCTGGCGGCAGGCAAGTAGTGGTGGGCTATATAGGTGAAGTCTTGCAACTGTTCTGTGGTGATTTTACCTTTATCACGGTCCTTGCGGGCCGTTTCGTATGCCAGCGGGTCGGCAGCGACGGCGAGAGTGGTAGTCAGCAGGTCGCGGTCAGAATAAGGCTCGTTCATGGTGTAGTACGCACCCAGTATCTTTTCGTTGGCTATCTCTTCGGTGAAGGCATCCAGACGTTCCAACTCCTTGGTTGTGTAGGGGTCACTGGAGATGGAGTCGAGGTTGAGGTCGCGATGCAGTCCCAGACGCATGGCTTCTTTTTTGATACTTATTCCTAGGGTTCGGTGTTTTTCGGTACCTTCGTCCAGCACTTTGTGAATATCTTCGAGCAAGGCCGAATAGCGTTGGCGCATACCGCTCTCCACGTAGGGCGGAGTGAGATGGGTGACCAGTACGGCATGTGTCCGGCGTTTGGCAATGATACCCTCGCCTACGTTTCCGGTGGTATAGAAATAGAAGTGGGGGAGGTTACCAATCAGTACATCCGACCAGTCGGCCTGCGACTGTGCCACATTCTTTCCGGGCGTGTATTCCAAGTTGCCGTGGGTGCCGAAGTGAATCACTGCATCTGCCTTGAATCCTTTTTGCATATACAGATAAGGAGCCAGGTAGCTGTGGGGCGGCGCTACCGGCATTCCATGCACCAGTTTGAACTCATCATCTCCCAATGCCGGGCGGGGCTGGGGGAAGAGTAGGATATTGCCGAATTGCAGGCAGGCAATGGCAATACTGTCCTCTGTTACCAGCAGATTGCCGGGCGCATCTCCATATCTGTCTGTCACTTCCTGATATTTCTCGGGAAGGAGTACTTCGTGTGCCCATTGTTCGTATTGCTCGGTAGAAAGCCATATCGGGTGTGCCGTTTTCAAAAACTGTTCTTGTGCTCCTTTGGCATACGAACCCATGACGGCACCGTCACGATGTATCCGCTTGCCGAACTCCTCTACAGTAGCAGGCAGTCCACTGACGTCGTACCCTTCCGAACGCAGGCGTTTCAAGAAGTTATAGAGTGAAGGAATCACTTCCATACCGCTTGCCAGCAGGGCGTCTTTTCCCGGAGTCTTGAAGTAACAGATAGCAACGCGCTTTTCTTTGTTGGACATGTCTCTCAAGGACATGTACTTGGTAATATGGTCCACTACGGCATCTATCCGTTCATTTTCAGCGGTGTACAGATAGTATCCGTGTTTGTTTTCGTTTTGGGTAGCGATGCAGAGGGGTAGCATGCCTCCATCTATCTCAGGCACCACTACACGGGCGGTCAGTGTGCCACCGCTGACGGGGGTATCCGGGTCCAGCCATTCCTCGTGGGGCTGAATCAGCGGGAAGGGCATGAATAAAGGAATGTTTTCCTGGTGCAGCCAGTTGATGAGTGAGTCATTGCCCAGCCGTCCCATAGGCAGGTAGACTACTGCATCGGGATGGAGGGTACGTATCATATCGGCACGCGGTTGACCTCCGGCTGTGAAAGGATAGACATTGAAGCCTGCTTGTGTCAAGCACGTGATGAGGGAATCTACGTGGGCACGGTTTCCTTCCATCGGAAAGTTGAGTCCGGAAATCAGGGCAAGGTTGCGTCCGTCCTCATGGTAGAGATTTTTTTCTTTCAGATAGGCGGTCACCTCTTGCGGAGTACTGAAGTAGCGGCCGTATTCGCGGTGGTAGAACATGTTCTCCAGCAATGGGATGGGAGGCTCGTAATCCTGGTGTCCCCACCGGTGGGGAGTGGCGATGTGGCGCAGGTAGAGTAAGGCATTCCGGTAGTTGTGCTTGTTGCCGTTCTTGAGATACTCCCGTAGCGTATGCTGTTGTTCATTGGTAACATTGTGATTGAGGGAGAGGGTGAAATTTCGTAACGTATTCGTAAAGACTGGTACTCCGCTGGCACCCACCCGTTCCACTTCGGCAATCTGGCCGTCGTCAAGGTATAGCCCTCTGCTGTACATCACGATGGCATCATAGCCGGAAAGGTCCTTCACCTCTTCTTTTTTTATGCAGGTGACTTCTATCCGGGCGCAGTCATTGTTCAGGGCAATGTCGGCAGCTTGTGCCAGGGTTGCGTTGATAATAAGTATACGTGTAGGAGCAAGCCAGTACTGATAGGCCGCAAAGCTGCAGACAATCAATAGGGCTATGCTGCCGAGGAATATTCCAAGTCTTTTCTTATTCATACAAGTTTATTCTCGTTAATAGCGTTTTTGTCTTTTACAACATTTTCTTCTTATATAATTCACACTTAACGCCACACCCGTGATGCAAACGGCTGTACCTCCAAGCAGCAATACCCAAAGCACAGTCTTGCGCAGGGTGGCATTGGAGTTCAGACCGGGCAGACGCATGCGGTGCAGGGCTGTATAGCTCCAGTATTTCCAGCGGGAGGAGGTGTCTACATGGTGGATGATTCCCGTTTCCGGGTGAATGTAATAAACGCTCCGATCCGGGTCGTCCACCGTAATCTTCCAGACGGGAAGCTGGGGACGTCCGCGATACATATTGCTCATGTCGCGATAATAGGTCTCGAAATGTTCGAGCAGGGAGATATGTATGCCGGGGATATGTTGTGAAGAATCACGCTGGGAGGTATAAATGCTTTCCACGCCTTTCAGGATTTCTTCTTCGGAGAGTTGTAACGGACGCGGCAGGCTGTCGGCGGCATCGATGTAATACTCGTTTTTTCTATCTTTTACGATGTAGTAGGGATGTTCGCGGAAGTTGCGCCACTCTATCTGCAAAGCTTGGGGATAGGCGGCTATGACACGGCGGTAGTCCAAGGGGTAATCCTCCGGTTGTGGGGCACGGGCATGGAGCGTGCGTGTGGCGCTGCCTTTCTTCAGTGCCGGTTTATGAATCCATTCGGGAATGTCTGCCAAAGACATCATGCCGCTGAAGGTAAAGGTCAGTACGAAGATGCCGAAAAAGATTCCGCTGACGTAGTGCCAGTGATACCATCTTTTTCGGTAGGGGGAGAACTTGGGATGGCGGCTTCGGTGCGTCTTACGCCATACATCCACAGTTACCCAAATGCCGGCAATGACCATGAGACAACCCAGAGCTGTGAGCCAGATGACGGTCTTAGTCCAAAGGACGGTGTCCTGCCGCAGCCAGGTGAAGTATACCCAGTGGGGAATGGCCCCCAGCCATGCCCAGAAGCGTTCGCTTCTGTTGGAGAACTGTAAGGCCTCACCGTTTTGTGAACTCAGATAGAGCTGTGTCCCGGCATCATCGGCAAAGTATATTTTATAAATGGGCATTTCCTTTTTCAGTTCAGCGAAGGGAATCCATTGGTCCAGAGAGTGGAGGGTGTCGATACGGGTAATGGGAGAAGAACACCACAAAGCTGCTGTCCGGTGCAGGTGCTCGCTGTCCAGAGAGGGTTGTGAGATGGTGGAATCGGCAAGGAAATGAAGCGTGCCTTTTGTGGTACTAAAGCTGAACTCGGGGTGTCCGGCATTGAGGTTCAGTATCGTAGACCTGACCTTTACGCCACGGGGCAGGCGGGCTGTGACGGAGGAGATGTCCGGAAGTGAGTCTCCGGCTTGGGAGAGCATTTCCAGCTTTTGCATTTTCTCCTTGGCGCTGACACGGGGAAAACGGTGGTACATCATCACGAAGGCGGAGAGGAACCACATAAGAAATAGGATACAGAGCAAAGTGCCCAGTATCCTATGAATAGAGTACATCAGTTTGGTGATAACATTCATTGTCGTTCGCGTTTTTCCTGCAAAAGTACAAGATGATTCAAGAACACTAAATACCCACTAATGGGTATATTATTCAGTGTCTTTTCCGGCAGCATAGGCCGCCTTCTTCGTCATGATGTCCAGCATGCGGTGCTTCAGTCCGAAACGGATATGGTCAATGAATATTTCTTGAATGGCGTTGTAGGCGTCCAGCTTTTCCAG
>OGFU01000544.1_pt1 | contig 13307 bp, 10 predicted proteins | sample 1571061 | NCBI WGS metagenome assembly OGFU01 (sample SAMEA2582063, study PRJEB24529) | metagenome | biome: Human gut stool | place: China | collected 2011 | reverse complement strand
GCACACAGATGCGCCTTCAAGGCAGAGAGGTCCACCCTGCTGTAAACGTTCGAGCTGAAATTGGCCGTAATGGGACGGCTGTATTTATAGGAATCGTCTCCGTGTCCTTCAATCATGGTTCTTTGTCAATATTTGGTAGATAAGCGGCAGGTTGACGTGGCGGCGCACGTGCTCGGCAAGCCTATCGTATTGTTCTTCTTTGAATGTATGGTAATCGAAAGCGCCGGCATTCCCGGACAGTTTGTCTCCAAAAGGCGCAAGCAGGAAATCTATGAATTCCGGATTGTCGAGAATGCCATGAATATAGGTCCCCATGCAGGTAGAGTCCACGTAGTAACCATCGGTAGAGCCGTTCTCCAGAAGATTCAAGGGAGAATCGGGAGTACCTTCCACAGGGGTGGTCACTCCCATATGGATTTCATAGCCCTGCATGAATGGAGAATGGAGAGTGGAAGATGGAGAATGGGGATTGCACAGACCAAACTTCACCTGGCGGGTCACCTTCTCTCCCGACATGCGGGTACTGATGGGCAACAGCCCCAGTCCGGGCAGGCGTTCAATGTCCCCCTCCACATGCTCAGGGTCGAGCACCTCCTGCCCCATCATCTGATAGCCGCCGCAGATACCCATCACGGTGGCACCTTCACGGTGGGCACGGATGATGGCAGCTGCCACACCGTTACGGCGCAATTCGTAAAGGTCATCAAGCGTGCTCTTGGAGCCGGGCAGCAAGATGACGTCGGCCTTTGCCAGCTCATCCACATTGTTGGTATAGAAGAGATGTACGCGCGGGTCACGTTCCAGGACATTAAAATCGGTAAAGTTACTGAGGTGGCGCAGCAGAATGACGGCGATGTTCACCTTTCCCTTCTCGGCACGGACAGACTTTGCGGCAAGCGCCACGGAGTCTTCTTCTTCAATGTAGATATCACGGTAGTAAGGCACCACCCCGACAACGGGAATGCCGCAAAGCTCCTCCAGCATCGTAATGCCCGACTCGAAGAGACGTATATCCCCCCGGAACTTGTTGATAAGAATTCCTTTAATGCGTTCCCGCTCATGGGGACGAAGCAACATCAGCGAACCATAGACACTGGCAAACACACCGCCACGGTCAATGTCCCCCACAAGGATTACATCGGCTCCGGCATGCAGGGCCATCGGCAGATTGACAAGGTCGGTATCCCGCAGATTGATTTCGGAGATGCTTCCCGCGCCTTCCAGCACAACGGGATTATAGCGAGCGGCAAGGCGGTCGTAGGCAGCACAAACCTCCCGGCGCAGCTCGTCGCGTCCTTCCTTGCGGAAATAATCATAAGCATTGCGGTTGCCGATAGGACGCCCGTTGAGGACAACCTGCGAGGTATGGTCCGACTGTGGTTTCAGCAGTAGCGGATTCATGTCCGTGTGGCAAGGCACTCCGGCGGCTTCTGCTTGCACAGCCTGGGCACGGCCTATCTCCAGCCCTTCGGGAGTGGCAAATGAATTGAGCGCCATATTTTGTGCCTTGAACGGTGCGGGCTGATAGCCGTCCTGCTTGAAGATGCGGCAGAAGGCGGCAGCAATGATGCTCTTTCCCACATCACTGCCCGTCCCGGCAAACATAATCGGATGAAGTTTCTCCATAAATTCCATTTTAGCGAATGCAAAGATAGTGCAAATCCGAATATCTCTCCCATTCATAAGCCATATCTTCGGAAACTATTCGTTATATTTGTAACGTTCTATTCAAAAAGATGACTACTGAACAATTCCCACCTCCTCTTGTTTAGAGAAACAAGAACCCCTAAACCGAACGAACTTATGAATAATCTATTATGCCGGAGATTTTTTCCGGCTGCTGCCTGCGTGCTGCTTGCCATCGGTGGAGTGGCCGCACAAACCTCGCTTCGGTGATGCCCTGAGGCAGATGCAAAACGGCAACCGCAGCCTGAAAATAGCCGACAAGGGAATTGAAGCCGCCCGTGCGGAACGTGACAAACTGAATGCCCTCTGGTACCCCTCCCTGCAAGGTGCCGGTACGTTCGTGCATCTTTCCGAAAAGATAGAGGTAAAACAGCCCCTTTCCCAGTTCACCGACCCGGCAAAGGACTTTGTGCACAACATCGTGCCGGACGACCAATTCATCAGCAGCATACTCGACCAGATAGGCTCCCATACCCTTGCCTTTCCACTGGCTCCACGCAACCTGACTTCCGTCGGCCTGACTGCCGAATGGGTCGTATTCTCCGGCGGCAAGCGCATCCGGGCCTCGAAGATAGGCAACACCATGATAGACATCGCCCGCGAAAACCGGGGACAGACCGATGCCACGCAACGCACCCTGCTGGCAGAAAGCTACTTCGGGCTGAAACTTGCGCAAGAGGTAGTACGCGTGCGGCAGGAGACTTACAACAGCCTGCAACGCCATTACCAGAATGCCCTTAAACTGGAAGCTGCCGGCATGATAGACAAGGCAGGCCGGCTCTTTGCCCAAGTGAATATGGATGAAGCTGCCCGTTCACTGGAGGCTGCCCGGAAGGAGGCCTCCGTCGTGCAAAGTGCCCTGCGTACCCTGCTCAACCTGCAAGACACATGCAGCATCCATCCTACCTCGGAGCTTTTCATCAACGACCAACTGCCCGCCAAAGAGGAGTTCCTGCAAGCCATGCGGGTGGAGAACTACACCGTGAACCAACTGCAACTGCAGTCACAGATTGCCCGCCAGCAGCTCCGCATCGACCAGAGCGGCTACCTGCCGGACATCGCCGTATTCGGCAAGCAGACCCTCTATGCCCACGGCATACAAAGCAATCTTGTCCCCCGCACCATCGTAGGTGTGGCGCGTGAGAAGCGCATCCGCCAGTCGAAGATAGCCCAGCAGACCCTTGCCCTGGGACAAGAAAAAGCCAAAGAAGACCTGAGCGTAGGCATCGACAAGCTCTACACCCAACTGCAAAAGGCACAAGACAACGTACGCGCCCTGAATACCACCATCGAGCTGAGCGAAGAGCTGGTGCGAATCCGCAAGAAATCCTTTGCCGAAGGCATGGCAACCAGTACCGAGGTCGTAGATGCGGAAACGATGCTGGCAACCGTCCGCGTGGCGCGTCCGGCAGCCTACTACGAATATGATGTGGCACTGATGAACCTGCTGGCTATCTGCGGAACGCCGGAACGGTTCGAGAAATATTTCGAGACAACTTATTAAAACCTACCCTTTATGAAAATCAATAATAAAAGCATCAGCATTGCATTCGTCATTATCCTGGCCGCAACGGTCATCATTTCGCTTGCCGGCATATTACTCATGAGCCGGCAGCCCCTGGTCCTGCAAGGACAAGTGGAAGCAACGGAAATACGTATCAGCGGGAAGCTGCCCGGACGTGTGGACTCCTTCCTCGTACAAGAGGGCGACTGGGTGAAGGCAGGCGATACGCTTGTCGTCATCAACAGCCCCTCCATCGAAGCCAAATACCGCCAGGTGAATGCCCTGGAGCAGGTGGCCCAGGAGCAGAACAAGAAGATAGACGCCGGTACCCGCCGCCAGATTGTGGCCACCGCCCGGCAACTCTGGAACAAGACGCAGAGCGACCTTGCCCTCGCCAAGACCACTTACCAGCGCATTGTAACGCTTTATAAGGACAGTGTCGTCACCTCCCAGCGGCGTGACGAGGTGGAAGCCATGTACAAAGCCGCCCAAGCCGCCGAACGTGCCGCCTACGAGCAATACCAGATGGCCGTAGACGGAGCGCAGAGCGAGGACCGCGCCTCGGCCCGCAGCCTGGTGGAAGCGGCGCGAAGCACCGTCGATGAAGTCTCCTCCCTCCTCGTCGACTCTCGCCTGACTGCCCCCGAAGACGGCCAGATAGCCACCATCTTCCCCAAACGCGGAGAGCTGGTGGCCCCCGGCACTCCCATCATGAGCCTTGTCGTGATGGACGATGCACACGTGGTACTGAACATACGCGAGGACCTGATGCCGCAGTTCAAGATGGGAGGCACTTTCCGTGCCGATGTCCCCGCCATCGACGGCAAGGACATTGAATTCCGCATCTATTACATCAGTCCGCTGGGCAGCTTCGCCACCTGGAAATCCACCAAACAGACGGGCAGCTATGACATGCAGACGTTCGAGATACACGCACGTCCCACACAGCAGGTAGAGGGATTGAGACCGGGGATGTCCGTACTTTTAAAAATGAAGAATGAAAAATGAAAGATAAAGAATTTGGCTACGCTATGAAAGCGCTCCGCATGGTTATCCGTCGCGAATGGCACCGCATGACCTCCCGCCGTCTATACCTCGGCGTCTGCGTCGTGCTACCCTTACTCTGTCTGTTCTTCATGGCCACCATCTTTGGAAACGGACAGATGGAGAACATTCCCGTGGGTATCGTCGACCTGGACAACACTGCCACTTCGCGCAATATCTCCCGACGCATCTCTGCCGCCCCCACCTTCCGTGTGACGGAGCACTTCACCGACGAAGCCGACGCCCGCCGGGCATTGCAACAGAAGGACATATACGGCTACCTCGTCATCCCGCCCCGCTTCGAACAGAAGGCGGTGACGGGAACTGGCGCAACGCTCACCTATTATTACCACTATGCCCTTCTTTCGGTAGGCAGCGAGCTGATGGCGGCGTTCGAGAATACGCTTGCCCCCGTGGCGCTCTCGCCCATCGTGATGCAGGCCGAAGCTCTGGGAGTCAGCGGAGAACAGATACAGACCTTTCTGCTCCCCGTAGAAGCCAGTACCCATCCCCTCTACAATCCGGACATGGACTACTCCATCTACCTGAGCCAGCCTTTCTTTTTCGTACTGTTCCAGATACTCATCCTGCTCACCACCGTCTACTCCATAGGCAGCGAACTGAAATTCGGCAGCGCCGGCGAATGGCTGGAGATGGCACGGGGCAATATCCTCACTGCCGTAGCAGGGAAACTGCTGCCCTATACCCTCATCTTCTCATTCATCGGCATCCTGGCAAACTATGTACTGTTCGGCCCGCTACATATCCCCTTCGCTGGCAGTCTGTGGCTGATGAATGCAGTGACCGTGCTCTTCATCATCGCTACCCAGGCATTGGCGGTCTTTATCTATTCTGTCTTTCCCAAGATTGCCTATATCATCAGTGTAGTATCCATGGTGGGATCGTTGGGAGCTACCTTGTCCGGGGTCACGTTTCCCGTCACAGCCATGTATGCGCCCGTGCATGCCGCCTCCTACCTCTTCCCCGTGCGGCACTTCACGGAGGCGGCACAAGCCATGATTTACTTCGATGCAGGGTTTGCCTACTTCTGGCAGTCGGTAGCTACACTCTTCATCTTCCTATTGGCAGCACTGCTGATACTGCCATTGCTGAAATGGTGGATAAAAAAAGAGATAAGGGAAGAAGTAATCTCCGCCTCCCCATCACCTTGCCCACCTACCGCATTGTCAACAGCTTCTGTCATCCGCCACGAGTGGCATGCCATCGCCACCAATCCCGCCATCCTGCTCGTGCTGGCAGGCGGTATCTTCCTCTACGGACTGCTCTACAACTACATGTACGCCCCCAACCTGGTGCGCAAGGCTCCCGTCGCAGTGGTAGACCTCTCCCACTCCGCCCTCAGCCGCGAATACATCCGACTGCTCGACGCCACTCCCCAGACCGCCGTCTACGGCCAGACACCCAACATCCTCGAAGCCCGCCAATGGATGAAGCAGGGCGACGTGGCAGGCATCCTTTACCTGCCTGCCGACTTCGAGGCACGTGTGGCACGGGGCGAGACTTCGGTCTTCGTACTCTATGCCGCCACGGACGCTTTCCTCAACTTCAAAGGACTGCAAGAATCCAGTGCGCGCGTCATGCTTGCCATGAACGATGCCCACCGCATGGAGGGCACCGTATTCCTACCTCCGCAAGGACTGCTGGCAGTGGCTTCGTCCGCTCCCGTCAGCGTGTCCGGCACGGCGCTCTACAACTATACAGAGGGCTACGGTTCCTATCTGATTCCCGCCGTCCTAATTGTCATCATCTTCCAGACGATGCTGATGGTGATTGCCATGCTGACGGGCGAGGAAGCGGAAGCCCGAAGAAAAGGAATACGGCTGATGCGTGCCGACTCATTGAAGGATACATTACGGATTGTCGGAGGCAGGACCTTCGTATACTTCATGCTCTACGTGGTGTTTTCCCTATTCCTGCTGGGACTGTTGCCGCACCTGTTCAGCATCCCACACATCGGCAGCGGAGGAGACATCGTCACAATGATGATACCCTTCCTGCTGGGCACGAGTTTCCTTGCCCTGGCCGTCTCCCGCTGGTTTACAGACTCCGAAGCGCCGTTGCTGATGATAGCCTTCTTCTCTGTGGGCTATATCTTCCTTTCGGGCGTGTCCTATCCGCTGGAGCTGATGCCGTGGTATTGGCAGACAGCCCACTATCTGTTTCCGGCAGGTCCTGCCGTACTTGCTTTTGTAAAACTGAATTCAATGGGTGGAACGCTGGCCGACGTATGGCCGCAGATGCTGACGATGTGGATACAAGTATTGGTCTATGGAACTTTGGCGCTCTGCACTACACGCCACCTCTACGGAAAAGGAAAAGTGAAGGCATAAAAAAAGGCTATCTATCCCAGACAGCCAATCTTTTGTTAACCTTAAATCTAATACTATGAAAAACACATTGCAAATGTACGGACTTCCCCGAAATATCCAAAATTTCTGTCCATGACGGTCTCATTTATAACATGGTTTAATAGGAATATGCCGTTGTTAACAGATAGAGGCTGGTCAAATAAGAAATTTTCACTATCTTCATCCCCAAAATCGAACATCATAACTAAAGAATATTTTGCCATGATTCATACCATACTCGATACAGACCTTTACAAATTCACCACCTCGTATGCCTACATCAAATTGTTTCCCTATGCCATGGGCACTTTCAGCTTCAAGGACAGAGACGACACCGCCTATACGGACACGTTTCTGAAGGAACTGCAAGAGGCGGTGGACAGCCTGGCACAGACCGTACTTACTGCCGAAGAGCTGGAATACATGACCCGCCACTGCCGTTTCCTGCCGAGGGTCTATTGGGAGTGGCTCTCCTCCTTCCGCTTCCAGCCGGAGAAGGTAAGCATCCATCTGGACGAGGACCGGCACCTGAACATTGAAATCACGGACTATCTGTACAAGGCCACCCTTTACGAAGTCCCCCTGCTTTCTATCGTATCCGAAATAAAGAACCGTTCTTTGGGAAACGTGGCCGACATGGACGGCATACTCTGCAAACTGTCCGAAAAGGTGGCACTCTCCAACCGACACCAGCTGTATTTTTCAGAGTTCGGCACCCGGAGACGCTTCTCGTTCGAAGTGCAGGACAAAGTCATAGGCCGTCTGAAGGAAACCGCCGAATACTGTACCGGGACTTCCAACTGCCACTTCGCCATGAAATACGACATGAAGCCTATGGGGACGCATCCGCATGAATGGTTCATGTTCCACGGCGCACAGTTCGGCTACAAACACGCCAACTACATGGCCTTGGAAAACTGGGTGAACGTGTACGACGGTGACTTGGGCATCGCACTGTCCGATACCTATACCTCCGGCATTTTCTTAAGTAACCTGAGCCGCAAGCAGGCCAAACTATTCGACGGTGTACGCTGCGACTCCGGCGATGAATTCGATTTCACCGACAAGCTCGTTGCCCGCTACCGCGAACTGGGCATCGACCCTACCACTAAAACCATCGTCTTCAGCAATGCGCTCGATTTTGGCAAGGCACTCGACATCCAGGAGCATTGCAGGGGCAAAATCCGCTGCTCCTTCGGCATCGGCACCAATCTGACGAATGATACCGGATTCAGGCCCTCCAACATCGTAATGAAACTGACGCAATGCAAGATGAACGTCAACCAGGAATGGCGCGAATGCGTGAAGCTGTCCGACGATGCAGGAAAGCATATCGGCAGCGAAGCGGAAGTACGGGCATGTCTGTATGATTTAAGGCTCGGACAGCAAATAGAACCCCTATGCTGAAAACAGCTTCCCGGCGGTTAGCGATAAGTGCTTACTGTCTTTTCCTTTTGTAGGCAAACTCTTGCCATTTCTCCTCCGGCCAGTCCTGCCGCTGCATCTCCATGCGGGCCATGACGAAGAACAAGTCCGAAAGGCGGTTGATGAAGCGCAGAATATCCTCGTTCACGGGGTCTTGGCGATGGAGTGTCCACAAACGGCGTTCGGCACGGCGGGCCACGGTACGGGCAAACTGCAGTTGGGCTGATATGGGAGTGCCACCAGGCAAAAGGAAGTAGCCGTTGTCCGTCAGCAGGACGGTCATGGCATCCATCTCCTGCTCACAGCGCAGCGTGAGCTCTGCGGCAGAAAGCGGATTAGGGTTCACCACTCCCGAGGGAGTGGCCACATGGCTCATCACCACCATCAGTTCCCGCTGGACAGCATGCAGCAACTCCTGCCAGGCATCTTTTGCCGCCAGCATGGAGCGCACGATACCAATCACGGCATTCAATTCATCAAGACATCCGTTTGCCTCGATACGGATATCGTCTTTCGGCACGCGCATGCCACCATGAATACCTGTTGTTCCTTTGTCTCCAGTTTTGGTATAGACTCTTTTCATTCTCTATTTGATAAGGAACTGTGCCCACTGCGGGATTTCCTCTACATATTGTTTGAAGAGGGTCCCGTTTACAGTGCGGAACAATAATCGAGGAATTTGATTTTCTATTGAATTATCGTAGACATATACCCTATCAACCAAGGATATTGCTTTGCCTATATTCAATAACGATTTATAATAACGGGAAATAATTTTGGAAATGGGAACTTCATGCCCTCCATTCAAATAGCGCTGTGTAATACGCCGTACATTTATCTCAGGATTATTTGTACAGACAAAAAAAATGCGAATAAAAAATCCTGCTTTTTTTGCTTCTTCAACAAATGCAAGTTTTTCGTCTGAGGAAAAGACTGTTTCAAATACAAAATCTTGCCTTTTCCTTAAACACTCATAACGCATTTTAGTCGCCAATTCTGCTGCCTTCAATACTGCAACGGGAGAATTCCAATCACCATATTGTTCTTGCGCTATATTATCAGGATTAATGTAAAGGCTATTTTCTGCCCATTCATTATGAAGCAGTTGCACTGTCGTAGAAGTTTTACCCGAACCATTCGGACCAGCTACTATACAAAGTGTCGGATTTTTTTCGTTCATCACATGGATATATCACTTACATTTTTAGCTCTATATGCTTTCAATTTTTCTCTCACCTCTTGCATTCTCCGCTCCAATTCTCTTTTTGCCTTGCGAGAACTTTCACGGGCCGCAACAGCCACTTGTTCCATCAAAGCATGCAGTTGTTCATCAGTAGGGTCTTCCAAAGAAGACAAGCGATAAGTATTCAGTTTCATAATCATAATATATTTAAATGAAAACAAAGATACTCCACTATTTCGAGAACACAAACGAAATTACATAAAATATCAATGCGCTATCCGGACTTTTTCATAATGAATTCAAACTTAGATTAGGACTATTTTTAATCAAGGAATGATTAAAATGCAAAAAACGGCCGGACATGCCATGCAGAAGTCTTATTATATCCTTGTAAGCAAACCCTTTCCCACTTATATAAGGGATCATCAATATGCCAGAGAAGCATCCAGCTTCTATCTTTATCATATTGAGAACTGCAACTGAAACCAAGTCTGTAGTTCACGTTAAACTGCGGTAACGATTTACCAACTTTGGATAACTGTCCTTCTAATTTATCTAACGTTTCCTGTCCCCACTTTTCATCTTGTAAACCATTACCGGTATTGTGTTGGAAGTTTTCCGGAGATCTTCCACAAATATTCACCAACATATCAAACCATTGCCCTATACTTGGCAGAAACCACGGACTGCGTTCAATCCCATCCGGTACCTTATTGCTGTTATTGTAAGTTTTCACCAGATAAAAAGCACGACAGTCGCTTACAAAAGATGCATCACCCTCATGATTTGCCAGCATCTGTAAAGTTTCAGAGTAGCCATTCATGTTATTCTTGATTCTACTAAAATCATGCTTTGACTTTACATCAGCTATTGATATTGTGTCAATACCCACTTCGATTAAATCCACCGGTCCCCAATTCCCTTCTTTCAAACTATCCAACATCATCACATAGGCATGATTCCATCCCTTTTCATTGCACTTCTTGTCTGTCATCCTTTTCGGATCGCAAGTAATTACCATTCCGATAGCATTTTTATAATCATAGATTTTCCCATCTTCTTCCAACATTCCATTTCCTGGATGTACCTCTATTCTTCTATCGATTTCGTTCTGAAAGATAAAATCCCCGGGATAAAGCTTTCTTTCTATACTTCCTTTACCGGGTACGGGACTGATAACTTTCAGAGTATAGCATTTTCCAGAAACAAGAGTGATGGAGCTGCCCGAATAATTTATCTTTATATTCGTATCATCTCTTCCATTGGTAGTCGTATAGTTTCCGGTAACCCGTGCATTTGCTTGTGGCGGAACAATGGCACAATATTTCAAAGAATCTATCTGATATGGAGTAATACCATTCAGACTCACATTAATAGCTACCGAGTCTGTTCCTAAAACCCTCGATTCCATATGGTAAACAAAGCCTGCCTTTTCAGGAGCAAAACAACCTACGTATACTTGCGGTTGCAACACAAGCAATGCAAACTGGTGTTGAAACTGCAAGCTCAAGATTATTCCGGAAGAATTGTCAATAGCAGGTACGCCGGTGGCAATCAACAAGTCGCTGACAATATGCTTTTCTGTTGTGGACTGGTCTTTCGAAGGTTGCAGTTTTTCATTCCCGGTCAGTGAGGCAATAGCTCCGTCCATACCCTTTGAGACATCTATTGTGATATTCCTCCTATATGGATAGTATGCGACATAACTCACTCCATCATACCAATAAAGTGTACCATTTCCCACCGGATTCCAACTGCCGCTTGACCTATTGTAAACCAATTTGGCATTATCAATATCATCCATTATAGCACCGTCCTTTATGGCAAAAACACCAATCGAATCACCATCGACAAACTCCATTTTAAGATGTTCATCCTTTACAGAGGTACGTGTAGAGGACTTTCCTGCATGGGATAACTCTTCAAAATCAGCTACTATAGCCCGGATTGTAAAGGGGACTCCCTCACAGCCCGTAGACCTTTTCTCTATCGCAAAGATACAAACAAATTTGGAATATAAATATGCAGAAATACCGGGACTTTTCAAGCAAAACATGAAAGGAAAAAGAAGGAAAGTCCAGCAGATTCAAAAGATGTTTTACAAGATTAGGCTCCACCGAACAAAGACATCACATCCATCTCGCCCCAATACAGATGTGTATAGCTGGCAATCAGGTTCTTATAACGAAAAATGGGAGTAGCGACCTTCTCTCCTCTGGCATTGAAAACCTGCACTATCGAGGGAGTAAGACTGTACGCACCACTTTCTTTTCCACCAGCTTCGGGCACAGCAAGCTGCGTATAATGGAATTCGTGTCCTTTAAGCCGCCATCCGTTATAGTCGAACCGACGGTATCCCAATGTCAGTTTCCTGCGTTTACGCTCGTTCGTGATGCTGAAAGGTAATACTCCCACCATCTCATTTCCGACATTGCTTACACTGTTCCCGGTGCTTCTTCCGTCTGTATCACTGCCTCCCCCGTCCGTATCCCCATCAGAAAGAACGGACTGCGAAAGATATATCATCCCCCCGCATTCTGCCAGCGTCCTGCCACCAGCCTCTATATAGCTGCGGATAGACTCCCTGGCAAGCCTTGCCCCGGCAAGTTCCTCCAGACGGTTCTCGGGATAGCCGCCGGGCAGATAGAGCAAATCCGTCTCTTGCGGAATAGGCCGGTCCTGCTCCGGATTGAAGAAAGTGACCGTGCCCATACGGCGCAGAATATCCAGATGCTCCGCATAGAGGAAGGAAAAGGACTCTTCGTTGCGCGCTACCGAAATATGCAGCTTCCCCGGCTCTGATAGTACCGACTTCTCCTCCACAGCCGCCGCAGGCAATGGAAGCCCGATTGTCGAGAGCAGCAGTTCCCAGTCCACATGTTCCTCCAGCAAGCCTGCCAGCATGTCCAGCCCCTCCGTCTCCTTAGAACGGCTGAAATCCAGCCCCAGATGGCGTGACTCCTGCTCCAGTTCCTTCCGTTTGGGCAGATAACCCAGACAAGTCACGTTCAAGTCTTCACAGACCTCCTGCAGCATCCGGTAGTGGTGGGGTGAGCCGACACGATTGAAGATAACTCCCGCAATACGTATATCCGGACGGAAATTGATGAACCCCGACAACAAAGGAGCCATGGAATAGGCAGCCGACTTGGCATCGACCACCAGCACCACAGGAATACCCAAGAGCCGTGCCACTTCTGCCGACGAGCCCCGGTCGCGGTCGTATCCGTCGTACATCCCCATCATCCCCTCGACCACGGCAACATCAGCATCTGCCGAATAGCGTGCATACAGACTGCGGACATGCTCCGGAGATGCCATGAAAGTATCCAGATTGATGGAAGGACGGCCGCATACCGCCTCGTGATACTTAGTATCTATATAATCGGGACCGCACTTGAAAGGCTGCACCTTCAGACCTTTCTTCACAAACAATGCCATCAGTCCACGACTGACGGTGGTCTTTCCACTGCCCGATGTAGGGGCGGCTATGAGAAACTGAGGAATGGAATCCATTATGAAGCTATCAAATTAAATATTTTCCTCCTGCAAAGGTAAGCATATCTCCGACAAAAGTTTTATCTTAGCTGCGAAAATAAAACATACCACCATGATAACCGAAGAACTTAAGAAACTCTACATCGCACATACCGGACACGAACCGGAACAGATTGACGAACTCCCCTCCTCCGGCTCCAACCGCCGTTACTTCCGCCTCATCGGAAGTCCTACACTTATCGGCGTCAGCGGAGAGTCTGTGGAGGAGAACCGCGCCTTCCTCTACATGGCAGAACATTTCCGCCAGAAAGGACTGCCCGTACCGCAAGTGTTCATCCGCTCCGAAGATGATATCTATTATCTGCAAGAAGACCTGGGCGACTCGCTCCTATTCAATGCCATCGAGAAAGGCCGCAAGACCAGCGTATTCGGTGAGGAAGAGAAACAGTTGCTGCGCAAGACCATCCGTCTGCTGCCCGCCGTACAGTTTGCCGGAGCCGACGGCATGGACTTCTCCTACTGCTACCCGCAGGCAGAGTTCAATAGCCGCAGCATTCTGTGGGACCTGAACTACTTTAAATACTGCTTCCTCAAGGCT
>OGFU01000533.1_pt1 | contig 13515 bp, 7 predicted proteins | sample 1571061 | NCBI WGS metagenome assembly OGFU01 (sample SAMEA2582063, study PRJEB24529) | metagenome | biome: Human gut stool | place: China | collected 2011 | reverse complement strand
TCCGGAATACAGTGAGTCCATCACGATAAGTTTCTATTGTATGTACGCTCCTTGCTGCCTGACAGTGAAGATAGCAGCTTAAAAAATCATTTGTCTTCGAGAAAAAGAGCTGGCAGTTCAAAGTTCCTACATTCTTATATTAGCATTTGCATAGCTTTAAGTCCAACCACTTGTATTCTAGGTTTTTTACCACCACAGTGCTTATAAATTTCATTTAAAGCTTGTATCTAAATTTATTTCAATAAGCCATTGTAAATTTCATCTTGTCCCTCGCTTAATACCTTATAGGAATCTCCGATGGAACAATTGAATCCTTTGTAATATTATGATATTTATTTTTTGTTAATGATAGAATGCCTTGAATCGTATCATCAGGATTCAATGTTGGTGACATAGTAATACCAACTAACAATTCAGAATTAAATTCAATATCTATGTATGGAATGAATAATCCATTTTTCTCTCTAAATTTTCTTTCATAATCTATTGTCATAAAAGTTCCATCATCATTCAGAACTGGGCTAATACTTACTCTGTACTCCTCCTCTACCCTGAAACACGATTTTTTAAAGAATTCACCTATATGTGCAATTTTATCTACTGCATATTTTGCTATCATATCAGCTGACAAACCGCTTCTTCTAGTAAATTTTTCAAATTGATTTAATACATCTTTAAGCGTGCTTATTTGTTTATCTGTATCATATATCACTTTGCCAGAATATACTTTTAATTTGCCGAATCCATCTTTAGATTTTATTTTCAACAAATCGTAATCTTCCATTTTATCAAATTTAAGATTAAACCCCTTTATACTGTCACTTTTAGTATAATAATTCCACATACAAAGGCTGTCTTTATTGGTTGAAAAAGAACATTGATATACATAAAAACAATCTATTTGTGGATTCTTTATGCGTTGCTCCAAATATGCTTTTATTGAATCTCTAAATTCTCCCGGATCAAGCATTTCTTCTATGTGTTGAACGCACAATTCAAATACATATTTCCCCTCACTATAATCATTAAGAAAATATCTATCAGAAAATCTTAATGTCTGATTTACTAATATGTCTTTAGCCCCTTCTGCAGATGTGTAATGATATATATTTTTTCTTTTTCATATATGAAGGTTCTTGGCATCTTGACGATGACATTTTATTTGCAGGATACATATTTATAGAGAGCGATTCAGATTCCAAGACTCTTGAAAAACTTCTCTGGCGTATACCTAATGTAGTTTCTCCTGTCCGCATAGGTGGGGATTTCAATGCCCTTAACAAAGAAGAAGAACAATATCTCCGTCAGCTTATGGACGAGTATAACTATATTGCTATGTCATATGGATATATTGTAGATGATCAATTAATGATATATAAAGGGCCTCTTAGCGGAAGGTCTGATATGGTTAAGAAAATTGACAGGCATAAGAGAATTGCTGATATAGAAGTATATCTGTGGCATCAACCTAAGCGTGTTCGTGTCGGACTAGAAATAATAGATAAAATCACTTCACAGGAATATGCAAAAATCAAATTACAATAACTGGAGATTTCCCATGAATAATAAAATCACTAATACCGATATTAATAGTTTTGAAGAATTCCTTATAAATGAGAATAAGAGCAGAACAACTCTTGATAAATATATGCGGGATATACGAAGATTTCAAATCTTTCTTTCTGATAACTGTTACCCAATATCTCAGGATACTGCAGATAAATATATTGAGATTCTTAAAAATGCTGATTACAGTATAAGCAGCATAAATATAATTATATCATGTATAAACACATTTTGTAATTTTATAGGAAGAAATGATATTCACTGCGTTAATCTTAAGAAATCTAAGACTGAATCAACAGCTTCTGACTTGCTTACAGTTGATGAATATAACCAACTCCTTAAAACCGCTATAAACAATAACGATTATAGAATAGCTATGTTAATTCAAGTCCTTGGAAATACAGATATAAGATTAAACGAATTACAATACCTTACTATACACTCTTTAGAAACGGGAAAAATTACTGTTATACGTAACAGTGAGGAATATAACATCAGAATTCCAGATGATTTATTGGATGGCTTATATGAATATATAGACCATGAAGTAATAATAACTGGGGTGATTTTCTGTACTAGAAAAGGCACCCCTCTTGAAAGATCTAATATATGGAGATTGATTAAGAAACTGGCTGTTGATGCTGGGATTAATCCAGATAAAGTTTATCCGCAGAATCTGAAGCAGCAGCTTGGGAAGAAATATTATAGTATAATATACTAACTTATTTCACACGCTTCAATCAAAGATAGCAACATCCGTATACAATCTGATTATAATTTAATGTTTAAATATATCAAGGGATGTTTCAAAGGAATTCCTTGGGAAAATATGAATATTGATTTTTCAAAGTTTAATAATGACCATACATAACTTTTAAAAAACACAGCCGGCTTAAACAATTTAACCCGGCTGTGTCTTTCTTTAATTATTACCTTATCTTGCTAATTACTTTTCAGCAGCACCATTTCTTCCTTCTGATTTTCCATACATTATATAATGCATATAGTACTTCTCTAAGTCATCTCCATACGCTGCATCTAAATCTGTATATCTTGCTCTGTATGAATATACATTAAATTCTGCTGAGCCCTGACGACCTTCCTTTATTCCATAATTCACAAAATGTTCAAATGCTGATTTCTCATCTTCTCCAAATGCTGCCTTAAGGTCTGCATATAATCCGAGATAATATTTTCCATCAAATACCGGTGAGTAATCTACTCCATTATATACAAGAAAGCCATAAACTGCATTTACTTCCATATCTGATGTTACATTTGTGAAGTCTTTATCCCAGCCCTCAAAACCATTCTCTGACTCTACTTCTGCTGGAGCCGTTGCTGACTCACCTTCCTTTACTATCTCTGTCTTTACAACTTCTCCATTCTTCTTGAAGATTACTGTATATGTCTTCTCTGGCGCGCCATTTCTTCCTTCTGCCTTTCCATACTCTATATAATGTGTATAATAGCTTGCTAAATCATCTCCAAATGCTGCATCAAGGTCTGCATATCTTGCTCTGTATGAATATACATTAAATTCTGCTGAGCCCTGACGGCCTTCACCCATTCCATATTCTACAAAGTGAGCAAGTGCTTTCTGTGCATCATCTCCAAATGCTTCCTTTAAATCCGGATTAGTTGCAAGATAATACTCTGCATCAAACACTGGTGCATAATATTCTGCATCATACTTTGGTCCTGTTGCAGGTATTTCTGTAACATCCGTCTTCTCTCCGCATACTGTACAATGGTGGCTCTTGCTTCCTGGTGTTGTTTCTGTTGCTTCAACATCTACTGTCCACTCTGTGCTGAACTTATGTCCAGTTGCCGGGATTGTTTCTGTGTATGTCTTCTTGTCACATGTTCCTGTTGTAGATGTACATGTATATGTAAGCACTCCTGCCTCTGTACATGTTGCCTGCTTTGTTATCTTTGACTCATACTTATGTGTATGTGTTGTCTCTGATGTTCCAGATGGTGTATATACCATATAGAAAAGATTGATTGCATCTCCCTTTGTTACAGTTACAGCACCCTTAGCAACATCTACTGTTAATGTACCATCAGAACCAACTTTTTTGCTTGTTCCATTAACTTTTACGCCCTTACCAGAAGCTGCCGTTGTTCCGCCAAATACAAGTGTAAGCTTTCCAGCGGATGGTGCTGTGAACTTAATACTTGTTGATGACTCCATCTTAAGGCATTTTGTAAGTGTAAGACCGTTGTATGTTGCTGTACCTTTATTTGTTGCTATGCTTCCTGTAATACTATAGAAGTCACTTGTTGTTCCTGATTCTGTAAAGTTATGTACCTTTGCATCTCCTGATACCGGTGTGTCAGGTGTAACAGGTGTATCTTTTCCAATAGCTGGAATAACTGCTGTTTCATTATAACCACATCCTGTACATGTGCGGCTCTTAAGACCTTCTTCTGTCTCTGTTGCAGGTGTAACAACTACCCACTCACCATATGTATGTGTATGTGAAGTGCCAGATACGCTTCCACCACCTACTGATACAAGAGATGTCTTGTATGCATTAAGCTTATCCTTTAATGGCCTGTTGAGTGAATAGCTTGTATCATCAACACTGTTATCAAATGTCCACTTGAAATCTCCGCCCATAATACGTCCTGCATACTTAGTTACAATTGAAGGAACATCTGCAGGTGCATCAATATCAGCAGTATCAACACCTAAATCAACCTTAGTATCAAAATTAGAATATGTCTTTCCACCCTGCTTTGCCTTATAAGTTGAAGGTACTGTTTCACTTCTTGATGTTGCAAGATATGCATCGAAATCAGTTGCACTTGCAGTTGTTGTACCAGCATCCGAATTAGCATATATAACAGACTTCTGACCTTCCATATAGTTGTTGTATGCCTTGATGACACCACCATTCTCTCCTGAGAATATTCCACCTGCCAGAACATCACTTCCCTGCATTGAACTGAGCATTGGATAATTACAATGTCTGAAATAGTTAGCCTCTACGAATGCCTCACTATCCTTTGCAGCGCCTACACCATATTTAGAATTACCATCATAGTAGTTATTATATACATGAACTGACATTGTTCTGATACGAGGATGTCTTGAATCAGAATGGTCAAACCAGTTATGGTGATATGTAATCCAGTTCTCACCTGACTCTGACTTCATGCCACAAAGTGACATCTTTCCTGAATCCCAGAAATGATTGTAAGATACTGTCACATACTGAGAATTATCCTTTAAATCCATAGAGCCATCGCCCTTAGCCTGGTCACCATCTGAACCAGCATTGCCATAGAACACATCGTTGTTATGTACCCATACACCACGTGACTGCTTAAGAGATATACCATCTCCGTCGCCTCCACCGCCCCAGTTCATAAGACCAAGGTTTCTTACTTCTATGCCTGTTGACTGGAATACAGCCACACCTGCTTCATATAAAGTAGCATCATCACCAATACCCTCAAATGTTACGTTAGCTGCTCCCTTAACACCAATTGCATATGCTGATGATACATCTTTGCAGGCAAGTCCGCTTAATGTAACCTGACCTATAATACGGATAGCAACTGGCTGGCAGTTATTCTTAGCCTTAATTGCCTGTGTAATAGCTGCTACACCTGTATATTCTGTGTTACCAATCTTCATCTTAACTGTATTCTTATTAGCTTCTGTAACATAAAGAACAGATGCATTAGACTTTAATGTACCATCGTTGTTATATGCACCAACGCCATTCTTTACCGGTGAATTACTTGAAAATGTAAATCCGCTTCTGTCATGTGCATTTACAGTAAGCTTATCTGAAACGATAGCAGCTGATGTATTCTCCTTGCCATTGTTCAGCGGAACAATCTTCATAACATAATCGCCTGCTTTTAATCCTACAGCATCCGCTCTCATGTAAGATGGATACTTTCTGATAAGCTCATCGTCCAACTGGACATAAGCTGAATCTGAGGCACTTGCAGACTTAACATATACATTGTAACCTGTAGCTCCTGTTACAGGTGTCCATTTAACATATGCTGTCTCAAGCCAGCCTGATGCTTCTGTTATTGCGCCAGAAGCTGCATGTACTGGATTCATGTCAAATACTATAACTGACACTGCCACCATTACACATGCAAGTAATGCACTCATAAACTTTTTTACTTGCTTTTTCATTTTTCCTCTCCTTTTCCATTTTATGCACATTTTTGTGCAAATTTGATATGTTTTATTCACAAATCATGTTTATATTACCATTATTGTACAATATTTTCAACCGCATTTTACATGTTAGAGAAAATTTTTCGTAATTTTAACACATTATTTCTTTTCCTAAAGTAAATGAATATACAATTTTTTCTTTTACAGTTTTTCCGGTAAGCTGTTCCAGCGCTTTTGCATAGTAATCAAGCTGGATTGCGTATCTTTTGACAAGCTCTTTTTCCCCCGCTTTGCCCTTCATAACCCTGTCAGTCTTATAATCAACAATCACAAGTTCTCCGTCCTCTTCAAAACACAAGTCAATTATACCCTGTATAAGCTGTCCTTCGTACTCAAATACAAAAGGCTGTTCTCTTCTGACACTGCCACAGTTCACCGCATTTGCAACTCTCCTGCCTGTATCTGATTGTACAAATGTATATATATCCCACGGATTGACACTTTTCACCTGTAATTCATTCATCTTGCCTGTTTCTAACATTCTGTTAATATCTGCTTTAACTCCATCAAGGTTCACACTTACTGAATAGTCAAGACATTCCATAACCCTGTGATATGCGCTACCACGCTCATTAGCAGCAAGCTTAACTTCCTCACCGCTTATGAACTTTGGAATTATGCTGTTTGTCTCATCACATTCTTCCTTTTTAAGTGCTGTCTTCACAGATTCATCCATGTAAGCATTTTCCTCTGAATCATCATCCGCCTGCATAGCCTTAAGCTGCGAAACCGTCAGCTTCATCCTTCCGGCTGCGTTATCATCAGGAACATACTCTGGAAGCTCCTCTAATAAAGGATAAGACACAGCTTCCATAATTTCATCAGCCAGTCCCCCGATTCTAACAGCATTCGCTTCACCAGCCATCTCCCCGGATTCATCCACATCAGCCCAAGAATCCTCTCCGGCATCAACCATCACTTTAAAGCTGCCTTTCAATTTATCTGAATCCATAAGACACACTGGCATTATCATATCAAGATAGTTCTTTATATTCTCACTGTCCGCGAAAGACAACATTCCATCTGCTGCAAGTTGCTTTGCACTTCCCCTGTATTTATCAAGTGTCTTGTCTGCATCTTTTACAACTCCGGTAATTATCAGTTTTTCCCTTGCTCTTGTCATTGCAACATAGAGAAGTCTCTCTTCCTCAGCTATCGACTCCCTTACAATTCTTCTTGCCATAGCACCTTTAATAATAGTAGGTGTCTTCGTTCTTCTTTCAAGGTCAACATAATCAACTGCAATTCCTAAGTTCTGGTCTACAAGCACCGGTGCTGTTGCATCCATAAAGTTAATGTTCTTATGCGCCCCAGCAAGTATTACAATAGGAAATTCAAGGCCTTTACTCTTATGGATACTCATAATTCTTACAAGATTCTCATTATCAAGACTGGCAGCCCCCTCTGCAAAATCTTCGTCAAACTTCTTAAGTCTTTCAATATATCTTAAGAAATTAAACAGACCAGAATAGCTTGACTTTCCATATCCCGCTGCTCTTTCCAGCAGGACATTTAAGTTAGCCTGTCTCTGCGCTCCGGCAGGCATTGTTCCCACATAATCGTAGTAGCCTGAATCATATATCATCTCCCAACACAGATCATATAGTGACTCAACACTGCTCTTGTCTCGGTATTCTGTGAGCTTTGCAAGGAATAATGCACATTTGCCGGACAGCTGCTTAACATCCGTCTCCTGTATCTTATCTGCTCCGCCAAGCACTGCAACCGCTTTCAAATGTTCATACAGATTATTATGCACATTCTTATCTACATGCTCTCTGCCAAGCTTTCTCACCATCCCAAGCTCCGCTGCCGTAAATCCTCCAAAATAAGACATCATCGCCGCCGCAAGGCTTATCTCCTGAACCGGATTATCTACTATCGTAAGCATGCTTAAGATTACCTGTATCTCACGCACGCTGAAATATCCTGTTGACGAATCTGTATACGCCGGTATCCCCCTATCCATCAGGGCATCTGCAAATGTATCCGCCCAGCCTGTAACTGACCTTGTAAGAATTACAATATCCCTGTATTCTGCCGGTCTGTATATATTTTCATCTGCATCATACACATTTACGCTAGAAGAAACTATTCCCTCAATCAGCTTTGCAAGCCTGTCTGCCTCAAGCTCTCTTGTTGTCGCCTCTTCTTCATTCTCTGAAGATATAAGAATTACATCTGTACTCTTGTTGGCTTCATCACCATAATTACTGTCACTGTATTCAGGATATGGAAACCCCGCATTAAGCCTTACAGATTCGTCATACCCGATTCCTGAAAAATTCTTATTCATGATATGACTGAACACATCATTGGCACACTCAAGTACATTTTCCCGGCTTCGGAAATTCTTCTGTAATTCAATTCTAACATTATCGCCAGTCTCGCCGTATGTATCGTACTTCTCTATGAAAAGCTCCGGGCAGGCAAGACGGAACTTGTATATACTCTGCTTTACATCACCAACCATGTATATATTGTTATTCTCACCTGACAGTCTCGTCTTTGACACCGCATTAAGAATAACCTCCTGCAGCTGATTGGAATCCTGATACTCGTCTATCAGTATCTCTTCAAATCTGTTCGCAAGCTTGTCGGCAGTCTCTGTATATACAAGCTTTCCGTCTTCTTTCTTTACAAGTATTGAAAGTGCAAGATGTTCCATATCGTTAAAATCAATTATACCCTTCTCCCGCTTCACCTCCGAAACACGCTTTGCATACACCTTTGCCACTTTAAGAAGAGTCCGTATCTGAATACCTGCTCCCTGCATGTCTTCAAATATTCCATCATCGTCTTTTAAGAATATCTTGTCATTAAGCCGTCCTATATAATCTTTAAACAGCTTTCGCTGCCCCTTGACATATTCCTTAATATCCGGGTCTGCTCCTGCATCCTTCTTTCTTGACAGGGCTTCAAATGAAAATATTCTTATTCTTCTGCCAAGTTCTCCAAAATCCTGTGAATTAATCATCTCATTAATTCAAAGCAGGTCAGACGTCAAAGCACTTGTATATGCTGCAGGTCCTGCCGGCTCAGAACAGATATCTACTAATCGGTTGTATTTATCACGGTAATCGGAAAGTGCATTTTTAATTGAATCATACAGTTCCTTAATTGCAGGATTATCGTAAGTCTCATCATCATAGACTAACATGCACTCGTCAAACCACTCATCAATCCACGGATTGCTTCGTGAAAAACGGTATATTTTATCTATAATGCTCACAAGCCCTGAATCGTCCCGTCCCATGCCAAATGCATCAACAAGATTAAAGAATTCTTCATCTGCCTCAGCATAGAATTCCTCAAGCACATCTTCTAACACATCATTTTCAATAAGCTTCTTCTCACCCTCGTCCATTATCCTGAACCCCGGGTCCAGATTAACCTCTGGAAAATGATTTCTTATTATCCATAGACAGAAACTGTCTATCGTTGTTATCTGTGCGTTGTTAAGCAGTGTTATCTGTCTTAAAAGGTTCACATCCCCCGGATTCTCGTCAAGCATTGAATCAAGTGCTTTTCTTATCTTGTCTTTCATCTGGGCTGCTGCCGCCTTTGTAAATGTAACAACAACCAGCCTGTCTATATCTATATTCTTGTCAGGGTCTGTAATCATGGAAATGATTCGCTCAACTAAAACAGCAGTCTTTCCTGAACCGGCAGCCGCCGAAACAAGCACATTACAGTCTCTTGTATCAATCGCGCTCTTCTGCGCCGGTGTCCATTTTCTTTCCATTCTCATCAACCCCTTCCTTTATATTATTCCATAACACTTCATCATCAAATTTCTTTAATTTTCTGTAATTGCAGCCCGGCAAATCCACTGAAAATCCACACACTGCCCCATAAGGACATCTGTCACAGCTTGAAAACTGTCCATCTTTATAAGGACTTCTCCTTATATCACCGCCTGCAATTCTGTCCGCAGTATCAATGGCTCTTACATCAACGAATCTTCCAAGCATATTAAACTGCTCTGTATTCATCACCTTGCTTCTTCGTGAGTCAAATCCGCCGTCAGCCTTTCTGCTAACTGGAATATTAAGTGATGTACCCTCGGTATTGTCCATCTTCTCGGCAATATCCTTATCCGAATTAACCATTCCTTTAAGACGCAGTTCACCCTTAATCTTATCCTCTATCTCTTCCGCACTCTCATTTGTTGCAGATACAATCGGGTCGCTTATGTTGTAGTAGAATACTCCGGCAGGAAGCACATTTTTACCCGGACGCATCTTTGCCACAAGCTTCATCGCCGCTTCCATGTAGACCATAAGCTGGATATCAATTCCATAGTAGGTCTTTACTATGTTGAAATCCTTCTTTCCAGTCTTGTAATCAATAATCCTGACATACACATCTGTGTCGTTCTCACATATGTCCACGCGGTCAATTGTTCCGCTCATAAGCTGCTTTCTGTCTCCGTCTCCGACTTCCATATTAAACTTATGCTCGAATACAAATGGCACGAAATCACCACATTTTAACTGCTCACCCATTGCCCATATAGTACGGTCTGCAAGGTCTTCCATTCGCTTAATCATGAATGAATTACGGCTTGAATCCTTAAGGATACTGTTCTGGTATATGTCAGTAATTGCAGCAACACTTCTTTTTACCATCTCGCGGCGTTTCTCCTCTGATATCAGATAGTACGACTCACCGTTTTTCTTGATTTCATCGCACACCTCACGAATAACCGCATGCAATACGACGCCGAAGTTTACTGGTGAAAATGTGAATTCTTCCCGTTCTTTTAAATCAACTCCATACCTTAAGTAATATCTCAATGGACACTCTGCAAAATTCTCAAAAGAAGTTACGCTTCCGACAAGCCTTCCGCCTGTAAGTGAATCAATAATATCCTCATCTACATTTGCAGCAGTTTCAGTCTGTTCATAGCTGTAAGCCGCATGTGGTATTGTTACATAAGAATTCTGCTGTGCTGTGTCTTTGTAAGATAACTTAAGGCAATGTGGAAACATTTTTCTCATGCTTCTTATAATATAAGATGGTATAAGTGCTGCACCCTCACTGTTTTTCACAGCATATGACATGTACAGCTTTTCCGCACTCTTCGTCATAATAAGATACAGATAGAATCTCTGTGTAAATGCTTTCTCCCTCACGGAAGCCGACATAACTATTCCCTTATCCTCAAGATACTCCCTGTCGCTTTCTGACAGAACGCTTCTTGAATCAGCCTTCTTAGGGACGTTGCCGTCATTGATTCCGACAAAGAACATGACCTTGATATTGTCAAGACGGGTTCTTTCTATATCACCTATAACAACACAGTCATTGGTCTGCGGAATAAGTCCTATCTTAATCTCCTGAAATCCTGACGCAAGTATTTTATTAAATTCTTTAATACCAACCTTCTCACTTCCAAGAAGAGCATACATTTTATCTAATACTTCAATAACTTTCTTATATAACTGCGCATATTCATCACCAGTGTACTCGCTGTCATTAAGCGCACTTACCTTCTGCTCCATATTTTCACGCACAAGAAACTCATAAAGTGCCTTTACCATATCAGCAACATTTGATTCCTTTGACTTTAGCACTTCTTCCAATGGGTCCAACATATCCGTTATCATTGTTCTTAGTGAATTAAGCTTCTCCAGGTCAGTATTATTGACTGTTCCCCTGAACTTTCTTATCCACGGTTCATGCCACTTTCCCCTGCCTCTGATTCCAACCGCAACACAGTAATTGTCTAACAGATCAATATCTTCGCGCTCCATTCCGCTCATTCCAGTTCTAAGGAATCCTAAAATGCTGTCATAGCTGTAATTATTCTCAATTATTCCAAGTGCGCCGTTAATTGCCGCAATGAATGGATTGTCAGTCACATGGCGTTTGTAATCAAGGAAATACAGTATATCATTCTGCTTTAATATATTAGCCGCCAGCTTTCCGTAGCCGTCCATGTCCGCAGTAACTATCGCAATCTCGTTATATCTGTATCCACATAGTCTTGTAAGTCTTATTATTTCTCCTGCTGCAAATGTTAATTCTTCCCTGGCAACAGCTCCCTCATATATAACAATATTGTCAGTCTCTTTGCCAAACTTCTGTGCTCTGTTTCTGAACAGGTTCTGTTCAAGAAATCCCAGTTCTTTTGAATTCTTAAACCTTGAATTGAAATTCACAGTTATATTCTTTCCCGGAATCTCCCTGTCTGCAATATACACAGGTTCAAGAATCTTTACATGTCCTTCATCGCATATCTTATAAAGCTTTGATACACAATCCTTACTCATGAAAAAGAGTTCTTCCCTGCCTTTTACTGAATTTTCACGCTCTGATGCATCGATTGTCAGAGAAACATATATCTTCGGACACATTGATAAAAGAATTGTCAGTAAATTATACTGAACCGGCGTAAATCCTGTGAATCCGTCAAATACTATCTCGCAATTCTTTATTCTCTCTGACTCTGTAACCTTACTGCATAATTTATCCAGTATTTCTTCTTTAGTTATATAGTTTTTGTCTATGTACTCAGCAAACGCATTGTATACAAGTACGATATCATCAAGCTTGTACTGAAGTGCTGCACTTCCCTCTGAATCACTGTATGCTGCACCTGCCGCATCCTGCATAACATCCGGCTTGATATCATACTGAAGCATTTCCGATATAACAGACTTCATCTCTGACACAAATCCTGTATTAGACAGATTACTTCCAAAATATTTTAATCTGTCCTTGTTCTGCTCTAAAACTCTTTTAATAATCAGATTCTTTCCTGTATCATCAAGGACTTCAAGATTATCCTCACCCACTTCCTCAAATACTTTATACGCAAGCCTTTCAAAGCTCACAACATCTATATTAAGTATTCCTTTTCTTGGATGCATGGACACCAGTCTTTTCTGAATTGCCATAGTGTACTGCTCCGGCACAACAACTATATAATTCCTGTCAGGATTCTTCATTGACTCTTCAATTATATGCGTATACAGATAGTGCGATTTACCCGCACCTGAGCTTCCCAGAATTAATTGTAATGACATGTGTTACTCCCCTAATCTTTCTATAATAGACTTTACCATAATGCACCTTTTCATATCATGTCTCATCATGGTTCGAAATCAACCGCTTCATATTCCACCGTATCCGAATAGTCCCACCATTCTCCCTGATAGCCTGTAAATCCGTTATTTTCCATAGCATTCTGTAGAATCATCACATTTTTCACAGCCTCTTCATCTTCTATATCAGAATAATCTCTATCTACTTTCAAAGAAAAATCATCAAATTCTGTCGGCATTGATATAACAGTTCCATCAGCAGCAACCATTGTAATATCCACTGTTCCTCCAAGATTATGCTTTTTCATTCCGTTAGCCGGATTTGCCACATAGTTAGGGTCCGGATATACTTCCCATAATTTCTGCTGTGCCTCAAACGGTCTGTATGCATCCCAAATCTTTAAGCTGTACCCCTGTTCTTTCAGTTCTTTCTGCACATTTGCAAGCTTCTTAACTGTTCCGTATCGAAGGTATGCGTCTGTGAAATCATATATTCTGACACCTGTAAAGTTATTGTCTGTCGCATACATCAATTCGACATATATATCCGGTATGTATTTATTTACAAGAACATATTCGTCATCTTCCGGTTCTTTTTCGGTTGTAATCTCCTGTGTTATAATTTCCTGTGCTGTCACTTCCTGTGCTGCAGTCTCCTGTATGTTCGCCATCTCTTTTCCTGAT
>OGFU01000518.1_pt1 | contig 13907 bp, 7 predicted proteins | sample 1571061 | NCBI WGS metagenome assembly OGFU01 (sample SAMEA2582063, study PRJEB24529) | metagenome | biome: Human gut stool | place: China | collected 2011 | reverse complement strand
AACCCGCCATACCCAGGGCTGGGTGGGACACGTTACAGATTCTCTGGAAGAAGCCTTCTCGCTGGCTCGACAAGCCATGGACGAGTGTCGCCCGGTTTCTGTGGCCTATCACGGCAATGTCGTCGATTTGCTGGAATATGCGGTGCAGAAGCAGTTGCACATAGATTTACTTTCCGACCAGACTTCCTGCCATGCCACCTATGAGGGCGGTTACTGTCCTGCCGGACTGACGTTTGAGCAGCGTACCCATATGCTGCACGAGAATCCGTCGAAATTCCGGTGTCTGGTGGATGCTTCCTTGGAGCGTCATTTTAAGGCTATAAAAAGGCTGGTGGAACACGGCACGTACTTCTTCGATTATGGGAACTCCTTCATGAAAGCCGTCTACGATGCCGGCGTGAGCGAAATTGCTCGGGACGGAGATGATAAGAACGGCTTCATCTTTCCCAGCTATGTGGAAGACATAATGGGACCGGAACTGTTTGATTATGGTTATGGTCCGTTCCGCTGGGTGTGCCTCAGTGGAAAACATGAAGACTTGGTGAAGACCGACCGTGCGGCGATGGAATGTATCGACCCTACACGTCGCGGGCAAGATTTGGATAACTATAATTGGATTCGTGATGCGGAGAAAAACAACTTGGTGGTAGGCACGCAGGCTCGTATTCTTTATCAGGATGCCGTGGGACGTATGAATATAGCTTTGCGCTTCAATGAAATGGTGCGTAAGGGAGAGGTCGGCCCCATTATGTTGGGACGCGACCATCACGATGTCAGCGGTACAGACTCTCCATTCCGTGAAACATCCAATATCAAGGACGGCAGTAATGTCATGGCAGATATGGCGGTGCAGTGTTTTGCTGGAAACTGTGCGCGTGGCATGAGCTTGGTGGCCTTGCACAATGGAGGTGGCGTAGGTATCGGAAAAGCCATCAACGGCGGTTTCGGCATGGTGTGCGACGGCAGTGACCGGGTAGACGAAATCCTGCGTTCCGCTATGTTGTGGGATGTGATGGGTGGTGTGGCCCGCCGTTCGTGGGCACGCAATCCGCATGCCATGGAGACGAGCGAGGAGTTTAACCGTACGCATGCAGACGGCTATCATATCACGATGCCGTATGTGGCTGATGAGAAGTTGGTGCAGAAAGTGGTGAAGGAGTAAGTAAAGTGATGATTTCATTTTTTAGACGCGGATAACGCGGATTTTTTCTTTCAAAAGAATCCCGACGTCTCTGTATTCCGATAAAAAGAATTCGCGTCATCTGCGTCTGAAAAATCAGAGTATATATATTTTTTTTTAAAGAGCATTATGAATAAGATTATGGAATGCGTCCCCAATTTCAGCGAAGGGCGCGATTTGCAGAAGATAGATAAGATAGTAGCTCCTTTTCGGGGCAAACAAGGTGTGAAACTGTTGGATTACAGTAACGATGAAGACCACAACCGCCTTGTGGTGACCGTAGTGGGCGAGCCGGAACCGCTTCGTGATGCTGTGCTCGAAGCTATCGGCGTGGCGGTAGAGCTGATAGACCTCAATCACCATCAGGGACAGCATCCTCGTATGGGTGCTGTAGATGTAGTACCTTTTATCCCCATCCGGAATGTGACGATGGAAGAAGCCGTTGCCCTCTCGAAAGAAGTGGGCAAGGAGGTTGCAAAACGTTACAATCTTCCCGTCTTCTTATATGAAAAGTCTGCTTCTGCCCCTCATCGGGAGAATTTGGCTGCTGTCCGTAAAGGGGAGTTCGAAGGTATGGCCGAGAAGATAAAGCAACCGGAATGGCATCCCGACTTCGGACTGGCCGAACGTCATCCCACCGCAGGCACAGTGGCTATCGGTGCCCGCATGCCTTTGGTGGCCTATAACATCAACCTCAATACCCCCAGTCTGGAGATAGCCCATGACATCGCTAAGAAAATCCGTTTCATCGGCGGAGGACTGCGTTATTGCAAGGCAATGGGAGTGGAGTTGAAGGACCGCGGCATCACGCAGGTATCCATCAACATGACGGACTATACCCGCACCGCCCTCTACCGTGCTTTCGAACTGGTGCGTGTGGAAGCCCGCCGCTACGGCGTCAGTATTGTGGGCAGTGAGATTATCGGTCTGGTGCCGATGGAGGCCTTGATAGATACGGCCTGTTCCTCTTATATGAACGCTTATGAAGAGCTCCAGACTATGGAGGCCTTGATAGATACAGCGTCCTACTATCTGGGATTGGAGAACTTCTCCATGGAGCAAGTCTTAGAAGCACGAATGTAACCGAATTAAATAGTACTAACTTAATTCCCCTCCCTACGGGGGAGGGGTTAGGAGAGAGGCTTTATGACAGAAAACCTTATTATATTCAATACCCGTGTAGTGACCCCCCTCGGCTTTTCTGCCCGTTGCGGCAAGGAGATGGAGCAACTGAGCATCATCGACAATGCTACGGTGGAAGTGACCGATGGCATCATCACCTACGTCGGACCTAACCGTGGAGAGGAGCGTGACGGCTATTATCAGCACTACTGGCATTACAATGCCCGCGGCAAGTGTCTGCTACCCGGCTTTGTGGACTCACACACACATTTTGTGTTTGGTGGCGAGCGTGCCGAGGAGTTCTCCTGGCGTTTGAAGGGAGAGAGTTACATGTCCATCATGGAACGTGGAGGAGGCATCGTGAGTACGGTGAAAGCTACCCGTGCATGCAATTTCATCCAGCTGCGCAGCAAGGCGGAGGGCTTTCTGAAGCAGATGAGTGCTATGGGAGTGACTACCGTAGAGGGAAAGAGCGGCTACGGTCTGGACAAGGAAACCGAGCTCCTGCAGCTTCGGGTGATGCGTAGCCTTAATAATGACGAGCACAAGCGTGTAGACGTTGTCTCCACTTTTCTCGGTGCACATGCTGTGCCTGCAGAATACAACGGACAGACGGACGAGTACGTGGACTACATTATCCGCGAAGTGATGCCCGTAGTGGTTCATAATAATTTGGCAGAGTTCTGCGATGTCTTCTGTGAGCAGGGCGTTTTCTCCATCGAGCAGTCCCGTCGCCTTTTGCTGGCAGCCAAGGAAATGGGACTTGCCTTGAAACTCCATGCCGACGAGATTGTACCATTAGGGGGTGCCGGACTGGCTGCTGAACTTTCTGCCGGCTCTGCCGACCATCTGCTGCATGCTTCGGATGCGGACATCCACGCCATGGCCGACAAGGGAGTTGTGGCGACCCTTCTTCCGCTGACAGCCTTTACTTTGAAAGAAGCCTATGCTCGTGGACGCGAAATGATTGATGCCGGTTGTGCCGTGGCCCTTGCCACCGACCTCAATCCGGGCAGTTGTTTCTCCGGCTCCATCCCCCTGACATTTGCCTTGGCGTGCATTTATATGAAAATGAGTATTGAAGAGGCCATCACTGCCCTGACCTTGAACGGTGCCGCCGCCTTGAACCGCGCGGATAGCATCGGCAGCATCGAGGTGGGCAAGAAAGGAGACTTCGTAGTGCTCAATACGGATAATTATCACTTTCTACCTTATTATGTAGGTATGAATTGTGTCAATACCACCATAAAGGGGGGAGTGCTTTATCCTGTACTTTAAGAAGTGCTGATATCCCCTCTTAATCCTTAATCTTTAATATTTAATATCATGTTAGTTGATTTGACAGTAAAGGAATTTTTGAATAAAGTGGCGGGTAGCGATCCCGTCCCCGGTGGCGGTAGTATTGCCGCTTTGAACGGTGCTATTGCTTCTGCTCTTGCCGCTATGGTTGCTAACCTCACCATCGGTAAGAAAGGTTATGAACTTCACGAAGAGCTGATGCGCCATATCTCCGGAGTTGCCTTGCAGCAAAAGGAGGCTTTTGTAGCAGATATAGACCGCGACTCTGAAGCCTACGACAAGGTGTTTGCCTGCTTCAAGATGCCGAAAGCTACGGATGAGGAAAAGGCGGCGCGCAGCGCTGCCATCCAGGAGGCTACCAAGTTTGCCGCCCTTGTTCCCATGCAGGTGGCACGCAATGCGTATGAGCTGATGACGGTCATCATGGATGTAGCCCGCCTGGGCAACCGCAATGCCGTTACGGATGCTTGTGTGGCCATGATGTCTGCCCGTTCGGCTGTGCTGGGCGCACTGATGAATGTACGCATCAACCTGGGTTCGCTGAAGGACAAGGAGTTTGTGTCCAAGCTCCAAAGTGAAGCCGACGAATTGGAACGCCTGGCTTGTGCGAAAGAAAAGGAATTGTTGGACGAAATCAATCAAGAGCTGAAAGTATGAACAATGTCTATTATGTAGGTTCCGGTGAGTTGACCTTCGACCTCATCGAACGTATCATCAATGAAAACCTGAAACTGGAGCTGGCTCCGGAAGCCAAGCTGCGGATACAGAAGTGCCGCGATTATCTGGACAAGAAGATTGCGGAGTCGGAAGAACCCTTGTATGGCATTACTACCGGTTTCGGTTCGTTGTGCAGTAAGAGCATTTCGTCGGACGAGCTGGGCACCTTGCAGGAAAATCTCATCAAGAGCCATGCTTGCAGTGTGGGCGAGGAGATACGCCCGGTCATCATCAAACTGATGATGTTGCTCAAGGCGCATGCCCTCTCTTTGGGGCATAGCGGTGTGCAGGTCATCACCGTGCAGCGCATCCTAGATTTCTTCAATAACGACGTGATGCCTATCGTTTATGACCGTGGCTCACTGGGCGCCTCCGGCGACCTGGCTCCTCTGGCCAACCTCTTCTTGCCGCTTATCGGTGTGGGCGATGTCTATTATAAAGGAAAGAAGCGCGAGGCTATCAGTGTGCTCGATGAGTTCGGTTGGGAACCGGTGAAGCTGATGAGTAAAGAGGGATTGGCATTACTCAACGGTACCCAGTTTATGAGTGCCAACGGTGTCTTTGCCCTTCTCAAAGCCTTCCGTCTCTCCAAGAAAGCCGACTTGATTGCCGCCCTTTCTCTGGAAGCTTTCGACGGGCGTATAGACCCGTTTATGAACTGTATCCAGCAGATCCGTCCACACAAGGGCCAGATAGAAACGGGTGCCAACTTCCGCAAACTATTGGAAGGCAGCGAACTGATAGCCCGTCCCAAGCAGCATGTACAAGACCCTTATTCGTTCCGTTGCATCCCTCAGGTGCATGGGGCCACGAAAGACGCCATCCGTTACGTGGCTTCCGTCCTGCTGACGGAAATCAATTCTGTGACGGACAATCCCACCATCTTCCCCGATGAGGACCGTATCATCTCGGGCGGTAACTTCCACGGCCAGCCGCTTGCCATTTCCTACGACTTTCTCGGCATTGCCCTGGCAGAGTTGGGCAATATATCCGAGCGGCGCATCGCCCAGCTTATCATGGGGCTGCGTGGACTTCCGGAATTCCTTGTGGCCAATCCCGGTCTGAACTCCGGTTTCATGATTCCGCAATATGCTGCCGCGTCTATGGTAAGCCAGAATAAGATGTACTGCTATGCCGCCAGCAGCGACTCCATCGTTTCCTCCAACGGGCAGGAAGACCATGTCAGCATGGGTGCCAATGCAGCTACTAAGCTTTATCGCATTATGGACAATCTGGAGCATATCCTTGCCATCGAACTGATGAATGCCGCTCAAGGCATCGACTTCCGCCGTCCGGCAAAGACTTCTCCCGTTCTGGAGCGTTTCCTGCACGAATATCGCAAGGAAGTCCCTTTTGTGAAGGAAGACATCGTGATGTATAAGGAAATCCATAAGACAGTCGCTTTCCTCAACCGGACAAAGTTTGATTATTAGGAACTTCCCAATAAATCTGCCAGAAACATAATAATTATTAATCTGTTAACAATAAGAAAGGAAACTTAATTGGCGAATTGAGTTTTCTTTCTATATTTGTCCCGTTTTATTCCGATAATGAATAAAAATAGTTTTAGTTTAGAAAGGGAAGAAAAATGGGCGAACACACGAAGCATTCAACATCACGGGTGGAACTGAGGGAACGTATCATTCTGGCCGCCGTAGAATTATTTACAACAAATGGAATAAAAAGTATCACGATGGATGAGATTGCCGCATCTTTGGGTATCTCTAAGCGCACTCTCTACGAAGTTTTTCCGGACAAGGAAACCTTGTTGGAAGAATGTATCCTGAAGTCCCAGAAGGATGGTGATATTTTTGTGAAAGGAGTAATAGAGACTTCCAGTAACGTATTGGAAGTTTTGTTGAGATGTTATCAGTGGAGCATAGAGCGTTTTCATGCCACGAACAAGAAGTTTTTCGAGGATATCAAGAAATATCCCAAGGCTTATCAGTTGATGAAGAACAATCGGAACCGGAGCTCGGAAGATACAGTGAACTTCTTCAAAGAGGGCGTGAAGCAAGGCATTTTTCGTGATGATGTGAATTTCGCCATTATCAATCTGCTCGTGCGCGACCAGCTCGATTTGCTGATGAATTCGGACATCTGCAATGAGTATTCTTTCCTTGAAGTGTACGAATCTATCATGTTCACTTTCTTGCGCGGTATCTCTACGGAGAAGGGTGCCCGTGTCCTGGAGGACTTTATCTGCGAATATCGCAAGAATCAAGTAAAGCCGGATGAAACGAAGGAGTAGTTTTAATAAATAATCTATTTTTGATTTATGAAGATGCAGAGATTTTGGGTAGGAAGAGCACTACTGTTGGCAGTTGCTGTGCTGTATGCCGGCGGCTATGTGCGCGCACAAGAGGCAAAGGATACCCTGACCCTGACCCTTGACCGTGCCTTGGAGATTGCTTTAAGCGACAATCCTACCATAAAGGTGGCGGAGGAAGAAATTGCTTTGAAGAAAGTGACTCACAAGGAAACCTGGCAGAACTTGCTTCCGCAGGCAAGCATTGACGGTACGTGGAATCATACCATCAGTGCGGCACAGATGAATCTTGGCGGACAGTCGTTCAAGATGGGTATGGACAATTCGAATACGGTAAGCGGGGTGCTGAATATCAGTTTGCCCATATTCGCCCCTAGCGTATATAAGGCCATGTCGATGACGAAGACAGACATTGAACTGGCTGTGGAAAAGTCACGGGCTTCTAAGCTGGACTTGGTGAACCAGGTAACTAAGGGTTACTATCAGCTGATGCTGACGCAAGACTCCTACGATGTGTTGCAGAAGAGCTATAAGCTGGCGGAAGACAACTACAACATTGTCAATGCCAAGTATCAGCAGGGTGCCGTCAGTGAGTTCGATAAAATCAGTGCCGAGGTGCAGATGCGCAGCATTAAGCCGAATGTGATTTCGGCGGGTAATGCCGTGACGTTGTCCAAGTTGCAGTTGAAGGTACTGATGGGGGTAACGGCCGATGTGGATATAGAGATTGCCGACAATCTCGGCAACTATGAGACGGAGCTGTTTGCCAATGAACTGAATCAGCCCGCTGCCAATCTGAACAATAATACGACGATGAAGCAGTTGGACTTGAACCGGAAGATGCTCAATCAGAACATCAAGTCACTCCGTGCCAACTTCATGCCTACTTTGGGTATGAACTATTCTTACCAGTACCAGTCACTCTACAACGAGGATTGGAACATCCTCGATTATAATTGGAGCGGAAGTTCCGCACTGATGTTTACGCTGAGTATTCCTTTGTATAAGGCAAGCAATTTCACCAAGCTCAAGTCCAACCGTATTCAGATACGTCAGTTGGAGCAGAACCGTCTGGACACAGAGCGAAAGCTGAACATGCAGATTACCAGCTACCAGAACAACATGGCTGCCAGTTCCGAGCAGGTTGTCAGCAACCGCGAGAATGTGATGCAGGCACAGAAAGCTGTGCAGATTGCCGGTAAACGCTATGAGGTAGGCAAAGGTACGGTGTTGGAACTGAACACATCACAAGTGCAGCTTACGGAGGCTGAACTGACTTACAATCAGTCCATCTATGATTATCTGGTAGCGAAGGCTGACCTTGACCAAGTGCTGGGAAAGGATTATATTGCAGAGAACGAAGAATGAAGAACTAAGAATGAAGAATAGAAATAAGAACAACGATATGAAAAAAGGTTTTCAATGGATGGCCCTGCTGGTTGTTGCCATGTTGGGGGCATGTAGCGGAGGTAGTGATAAAGCTGCTGCTGAGAAGGTGGACGAAAAGCCGAGGGTGAAACTGGCCGAGGTGTCGTCCCGTCCCGTGGAACAGATTCAGGAATACACCGCTACGGTGGAAGCCGAAGTAAAAAACAATATTGCTCCCTCTTCTCCGGTGCGTATAGACCGCATTTTTGTGGAGGTGGGCGACCGTGTGTCGAAAGGCCAGAAGCTGGTCAGCATGGATGCTGCCAATCTGAAGCAGATAAAATATCAGTTGGACAACCAGCAGATAGAGTTCAAGCGTATTGACGAGTTGTATAAGGTAGGCGGTGCCTCCAAGTCGGAGTGGGATACCGCCAAGATGAATCTCGACATCCGTGAGACTTCCTATAAGAATCTCTTGGAGAACACCTCGTTGCTCAGTCCCATTAACGGGGTGGTGACGGCACGCAATTACGATAACGGAGATATGTATAGCGGTGGAGAACCGGTACTGGTAGTGGAGCAAATCACTCCGGTAAAACTATACATCAACGTATCCGAAGGCTACTTTACCAAAGTGAAGAAGGGCGCTCCCGTATCCGTGAAAGTAGATGTCTATGGTGACGAGGAGTTCGAAGGCAAAATCAGCCTTGTTTATCCTACCATCGACCCGGCTACCCGTACTTTCCCGGTAGAGATACAGCTTGTCAACCGTGATCAGCGCGTACGTCCGGGAATGTTTGCCCGCGCCACGCTGAACTTCGGAACACAGGACCACGTGGTTGTTCCCGACCTGGCCATTGTGAAGCGTGCCGGTTCAGGCGACCGCTATGTCTATGTCTACAAGAACGGCAAGGTGTCTTATAATAAGGTAGAGCTTGGCCGTCGTATGGATACGGAGTATGAGTTGATTTCCGGTGTAGACAATAACTCTCAAGTTGTTATTGCTGGGCAGTCTAAATTAGCCGATGGTGTGGAAGTCGAGGTAGAAAAATAATATGGTAATGTGGTAATGTGATAATATGCTAATGTGCCGATGTAGCTACATTGCGCAGCCAATTAGCATATTAGCACATTGGCAAATTAAAGAATTAATCTTATGAGTTTATACGAAGGAGCGGTTAAGAAACCGATTATGACCTCGCTCTGCTTCCTGGCAGTGGCTATATTTGGTCTGTTCTCTCTGTCGAAATTGCCGGTAGACCTTTATCCGGACATCGAGACCAACACCATTATGGTGATGACGACCTATCAGGGTGCCAGTGCCTCGGACATCGAGAATAACGTGACCCGTCCGTTGGAAAACGTGCTGAATTCGGTCAGCAACTTGAAGCATATCACTTCCCGTTCGTCGGAGAATATTTCCGTGATTACGCTGGAGTTTGAGTATGGATATGACATAGACGTGCTGACGAACGACGTGCGTGATAAACTGGACATGGTGAGCTCCATGCTGCCCGATGAGGTCGAAACTCCCATCATCTTCAAGTTCAGTACGGACATGATTCCTATCCTGCTGCTCTCCGTGCAGGCAGAGGAGAGCCAGCCGGCTCTTTACAAAATATTGGATGACAACGTGGCGAATCCCTTGGCGCGTGTGCCCGGTGTGGGTACGGTGTCCATTTCGGGTGCCCCCAAGCGTGAGGTCAATGTATATTGCGACCCCAATAAACTGGATGCCTACAACCTTTCTGTAGAAACTATCAGCTCTATTATCAGTGCCGAAAACCGGAATACGCCGGGCGGTACGTTCGATGTGGGTAGCAATACCTATTCGCTGCGTGTGGAAGGTGAGTTCAAGGATCCCAAAGAGATGGAGAACATCGTGGTAGGTACGCACAACGGTGCTTCCGTCTATCTGCGCGATGTGGCAAAAGTTGTGGACTCTGTGGAGGAACGTGCACAGAAGACGTATAGCAACGGTGTGCAGGGCGCTATGATTGTGGTGCAGAAACAATCGGGTGCCAATTCTGTAGCTATTTCGCAGAAGGTAATTGATATGTTGCCGCAGTTGCAGAAGTCACTGCCGAGCGATGTGAAGCTGGGGATCATTGTCAATACTTCCGATAACATCTTGAATACAATAGACAGCTTGGAGGAAACCATTATGTACGCTATGCTGTTCGTTATCTTGGTGGTGTTCGTTTTTTTGGGGCGTTGGCGTGCCACGGTCATTATTTGTATCACCATACCGATGTCACTGGTTGCCTCGTTCATCTATCTGGGTATCATCGACGGCGGTTCACTGAATATTATCTCGCTCTCTTGTCTCTCTATTGCTATTGGTAACGTGGTGGACGACGCCATTGTGGTACTCGAGAATGTAACGACCCATATTGAACGGGGTTCTGAACCGAAGCAGGCAGCGATACATGCCACGAACGAGGTGGCCATCTCCGTAATTGCATCTACGCTGACTATGATTGCGGTATTCTTCCCATTGACGATGGTAAGTGGTATGTCCGGTGTGTTATTCCGTCAGTTGGGATGGATGATGTGTGTGATTATGACGGTTTCCACAGTTTCAGCCTTGTCATTCACTCCGATGATGTGTGCGCAGCTTCTGCGTTTGCAGAAAAAGCAGAGTAAGATGTTCCTTACGCTCTATACGCCGATTCAGCGTGCGCTGGACGGTCTTGACGTGTGGTACCAGAACCGGTTGAACTGGGCTGTGCGCCATCGCTTGACGGTTATGATAGGCTGTGCCGCATTCTTTGTGGCAAGTCTGTTCTGTGCCAAGTACATTGGTACCGAGTTCTTCCCGGCAGCAGACAATAGCCGCATCGGTATCAACCTTCAGTTGCCCATCGGGGCCCGTGTGGAGCGTGCGGAAGCGTTGGCTTCGGAATTGACAAACAAGTGGATGACGCGCTACGGAGATATGATGAAAGTTTGCAACTACACTGTGGGGCAGGCGGACTCTGACAATACGTTTGCTTCCATGCAGGACAACGGTAGTCATATCATTAGTTTCAATATCAGTCTGGTGAGTCCGGGAGACCGTGGCGTGACACTGGAAACCGTTTGCGACGAAATGCGTGAGGACTTGAAGGGGTATCCCGAATTGGACAAGGCGCAGGTTATTCTGGGCGGTAGCACAGGCGGCATGAGCGCCCAGGCAAGTGCCGACTTTGAGGTTTATGGTTACGACTTCACCGCTACGGACAAAGTGTCAGCCGAACTGAAAGAAAAATTGTTGCAGGTGAAAGGTGTGAGTGAAGTGAACATCAGCCGTCAGGATTATCAGCCCGAATATCAGGTGGACTTTGACCGTGAGAAGCTGGCATTGCATGGCTTGAATCTTTCTACTGCCTCCAACTATCTGCGTAATCGTGTAAATGGTGCTTTGGCATCTTATTATCGCGAAGATGGTGACGAGTACGACATCCGTGTGCGTTACGCTCCCGAATTCCGTACAAAGATTGAAGATTTGGAGAACATCCTTATTTATACGCCTTCCGGTGAGGGTATCCGTGTGAAAGACCTCGGCAAAGTAGTCGAGCGTTCTGCTCCTCCTACCATCGAACGTAAAGATCGTGAGCGTATTGTTACTGTATCTGCGGTTATTTCGGGAGCACCTTTGGGCGATGTGGTGGCCGATGGTAATGCTATAATTGATAAGATGGACTTACCAAGTGGTGTTTCTATCCAGATTTCGGGTTCGTATGAGGACCAACAGGATTCATTCTCCGACTTGGGAACGCTGGCTGTATTGATTGTTATTCTCGTATTCATTGTGATGGCAGCTCAGTTTGAGTCTTTGAGTTATCCGTTCATCATCATGTTTTCCATTCCATTTGCATTCAGCGGTGTGTTGATGGCATTATTCTTTACGGGAACCAATTTGAATGTGATGTCGCTTTTGGGTGGAATCATGTTGATTGGTATTGTGGTGAAGAACGGTATCGTACTCATCGACTACATCACGCTTTGCCGCGAACGTGGTCAAGCGGTGCTTCACTCTGTAGTCACGGCAGGCCGCAGCCGTTTGCGTCCGGTATTAATGACTACACTGACCACTATCCTCGGTATGGTGCCGATGGCTGTAGGGCAGGGTGAAGGTGCCGAGATGTGGCGTCCGTTGGGTGTTGCCGTAATTGGCGGTCTGACGGTATCTACCATTCTGACATTGATTCTTGTCCCCGTACTCTATTGCTCGTTTGCAGGTGTTGGTATCCGCCGCACGCGTAAGAAGATTAAGAAAGACCGTGAGCTGAATGATTATTACCAGTTGCATAAGGAGAAGATGACGAAACCACGTAAACAATGATTAATCATTATCCGTTAATCATTAAACATTAATCACTAAACATTATATAGCGTGAAATCAGTATTTATAACATTCGACCAAGCGTTCTTTGAACGTATCATGGCATTGCTTGACCGCCACAACTGCCGCGGCTTCAGCTATTGGCAGCAAGTACAGGGGCGTGGCAGTAAGACGGGGGAACCGCACTATGGCAGCCATGCCTGGCCCAGTATGTGTTCCGCCATCATCACTATCATAGATGAGGCTAAGGTGGCTCCGTTGCTCGAAGCGCTCCACCGGATGGACAAGGAGACCGAGCAACTCGGACTCCGTGCTTTTGTTTGGAATATCGAACAGACCATTTAATCGGGTCTGCTCTGTCTATAACCGTTATCCCCGGAGAAAAAATCTTGTTTCTTTGGGGATAATTCTTTTTTGTCCGGAGAGATTTTTTCAACCTATATCTATATCTTTGCGGCCACATTAGGTATGGAAAAGAATTCATTGAAATATACGGGTCTGTTGGCGTTTATCGTATGGGGTGCATTGTTGCTGATGCATCTGTTGCCAAGTATTACGATGGGTGGCCGTGTGCTGAGGCGTGTGGATATCTTGGGGGACGTGCGTCGTCCTTCCAAGCCGGTGAGTGAGCCGGACAGCCTGCTGCCTCCGCCCCCGAAGGTGAAGCCCGCCTTTGTGGACACCTGCCGTGCGGGCATGACGTGCATTGAAGATTACAGCGATTCTACCATGCGTGGCATGACGCGGTTCTATCAGGCGCTCGACGAGCTTGCCAAAGCACCCCGTCCGGTTCGTATCGCCTACTTCGGCGACTCCTTTATCGAAGCGGATATTCTGACGGCTGATTTACGCGAGATGCTTCAGCAGAAATATGGCGGTTGCGGAGTAGGTTTTGTCACCATTACGTCCATGACCAGTGGCTTCCGTCCTACAGTGCGTCATTCCTTCAGCGGATGGCAGAGTCATTCTGTCATGGACTCCGTGTTCTTTGACCGTAGCAAGCTGGGAGTCTCCGGACATTACTTTATTCCGAATACCGGTGCTTATGTGGAACTGCGGGGGCAGAAGAACTATGCCTCCCGTCTGGATACTTGCCAGCGTGCCAGTATTTTTTTCTATAACCGTGGCACAACCACCCTTTCTGTCCGCGTCAATCGTGGCGAAGCAACTACCGAGACTTTTGAGCCGATTGATGATTTGCAGGAGATGACGGTAGAGGGAAATATCGGTTCTGTCCGTTGGACGGTGGAAAGTGCGGACTCCACCTTGTTTTATGGCCTTGCCATGGACGGTACTTCCGGCATTGTGCTGGATAACTTCTCACTGCGTGGCAGCTCCGGCCTCTCCCTCCGTTCTGTTCCCGTGTGGATGATGCGCGAGTTCAACGAGCAGCGACCCTACGACCTGATAATCCTGCAATACGGCTTGAATGTGGCCACCGAGCGCGGACGCAATTACGATAGGTACATTGCAGGTATGCAGACAACGGTGGAACATCTCAAGGAAGCCTTTCCGCAAGCTGCCATCCTTGTGGTCAGCGTGGGCGACCGTGACTATAAGACCGAAGAAGGGGAGCTGCGTACCATGCCCGGTATCAAGAATCTGGTTCGTTATCAACAGAATTT
>OGFU01000503.1_pt1 | contig 14337 bp, 9 predicted proteins | sample 1571061 | NCBI WGS metagenome assembly OGFU01 (sample SAMEA2582063, study PRJEB24529) | metagenome | biome: Human gut stool | place: China | collected 2011 | reverse complement strand
ACAGTCAGCTCTGGATAAACGAGATTGAAATTTTCCGGTAAATTTCCAAAAATAAGATTCTTTACCATCTTCAGATTAGATATATCAAATGTTTCCAATGCATCCAAACATTCAAGATCTAAGAAGCACGTTTTCAGCTCATCTTTCTTTGGCAGTTTAATTTCTTTCAGCGAAGGACAATCATAAACGATCAAATAACTGCCTTTGGATTCCTCTGCTTCTATCTCCTTTTCACGCTGCCCCCAAATAGTGTGGGTTAAATCTAATGTGCTCAAACCGGCAACAGTTCCGATATTAAGTACAAAAAGACTTCCGGCATTCGACAAGTCCAAACTTCTCACATTCAGATTATTCAATACAAGATTGGTGACATATTTACCCAATTTGACAGAAGGCATGTTAGCACCACTTTGCGCAGCAGAATAAAGAGCGACTGCTGCACCTTCCCAATAAGGATTCTGTATAATGTATTGTATTCCCTCAAAGTTAGTCACTCCGGCATTAGCTTGAATAAGCAGAATCGTAGTCTTTTGAGCATATCCCAAATGCTTGCTAAGATCTATTTGGTCACCATTGAATAAATCAGAAAAATTGGCCTGTAAATAAGTACGCAAATTTTCATCTGGCACCTCCCTCAATGTGGTATACGTTTGTAAGGTTCCGCTCTCATCTTTTATCTTCATATCTATTTTCCCATTTGTTATAGCGTCCTTATTTTTAATATAGAAACGTACCAGATCCTTAATATTGTCTTTAGCTGTCCGGGGAAGGTAAAGTTTGGTAATATCATGCAAATTTGTTACTGTTTCATTACCATTTTCTTCTACTACAACGTTAACAAGATTATCACAATCATAAATATCATTACCAGTCAGATCAATTCCTGTAATCTGTTTGGGCAGTTTTGAAAAGTCGAATACAGGACCATAATCGTTATCTGACAATTTTACTTCTGTCAGATTGGGAAGAATATCAAGTTCCGACAAGTTAGAAAGTTTTGTTCCCGATAAATCTAAAGTAGTAGTATTATTAGCTAAATCATCCAACAGTAAGTTACCCTGTTCATTAAATTGGTATCCTTTCTGTTGCAAAATTGTCTTCAACTCACTATTCTTCATAGTCGTTTGGCTATATGACGGTGTATTGTCGTCATTGCACGACATTAAACACAGGCCCATTGTAAGAGCACTCAAACCGAGATAGTTTCTCAAATTGTTCATTTCATTACACTATTTATAATATATATTTTAATAGTTGCAAATTTACTGTAGGCAATTATACCTGACAATACCTATTAATCGGTAAATTAAATAGAAATGAAGAGGTGATTCCCCTATAACTGTCTATTAAAACGATACTTAAAAGATACAATGAAATAACTGCCGATCTGCTGAGTATATCGTTCGGACAATCCATGGGATGTAACGTTACGGCTATAGCTCTTTTTCTGACTGAGAATATCCGCCCAATACACAGAAAATTCAGCTTTCTTATATTTGAGAAAACTCCATGACAAGTGGAGGTTCCAAACTACTTCGTTATCCTCACTTCTATTGATATTGGTACCGTTGCGAAACGTATGGGTTGTCTCACTTTTCAAACGTATATTACCCGGAAAAACGGCGTAAGCGGTCAATCCGAAAGAATAATCACGAATATAATTGTTTGTTTCTCTTAAAAGATTCGTAGAATGGCGGAATCGCCAGTCACCGCTCAAATCAAAACCTCCCCATTTAGGTTGGTAGCCTACACGTAGACCGGCATTATACAGTCGATTATGGGTAACGCTACGTTCGGGCTGTTCTCGTTGTCCATCGTTTACAAGACTCACGCTTTGGATAAATGAAGTACCGGTACGTGCAGACAAATTGAAGTAATGATTAATACGCTTTTGATAACGCATGGCAGCTTTTATATTCCAATTCCCGTTGACATTCACAGGACGGCTCTCAATACCTCCTGTCTGACTGTCATATATCACAGCCCTCGTCACATTGTTCAACATGCTCGTCCAATTCACGTCACCGCTTAGCCCGGTTTTCGTATCCCGAACTTCAAACCTTACCTTTTGGGTGTATGAAGATTTTAGATCGGGATTCCCACGAATGATATTCAAAGGGTCACTGTTGTCTGTTAGCGTAAGCAATTCTGCCAGTCCTGGTTGTTGAGTATTCCCTTCATAACTTAGTTGCACCCATGTCTTTCTTTTGCACCATAAGATGGTAAGAGTGGGATGATAGTTTACAGAATATCTCAATGTATCAGCCTGTGTCCACCCTGTCTTTTGGTCAAGAGTTTGTCGTTTGGGTGTAACGGACAAACCGGTAGTAATCTCCCACGTTTTATCAGTATAATTAAGATTAAGGGAAACTCCATGTGCCATCGTATGACTACGACTTTTGTTACTCAAACTATCGGTATATTCCACTTCGTAACCTTTCGGAAAATTACCGGTAGGTGTATGTTCTTCACCGTCTATCACAGGAGAAAGAACGTAAGTGTTACGGTCACGACTTTGGTTATCCAATTTAAATATGTATGACAACTGCGCCCTCAAGTTATTGCGAAGTATTTGTGTCAGTATTAGTCCCAACTTAATAGTACGGTTTCTGTTCGGACTTTCTTGATATTGGTTACGGTAGAGTATAGAGTCATTGCCCTTTACATTCTGTAACTGATAATAGGTAGTGGATGATAAAGAGAAAGCTTTATTGTTGCCTCGTTCCTCCGAATATTGAACGGTCAGTCCCAAACTTGTACCTTTTGCATTCAGTCGTCGGGTAATGTCAGCACCGATAGAATATAGTCGGTTAATGCTTGATGACCTCGAAGTCATACAGATGTCATTCACCCGTATACTATCCTCAATTTGCTCACTCGCGTCTCTATTAAAGGGACTTGTTACATCTAACTTTGGATCTGCATTATAAGTAGCTTGCCTGTTACTATCATCATTAATACCTTTTAGAGCATTAAAACTTCCCGAAATATTAAGCAAGGTCTTTTTGTCAATGTTCCATCTCACACTTAACATGGCACTTATCATACGATTCGTATGATAACCATTATCGGTCGCATACCGATAACGGTTTCCTGTCATCAGGTATTGCTCATAATAGGAAGTCCCGTTAATACCATTAATCGCATTGTTGTACATGATATTCCCATTGATATGTACTGTTTCTCCAAACTTCTTCAAGAAATTGACCGCTATGTTGTCTTGACGATTCTTTTTATTCTCAGTGGTTATATCACGATTACCACTCTTGGCAATAACGGACAGGTTTTCTCCATCAGCTTTGAAAAAGTTGCTTATTAACTCTGCCTCTTTCTTTTTCTTATTTCCCTTTCCCACAGCAACCAAAGTTATCAGCGTACCATTAAGCTCTTTTTTGGTTTGCAAATCGAGCACAAAGTTTTCATCAACAGTCCTGACTCCGGTAAACTTTTCCATCTCACTACGCTTATCATAGACCTTTATCCTACTTATTAAATTGGCCGGCAAGTTTTCTAATGCCAATACATGATTCCCTGAAAAAAAAGCCTCACCATTCACATTGATTTCGCTAATGACAAGACCGTTGTATGATAAGGATTTACTTCGGTCGTCGTATTCCAGTCCCGGAATCTTTCTCACTAACTCCTCTAGATTTGAGCCTTCTGGAGTCCGGTAGGCATCAGCATTAATTACGGTCGTATCCCCTGCCATATCTATCTCTTTGACGGGAGCAGTCACCAGCACTTCGGCCAGTTTGATGCCACTTTCCATCAGAATATGTCCACAATCAATATCCATCATATGCGGATCTAACTTCCGAAAGATAGTTGACATACCGATATAAGATATCCGCAACAAGTATTCCATTCGCTTTTGTGGTATAAACTCCAACTTGAAGCTCCCATTTGCATCACTCGCCATCCCCTTTACAAAAGCGGAATCCTTTCCTTCCAAAACGACCACGCTTGCATAAGGCAAACTTCTCTCTATCGAATCTTCGGAAAGAACGCAAACATGTCCTTTGACTATTTTCACCTGCTGAGCGGACAGGGTAGCTGAAAATAGCCATAAAAAGCATAAAAGTATGTTCATTCGTATATTCATTCCGAGGAAAACTAAACAGACGCAAAATTAGACAGTTTTCATTGGCTGCTCAATACCTTAAAATAGGTAATATGCCGATAATGCTTTACTATCCTTTTCAAAAAGGACTAATAATTCACGCTAGGAATGGAAATTCTTATCATGGCACTAAATCTGTAGCTTATTTCATTTAAAAAATTCAAATCAAAAAGAATCGGTCTGCATGCGGCACGTGATAAAGGAAAACAGAAACGATATCTGGGTATAAACATCATGGGTATAAATACACATTCTATCGAAATGAAGAATAGGAAATCCACTTAAAAGCATCAACATATGAGGCAATATTATCAATATCATCTAACATATTTATGGTATTTTTCATATAAATCCTAAAAAAAGCAATGAAATGTGTTTGTTATGTGTCTTAGAATAATAGTTTTGCGAAATGTAGAAGTTCTTATTTTAATCAAAACCTATATTATTATGAAGAAATTTAAAATTTATAGAGATAATCAGCATATGGACGAATTCTTTCTAAAAAAGGGATTTGTCAAGTGATATTGCCAGCATAAGATATTTACTATTGCTGAGCATGCTATGGATATGAATAGCATACAACTCCATAGATGATTAAATTGTTGTGCATTTCTCGTGACAACCATTCATATACACTCAATACCTGTTCCTACTATACCTAATATTTTATCCATTATAAATTATTTATTCCGAACCATAACAAACAATTGGTTCTATGTTTAATTTAAACATTAATTTTATGAAAAAACAATTAGTAATTTTCATTCTGCTAGGAATTATTGCAATTCCTTCGTCAGTAAAAGCACAGAAACTAAAAGTTAGTTTAAGTGCCGGTCTATCCAAAAGCATTTTGAATAGCGATGTTTCTAATTTGGTCAATACACGTTATAATACCAAAACAGGTGTTGCAACAAGGGTAAATCTTGAATATAATTTTTTTAAAGATTTTATAGTAGGAACAGGACTGGGATTCATACAAAAGAATTATGAATACAAAAAGACGGATAATATTACAGGAACACATACACTGTATAAAAACAACTTTATGGATATACCGTTAAATGTAGGCTTGTATCTTTTTAATAACCCTCATAAAGAAAATGGTATATGGCTAAAAGTTCAAGGTGGCGTCTTCTATGAGTACTTCACAAGAATGCATCGGAAAGGCGAATATCCAATCTTTGCACAATTACAAGAAGATGGTTCCTACATCAAAGCTCAGGTAAATGAAACATACGATTTTAAGAGAAATGAAAACAACTTGAAAAGAAACCTATTCGGGATAGAGGGGACAGGAGAAGTTGGCTATTCTTTCAATAGGATCGACGTTTTTGCTTCATATACCTATCAGTATGGTCTTACCGATATATACAAAGCAAAAACTTCTTCTAATCGTAAATCAAAAAGAATCTCAAACATCATATCGTTAGGCGTTGCCTATAAATTTTAAAATTATAGATTATGAAAGCTAAAAAATATAATTGGACATTACGTCATTCCTTTCTTTTATTTCTTGTGATCTTTATCTCCAGCAGCTGCGTTGAAGATGTTACAGAATCAACCAAAGAACCAACACGGTATACAGCAAACGATATAAAATCATATTCTGACCTGTTTGAAGTGTTTTGGAATACAATGAATCAAAGATATAATTATTTTTACGAGCAGAGCAGTTTTAATTGGGAAACGGTATATAATGAATATGCTCCGAAATTCAAAAAATTGAAAACGTTCAACAGAGATAAGCAGTATAGCAAAGCGGAAATCTCAGAAGATTGTAATAAAGCGATAGAATATTTTACAGAAATCATAGATCCCATCATAGACAGGCACTTCTATGTAAAGATTTCACTTCCTGTATCGCATAGTTTTATCAGAAATGTCTACTTTCATGGTGGTATGAAGAGTAAAGAAAAGATATATACTTACCCTTTTGAACTCAAGTATGAATACATGAGATCTAAAATACAATCTGAAACAGGAGTATTCGGACAGGCCAACGATATGTTAGGTGGTTTCTTATCAGACAATCCTGACATATATTACTTCAGCTTTAAATCATTTACAATAAGTAATCATTATATATTGTCATTTGGCAGCGAATACTTGGTTATAGACGATAAAAGTCCGTACTATTTAACAGAAAAAGAGATCAGAGATACTGTCGAAGCGAATAAAATTAAAGACCCCGCAGTAAAAAGTGCCCTAATTGAGAAATCGATAGAATACATGAATAAGTTTAACTCCTTCATGAGGTCTGAAATCGCACAAGATGCAATAAAAAAAATAGCGGATTTTAATCAATCAGAAAATCCAGACAATAGTTTTATTGAAGCATTATCCAAAGCAAAAGAAAATGCGCCTGATATAAATATTGAATTATCACAGTTAAGTGGTTTGAAAGAATTTAGATTAAATCCTAATTATACTACATGGTTTAAACAGCGCTCAACCGAACATTTACAATTAGCATGTGAATATACCGTCTTTCTATCAAACATAGATAATGTCATCAACAATCAATATAAAATAGATTTCTATAGAAACTTTTTGGTACCCCTCAAAGTTGGAAAAATAAAAAAGATAATACTGGATCTTAGAGGAAATGGTGGCGGTATGGTACTTGATGCAAGAACATTTACAGATCGTTTTATCACTAAAGATGCTATATTTGGTTACCAAAGATTTAAGGAAGATAATAATCCATTCAGTTATACCCCATGGATACCTTGCATGACAAAAACAACAGGCATTGGGATAAAAAAGGAAATACCGATAGTTATTCTTTTAGATAACAATAGTGCTAGTATGTCCGAAATCAGCACTTTAATGTTAAAAAGCCAAGGAAAACATGTCACAGTCGTAGGAGGCTATAGCGCTGGTGCAACTGCTGGATTGGGAGATTCGGATCAATTCAACGGAGGAATAAGAGGAAAGGTTAGTGACTATTTAGAGTTTTATATGCCTTTACTTGCAATGCAGGATGCAACCCATACTGTAATAGAAGGAATAGGTATCAAACCGGACCTACTAGTAGACCCACTAACAGAAGATGAAGTTCGTGAAATGGCTCTTTCACCTTTTACTCATATTGATCGTACATTAAAACAGGCAATAGAAGTCTTGAGCAATAATTAACACTTCTTTTTACAACTAAAACCGATGAGGTTCGAAAACCTACTAAATATTGGTTACCGCATTGATATTCCAATCACGATGTACTCTATTCAGTATACATCTATTGATAGAATATCAAGCGGTAATTTATTAAAAAGTGTGATTTTTTGTAGTCCTGCAGAAACTTATCGTTCATGCAGGACTTCCTAAACCATATCACATATCAGACGTCATACCCCATATGATAACATATAAAAACGCTCCTATTACGCCACCAATAAACATTTCCGGCAATGGATCATAATTTAAAAAACACTCCTCATTTCCACAGCGAGAAATAAAAATCCAAAAACAAGTCCCTGCTATAATCCCTAAAACAGTAGACAAAATAAACAGCCATTTGGCAGACAGACCTCTCCAATTTTGAGAATATGGCTTTTTTAGTTTTCTCATAGGTCGTTTTTTTAGAGTTCAACAGCAGACAAATCTGCCAAAGCCTTTTCAAAATCACGCTCGGCAGCCAACGTCTGATTAACTGTGTCATAATACAGGCCTATCTCAACGATATAGTTTAACAAGGATATCTCACCCACATCCAGTGCTTTCATCAGTAACGCGGTATTATTGAGTGCCTTGAGGGACTCACGATAGGCAATGGCTGTCTGCTGGAGACCACTGGCACGCATATATAAATTCCGGAGCCTGTCATAGAACTGCTGTTTGCTATCCTGCTCTCTGGCCTGTGCCGCCACAACACCGGCTTTAGCCTGCTTCACCCGATTCTTATTCTCCCATAAAGGGATGGAAATCCCCACACTTATTCCCTGATATTTTTGTCCAAGGGTCCTTTCCAGCGAATAACCGGCTGAAAATTTCGGAAGTATCATGGCCTTACCGAGCTTTACCTGCTCCTTACTGACCTCTATCTGTTGCTTTACATATTGCAGTAGCGGATTCTTTTGTTGAGCCGACAGATACCAGTCTTCAAAATTAGCAGGCAGCGAAGCCGGAGAATAGTTGCTCGCCTCAAAAATCACATCCATACCACCATTCAATCGTTTGAGTTCGGAAAGAAGAGCGTTCCTCTCCACTTCTATTCTTGACATCTCCCCTTGCACGGTGGAAAGATTCAACTGAACCTTATTGTACTCCAGAATACTGGCGTCTCCACGATCCAGTCGTTGTCGATAAGCATCGGCTATGGCTTGTGCATGTCGTAACCGGACTTTAAGTTCTTTTTTCAAACCGTTATAATAAACCAGATCAATGCAATATTGCTTCGCCTCCAAAAGCAGGTTAATTCTTTCAGAAGCATACTGAAGTTCTACCAGCTTATTCTGGTTGCCGGCCAAGCGACTTCGCATCCCGGTAAGGGTCGGAATGTCAAAAGTCTGTTTGATACTGAAATCCTGGCGATTACCGATCTTTCCGGGATTTCCCCAAAGATAACCAAACTCTACATCAGGGTCGGACAAGTATATACCTGTCTTATTCCCCAATTTCTGAGCGTTTGTTTCTTCTCTCAATGCTTTCAGGGTTGAATTATTCTCCTCAATGGAGAAAAGTATGCTGTCTATGTTTTCTTGGGCGACAAGTGACACACTTGCCAGCAACGCCATTATTAATATAATTGTTCTCATTTTAGTCTTCAGTTAGTTCAATTGTTTCAATTTTCTTTTCTTGTTTACAACTGATATACAGGTATATAATAGGAATAATAAATCCATTGAGGATAGTTGAACTCAAAAGTCCTCCCAAGATAACTTTGGCCATAGGACTTTGAATTTCATTACCGGGCAGTTCACCTCCCAATGCCAGCGGTATCAATGCCAATCCGGAAGACAAAGCTGTCATCAGAATCGGATTCAGACGGTCCAGAGAACCGTGCAGGATACTGTCATTCACAGACATTCCGGAAGCTCTCAGGCTGTTATACCTGTCTATCAACAGCATACCGTTACGGGTTGCAATACCAAAAAGAGAAATAAACCCGATAATGGCCGGGATACTCAATATACCGGATGTGAAATAGATACTGAACACACCTCCAATCAGTGCAAGTGGCAGATTCAGCAGGATTACCAATGACTGAATCGCACTCTTGAACTCTTTGAACAAGAGCAGGAAAATAACCAGGATAGAGAAAATGGAAGTGATAGTGATAATACGCGAAGCAGCCTGCTCACTTTCAAACTGTCCGCCATATTCAATTTTCGACTGAATATCATTTACTACTCCCCGTAAATCACGACCGGCAACATTGGCTGAAATAACAATCTTACGAGCCACATTCTCACGGCTAATCGTATTAGGCCCCATCGATGATGTCACATTGGCAATATTTTCCAACGGCACTTTACGACCATTGGCGTCCACGATCAGCTTGCGTATTCTCTCGGCACTAGCACGACTGGCATCATTCACCTTCAGTGTCAAATCAAAAGACCTATTTTCCTCGTATACCTGAGACACTGCCTCACCTCCCAGCATGACATTTACAATATCACCAAACTGAGGAAGTGTAACGCCATATTTAGCCAACATCTCCCGTTTGGGCTCGATCTTTAACTGTGGACGTTCTACCTGCTGCTCCACATTCAGGTCGGCTACACCTTCAATATCCTGAATCGAATTTTTTATCTGGTTTCCGATTTCATACATCCTGTTCAAGTCCGTACCAAACAACTTTATGGCGATATTAGCTCTCGATCCGGACAACATAGCATTGATACGGTGTGTAATAGGTGCACCAATCTCAATATTCACACCCGGAATAACCTTTATTTTCTCCCGGATTTCTGTCAGAACTTCATCCTTTGAACGCTTGTCGAGTATAAACGGCGCCTCTATTTCGGAAGTGTTCACACCCAAGGCATGCTCATCCAGTTCTGCACGTCCGGTCTTTCGTCCTACAGTCTGTACCTCCGGTACCGAGAGAAGTATATCTTCGGCCATCCGGCCTATCTTATCAGACTCTTCCAGAGAAATACCAGGCAAAGTACTGATGCTCACGGTGAACGAGCCTTCATTGAAAGGTGGAAGAAAACTACGTCCAAAGGAAGCCATCATCACCAACGAAACAATCAAAATGGCTCCGATAGCTCCCAAAACCACTTTCTTATGGCATAACGTCCACCGCAAAGCCATCCCATAACCGGATTTCAACTTACGAACCAAATAAGGGTCATATTCCTCACCATTGTTCTTTGGTTTATTCAGCAGGTAACTGCATAAAACCGGTGTAAGGGTCAGAGCAACCACAGTGGAAGCAAAAAGTGAAATAACGAAAGTAATGCCCAATGGTGCCAACATCCTGCCTTCCATTCCGGAAAGGAAGAAAAGAGGAACAAAACTGGCTACAATAATCAGAGTGGAGTTTAAGATAGGCATACGTACTTCCTTGGAGGCCTCAAAGACAACTGTCAGAACATTTTTTTGTTCCTCTTTAGGTTTTTGCCTGTTCTCCCGCAAGCGTTTGAATACATTCTCCACATCCACAATTGCATCATCCACTAAAGAACCGATAGCTATGGCAATACCTCCCAGACTCATCGTATTGATGGTAAGCCCCAAAGCCTTCAGGGTAAGAATAGCTACAATAACCGAAAGCGGTATGGTAATCAATGAAATAACGGTAGTACGTATATTCATCAGGAATAAGAGCAGTACAATAATTACAAAGATACCGCCTTCATATAAAGACTTCTGAACATTATCAATCGAATTATTAATAAAACGGGATTGACGGAAAATATCGGTAGTAACCTTCACATCTTTAGGTAATACCTTTTGCAAATCCTCCAAAGACTTATCCAACTTACCGGTCAGATCAAGGGTACTTGTGTTGGGTTGCTTGGTGACAGTCAACAATATACCGGCTTTACCGCGTTCGGAAGCCAGTCCCATCTTGGGAGCCTTAGCACCGGTTTTAACCTCAGCAATATTCTCCAGTGTAATGGGCACTTCATCAACATTCTTAATTACAGCCTTACGAAGGGCCTCCACCTTATTAGTGGATAATACGCCACGAACAATAAATTCATTTCCAAATTCATACAAAACACCACCGGCGGCATTCTGATTCATATATTTCACTGCGTCTATGACCTCGTTCAAGCCGATTCCATAATGTTTCATCTTACCCGGATCAAGTAATATCTGGTACTCTTTAATATCACCCCCTAAAACTGTTACCTGGGCTACACCGCCAGTAGACAACAAACGGGGACGGATAGTCCAGTCTGCCATCGTTCGCAAATCCTGTAGGGATACACTATCGGAGGTCAAACCGATAATAAGCAACTCTCCCAGAATGGAGGACTGTGGACCCAAGGTTGGCTTACCCACATTGGAAGGCAAAGCGTCACCCAACACAGCCAACTTCTCGGAGACTATCTGACGGGCACGATAAATATCCGTACCCCAATTAAATTCGACCCATACAATAGAAAAACCTGTAGTAGAAGAAGAACGCACACGACGTACGTCAGTGGCACCATTTACAGCGGTTTCTACCGGAAAAGTCACCAGACGCTCCACCTCTTCAGGAGCCATCCCTTTAGCCTCCGTCATCACAACAACAGTAGGGGCATTCAGATCCGGGAAAACATCCACTTCCATATTCACAGCAGTATAAGTTCCCGCAATAATCAACAATAGAGCCCCTATCAGAACAACAATACGGTTGTTCAGAGAGAATTTTATAATTTTATTCAACATGATTTCTTCCTTTTATAATTAATGACTATGCCCTTCGGGCAACACCGATGAACTAGAAGCCAGCTTTACCTGATAAGCACCTTTAACGACCACTCTCTCACCCTCTTTCAAGCCAGAAAGTATTCTCACGTTTTTACCGTCACTCTCTCCGATACCGACTTCACGCTTCACGAACTCCTCCTCTGCTATTTGCAGGTAGACAAAATAGATACCCTGTTCTTCCGTCAATGCAGTAACAGGAATGGAAAATACGTTATTTTGGGGAGTGGTGAGCAGGTATACCTCTACATAAGAACCGGGAATGAAATCACCGATATTATCGAATTCAAAAGTAATCGGGATATAGAAAGAAGATTCAGCAGCGGCTTTGCCAAAGGATAATAAACGCCCGTGAAGATCTTCCAACCTATAAACCTTGTTATTGTAGGATACCATGAAGTTGGCTCCCCTGATTTTTTTAAGTTCATTGAAATAGTTTTCTGAAACATCGGCTCGCAGTTGCAATCTCCGGTTCTTGGAAATTGTAGCAACAGGCTGTCCGACAGTCACGTATTCCCCCTGACTCACCAGCCTGTTTTTGACATATCCACTGATGGGAGAAGTAACTTTTACCCCGGAAACAGTTACATTGGCAGCTTGGGCTTCATAAGCAGTTCTGGCATTTTCATATTTCATACGAGTCTGTTCGAACTCTTTAGCGGAAATAATCTTATCCTTTACCAGACCTTCTGCACGCTGATACTCTTTCAAGGCAGTTTCATAGGCAATCTTGGCTTTTGCCACCGGATCTCCTTCATAAAGATTTTTAGCTGAAATGGTTACAATAGTACTTCCCACACCAACAGTTGCTCCTTCGATGATGTTTTGTCCGGGAAAAGATACGACACCATTGGTCGTGGCGACAATAGTTTCTTCATCTCCTTGGGCTGCCTGTATCTGTCCGCTGGTTCTGATTACCTGTGCAAAAGATCCGGGTACCACATTATATATCTCCAACCCGATAGCTTCCGCCTGTTGCCGAGTGAAAATGATTTCGTCCTCATGTCCCTTGCCGGAGTTCTCTATTTCACTATGGTTGTCTCCATCACTTTCCCGATGATCATGACCGTCGTCATTCCGGTGAACCTCTGTGGAAGAGGCCGAGCGGGGGTCACTCTGTTTCGAATCGCAAGATATCAGGGAGATTGAAGTGGCCGCAGCCAGTATAATAAATATATATATTTTCATTTTTGTTATATTTTAAAATTGAATTGAAAAGGAAGGACAACCTTGCCAACCATTGTAAAACAACGCAAAGACAAGGCTACTCCCCATTTTTTTTGTTTGAGAGTTTCCTCTGTAATACAGAATAGTGCCAATAAACAACACGAATACTCAGAATACCCATTCCGGCATCTGTAAGCATATCACCGAACTAATAATCGTTGCCCCCAAGAAGCCCTGTTCAGGCAGCAATGGTCTATCATCTGAAAGGGAAAATATCGTCTATCCAAAATTTCGATTTCACATTGATTGACAACCTCATATTTTGTTCCGTAATTGATTAGCCAAGAAAGTTTTAACCGTGCCATAAACAGTCAGAGCACATATCCCTGTCATTACCGATTCTGGTTCGTTTGGGCTTTCTCCCAAAGTGGTGAAATCTAATTATCAAAAGATAAATATTGGAGGTAACTGATTACAGTTACCGGAAAGAATAGCAGATATTACAGTATTATAAACCCTGCAATAAATACTTAAGAGAAAAAACAGGGAGGAGCACGCAATCCGCTGCTCTCACCCAGCACTACGGATGTATAAGAGACAACATACCTATCGTATGTGTTTTCAGGGATTGGTATATCGAAATGAATAGTCAGAATGTCAGCAAACAGATATAGAACCGGCAAGTGAATATTCATCAGGCTTCCATCATGCAGATTACTTTTATCAACGCTGGAAGGAAAAATATAACCAGCTTGTGATACACAGGTATTTTCATTATGTGCATCTTGCTCCGCCTCATGATCCGTATGCCCATCATTGTAGATATCGTCTTGTTCACATAATTCCATCACCGTACACATCATCTCTTTATGATGGTGATGCGGAATAGCGAAAAGCACTATTAAGAATAGTGTCGCTATGGCAAGTGGATATACGAAAAAGATACGCTTCATCTGTTTGGTTTTTACTTTCGGGACAAAAATAGAGTATATTTCTTGCAACCAAGTTGCAAACATGTTACAATGTTATTTTTCTCTTTTTTTTGTTCTAAACCCCGTTTGTTATAGAACCTATTATTTTAACTTCACAAACAGATTCATATTAATATATCAAGTTACTCAAAGGCCATTTGGTGGTAAGTTTTCTTTTACTCATGGAATCTAATTCAGTTTTCG
>OGFU01000502.1_pt1 | contig 14339 bp, 13 predicted proteins | sample 1571061 | NCBI WGS metagenome assembly OGFU01 (sample SAMEA2582063, study PRJEB24529) | metagenome | biome: Human gut stool | place: China | collected 2011 | reverse complement strand
GAGAGCTACGGGGAGATTATCCTCGACGAGAATATCAAGGCTCCCGCCGATTGCAAGCTGAAACTCTGGGACGAGAAAACTTGTTTCACAGACTAATGCCCTTGTACATAACCTGATGGGAACAGGAAAGGGAAAGACAGATTACCTGCTATCGCTTATCCGCGAAGGGAAGCAGATGACACTGGGGCAACAGTTGCGCCTGACTGCATACCTCAGTGTCCCTGCCATTATGGCACAGATATCTTCCATCGCCATGCAGTATATCGATGCCTCGATGGTGGGCAGCCTGGGCGCAAATGTCGCTGCCTCTATCGGGCTGGTCTCGACCACGTTTTGGGAGCTGTGTGCAGCCGCCGCAACGGGCTTCTCCGTTCAAGTAGCGCATAAGATCGGAGCCGGGGATTTTGTGGGAGCCCGAAAGATACTCCGCCAGTCGATTGCTGCCACATTGGTTTTCAGCTCATTGTTGGCGGCTGTCGGCATTTCCATCAGTGGTATGCTTCCCGGCTGGTTGGGCGGTGATGAAGTAATACGGAGCGATTCATCCCTCTACTTTTGGATATTCGCACTTTTCCTTCCTGCCTTGCAGTTGAATTTCCTTGCGGGGGGCATGTTGCGATGCAGTGGAAATATGCGTGTGCCCTGTATGCTGAACGTGCTGATGTGTCTTCTGGATATCGTGTTCAACTTCTTCCTGATTTTCCCTTCGAGGCAGGTGGAATGGTTCGGGGTGACATTTACCACTCCCGGCGCAGGCTTGGGCGTGGAAGGCGCAATATTGGGAACGGTGCTGGCCGAACTCATCACTGCCGGCGGGATGATGTGGTATCTTTGCCGTCGCTCGTCCATGTTGAGACTATCCGGGGGGCAGGGCAGTTTTCTTCCCCGGAAAGAGACGCTGAGCCAGGCTGTCCGCATCTCCCTGCCAATGGGATTCGAGCATATTGCCATTTGCGGAGCGCAGATTATGACGACGGTTATCGTCGCACCGCTCGGCATCGTCGCCATTGCCGCCAACTCATTTGCCATCATCGCTGAAAGCCTTTGTTATATGCCCGGCTACGGTATATCGGAGGCTGCCACGACGTTGGTAGGCCAGAGTCTTGGAGCAAACCGTATCCGGTTACTCAAGCGTTTTGCCAACATTACCGTTTGGTCAGGGATGCTGATTATGGGAGTCATGGGAGTGCTGATGTATGTGGCGGCCCCTCAGATCATCGGAGTGATGACGCCTGTGGAGGAAATCCGCATGTTGGGAATCGGGATTCTGCGGATAGAAGCTTTTGCGGAGCCGATGTTTGCGGCATCTATCGTCGCCTACGGTGTATTTGTGGGTGCGGGCAATACATTTGTTCCCAGTCTGATGAATTTTGGCAGTATCTGGGGTGTCCGGCTGACACTGGCAGCATACGGGGCGTATGGCTTGCCATGTGTATTGAGCTTTGTTTCCGGGGAGCGATTTTTCTTGTCAGGCTTTGGAGTGGTAACTGGATTTATAAGTTGCGAATAAAAAGATAAATTATGAAATACGATTTCGATACAATCATCCCGCGTCGCGGGACGAATTCTTATAAATGGGATACTCCCGAAGAGGAGAATGTACTGCCCATGTGGGTGGCAGATATGGATTTCCGTACAGCACCCGCTATTATCGATGCCTTACAAAAGCGGGTGGCGCACGGTATTTTCGGTTATACAAAAGTACCCGAAGCCTATTATGATGCGGTCGTCCGGTGGTTCGATGACCGGCATCGCTGGCAGGTTGATTCCCGGTGGATTATCTATACGAGTGGTGTCGTGCCGGCTCTGTCAGCCATTATCAAAGCCTTGGCCATGCCGGGTGATAAAGTCATCGTTCAGACTCCTGCCTATAATTGTTTCTACTCATCTATCCGTAATGACGGATGCGAGTTGTTTGCCAATAATCTCGTTTATCAGGATGGCCGCTACGTAATCGACTTTGCCGATCTTGAAAGGAAAGCTTCCGATCCGAAAGCAAAAATCCTGCTGCTGTGCAATCCTCACAATCCGGTCGGACGGGTCTGGACTCCGGAAGAACTGCAGCATATAGGTGATATTTGTTTACGGAATGAGGTGTTTGTCGTGGCGGATGAGATTCATTGTGAACTGACTTACGAAGGATATGACTACACACCCTTTGCCTCCTTGTCCGAACGCTTTTTGCAAAATTCCGTCACTTGCGTTTCGCCGAGTAAGGCGTTCAACCTTGCCGGGTTGCAAATCGCCAATATCATCGCAGCCGATGAAGAGGTGCGCCGCCGTATTGACAGAGCCATTAACATCAACGAGGTATGCGACGTCAATCCGTTCGGCGTAATCGCCACAATGGCAGCTTACAACGAAGGTGGGGAATGGCTTGATGCCTTGCGGAAATATCTGCGGGGGAATTACGAATACCTCTGCTGCTTTTTCAAGGAACGGTTACCACAATATCCCGTGCTGCCACTCGAAGGAACTTATTTGGTTTGGATAGACTGCCGTGCTTCCGGTATCAGCTCAGATGTTGTCGCCTTGCGTTTGCAAGAACAACAGCATCTGATGGTCAATTCCGGTACGATGTACGGTCCCGGTGGAGAGGGCTTTATCCGGCTGAATATCGCTTGTCCCCGGGCTCTGCTTGCTGATGGACTGGAACGGATGGCCCGTTTATTCTATCGTGAAGTCTTCTGATTTAAATCCGCTGTAATACTTACCGGAGAAGGCGGTGAACTTCAGGACACAATAATCGGGATCAGTCACTCCTTCGGGATAGTACATAGTGTCGCCTTCCTGCCATATCATTTCCTTACTGGTGCTGTCCGTCAGTATCTCCATCGTGCCGCGCAGCATTACGCCCTTGAAGAAGCGTGTGTTGCAGACGTAAAGGCATGCCCGGTTATTTTTGAGAAATTGCGAAACGCGCATCGACGAGGTGTTCGTTGATAGGTAAATGTGTTTGAGCCCTTCCCTTTTGCGGGTTTGCAACATGGCCTTGATGTTGGGAAAGCCTTCGGCATCCACCGAACCGACAAAGATGGTTTTTTCCTTGTCAATCATGTTTCCTACTGTTTTTTCTGCATCTCTCATTGTTTGTTTTTTTTATGGGTTATTGTTTCAAGGGCAAAGATAGCCGGTAAGTGGAACTTTTGTACAATAAAAAAGAAGGAGGATATGTCACTTTTCACGGTTTCTCCATTTTCCGGTAGGCGAGGGGAGTATACCCTATACATTGTCGGAAACTACGTACAAAGTAGGAGACGGTTGAGAAATGGAGTTCGGAGGCTATTTCTGAAATGGGGAGGTCGGTGTAGGTGAGCAGACGCTGGGCTTCGTCTGTAACCTTGTTGAGTATGTACTGCTTGGCGTTGATGTTTATGGCCGAAGAGAGGATTTCGTTCAGATAGTTGGGAGTGATGCATAGTTTATCGGCATAGAATTGTACAGAATGCTGCTCCCGGAAGTGCTCCCCAACCAATTCGAAGAATCGGCTGAGGTGGAAGCTGCTGATATCTTTATGTGGCTCCTTACCCGTCTCCGGAGGGATAGAGGTGCGGTAGGCACGGTTGAGTAGCATGAGGACTTCGTAAAGTAAGGCGCGTAATATGCCCGTATCGTGTGGGTGGAAAGAGTCGATTTCGACCTTTATGTCGTGCAGAAGTTGGAGTATTCGTACATAGAGCCCGTTCGGCAGTTGGAGTTTGTCTACCATTTTTCCCATTCGGAAGAACGGGAGGTGCTGCACGAATAGTGGGTCTTTGAAGAAAGAGGTCAAAAAGGTATCCTCAAAAATTAGAGCATGACCGTTGCCGATACGGTCTGTGTCCCAACTGCGCACCTCACCTGGTTTGGAGAAGAATACATCACCGGGAGCTGCCAAGTGTGTCCGGTTACCGATAGTGAATTCTCCTTCTCCTTCTGTGATGAAGGTGATGTCATAGTAGGTCAGAATATGTACTTTTCCCTGGGTCAAGAATTTCCGGGTATACTGCAAATCAACGACATCTATCAGAAGTTCGCTTCCGTACTTAGTTTTGTAGAAATTGTATCGTGGGATGGCATTTTTCATGGCTTAACATTGTATGATGGCAGTAAAGTTAGAGAAAAAGCTGCTCCGTACAATAGCGAATAGGAAAATGTTGGGTAAAGACCGGGAGTTTTGTTTATCTTTGCACCCGCAATTATCAATCGCCTTGCAACGATTGTCTGGAATTATCATATTATGAAACAGAAACGAATACCATTGGTGGGCAGACAATACCTTGTGCCCTTCATTTTGATTACCTCTCTTTTCTTTTTGTGGGGATTTGCCCATGCCATTCTGAATGTACTGAACAAGCACTTTCAAGAGATACTGGATATCACGAAGACACATTCGGCCTTTATACAGATGACGATGTATATGGGATACTTCATTATGGCCATTCCTGCAGGATTTTTCATCAGTCGCTTCGGATACCGCCGGGGTGTGGTATTCGGTCTGTTGCTTTACGGCGTCGGTTCGCTGCTCTTTATCCCCGGGCAGCATTATCTGTCTTTTAATCTTTTCTTGTTTGCATTGTTCGTGATAGGCTGTGGACTGACGTTTCTTGAAACTGCCGCCAATCCTTATGCCACAGAATTGGGCGCAAAGGAAACTGCTGCCAGCCGGCTGAATTTCGCGCAATCCTTCAACGGTCTGGGATGTATCTGTGCACCAGTACTGGCTGGACTGCTGCTCTTCTCGAAGGATGGGCAGACGGGCTCGGGTAATGTCGCATTGCCCTATATCTGCATGGGGGTAATTGTGTTGCTGGTAGCGTTGGTCTTTTCAAGAATCAAGTTGCCCGAGATTGAACATAGTGTGGAGGTGGACGAAGCTGGTAATAAGGTCGGATTGTGGTCACACCGGCTTTTCATTTTCGGGCTGATAGCCTTGTTTGCCTATGAGGTCGGCGAGATTTCCATCAACAGCTTCTTCATCAACTACGTGGTGGAGCAGAATTGGATGAATGCCCGCGAAGCTTCCGTAGTGCTTTCTTTCGGTGGACTGGGATTATTTATGTTAGGACGTTTTGCCGGTAGCTGGATTATGGGACGTGTGCGTGCCGAGAAGATGTTGCTGGTTTGTGCTACGGGCACTGTGATGACTACCTTGTTGGTGTTGCTGGATGTAGGAATGGTGTCGCTTGCAGCTCTGTTGTGCGGATATGCATTTGAGGCTATTATGTTTCCCACGATTTTTGCACTTTCCTTGCGCGGGCTGGGCAACCATACCAAGAGGGCTTCCTCTTTCCTGATGATGTCTCCCGTGGGAGGCGTGGTAGGTCCGCTGTTGATGGGACTGGTGGCCGACCATACGACGATGGTGTGGGCGTTCATCGTACCGCTGGTTGCCTATTGCGTGGTGTGGGCATATGCCCGCAAGATGGTGTCCGTCTCTACCGCTTCTTCAATATAGAAGGAAGCCTGCGACTCCGGCAAGGATTATCAGTAAGATAGGGTGGAGGTTCCACTTCCACGTCACGCCGAAAGCGGCTGCAAAGATAAGTATGCTTTTGTAATCTATGAAATTTTCCTTGTTCATCAGCAATAGGGCAGCAGCAGCTATCAATGATACGGACATGGGCAGCAGTCCCGACATTGCCGCCTTGATGTATTTGTTGTCCTTGCATTTCACGAAGAAGTAAGAGATGAGCAATACCAGGATGAACGAGGGAAGACATACTGCAATGGTGGTCACGACAGCTCCCCACACGCTTTGAGTAACTGCATAGCCCACATAGGTGGCACTGTTGATGCCTATCGGACCAGGCGTCATCTGCGAGATGGCCACTACGTCCGTGAATTGTTGCAGGGTGAGCCAGTGATGGTGGTCCACCACCTCATATTGGATGAGGGACAACATGGCGTAACCGCCTCCGAAACCGAACATTCCGATTTTTAGATATACCAATATCAGCTGCCAATAAATCATATCTGTAATTTTCTCAGTTTATCTTTTAACCATAATGTATAGAGCATTCCTCCTGCAATTCCTGCAAGGACAATGTATACGGGGGATAGCCCGAATTGCCAGATGAGTATGGTGGCGATGGCTGGAAGCACCAGTTGCCAATACTTCAGCTTCAGTGCCCGTGCAGCCGAAATGCAGGGTATCACAATCAGTGCGACTACTGCCGGACGGATACCGTTAAAGATGCGTATCATCACCTGGTTGTCCTGAAAATGAGCGAAGAACATGGCTATCAGCATCATGATGACAAAAGAGGGGAGGATTGTGGCAAGTGCACACACCAGGCTACCTTTTACTTTATGCAGCTTGTAGCCGACGAATATGGATATATTGACAGCAAAAACACCGGGAAGTGACTGGGTCAACGCAAACATTTCCATGAAATCTTCTTTACTCATCCATCTCTTTTTTACGATTTCCCGTTCAATGAGAGGTATCATAGCGTATCCGCCACCGATAGTGAACATTCCTATCTTGGCAAAGGTCATAAAAAGCAGTAAATATTTCATTATTTCTCTTCGGGTGACTTTCTTTTGCAAAGAAACCCAAATTAATCAACATATACAAATTAGGGGGATAATATTTATTTATTAATATTTTATATTACAGGGCTATATTCTTAAATCTATTTAAAAGGAGAATATTCCGTCGTAAATAAGCTTTATCTTTAACACGTAATTACAAATAATATAAATGTAGATATGATACAGATAGTGCAATTACATGGTACGGATAAAAAGCTGTACGAGCTTGTAGCCCCTTTGGTTATGAGCCCGGAAGTGCTGAAACAGAACTACAATTACCCTTTCCGGACATCGGAAGAGTACGAGTGGTTTGTTGCTCTGGATAATAAACATGTTGTAGGTTTTGTGCCGGTGGAGCACAAGAAGTATGAATGTGTCATCAACAACTATTATATTAAGGAAAGGAATGTTGACACGCTAAAATTGCTTCTGGAAAAGGTACTTGAGAAGCAGGGCGAGGAGAGTAGTCTGACGGCTGTTAGCTTTGTTGAAGATAGGGATGTCTTCAGCGAGCTGGGCTTTTTGGAAGACAAGGTATGGACCCGTTATGTGAAAATGAAGAAAAACAGATAATTATGGCTACACCCAAAAATGTGTATGAACTGGCGCAAGAACGTCTTGATGTGATTTTTAGGGAATTTGACACGATATGCGTCTCTTTTTCGGGAGGAAAAGATAGTGGAGTGTTGCTGAATTTGTGCATAGACTATATCCGCCGGAACCGGCTGAACCGTAAACTGTGTGTATTCCATATGGACTATGAGATACAGTACAGCATGACCATTGATTATGTGGACCGGGTATTGGAGGCGAATAAGGATATATTGGAGGTGTATCGTGTTTGTGTGCCTTTCCGTGTAACGACTTGTACGTCGATGTACCAGAGTTACTGGCGTCCGTGGCAGGAGGATTTGGAGGACATTTGGGTAAGGAAGATGCCGAAAGGCTGCCTCACTAAAGAGACGTTTCCTTTCTACACTCCCGAAATGTGGGATTATGAGTTCCAGATGCACTTTGCCAAATGGCTGCATGAGAAGAAGGATGGAGTGCGTGCCTGCTTTCTCATAGGCATCCGTACGCAAGAGAGTTTTAACCGCTGGCGCAGCATCCATCTGAACCGGAAGTATCAGATGTACCACAATTACCGCTGGACCTCGAAGATAGGCAATGACATTTTCAATGCTTATCCCATTTATGATTGGAAGACGACGGATATCTGGACGGCCAATGGCAAATTCGGCTTTGACTATAACCATTTGTATGACCTATATTATAAAGCCGGAGTCAATATCGAACGCCAGCGTGTGGCAAGCCCTTTTCTTTGTGAGGCACAAGAGAGCCTGAAGCTGTATCGTGTCATCGACCCGAATACTTGGGGAAGAATGATAGGGCGGGTCAACGGGGTGAACTTTACCGGTATTTACGGAGGGACGCGTGCTATGGGGTGGCAGACGGTCCGACTGCCCGAAGGGTATACGTGGAAAGGCTTTATGCAGTTCCTGCTTTCCACCTTGCCGGAAGAGACCCGGAGGAACTACTTGAAAAAGCTTACTGTCAGCATTGAATTCTGGCGTACAAAAGGGGGGTGTCTGGCTGACGAGACCATCCAGAAGCTGAGGGATGCAGGAGTGTCCATTGAAGTGATAAATACCACGAATTACAAGACAAACAAGAAGCCGGTGCGCATGGATTATCTGGATGATATTGACATCGCGGAATTCCGGGAAATTCCCACTTATAAGCGGATGTGCATATGCATCCTGAAGAATGACCATGCCTGCAAGTACATGGGTTTTGCCTTGAACAAGGAAGAGGCATACAAAAGAGACAAGATAATGGAACAATTCAAAAATATGATGTTATGAGCGTAGATAAAAGTCCGGTATATAACGTAAGGGCAATTCCAATAGAGAAAATACAAGCAAACGATTACAATCCGAATGTAGTGGCACCGCCCGAAATGAAGCTTCTGGAGCTTTCCATCTGGGAAGATGGTTTCACCATGCCTTGTGTCTGTTACTATGATGAGGAAGAGGATAACTACATCCTGGTGGACGGTTACCACCGTTATCAGGTGTTGAAGACATCCAAAAGAATTTATCAGCGCGAAAACGGGTTGCTTCCCGTGGTCGTGATTGACAAGGAACTTTCCAACCGTATGGCGTCCACTATCCGTCATAATCGTGCCCGTGGTACGCATAATATCGAGTTGATGTGCCATATTGTTGCGGAATTGGACAGAGCCGGTATGTCTGATGAATGGATAATGAAGAATATCGGAATGGATCGCGACGAAGTGTTGCGTTTAAAGCAAATTTCGGGTCTGGCAGACTTGTTTGCGAACAAGAACTTCAGCATTCCGGATAAGAAAGAAGAGTATGTGGCGGATAAATAAATGAATATTTCAGGGGTGGATTTTTTAATCTGCCTCTTTATATTCATTAACAAGTGAAATATTTCGTTGCAAACTTGCATAATTTAGTCAAATCGCCTACATTTGTCAGCATCAAAACAAACAGAATAGGTCCTATGTGCTTTAAGGCACTATAAAAAACATTACATGAAGAAAATTTTGGTTAGTGGCGGTGCTGGTTTTATAGGTTCTCATCTTTGTACCCGATTGATAAACGACGGGCATCAGGTGATTTGTCTGGATAATCTTTTCACCGGTTCGGAAGGAAATATCACTCATCTGAAGAGCAATCCCCGCTTTGAATTTGTACTGCATGATGTGGAAACCCCTTATGAGGCAGATGTGGACGAAATCTATAATCTGGCTTGTCCTGCTTCTCCCATCCACTACCAATATGATGCCATTAAAACCATCAAGACTTCTGTATTGGGCGCCATCAATATGCTGGGGCTGGCCAAAAAGACGAATGCCAAGATATTGCAGGCTTCTACCAGCGAAGTGTACGGTGACCCCGTTATTCATCCCCAAGTGGAAAGTTATTGGGGAAATGTAAATCCAATTGGCCTCCGTTCTTGTTATGATGAAGGGAAGCGTTGTGCCGAGACATTGTTTATGGACTATCACCGCCAGAATGGAGTGCGGATCAAGATTATCCGTATATTCAATACGTACGGTCCTCGGATGTTGCCGAATGACGGACGGGTGGTTTCCAATTTCGTGGTTCAAGCATTGCAGAACCAGGATATTACAATATACGGTTCGGGTAATCAGACGCGAAGTTTCCAATATGTAGATGACTGTATAGAAGGTATGGTGCGGATGATGAACACGGAGGACGATTTTATCGGTCCGGTAAACTTGGGAAATCCGAATGAATTCTCCATATTGGAACTGGCGGAAAAGGTCATTAGGCTGACGAATTCCAAGTCGAAACTGATTTTCAAGCCACTGCCTCATGATGATCCCAAACAGCGTCAGCCGGACATCACTCTGGCAAAGGAAAAGTTGGGCTGGGAACCGACTATAGAGCTGGAAGAGGGTTTACAGTATATAATAGAGTATTTTAAGGAATATCGTTCCTAACTAAATAGTAATTTTGATAACGGGAAAAACAATATAGAAAGATGAACATGGAAATAAATCCTTCCGAATACAAGATTCTCATCGTTGACGATGTGATGTCAAACGTTTTATTGTTGAAAGTGCTTTTGACAAATGAGAAATTCGCGATTGCTACTGCAAGTAACGGGCGGCAAGCGTTGGAACAGGTGGAAAAGGAAAATCCTGATTTGGTTTTGCTTGACGTAATGATGCCGGACATGAGTGGTTTTGAAGTAGCTCAACATTTAAAGTCAAATCCGAATACAGCTGATATTCCAATCATCTTTCTGACCGCACTGAATAGTACGGCAGATATTGTGAAGGGGTTTCAGGTTGGCGCGAATGACTTCATCTCTAAGCCTTTCAATAAGGAGGAATTGATTATCCGTGTTACCCACCAAATATCTTTGGTAGCTGCCAAACGGTTGATTTTGAGTAAGACGGAAGAACTGCAACGTACTATTGCCGGGCGTGACAAGCTTTATTCGGTGATTGCCCATGACTTACGTTCTCCGATGGGATCCATCAAAATGGTGCTGAATATGCTGATATTGAACTTGCCATCTGAGAAAATTGGCGCCGAAATGTACGAGCTTCTGACGATGGCTAATCAGACTACGGAGGATGTGTTTTCATTGCTGGATAACCTGCTGAAATGGACAAAGAGTCAAATCGGTAAGTTGAACGTGGTTTATCAGGATGTGGACCTCGTCGAAGTGACAGACGGTGTCATTGAGATTTTCAGTATGGTGGCAAGCCTGAAGAAGATAAGAATCCGCGAGATGAAACCGGAAAAAATGATGGTCAACGCTGATATTGACATGCTGAAGACAGTGGTCCGTAACTTGTTGAGTAATGCCATTAAGTTCAGTAAGGAGAACTCAGAGGTACTGGTGAAGATGGAGGAAGTAGATGGTATGGCAGTTGTCAGCGTCCAGGATTATGGCTGTGGCATCAGCGAGGAGGGGCAGAAGAAGTTGTTGCATACTGATACGCATTTCAGCACGTTCGGCACGAACAACGAAGAAGGCTCGGGACTGGGCTTGTTGCTATGCAAGGATTTTGTCGTGAAGAATGGCGGTAAACTGTGGTTTACTTCCAAGGAAGGCGAAGGCTCCATATTCAGCTTCTCTATTCCGGTGAAGAAGTGATAACGAAGAAAATAGAACGGATGGTCCGTTGAAGTAAAACAGACCATCCGTCAGACTCAAATAGACCGTCTGTTACGGTCGTACAGACCATCTGTTTCTTATGAACGGATGGTCTGTTTTTTATCTCTTACACAGACTGCGGAAATCGCAATATTCACATTTCCGGGTATCCTCTGTTTGGCTGAATGTTTCTTCTTGGCTGAATATCTCCTGCAGGAGTCCGTGCAGCCGTTCGCGAAACTCGTCTTCGAAGAAAGCGAAGTTGTTGACCGGTACCTTGGGTTGTCGTGGCGCTCCCATTTCGATGACCGGGGAGTAGCTTTCGGAAGCTGCCCGGTGGATGTAGAGCAGGGAAGGGGCTACCTTCAGCGATTGCTTGCGGCAGAGGATGGCGGCGTACAGAAACGTCTGGAAAATATAGTTGGGACGGTTGTCGGCGGGAGTAAACAGTTGTTCTATATTTTCGGGAGTCTTGGGAGTACCGCCTGTCTTGTAGTCCACGATACGTAGCGTGTCTCCTTTGCTGTCCAGGCGGTCGATGGTACCGCCTATCTGTAAGGCAAGCTTTCCTTGCGGAGTATCTATTTCCATCATTTCTCTGACGTCCTGTTCCATGCCCTCCATACGGAACGGGGCGTATTGCAGGTCATTGCGCAGGAGCTGGCGCAGGTAAGAGGCGATGACTTTGGAATGGATGAGCTGCGTACCGTTATACTCCGGTTGCTCCGTAAGGGGCACATGGAAGAACTTTTCTTTGAAAGCATTGTCCACATAGGCTTGCAGGCGAACATCGTCTTTCAGTAATTGTTCCAGGTCGTCTTTACGTATCTCCCGTCCGTTGGCTGTCAGTTCGTTGTACACCAGTTCGGCGGAACGGTGGAAGATGGTGCCGAAGAGGGCGGAGTCTATCTCGGCGCTTACTTCATCGGGAGCTTTCAGGCCGGCTACGTATCGGTAGTAGAATTTCAGGCGGCAGTCCAGATAGGCATTGAGGGCAGAGGGGGAGAAGAACGCTTTGGGACGTTGGTGGATGTTGTAGGCGTCGAACATCTGTTGCAACATCTCCGGTGTCTTGTGAATCTCAATTTCCCGGGCTTGCTGTGGAGATTGTCCGGCTTCAAGGTACTCAAGGGAGATGTTGTGCGGCGACTCTACCAGGAATTGCAGCATGAAGCGGGACATTTCCCCGCGGTTCAGTCCGTCCGAAGAGGTGTTATATAATAAGGTGACGTTTTCTGCCCGTTGGATGAGGCGGTAGAAGTAGTAGGCATAGACGGCATTCTTGTGTTCTATGGTGGTCATGCCGAAGGCCTTCCTCAGGTTGTAGGGAATGAAGGAGGAGTCGCCTCCGGCTTTGGGCAATTGCCCTTCGTTGAGGGAGAGCATGATGAGGTTACGGAAATCGAGGTTACGCGTTTCCAGCACCCCCATTACTTGCATGCCGATGGCGGGTTCTCCGTGGAAGGGAATGTTGGCAGAGGTAAGCAAGCGGTTCAGCAGTCGCTTCAGCGTGTCTGTGCGCACACCACTCAATTCGCCGGTCTCTATCAGGCTGAGCAGGCGGTTGACGAGGGTGTAGCTTTTGAACAGAGACTCGCGGTACAGCTGGTTGAAGATGTCTTCCACGTCTTTTTCCTGGCGGTAGAGGACGGCCACTTCGCGAAGCAGTTCGGTGAGGTAGCTGCATAGGGCGGCGATGCCGTTCTGTGGTGTAAAGACTTGTTCAAGGAATGCGTCCTGCTTCAGCTCCGAGGGAAGGGGATAGAAGCGGTTGTCCCGGGTAAGCTGTTTTTCCAGTGTTTCGGCATTGGGGGAAAGTTGCCGGGTGTAAGGGTGTTTCAGCAGCGTGATTACGGTTTCGTAGATGTATCGTCCGGTACCTGCATGGTAGCCGGTAGTCTGTAGCTCTACAAGGGCGTTGATAAAACTGTACACCGGAGTTTGGGCAAGGGGAAATCCCATTGTGATGTTGACGTTCTTTACCTCTGCCGGAATGGAGTGGAGGACGGGAAGCAGTAGGGATTCGTTGCAAAGGACAACGGCAGTGTCTTTGAATGAAGAAGGGGTTCTTAATTCTTCATTCCCCCTAATCCATTGCGGCAAGTAGCGGGCTTGTGCATTTTCGGTAGAAGCGGAGATAAAGCGTACGTTCTTGGGTTTCCGCAGTACATCAAAAGAAGTTTCGGGCAGTTGGTTGGGAAACAGCTTTAGGTTGCTGAGGATGAATTCGCCTGCTTCGTGGGTATAGGGCGGCTTTTGCTCAAGGGGAAGACGGGTGTAGAACCCGTCGTAATCCCAATAGAACATTGCTTTCCCGGCATCCTGCAAGAGCTGGAAGAAACGGGTTTCTACTCTATTCAGCACGTTGAAGCCGACAAATACATAGCGGTCGTAGCGCAGTCGGTCGGTGTCGAGTTGCTCCATGACATTGCGGTACATCATGCCTTCGTAGGCGATGCCCAGTTCTGGAAGATTGCGGCGGTAGTGGCGGTAGATGTCGCCCAGTTTATCCCAGAGGGAGATGAATTTGGCTTTCAGCTCCGTGCGCTTTTCTATGGAAAAGTTCTGGAAGAACTGGCGGATGGCTTCTTCTTGTTCTTGGTCGAGGAAGTCGTAATTGTCCATAATGTTCTTCAGTTCTTGCAGGTTGCTGAAGAGTTTGTCGGCATCTACAAGGTTTTTGTCTACGTCATCGAAATCGCTGATGAGCAGTTCTCCCCAGAAGTAGAAGTCATCCAGAGTTTCTTCGCTGCGGGTCTCTTCGCGGAACACCTTATACAGTTCGCATACCAGGCGGATAGGGTCGCCGGACTTCAATGGAGAGAGTTGCCGGAACAGTTCGCTGATGCTGACGTAGGCAGGCGACCACAAAGGGCGGTCCGTTTCAGTTGCCAGATATTCGTTGAAGAACAGACTGGCACGTTTGTTGGGGAAAACGATGGCGGTGCGCGAGAGGTCGTTTCCTATTTTGGCGTAAAGGTCGCGGGCGACCAGTTGGAGGAATGTTTCCATGATTTAGTTGATAATTGATAATTAATAGTGGATGGGGAGTGAGTTATACCGGTTCTATGTTGTTCTCCTCTACATACCACAAGTAACCCCGTATATTTTCTGCGACATACCCCATGCGGACCAGCAGTTGCATGTATCCCTGCACC
>OGFU01000500.1_pt1 | contig 14530 bp, 10 predicted proteins | sample 1571061 | NCBI WGS metagenome assembly OGFU01 (sample SAMEA2582063, study PRJEB24529) | metagenome | biome: Human gut stool | place: China | collected 2011 | reverse complement strand
GCAGATGATGATGACAGTAATTTTACTAATTTAGTGGTATTTGCCAGATTTGCAGGTGAAACCGAATTTATAAATGATGTATATGAAGGCAGTTCTGTTAGAAAAATAACAGATAATTCATATAATGCAGGTTCATATAGTGTAGGCGATTATTACAGATGTGTATCAGATAACAAATTAAGAATGAGAAGTGTATATTTATATGATAATGGCGGCTCAATTGTACTTTCACATCCTCGTGGGTATTATGCAGAGTACAGCGATATTAATACTATTGGTTATAAAGATGCTTCGGAGCGTGCAAGCAGAATGTATGAGCTTAGGCAGGAGTGGTCAGAAGCTGTTAATAATGCCATATCATCTGGTAATAAAATTTCTGATTATAATAATACTGTATACTACGACTATGGTGTGCTTGATAAAGATAACAATGGTACTATTGATTCAATTACAATTATTTATAAGAATAATGGGGCAGGTAATATATCAGTAAGCTGGTCATCACCATTGTGGAATTATACAGATTATGTTAATAATATTTCTGTTAATACCGGCAAAAAAACTATTAATAGTTACAAATATGTCCAGATAACCAATTCGTATTGTAAGCCTGATGGTGATACTAACGGATATTTATTTAAGGATGAGGATGACCGGCTATTTGTATCAATCGCAACAGCAGTACATGAAATGGGACATATTATGGGGCTGAAGGATTTATATAACTCAAAGAATGCGTCACCGGTGTATTTCATGTCAGTTATGGCAAAGCATATATCTCCAGTTCCACAGTTTATGTCTCTTAAGGAGAAAGAAGTATTAGGCTGGACTGATGAGAATGATATTAAGACGATTTTGTCCGAAGGAGAATATAGTCTTAAAGCATTAGGAACTTCAGGTGCGGATAATATTACAGGATATAAGATGGATATTCCGGAAAAGGGTAAGACATTGTATCTTGAGTACAGAAACTTTGAGGATAATGGTAACAAATATGATTCTCAATATAAGCAGATGTTCAAGATTAATGGAAACAGAGTGGATAAAATTCCATTAAAATCCGGGCTGGTATGTTATCTTATAGACAGTGACACTAAGTTTCCAAGTAATATGTATTTTTCATCACCTAAATGGAATTATGAAGTTCTTGGTGGACAGTATAACACAAAGGCAGATGCAGCATTAGGAATAGGTGAAGATATATGGATTTACGGAGATATTTATATCAGTGTCAATTCAATCGAGAATAATATACTCACATTTGAAATAAAGGGTGGCATTCCAGAGCATATTCATAGTGGCGGAGAGGCAACATGCGTCAATCGTGCAGTGTGTGAAGTATGTCATAAGGAATATGGTGAATTAAATAAGGATAATCATAAGTTACAGCATGTAGAAGCTAAAGCAGCTACAGTGACTCAGGAAGGTAATATTGAATATTATTACTGCTCTTTATGTTTAAAATACTTTGCAGATTCAAATGCATCAAAGCAGATAGACAAAGATAGTGTTGTTACATCGAAACTGGCACCAGAAATAATTGCTGGTGATAAATGTATAATTGATAAGAATTCCGATAAGGCAATTACATTTAAGTCTAATGCAGCATTTTCAGATTTCGTAAAAGTAGAACTTGATGGCAGAGAGCTTGTAAAAGACAAGGATTATACGGTAAAAGCAGGAAGTATTATTGTAACACTTAATCCAGATTTAATAAAAAAATTATCGACGGGAGAGCATGTTATAGGTATTGTTTCATCGGGTGGAACAGCGAGTGCACATTTTACTGTTAAAGAACCGGAGACAGAGAGCATTAAAGAGACAGAAACAGAGAGTATTAAAGAATCCGAAACAGTGATGGAAAGTACTAAAGGAACAGAACTGGAGACAGAGAGTATTAAAGAATCTGAAACAGAGACCATAAGTCAGATAGAATCAGAAACAACAAGCCAGTATACATTTGATGAAAATGAAACAAATGCATCATCAATTAACACTGGGGACAGAAATCATGGGAAATTATGGCTTGTAATAGGAATTATTGCGTTAGCTGGATGTATTGTAGCAGCAGTTATGTATGTTGTTTCAAAGCGAAAGTAATAAAAACTGAATAGCAACTGATAATACAAAACAGGAGTAGGTCACAATAGCTTAACTCCTGTTTTGTGTTATAAAATATAGTTGTTATTCAGTAAATGTTCCAACCAATTCAACAAGCATAGCAACTGTCATATCCATGCCTTCAACAGTAATATGTTCATATGGGCCGTGGTAAGCGTGTCCGCCAGTTCCCAAGTTAGGGCATGGAAGTCCTTTGAAGCTTAACTGGCATCCATCTGTGCCTCCGCGGATAGGAAGGACGAGCGGCTCTATTCCGGTATGCTCACAGGCTGTCTTTGCATTTTCAATAAGATTCATGCAGCCTGCAATGATTTCGGACATATTCTTATACTGGTCTTTAATGGTGAGTGTGACAGTTCCCCCACCCCATTTCTCATTCATATTCTTTTCTATCAGACGAAGTGTTGCCTTTTTTGCATCAAAGAGGTTCTTGTCGTGATCCCTTACAATATAATTAAGTGTTGCTTCACTTACATCTCCGGACATGCTGGTAAGATGGTAGAAGCCCTCATAATCTTCTGTTCCACGAGGCGTTTCCATAGCAGGAAGTGCATTGTTAATCTCCATTGCAACAAGACTGGCATTAATCATGGTGTCTTTGGCAGAACCTGGGTGTACATTGAAGCCTTTAATGTGAAAATCAGCTTTGCATGCATTGAAGTTTTCGTACTGAATCTCGCCTTCTGTGTCGCCGTCAATTGTGTAGGCGTATTGGGCACCAAATTGTTCTATGTTAAAATGCTCAGCTCCCCTGCCAATTTCTTCATCAGGTGTGAATGCCACACATATTGTTCCATGAGGTATATTGTTTTTCTGCAAATGTTCTATCATAGTCAGGATTTCAGCAATACCTGCTTTGTCATCAGCGCCAAGAACAGTGCTTCCGTCAGACGTGATAATTGTGCGTCCTTTAAGAGTACTAAGATGAGGGAAATCATGCACAGACAGAGTTATCCCGGCAGGAAGTGTAAGTGATTCACCATTGAAATTCTCTGTTATAACAGGTGTAATATCATGATTGCAATAATCGGACACAGTATCCATATGTGCAATAAATCCAATAGCAGGCACATTTTCATAACCGCTTGTTGCTGGAAGCTTACCATACAGGTAACACATATCGTCAAGTACAATGTCCGATAAGTTTAATCCTTCCATCTCATTTTTAAGAAATCTGGCTAACTCAAACTGGCATGCAGATGAGGGAGTTGTTTCACTGTTTTCATCACTTGGTGTACGGAAAGTGACATATTTTAATAATCTTTCATATGCTTTCATGGTAATTCTCCATTCTGTGGATTGATATTCATATATTAACATATTCTGGTGGAAATATACGGATTATGCGCAAAAAATAAAAGATTATCAATATATAAAATAAACTCCATTCAATGGGACGGAGAAGAATATAAGGATAATGGTATACTTTGCAGAAATGCAGTTGCAAAAGGTAATAAGGTGGTAAATGATTATACATCTTTGTATGGAGGAGATGCATATCTTCCTGCCAATAATCTGGCTTATAAATATGTTGCTTAATTAATAATCACCCAGCAGTGGTTACATTTGGAGCATTAACAGTTCTGATAGTAATTTCCTGCGTGGTAGTATTTCTTGTATTCTTAAAAAGAAGACAGATGAATAAATACGAAAAGTATTAACATACAGACACCAGCACGTTAAGGTTAAATGTGCTGGTGTTTTCTATATCATATGTATTTATCATTCTTTGATGAGATGTTTACCAGTCCAAAAGACAGTGCAAAAAGTATAATAACGAAGGCCACGAAATATAGACCTCCCATTGTATTTTCCATGGAAGCTATAAAATCATATGAGCCATGTAATAGAACTGGTAACACAATGCTGAATATTCTGAATATCTTGGAGCTAAACATTTTTCCCCGATTATGCTGTTTTCTTGCGAGACCATAGAATACACCCATAAACACACCAAAACAGGCATGTCCTGGAATTGCTGTTATTGCTCTTACAATAGCAGTTGAAAAACCATATGATAAAACATAGTTGATATTTTCCCAAAGGGCAAATCCGAGAGAAACAAATACAACACCGTCATACTGGCAGTTAAATTCTGGATTATTCCATGTCCGTTTTTTTAAGAAGAAATACTTTGAGCTTTCTTCGGCTATGGCAACAATAACAAAATAAAGAATTATCTGATACAGCAATGTATTTTCGGGAACAAAGCATGATAAAATCCATTCCCCTATTTTTTCCTCAATTAAGGCAATAATGGTGGATAGAATTCCCGCAATAACTAGCTGTCTTAAAAGGTAGCCGCTTTCCTTTTCCATTCTGTCTGCTCTGTATACTTTAATCATAAGGAATACCGCAGGAATAACTGCCGCTAATATTAATATCCAGTTATACATCATTATAGGTTCCAATATAAAATAAAACATATATCTGCTTGCTCCTTATTGTGCTTTTTATTTCTATTTTATAATTATATATCTCATATATTCTGATAACAAGCTGCTTTATAATATATTAATAAATGGAAGTGCGAAATCATGGCAGTCGGTTAGATGCTATGAAAAACAGAAATATATTTCTTGCTGATGGCAAAAGTATGATTAAAATGTAAAGAAAGAATAAGGCAGGTACAAGGAGGAGCTGCATGAATGATGATTATCATGTAATAAAAAGACTATTGATTGAAACAATGCATGCTTAAACTAAAAAGATATGCATCGTGCAGCATAAATAACATTAGATAAAATACAGGTATTGATTTAAGTTCTTACTTTGCGCATGATATCGAAACTTATAGAAATTAAGAAAAAACGGTATGAAATAATTCCAGAATATAAGCGAATCTATTCGCTAGATATAGCAATAGATTTAAAGACATTAGATTTTCATGATAGGAGTTATTTATTAACAGATGAGCAGATATTTTAGTATGACATGATATTTAAAAACGATAATATCCTTTTGTGAAGAAAGTTTCATAGAAGCTGAGCAAATTTTCAATAAAGTTGTGAAATTTGATTTTTATAATAGTTCATCTCCTTTCTTACAACGACATTGTATAACACGAAAAAGCATAATACATGCCAAAACAAAAAAATAAATAGACAAAAATTGCAAGATGGAGAGTGTATATTTGGATATAATAAGTCAATAGTCTATAAAAGGATATAAAGTTATTATTAAAAATTAAAACTATTTGGTAGACTATGCATATTACATCGGATAAAAACGATGAGTAAAGAAGATTGCATAAAAGCTAAGTAACTTATTAATAAAATTATGTAATTTGATTTTCATAGAATTTCATCTCCTTTCTGATTATGTTTTTGTTATAGAATATAAAAAGGAAAAATACTTGCCAAAATAAAGAAATAAGTAGTCAAAAGTTGCTTAAAGATTTTTTATATAAAAACTAAGAAAATAAATATTTTAACAGAAATACATTAGATTATTTAGGAAAATAATCAGCAGCAAATATGAGAATAGTTATGTTGTGATAAAAGTAGAAAAAAGCTCTGTGTGCAATGCACATGAGATTTTTTCTACTTTTTTAATTGAAATGTAAAAATTTCAGATTACTTGTATATGTGAATTATTACAGTCGTATCATTTAGTGCATATTTTATTCAATATATTTTATTTAAAATTCTGAATAAATGATATATATATACCTTATCAAAGAAATAAATGGAAAGGAAGTAGGTATTTATGTTGTTAAAAGAAAAAACAAAACGAAGTCTTGAAACCATGCGTTTGCACGAAAGAATAAACTATGGATATAAAATAGTTATCACAATGATGTTGACATCCGGATTAATTTCTATGATAGTAATAGGGATTCTATTTGCAAATATGTTTAACTATGTTAAAAAAGTTAATGTGGCTGATACGGCAGTGAAAATATGTAGAATTGATGTGAATGCGGCTGCCCGGAACATAAGGGAAATGGCATTAAATGATGATTCTTCATCTTATGCTGGTTACAAGGAGACTGTAGAAAAGCTACTAGGTGAGGTCAAGGACGAATTGCTAGTTATGCAAGACACAGGGGTTGTTTCTGATGATCTTTTTAACGAATATTCATCAGCACTAACAGATTGGGAAACAAGGGATTTGATATAATAAAACAAATTGAAAAGGGACAAGATAAAGACGCTGTTGAAGACATACTTGGTGAATGTACGCCATCGTTAAATAAATTGGTGAGTATTGCACAGAAAATAGATTTACTGACAGGTGAACAGAGCGTTAAGGCAGTAAGAAAAACGCTGATATCAGCTTTTGTGGGATTTGTGGTTATTATTGTATGTCTTATTATTGCAGTTATTTTATCACGAAAAACAGGAAAAAAGATTCTTACAACTATTTTAGAACCACTGCATGAAATTGAAAATGCAGCCAAGGAACTAACTGAGGGAAATTTGCACAGTACATTGGAGTATAAGTCAGAGGATGAAATTGGTCGACTTGCTCAGAGTATGCGTGAGTCAATATATATTTTGGGTTCATATGTAGATGATATTGACCGTGCCATGAAACTGTTTTCAGATGGTAATTTTGATGTAAAACCAGAGGTTGAATGGAAAGGCGATTTTATTGGTATTTTAAATTCATTTTTAGCATTTGAGAAAAGTATGTCAAGTACGGTAAAAGGTATACGGCATGTATCGGAGGAAGTGTCTAGTGGAGCAGAGCAGGTGTCAATGAGCTCAAATGAATTGGCAGAAGGAGCAACAAATCAGGCAGCTGTTGTTGAAGAACTTACTGCGACTGTTTCAAATGTTTCTGAACAAGTTGAAAAGAATTCAAAGACGACAAAAGAAATAAGTAAAAGGGTTGAAAAATTAGGGGATAATATTCTAGAAAGTAACAGCAAAATGCATGAAATGGTCAACTCAATGAATGAAATCAGCAAGGCCTCAAAGGAGATTGATAAAATTATTACAACAATCAATGAAATTGCAAGTCAGACAAACTTATTAGCCTTGAATGCATCTATTGAGGCTGCAAGAGCTGGGGAAGCAGGAAAAGGATTTGCAGTTGTAGCAAATCAAGTTAATATTTTAGCTGACCAGAGTGCTCAGGCAGCGAGAGAATCATCAGCACTGATTGCCACCTCCGTGGAAGCAGTGGAAAATGGGATGGTTGTAGCAGAAGATACGGCAAAACAGCTTGAAGAAGTGGCAGGTGAGTCAAAAATAATTACAGATGAAGTGATGAGAATTGCGGACACATTAGAAACACAGACAGAGGAAATATTACAGATTAATGAGGGCATAGAACAGATTAATGATGTGGTTCAGTCTAATTCAGCAACGTTCAAGGAATGTGCAGCAGCAAGTCAGGAGATGAGCAGTGAGGCAGAAAATTTGAATGAAATGATTCAAAAATTTAAGGTTGCTGAGTTTAATGAATAAAATTATCTTAATATGAATGGGATTCTTATTGCTGGAAACGGTTATGATATGCTTAAAGCATACTATGCTATATTGAGAGCATTGTATAAGTATTCATGATATATAGATAAATATAACAGACTAAAAAGAGAGGCGTTATTTTGATAACGTCTCTTTTTGTGATTTATTAAAACAGTATAAATTAATAAAAATGGGAACTGAAAATCTTTCAAAAACGCTGTGGGATTGATATTTTTTATGGGGAATTATCTCTTGGTTACCTGAAATAATAGATGTATATGTGTTTGATTTCATGCCAAAAGAGAATAAAAACTAGACAATAATTGCATATATGGCATGTTATAAATGTCAGAATTTTATATAAAGTAAGCAGTATCATTTTGTGCATACTTTGTATAATTTATGAAATTGTCTTTTACATATATTTGTTATATCTTTGATATAACAAAATTGTGGGAATAAAATAATTGGTATTTTGAAAGGAGAAGTTTCACATGGAAGAAAAGAGGTACCTGAAATGGTATAACAAGGTGGGGTATGGATCAGGAGATTTTGCAGGAAATGTTGTGTATGCATTTCTCTCATCATTTGTAATGCTGTATCTGACAAATACGGTAGGTTTAAATCCGGGTATTATCGGAACGCTGATTATGGTATCAAAGCTGTTTGATGGAATCAGCGATATGTTCTTTGGAACTATGATTGATAAAACAAAAAGTAGACTTGGAAAAGCTAGACCATGGATGTTATATGCGTATATAGGTTGTGCCGTAACACTCGTTGCAAACTTTGCGATTCCAGACAGTCTTGGGACAACTGCACAGTACATATGGTTCTTTATAGCATATACATTGTTAAATGCAGTATTTTTCACTGCAAACAATATAGCATATGCATCATTAGTTACTTTTTGTACAAAAAACAGCAGGGAACGTGTAGAGATGGGATCATGTCGATTTATCTTTGCATTTTCGACAAGCTTACTTATTCAGTCTGTTACAGTACAGTTTGTAAGAGCAGCAGGCGGTGGGGCAGCAGCATGGAGAATGGTTGCCGTTGTATATGCCATTATTGGATTGATTGTTAATACAATTTCTGTTTTTTCAATTAAGGAGATTCGGGCAGAAGAATTAAAAGCGGGGAAGAATCACACAGAAGAAAAGTATGGACTAATAGAGGCTGCAAAACTTTTATTTTCTAATAAATATTATCTTATGATTTGTGCAACTTATATTTGTCAGCAGATTTATTCAGCTATGTTAAATATGGGCATTTATTATATGATTTATATTTTGAAAAATGAAAATCTGTATTCCGTATTTTCATGGGCAATTAATATCCCTGTTATTATCGCAATGTGCATCACTCCTATGCTGGTGGAAAAAATGAAAGGTTTATATCGAATGAACTTTGCAGGATATGTTCTTGGAACAGTGGGACGTGTCGGAGTCATCTTTGCAGGTTATATGGGAAGCGTTCCACTTATGCTTGCATTTACAGCGATTGCAGCACTTGGAATGGCACCGTGGCAGGGTGATATGGGAGCAGTTGTTGCAAGCTGTTCAGAATATACTTATCTTACAAAGCATAAACACATTGATGGAACTATGTATTCATGCACATCTTTTGGTACGAAAATCGGAGGAGGAATCGGAGTTGCATTATGTGGATGGTTGCTTGATGTAAGTGGATTTGTTAAGGAAGCAGCGGTGCAACCTGCCTCTTGCTTAAATATGCTTCATATTATGTATTTATGGATTCCTATGGTATTGTCATTAATAATTACATTCATCATGTCAAGAATGAATGTTGAAGATGCAAACGAAAAACTTAAAAAACAGTTGGAGGAATGTTGATATGGAATATAAAGGAATGAACGGATTGATACTTACCTGTAAGCATCACGACGGCTTTTGCCTCTGACCAAGCAAGTATACAGAGCACAGCATTAAAAACTCACCTTATAAGAATGAGAAAGGTGATATTGTGCGTGAAACAGCAGAGGCGTGTAAGGAATATGGTCTGAAGTTTGGTGTCTATCTCTAACCATGGGACAGAAATTATGGGCTATATGGAAAGTGAGGAAAAATATGAATGCTGATATGAAATGGCTGGACAATCCAGAAGTGTTTAAAGTAAATCAATTGGAACCACATAGTGATCATTGCTATTATCTGGATTATTCAGACATAAAAAAAGAAAAGAATCCATTATTACAGTCATTAAATGGTCAATGGGAGTTTGCTTACAGCAAAAATGTGATGGAAAGACCTGTTGATTTTTATAAAGATACATTTGATACATCAGAATTTGATAAAATTATGGTTCCAGGACATATTGAACTGGCTGGATATGATAAAATCCGTTATATCAACACTATGTATCCATGGGAAGGAAAAGAGTACCACAGAGGAGCCTATAGTATGGAGGCAACTGGAGCAGAAAAAGGAATGTTTTCAGAGGCAGAGTACAATCCGGTGGGTTCTTATATAAAATACTTTGATTTGCAAAAAAGCATGTGTGGAAAGAGAATCCATATCTGCTTTGAAGGTGTAGAAGAAGCTATGTATCTTTGGCTTAATGGTCAGTTTATAGGTTATGCCGAGGACAGCTTCACACCTTCTGAGTTTGATTTGACACCATATATTAGGGAAAAGGGGAATGTACTGGCAGTACAGGTACATAAGATGAGTACTGCAGCATTTTTAGAGGATCAAGACTTTTTCAGATTCTTTGGAATTTTCAGAAATGTTACTTTGAAGGCAATACCAGATGTTCATTTGGAGGATGTTTGGTTCAAACCAGTATTAAACCGTGATAATGTAAGCGGAAGTATAACTGTAAACATGAAGGTGTCCGCCATTGATGGTCAGAATGTAACTGCAGGCTTTATTTTAAAAGACAGGGAAGAAAATGTATTAGTAGAGAAATCCATACAGCTAAATAAAGATAATGACTATTTAGAAGGTACGATATGTGTTGATTTAGAAAATGTTAAACTGTGGGATAATCATAACCCATATTTGTATCATGCTTATGTTGAACTTAAAGCTGAGGATGGTTCCTTGGCAGAGGTAATCCCTTATGATATTGGTTTTAGACGAATAGAGATTATAAATAAAATAATTTATTTAAATGGAAAACGCCTTATTATTACAGGTGTAAACCGTCATGAGTGGAATGCAAAAACAGGAAGATGCATTGGTATAGAAGATATGAAAGCAGATATATCCTGTTTGTTAAGGAATAATATTAATTCTGTGCGTACTTGCCACTATCCTGATCAGATACCATGGTACTATATGTGCGACAATGCAGGTATTTATGTGATGGCAGAAACAAATTTGGAAAGCCATGGTTCGTTCCAGAAGTTAGGTGCAATTGAACCATCATGTAATGTACCAGGATCTTTTCCACAGTGGAAGGGTGCCGTAATTGATCGGGCAAAAAATAATTTTGAAACTTTTAAAAATCATACATCCATCCTTTTCTGGTCATTAGGAAATGAATCATATGCAGGTGACGACATAGAGGCAATGAATGTTTATTTTGCTGAAAAGCAGGATGGAAGATTAGTTCATTATGAGAGTGCTTATTATAATAGGACATACGAGGATACAATTTCTGATTTAGAGACCAGAATGTATGCGAAGCCAGAGGATGTAGAGAAATATTTGAATAACAGTCCGAAGAAACCATATATTTTATGTGAATTCATGCATGATATGGGAAATTCCATGGGAGGACTTGGCTCGTATATGAAACTGATTGACAAATATGATATGTATCATGGTGGATTTATATGGGACTATATTGACCAGGCAATTATGGTAAAGGATCCAGTGACAGGAAAAGATGTTTTACGATATGGCGGAGATTTTGACGATAAACCAGCAGACTATGAATTCTCAGCAAATGGAATTGTATTTGCTGACAGGAAAGAAAAACCAGCGATGCAGGAAGTGAGGTACTACTATGGCTTATACAGATAAATTAAGAGTTGTCTATGGTGACTATACACTTGGTGTACATGGAGAAGGATATGATTATATTTTTTCTTATGCACAGGGTGGATTGGAATCTATCGTTAAAAATGGCTATGAGTGGCTGTATCGTTGTCCTAAACCTACTTTCTGGAGAGCATTGACAGATAATGACAGAGGAAGCAGGTTCCACATTAAAAGCGGTAGCTGGCTTTCAGCAGATATGTTTATTGACTGTAAAGAAGTTCAGGTTATCATGGATGGTAAGGAACAAAAACCTTATGCACCAGATAATAATAGCTATGGTTGTGATGTTTATGCTGATGAAATTGTCGTAAAATATACATATGAGACCATAACAATTCCAGCGACAACTGTACTTGTAAGCTATACGGTTGACGTATCCGGAAAGATCCGTGTGGATGTACATTATAATGGGGTACAGGGACTTCCAGAATTTCCTGTATTTGGAATGAGGTTTATTATGCCAACTCTGGCAGATAAATATTTATATAAGGGACTGTCTGGGGAAACATATCCTGATAGAAAGGCAGGAGCCAAAGAAGGAATCTATGAGATTAATGACTTGAGTCTTACACAATATCTTGTTCCACAGGAATGTGGTATGAGAATGGATACAGAGTGGCTTGAAGTTACAAGACATACAACGCTTGATAACAGCAGGACAGACAGTTCATCTCAAATCTTACGCATTGAAAAAAATGACAAAAATTTTGCGTTTTCTTGTCTGCCTTATACGGCATCGGAGATTGAAAATGCCCTCCATCATGAAGAACTGCCACCAGCAAGAAGAACTGTTTTATGTGTATATGGTGCAGTAAGAGGTGTTGGAGGCATTGACAGTTGGGGAACTGATGTAGAAGAAGAATATCATATCAGTGCAGAAGATGATAAGGATTATTCCTTTAGCATATGTTAATCGCGGGATGAGAATATGAAGTTTAAGATTACCAAAGACTGGGTAAAGAGTTTTTTTGTGATAACTATATTAATGGTGGTTACATTGGGACCTACAGTGGATTTGGTTGGTCGAATAATTAAAACAAGAAGGATAGTGGAGAAACAGGGATTATAAATAAAAGGAGTTGCTTGTAAGTGTTATTGGTATATGAAAATAAAAATACGGGATTATCATCCGAGTGGAAAGAACCAGTACATGTGCCGCCGCATCTGCATGAAGCAATAGAAGTTGTGTATGTAACGGATGGAGAAGTAGAACTTGGAGTGGGGCCTGAATTGTTCCATATGGATGAAGGGGATTTTGCAATAATATTCCCTAACGTAATACATCATTATCAAGTTTTTGGGCAAAAGAAGAATAAGGTAATATATTTATATCTTAATCCAAAACTATTCCCCTCATACTATAAAGAACTTCAGAATTACAGTCCTGAAAATCCAGTTGTGAAAAAAAGAAAAGTGCATCCGGATGTAGTAAATGCTATAAAATATTTGGCAGAAATAACAGATGGCAATCCAATGCTGATAAAGGCATATGCACAGATGATTTTAGCATATGTTTTCACAACAATGCCACTGATTGATAAAAGTGCAGTAGGAAGAGATGATCTGATTTACAATGCGGTGGAATATGTAGCCAAAAATTTTAGAGAAAACATCAGCCTTGAAAAAATGGCATATGAATTATGTGTAAGCAAATATGTATTATCAAGAATGTTTGCGAAGACATTTCATTGTAATTTTAGTAAATATGTGAATGGAGTCCGGTTAAATTATGCAGTTGCAGAACTTGAAAACTCGATGGATTCTATAACAAACATATGTCTTGATTGCGGATTTGAAAGTCAAAGAACTTTTAACCGTGTATTTAAGGACAGATATAAAATTACACCTAGAGAATATAGAAAAAGGATGGAACATGATAAATAATATTTTATATGTTGATGGCCAAATTCCCCACAAATAATATGCATATTATTAGAAAAAGCAGAGAATCTATATTCTCTGCTTTTAGTTATATGTTTTTTCTGTATTCAGATGGTGATAAACCTTTTAACTTTTGAAATATTCGGCTGAAATACAGAGGGTTTTCATAGCCCACAATCCTGGCAATTTCGTTAATGTTATATTGAGGATTCTGCAGAAGTGCTTCTGCATTGTATATTCTTTTACGCATAATAAATTGTTTAGGTGTAATACCAGTATATAAGCGGAAATTACGAATGAACCAGCTTGTACTTATATTATTTTGCTCTGCATAGCTATCAATATTAATTGGTTCATTATAATGTTCACTAAAGTATGAAACAGCATTGTCTATTTCATCAGCTTTATGTGTATTATCATGAGATACAGAAGATAAAAAATGCCGATGTAGTCTTATAAAAATTTGTCGTAGATACATTTCTAGCATTTCAGGATATCCATTCTGACACATCTGCAGTTCTTTGATCATTTCACGAAACAGAATCTGATATTCAGATCCAGAACCACAGTAGAAAACTCTTTTGTCATCAGTTAATCCATAGGAACGAAGAAGATTGGTAACATTATTCCCAGTGAAATGTACCCAGTAAACTTCTACATTGTCTTTCGCATAATATTCATATTTTTGAGGTTCTTTAGGTCTGTATAATACCATATGACCAGCATGAACGATGGTTTCATCTGAATCATTATTAAAATGGAAGTGGGCTTTTCCAGATGCGATAAAAAGTAATTGGAAATCCAGTCTGCCACGCGGACGCCATGTAGGAAGTTTTGGCTTAGTATATAGCTTATAAGTACCACACATGGTTATAATTAGTCCTTTTGATTTATCTTTCCTGTCAATAGTGGAATTGTTCAAGTATGCGTTATTGGTATACATATAAAGCCCCCTTTACGTGTAATTAAAAATAATATGCATATATACTGTTGTAAATATAAGAAATTATTAAATATACAATGTGATTTTATCATTTTATGCATATAATGTCTATTTACTTTAATAAAACAAATCATAAATGAAACAAACTAATGTAATGT
>OGFU01000491.1_pt1 | contig 14896 bp, 15 predicted proteins | sample 1571061 | NCBI WGS metagenome assembly OGFU01 (sample SAMEA2582063, study PRJEB24529) | metagenome | biome: Human gut stool | place: China | collected 2011 | reverse complement strand
TGGTAGCACTCTTCAACGATTTTAAACCGGAAATGGTCATTAACGTTGCATTGCCTTATCAGGACCTGACCATCATGGAAGCCTGCCTGAAAGCAGGAGTCAACTACCTGGATACCGCTAATTATGAGCCTAAAGATGAAGCTCACTTTGAGTACAGTTGGCAATGGGCCTATCATGAACGTTTCAAAGAAACCGGCCTCACCGCCATTTTAGGTTGTGGATTCGATCCGGGAGTAAGTGGTATTTATACGGCATATGCCGCCAAACCTTCTTTTGATGAGATTCACTATCTGGATCTAGTAGACTGCAATGCCAGAAATCATCATAAAGCTTTTGCAACAAACTTCAATCCAGAAATCAATATCCGCGAGATCACCCAGAACGGACGTTATTATGAAAATGGCCAATGGGTGACCACAGGTCCACTGGAAATTCATAAAGATCTGACATATCCAAACATCGGTCCCCGTGATTCATATCTGTTGTATCACGAAGAATTGGAATCATTAGTCAAAAACTTCCCGACCATCAAACGGGCACGTTTCTGGATGACATTCGGTCAGGAATATCTGACTCATTTGCGTGTGATTCAGAATATCGGAATGGCGCGTATTGACGAAATAGATTACAATGGACAAAAGATCGTTCCGCTGCAATTCCTGAAAGCCGTGTTACCTAATCCTCAGGATTTGGGTGAAAATTACGAAGGTGAAACTTCTATCGGTTGCCGCATTCGTGGTCTGAAAGATGGCAAAGAACGCACTTACTATGTATATAATAACTGTAGTCACGAAGAGGCATATAAAGAAACAGGTATGCAAGGAGTAAGTTATACCACAGGCGTACCGGCTATGATCGGTGCCATGATGTTCTTTAAAGGCGAATGGAAACGTCCGGGTGTAAACAACGTGGAAGAGTTTAATCCGGATCCGTTTATGGAACAATTGAATAAACAAGGCTTGCCTTGGCACGAAGTATTCGATGGAAATTTGGAACTGTAATCAACATAACAATATGCCTATTGGCTATGCCTAACCCTAAGTAAGTCAATCGGCATATTTATTATTGGAAGAATCATCAAAAATGAATGTAGGAGATAAAGCCCCAGAACTGCTGGGTATCAATGAAAAGGGTGAAGAGGTACGCCTCAACAACTATAAAGGAAGAAAAATCGTCCTTTATTTCTACCCTAAAGATAACACTTCCGGCTGTACGGCCCAAGCTTGTAGCCTTCGGGATAATTACGCAGAGCTACGTAAAGCCGGATATGAAGTGATCGGTGTAAGTGTAGACAATGAAAAGTCACACCAGAAATTTATTGAGAAAAACAATCTGCCATTCACCCTGATTGCCGATACTGATAAAAAATTGGTAGAGCAATTTGGAGTATGGGGAGAAAAAAAGCTATATGGCCGTGCTTATATGGGTACTTTACGTACAACTTTCCTTATCAATGAAGAGGGAGTTATCGAACGGATCATCGGACCCAAAGAAGTAAAGACCAAAGAACACGCTTCACAAATTTTATAAATCGATCATTATGGCAAAGAAAGAAGACGAATTAAACTTTGAAACAGATAATAATAAAATGGCATCAAGCGAAAAATTAAAAGCCTTACAGGCTGCCATGGACAAGATAGAGAAAAGCTTCGGTAAAGGTTCTATCATGAAAATGGGTGAAGAAGTGGTAGAACAAGTAGAAGTAATTCCAACAGGTTCGATAGCACTGAATGCTGCATTAGGCGTAGGCGGTTATCCCCGTGGAAGAATCATTGAAATTTATGGTCCGGAATCATCCGGTAAAACGACACTGGCCATCCACGCCATTGCAGAAGCACAAAAAGCCGGTGGAATTGCCGCTTTCATTGATGCGGAACATGCTTTTGACCGCTTCTATGCGGCTAAACTGGGAGTAGATGTGGATAACCTGTTCATCTCGCAACCCGATAACGGAGAACAGGCGTTGGAAATTGCAGAGCAATTGATACGCTCTTCAGCTATTGACATCATCGTAGTGGACTCTGTAGCCGCCTTGACTCCGAAAGCTGAAATTGAAGGGGATATGGGTGACAACAAAGTGGGCTTGCAAGCCCGTCTAATGTCACAGGCATTACGTAAGTTAACATCAGCTGTAAGCAAGACTCGTACAACCTGTATCTTCATCAACCAGTTGCGTGAGAAAATCGGTGTAATGTTCGGTAATCCGGAAACAACAACCGGTGGTAATGCATTAAAATTCTATGCTTCCGTACGTTTGGATATCCGCGGTTCACAGCAGATCAAAGACGGTGAAGAAGTGATTGGTAAGCAGACGAAAGTCAAAGTTGTGAAAAATAAGGTAGCTCCTCCTTTCCGCAAGGCAGAATTCGATATTATGTTTGGTGAAGGCATATCACATTCGGGAGAAATCATTGACCTGGGAGCGGATTTGGGAATTATTAAGAAAAGCGGTTCATGGTATAGCTACAACGACACCAAATTGGGCCAAGGTCGTGATGCAGCAAAACAATGTATCGCCGACAATCCAGAACTTGCTGAAGAACTGGAAGGACTGATCTTTGAAAAGTTGAGAGAGCACAAGTAAGTGTAATCAATAAACAACGATCGGCAGTGTTCTATCGAACAACCGCCGATCGTTTATTATATATCTTAATTCATCATATTCCGTTTTTCCAATGCCAACGGATAATATTTATTCAGCAGCATAGCCCACTCCGCTACCAACTCGATAGGTATGCCCGGACCATTTTCATCGTTAGATTCGGCAAACATCCTTAACCTGTCGTCAAAGATAACCAAACGTCGTATCTCCGGCTCTCTCTCACCTAATACTTCTACAATAATGTCCAATTTTGTTGTTTCATTTTGACTCATAGTATCTATTTTTAATTCAGTCATTAAAAGTACATCTTTTTCGCCAAAGATCTTCATCTTACTTATTCTTTTTTCGCTTTCTTTGTAACAAAATTCCTCCCGTTACGTCTTAAGGATATAAACATTGACAAGAACGAACACATGGATACCGAAAGTTTTAAAAGAGAGTTTCTACCCTATCATCGCAAGCTGTACTGCGTGGCCTATCGGCTATTGGAGAATGCTGCTGATGCGGAAGACTTAGTGCAAGAAGCCTATCTGAAGTTGTGGGATAAACGGGAAGGACTGTCGGTTATCAGCAATCCTGAAGCATTCAGTGTCACTTTAGTAAAAAATATGTGTTTTGATTTGCTTCGTTCAGGAAAGTATGTTCTGTCCCGACAAAGCGTGGAGCTATCAGCCGCCCAAGATGTTTTTCAACCGGACAATCTGGAAGCACGTGAAGGGGTACGACAAATAAAAGATATTATTGCCCAATTACCCGAACAACAGCAACGAATCATAAATATGCGCGATATTAAAGGTTGTTCATACGAAGAGATAGAACAAGTCACTGGATTAAACTCTATAAACGTCCGTGTGCTACTGTCACGGGCAAGAAAAAAGATACGTGAAGAATTTAATAAATGGAATAATTATGAAAGTCGAAGAAATTGAAAGGCTGCTCGCCGAATTTTATGAGGGGACCACTACCGAGAGCCAAGAAGAGGTGCTGAGAAATTATTTCAGAACAACGGAAGTGCCCGGACATCTGCTGAAGGACAAAGAAATTTTTCTCAATCTTTGCCCGGATGCCGACCAAGATATAGAAGTTCCTGCACATCTGGAAGACAAACTAAATCTGCTGATTGACGAAATGGCCGAGAAAGAACAACACTTTTTCCGCCCCAATAACTCCAAAAACAGCTGGCGCTGGATTGGAGGGGTTGCAGCTACCATATTATTGCTTATAGGCATTGGATACGGGATTGACAATTTAAGCAAAAATGTGTGCCCACCCACCCCACAAGATACATTCTCCGATCCGGAAGAAGCCTACCGGATGTTACAAGCAACTTTACTGGAGATTTCTGCCAACCTCAACTATGGACTCAATGAGGTGAAAGAAAGCCAGATAGATATGAGAAAAATACATCAAGAAGTAAGAAATGAAATTAAAAAATAAACAATTATGAAAACAATGAAATTTATTTTGGCATGCGTACTGCTATTGTCTCCTCTGCTTTGCCAGGCACAAAAAAACTTATTCAACAAGTACAATGACATGAAAGGGGTATCCTCTGTTTATATCTCTAAAGCAATGATGGAATTAAATCCGAATCTATTTATGAAGGACCTTTATATAGGTAAAGTAGCAGAACATTTGAACTCTGTCCAAGTGCTCTCTACACATGATAATAAGGTACGTGAAGAAATGGCCAAAGATATCCGTTCATTGGTGCAATCATCCAAATACGAATTATTGATGAAACAAAAAAGTACGGTTTCCGGTTCGGAAGTTTATGTAAATCGCAAAGGAAGTAAAGTGAAAGAACTGATTATGGTAATGAACGGAGCATCTTCTCTAAAATTTGTATATATGGAAGGGGACATGACTACGGATGATATCAAGAAGTTAATGTTATACCAAAGCACCAGTCAAAACTTTATAATATCAGGAGATCTGTTTTATGCAAATAATAAACCGGTTACTTACTTTAAAAAAGAAAATTCGGACAATCAAAAAGACATGGCAGAGTTAAGTGGAACCTATAATTTAAATTCGATAGATATGAATTATAAAGAAGAACTAAGTACCTTAAACGACAAATTAAAAAGAATTGAACAAGGGCTCAAAAACATAAATATAAAGTAGAAAATCATAAAATAGTTATTATACAAAATAAGGTACGATGTATTTGGGCATCGTACCTTATTTTGTATAATAACTATTTATCCTGAAATTAGAACCAATAAATATAGGCCAGAGTGCTCAAACTAATCACTACCCACAGAAGTACTCCTTGTATCAAAGGTTTGATGCCTACGGACTTCACAACATCCAATGAGAGAGAAGCTCCAATAAAGAACATAGTGATAGTCAATGTTTTGCGAGCCAACCCATTGATAGCGGCCCCCAATTCAGGTACACTACCCAACAAATAAGTATTCACAATCATAGCCAATACAAAGAAGAAGATAAACCAAGGAATACTAATCTTCTGCCCTTTACTCTTAAATATGAACGAAGTAGCAAATGCCATCGGAATAATCCAAAGAGCACGTGTCAATTTGATGGTAGTAGCAACTTTCAAAGCTTCTTCACCGTATGCTGCACCGGCCCCCACCACAGAGCTTGTATCATGAATGGCAATTGCGGCCCATGTTCCAAATTCATGCTGACTCATATTTAAAGCGTGTCCGATCACCGGAAATATAAAAAGCGCAAGAGCATTCAATATAAATATAGTCGCCAATGCCACAGACATTTCACTATCATTAGCCTTTACTACAGGCCCTACAGCAGCAATAGCGCTACCACCACAGATAGCAGTTCCTGAACTGATGAGATAAGAGGTGTTACGATCTACCTTTAAAAACTTACGCCCAATGAACCATCCTAAAATCAGAGTGCCAATTACTGAAACAATCGTAAACTCCATTCCTTCTTTACCGGAAGCAAGAGCTGAATGTAAATTCATACCAAACCCTAATCCTACAACAGAATATTGTAATAGATATTTAGATGTCTTTTTGTTAAATTTCGGATGGGCCTGTCCACAAGTCAACGCAAAAGCTAATCCTAGAAAAAGAGCCAATGGCGGAGTAACCCATGTAGAAAATGCTTGCAAACCGGGAATATAATCCAACATTAAAAAGAAAGTCAAAATAGAAAGCAAAGAAACATAGACCGTTTTGTTGTTTGTCCTCAACGTTTTCGTAATAGCTGATACCATATCTTATTATCTTTATTTATTTTTCGGGTGCAAAGATACGGCTACTTGTCGGTATATGCCAATTGCATCTAATTATACTCTATAACTTTTTGTTATGATGCATAGCAAACTGCATCAAAACTTGTGATAACCCACTCTCCTGTCCTTGCGGTTGTGCAAAACAGAACTCACGTAGCATTGGCATACCTTTAATCTCAATAACACGAAAAGTACCTGAAAGTAATTCACGACTGATAGAACGGATAGAAACAATTCCGATACAATCTGTATGTTCTAAAAACAACTTGATACTCTCTGTACTGCCTAAATATAAAAGTACATTCAAGGATGATAATTTCATATTATGTTCGGACAAAGCTCTCTCAAAAACATCCAGTGTGCCCGAACCTCTCTCCCTGAGTACAAGCGGAATTCTGGATAGATCCTCCGGAGTTATCTCATCAGGCAATGAAAGCTTGCTACCTGTATAAACAACTGCCACTAATTCGTCCTGTAAAAATGTAGTATACCTAAGATTGGGCAAGCGACAAATGCCCTCTACCAGCCCTAAATCAATGCGATGCTCCTGCAAAGCAGCCTCTATCTCTCTGGAATTCCCATTCAATAATGAAAGATTTACTTGAGGGAACTTGGCTATAAAATTAGCAAGCAAAGGAGGAAGCACATATTGAGAAATGGTAGTACTGGCACCCAATTTCAAATCGCCTATATATTCGTTATGCAGCAAATGCATTTCGTATTCCAACCGCTTATAGTCCTCCAATATCTTTTCACTATGCTCCTGCAAAAGCTTACCCGCTTCTGTCAAAGAAATCTTATTTCCCTGCCGATCGAATAACCGAACCTGATAACAAGTCTCTAATTCCTGAATATGTTTAGTTATGGCAGGCTGACTGACAAACAGCTCTTGTGAAGCCTTAGTGAAACTGAGGTTCTTAGCAACGCTTAAAAATACTTTCAGACGAAAATCAGACATAAATATAAAGGCTTATTGTCAATATTACAACTCTTCTCCCCTGATTCCCAATGCTTGCATCACGGGATATGCCAACATTTCCCATTGATATCCTTCAATACTCTCCTCCGGTTCATTCATACGGAACTGAATGGTTTCCTTATTCTTGACACCTTTTAACCGTTCCATTACCTTATCACCATATTCTTCATTGAAAGAAACCAAAATCAGCCGTTCCACATCGGCAGAATCTAAAACGATACTCAGCAGATCCAAATATAATTCTTCACGAGATACCATCTCCTCACAAGGTACACTGGCAAAAGAAAATTCTCCGAACTGACTCTTAAATGCCACCCCATTCAATTCTGCCGATAAATCGGAAGGTCGGCAATTAGACAACTGAGCCGAATCTTTATCATATACCATTAATATTTGAATTTGATTATCGCCTACTGCCATACCTGCATCAAGTACTATATAAGTTACCAGTTCCGAGAGATCAATCTCTTGCAGTTCACGCATCAAGGTTTTCTCAAAGTACTTCTTCAGATCCGTCACAACTAGATTCAGAAACGCTGCATCAATCAGTACTACATTCGAAGGAAACTTTATTTTTTCGTCCATATCGTAATTCCTTAATAATTATATTGAGGGCATAAAGATACAACATACTTCTAAAATGCTCTTACATTCGGACACAATTTCCTCTACAAAAGAAAATATATGACATTTTGACTTTTATTTTTCTTAAAAAGCTGAAAAAAAGTCAGTTTTTACCCCATGGCAAATCTTTTGCGCCTCTAATAGTGTTATTGAAAACAAGAATAAGAAAGGAGAACAAACGATATGAACTTTAACAATTTTACCATTAAATCTCAGGAAGCTGTACAAGAGGCTATTAACCTGGCACAAAGTCGGGGACAACAAGCCATCGAAACGGCTCATATCCTGTACGGAGTGATGAAGGTAGGCGAAAATGTGACTAACTTTATCTTTCAGAAGTTAGGACTGAACGGACAACAAATCTCCCTCGTACTCGATAAGCAGATCGACTCTTTCCCAAAAGTTTCCGGCGGAGAACCTTACTTGAGTAGGGAAGCGAACGAAGTCTTTCAAAAAGCAACGCAGTACTCCAAGGAAATGGGCGATGAGTTTGTTTCATTGGAACATCTTTTGCTGGCTTTACTGACAGTAAAGAGCACGGTGTCTACCATCCTGAAAGATGCAGGAATGACCGAAAAAGAATTGCGTGGTGCCATCAGTGAATTGAGAAAAGGAGAAAAGGTGACCTCTCAGTCCAGTGAAGATAATTACCAGTCACTGGAAAAATATGCCATTAACTTAAATGAAGCAGCCCGTAGTGGTAAACTCGACCCTGTGATCGGACGTGATGAAGAAATCCGACGGGTACTTCAGATTTTAAGTCGACGTACAAAAAACAATCCTATATTAATAGGTGAACCGGGTACCGGTAAAACAGCTATTGTTGAGGGATTGGCACACCGTATTCTTCGGGGTGATGTTCCTGAAAACCTGAAAAATAAACAGGTATACTCACTTGATATGGGTGCACTCGTTGCAGGAGCTAAATATAAAGGAGAATTTGAGGAACGACTGAAATCGGTAGTGAATGAGGTGAAGAAATCAGAAGGTAATATCATATTATTCATTGATGAAATCCATACTTTGGTAGGAGCAGGAAAAGGAGAAGGTGCTATGGACGCAGCTAATATTCTGAAACCTGCACTTGCCCGTGGAGAACTACGCTCTATCGGTGCTACCACTCTCGACGAATATCAGAAATATTTTGAGAAAGATAAAGCTTTGGAACGTCGTTTCCAAATAGTACAGGTAGATGAACCGGACAATCTGAGCACAATATCTATCTTACGTGGATTAAAAGAACGGTATGAAAATCACCATCACGTACGTATCAAAGATGATGCAATCATTGCTGCCGTAGAATTAAGCAGCCGGTACATCACTGACCGTTTTTTACCCGATAAAGCAATTGACCTGATGGACGAAGCTGCCGCAAAACTTCGCATGGAGGTGGATTCTGTCCCTGAAGGATTAGATGAAATCTCACGAAAGATTAAACAGCTGGAGATTGAGCGAGAAGCTATAAAACGGGAAAATGATGAACCGAAATTACAGACAATCGGCAAAGAATTGGCTGAATTGAAAGAACAGGAAAAGTCATATAAAGCAAAATGGCAAAGCGAGAAAAGCCTGATGGATATAATCCAGCAGAACAAAGTTGAAATAGAAAATCTTAAATTCGAAGCTGACAAGGCAGAACGTGAGGGAAACTATGGTAAAGTTGCAGAGATTCGCTATGGCAAATTGCAGGAACTGCATAAGGAAATTGAAGATACCCAGAAAAAATTGCACGAAATGCAAGGGGATACAGCCATGATAAAAGAAGAGGTGGATGCTGAAGACATCGCTGACGTAGTATCCCGCTGGACCGGAATTCCTGTAAGCAAAATGATGCAGAGGGAAAAGGACAAATTGCTCCACCTTGAAGAAGAATTACATCAGCGTGTTATCGGACAAGACGAGGCTATTGCAGCTGTGTCTGATGCTGTACGCCGCAGCCGTGCAGGCTTACAGGATCCCAAACGACCTATTGGTTCCTTCATCTTCCTGGGCACTACAGGAGTTGGTAAAACCGAACTTGCCAAAGCGCTTGCCGAATTTCTGTTTGACGATGAAACGATGATGACCCGTATCGACATGAGCGAATACCAGGAGAAGCACAGCGTTTCGCGTTTAGTTGGAGCGCCTCCGGGATATGTAGGATATGACGAAGGCGGACAATTGACAGAGGCGATCCGTCGCAAACCCTATTCTGTAGTATTGTTTGATGAAATCGAGAAAGCACATCCGGATGTATTTAATATCTTGTTGCAGGTACTCGATGACGGACGGTTGACAGATAACAAAGGCCGTGTGGTAAACTTTAAAAATACAATCATCATTATGACCTCCAATATGGGTAGCAGCTACATACAGAGCCAGATGGAAAAACTGAACGGCATCAACAACGAGGAAGTAGTGGAAGAAACCAAGAAAGAGGTAATGAACATGTTAAAGAAAACCATCCGTCCGGAATTCCTAAACCGTATCGATGAGACTATCATGTTCCTGCCATTAACAGAAAAAGACATAAAACAGATTGTCTTGTTACAGATTAAGAGCGTACAAAAGATGCTTGCCGGTAATGGAGTAGAACTAGAACTGACAGATGCGGCTTTGGATTTCCTCTCACAGGTCGGCTATGATCCGGAATTCGGTGCACGTCCTGTAAAAAGGGCTATTCAGAGATATTTACTCAACGATCTATCGAAAAAATTATTGGCACAGGAAGTAGACCGTAGTAAAGCAATCATTGTAGATGCACAAGGAGACGGGTTAGTTTTCCGTAACTAAAGAATTAAAAAGTAATAAACAACAGCGATTTGCCGGTATGCCTTATGGTATACCGGCTTTTCTTTTTTTTAAAGTTCAATAAATGACTCTCCTAACTTCCACCGGATAGGATAAACAGTGAATTACAAGCACATACATACCTTTTTGAGGTAATGTAAAAGTAGCAGAAGATTTTGTTGAGTGAATTTTCCCTATTAACTCACCCTGCTCACTATACAGATATACCATTGTATTAACATCCAGATGCTCTAACGATAAAACTCCGGTAAAATCATCCAGTTTCATACAAATTCCGCTATTTCTTGCTGCTTTCATGCTCTTTTCCTTCCTTCTATCCCTCCCGGTTCCCTCGAAAGAATCTTTCGTATATAAAAAAGCGTGGGAACGTTGTAATTATCGTACCTGAGGCTCTGGACTGCCACTATTCAAATAATGTACAACAACCCACGCTCGATACTATATATTTGCATATACAGCAGAGCATGAGCGTTCGTTACATTATTCCTGAATAGTGAAATTGTCCAGATTTCAAGTACAGAATAATATCTTAAAAACGCTTTTGTTCTTTTTGTGTAATATTCCTCGTAACACTGACTCTTCAGGTTCCGACGGATTGCAACAAAGATAATTAAAAAGCCCTGAATACGACAAATAAGTTCTCTAAAATATTCTATGCAAATTTCATATAGTCCTGCAAGAACAGCTTAAAAAAACTTTTGTTTATAGAGATATAATAAAAAAATAAAAGCACAATACCCTTTAATAAAGGACATTGTGCTTTTAACTAAAAGTGTGGTAGATTTATTCTGCTTCAACGGCAGTCTCTTCACCAAAGTCTGTAATTCCGTTAGAGACTGAGATATTATACCACAAAATCAATTTCTTGATATCATTGGTATATACTCTGTCACGATCAAAGTCAGGCAAAACCTCAGCCAAATATTCACGTAATTGCTCAGAAGTAGCTTTCTTCACATCTATAGAAGCGATAGCTGCATTTTCTTTTTCTTTTATTGAACGCAACACGTCACGTAAAGGCACTTCTGAATCGTTTGTGTACATTGCTATATCTGCCAGAGAGATAATTTTTTCGTTACCATAAGCAGGGAAACGTTTCTTAGTTGCATCAATTGTTTCTACAATCAACATATTTTTACCCTGCGAAATAAGCTTATACAACCCCGGTTTGCCGGAGATAGACAAAATAGTCTTTAACATAGTATATTACTTTTATATTAGTTATTTTTTGCGGAGCAAAGGTAATGAATCTTTTGATATAGAAAAGCAATTAGCTCTAAAATCTGTGGTATCAACGGCTTTTCACCATCGTTTATTATGACGAAAGAAGCCCTCTCACATTTTTCTTCATCACTCATTTGGCTCCGGATACGCTGCATAATCTGCTCGCATGAAGCATTGTCACGCCGCACCGCACGTTCTACCCTGAGTTCCAAAGGCGCGTAGACCATCACTATACAATCAACTTCATCCGCAAAGCCCGATTCTATCAGAATTGCCGATTCCATACCTATTATATCCAGACACTCTTTGTGTGAACTCCATTGCCTGAAATGCTCCTTAACCCTCGGATGTATGATTCCATTAACCTGAGAAGCATGCGTCGAAGAAGCGAAAAGATATGTGGCCAGTAAAGTCTTATTTAATTTGCCGCCAGAAAAAACCTCCTCTCCTACTAAATCACACAACTCTTTACGAATAACAGGATCAGTGGCCACTACTTTCTTTGACTCTTCATCCGAGATATAGACAGGAACTCCCATCACTTCAAGTAAATGTGAAACGACACTTTTACCACTACCGATTCCGCCGGTTATTCCAATTTTAATTGCCATCAGAAGAGAGTTGTTCTATCAAAAAATCAACCTGTTCCGGATGGATTCGCACATGACTTACTCCACGTGGAAGAGATTTCAATTTTACAGTATATTTATCAGTACCCAATTTCAAAAGTTCTTCATAAGAAACATTCACAACAAAGTCACTTGCGTTAACTTCGCGAAAACGACTTAATCCAACTTGAAACGTAACCTGAACTTTAGATGGAAATGCCCTCAATACCTTATCTGCAGGAAAATTGATACCACGTAATAAGACTTCAACCGTTTTCTCCGTATATATATCCACGGGTAAAGTCAAATCAATAGCCCCGGGAACAAATTTGGCCCCCTTTACTCCGGCAAGCGCTATTCGCTGCTTCAATGTATCCATTACATTTTCAAAATTAACTTTTTGCGTATAAGCTGCCGTTATTGTATCCAATATAGCCACAGGGGCATATACCAAAACAGAATCCGGAGAATAGATCGTATCGGAAATATAATATTGGCGCCCTGCAACGACTTTACCTTCCAATTTGACAGGCACTAGTTTAGACTTTCCGGTAGAATAGATATACTCCAGAGTATCAGGCTTTACAGACAGCAAACGGGTCGATACATTAAGTTGTCCTGCTATTTTTTTCTCAAGTTCCGACGCATAAATTTTCACATGATTATCAGGTACTTTCGACTCGGAAAAATCGATATTAACGGGAAAAAAGCTTTTACCCAACATATAGTTCAGCAACACCGTTCCTTTATCTTTTACTTTAATGCGGAGTTCAGAAGGAGGTTCAGAAGTTAAAACCACATGATTGGGCACTCCTTTCAGACGGACAGGAATAGAAAATTCTGCTTCATAATCATTGTTTAACGTTTGAAGCAACCAAAATCCACCTGCAATAAAAAAGAAAAATAAAAAAATTAAGAACTCTCTGCTCTTATCACTAAGCAGAAAGTCCTTAATCTTTCTTGATAATTTTAAATAAATATACTTTATGTTCCTACGTTCGAACATAGGCTTTATTTATTTTTAGTTCCTTATTTCGTAGCAGACTGACTGTTGGCAGCAGAAGCATCTGCAAAAATAGAGTTCTTATCTATCTTAATTTTTACATTAGAAGCGATTTCAAGAACAATGTAATCATCATTGATTTCCTTAATCACACCATGAATGCCACCAGCAGTAATCACATTCTGGTTAACCTGGAGAGATTTGCGGAAATTAGCGATCTCTTTCTGCTTCTTGTTCTGCGGACGAATCATGAAGAAATACATGATAACAAACATTGCTATCAGCCTGATCCACATCAAACTACCGTCAGGGCCAGCAGCAGGAGCTTGAAAAAATACAGTTAATAGGTTCATAAAATAATCAGTTTTATTAGTTTTTTAATCTATTTAGACAAAGATATTAGTTTTTTGTCAACTTACCTTCTTTTTTTAATTGATTAACTATTCCGTCCAATGTACCATTGATAAAGCTACCGCTTTTCACTGTACTATAGAGTTTAGCAATCTCTACATACTCATTTAACGAAACGCTGACCGGAATGTTCGGAAAACTAAGAATTTCTGCTAATGCACATTGCATAATAATTACATCCATGAAAGCTACACGATCCAAATCCCAGTTCTTTGTATTTTCACTGATCAAGTGCCGGTAATAGTCGGCATTTAAAATGGCCCGACGGAACAAACGGCGTGCAAACTCCTGGTCTTCGTCATCTTTGAACTCGGGTAACAATGGTTGGTTAGCTCCCTGTTTTTCTTCAAAACGCTTAATGGTCTTCAATACAAATGTATCGACAATCTCCTTATCATCATTCCAATATAAACTCTGATCTTCCAACACCTGATCTAACGAATCATTATTAAAAACGAAAGTTTTATAGAGTTTTCTCCATAATTCACGATCTGCTTCATAAGATTTGTCAGAAGAAGCCATATACTCCTTGTATATATCGGATGCAATAATCTTTTCGTATAATTCTTTAATGAAGTCCTGATCATTAGCCCAGGTCCTTTTCTGATTAGCTATAAATTCGCTCAATTGTTTATTCACTTCGAGTTGTGCAACAAATTTATTTTCCACAAACTTCATGTTAGGATACAACTCTTCTTTAGTCGGCGCTAGTTTAGCTTTCGCTGTGTCGATGCGTTTTTGTGCATATTCCGTCAAAGCAATCATAAGCATCAGCAAATAGTTGTACAGATCATAAGCCTTTGAGAGGCTAAAGAACAACTCTTTCTCCGCTGAGTCTAAATTTTTGCTGCCGTTTTGATAGTAAGCATACACTATCTGTATGATCTTTAGACGAATAAGAACTCTGTTAATCATAATCTTAATTAATACTGTTATTAACGAATTGCAAAAGTAGACATTTTTAATGAGTTTACACAAATAAATCACATTTTTTAATGCAGTATTTCATTCTCTTTCCTTTTTCTTTTGACAGTTTAAAAAAAATATCCAATTTTGAAGCCAATTATAAACAGACCTAACAATATGGAAGATTTTAAAAAGAAAATAGGAACAGACATGAATGATAAAGAGATCGTATTCTCAAAATCAATAAAGGCCGGTAAACGTATATATTACCTGGACGTTAAAAAGAACCGCAAAGATGAAATGTTTCTTGCCATTACCGAAAGTAAGAAAGTTGTGATGGGCGAAGGAGATGACTCTCAAGTAAGCTTTGAAAAGCACAAAATTTTCTTGTATAAAGAGGATTTTGGTAAATTCATGGCCGGACTCGAACAAGCTATCAACTTCATCAATCAGAATCAAGAATATACAGAAGATTCCGAATCGGAGGAAAAAGTCGAACCTGAAAGTGAACCGGAGACTACAG
>OGFU01000427.1_pt1 | contig 17107 bp, 19 predicted proteins | sample 1571061 | NCBI WGS metagenome assembly OGFU01 (sample SAMEA2582063, study PRJEB24529) | metagenome | biome: Human gut stool | place: China | collected 2011 | reverse complement strand
ACGCACGCGTGGAATAGCAAAAGCCGCTCCGGTTTTGCCGGGGCGGCTCTTGCTGGTTATAGAGCGAGGAACCAACCGGGGCGTTTCCCGGATCAAACGTTCCCGGAGAGGTGAGTGGATATGGCACAGGAAAAGCGTGATTACTACGAAGTGCTGGGGGTATCCAAGACTGCGACCGATGCCGAGATCAAAAAGGCATACCGCAAACTTGCAATGAAATACCACCCGGACTATAACCCCGGCGATAAGGACGCCGAGGAAAAGTTCAAGGAAGTAAACGAAGCAAACGAGGTGCTTTCGGACCCGAAAAAGCGCCAGCTGTACGACCAGTACGGTTTTGCAGGCGTTGACCCTGCCTATGCAGCACAGAACGGCGGCGGCCCCGGTGCGGGCGGCTTTGGCGGTTTTGGCGGCGACGGCGTGGATCTGGGCGACATCTTCGGCGATATCTTTGGCGGCGGCTTCGGCGGCTTTGGCGGTTCGTCCCGTCGGGCCAATCCCAACGCCCCACGCAAGGGTCAGGACATTCGCGTGCGCATCACTCTGAGCTTTGACGAGGCCGTGCATGGCTGCAAGAAGAACATCACCATCACCAGGAGTGCACCGAGTGCCACGGCAGCGGCTGTGCCGCCGGTTCCAGCCCCGAGACCTGCCCGGACTGCGGCGGCCGCGGCTTCGTGATCCGTCAGCAGCGCACCCCCTTTGGCGTGATGCAGACCCAGCAGCCCTGCTCCCGCTGCGGCGGCAAGGGCAGGCTGGTCAAGAATCCCTGCAAGGTCTGCCATGGCAGCGGCAAGGTGGCTGCTAAAAAGACGCTGGAGGTGTCCATCCCCATGGGCATCGACGACGACCAGAGCTTTGCACTGCGCGGCATGGGCGATGCCGGTGCAAACGGCGGTCCTGCCGGTGATGTGATCGTCATGGTCACCGTGCGCCCCAGCGAGGTGTTCCAGCGCGACGGCTACGATGTGTGGGTCACCGTGCCCATCACCTTCAGTCAGGCTGTGCTGGGCGACACCGTGCAGGTGCCCTCCATTGACGGCAAGGTGGAGTACACCGTGCCCGAGGGCACCCAGAGCGGCACCACCTTCCGCCTGCGCGGCAAGGGCATCCAGTACCTGAATGGCCGCGGCCGCGGTGATATGTACGTCAAGTGCGAGGTGGAGATCCCCAAGAAGCTGAACAAGACCCAGCGGGAGGCCCTGAAGAAGTTCGAAGGCACCCTGAAAGAAGAAAACTACGAAAAGCGCAAGGGCTTCTTCAAAAAGCTGAAGGACATGTTCAACAGCTGAGACGGAAAACCGCATAACATAAAAAGCGGCGGCACTTCCCAAACGGGAGGTGCCGCCGCTTTTGTTTTTTTTTCAGAACAGAGACCGGGACTTAGTTGCCGAAGATCAGCAGGGCGTTGGGCACCAGGCCGATGATGGTTGCGCAGGAACCAATGAACCAGAAGCTGCAGCCGATGTCATGGATGGTGTTCGTGGGGCTTTTTTCAGCATGGGCAACCAGAGCGTTCATGCCGTTTTCCACCCAGTTGGAGTTGATATTTGCCTTGCGGTAATCGTGGATGGCAGAAACAGCCTTGTACCAGCCGTACAGCGGGAACCATGCCATGGCGGCTTCCACAACACCTACGCCGCCCTCGGTGTAGGTCATTTCTTCGCAGGACAAAACATTGTATGCAGCAGGATAAGTAATGGCGTTCGTCATAAAGCAAAACTCCTTTTTTAGGTTTGATAAAAAAAGCGGCGGCTCTTCCGCTGAAGAGCCGCCGCAAAAAGCCCTTTGGTGTACTCCTGAAAATTAGAAGTAGATGTTGCCCAGAGAAATAACAGCATACAGACCCAGACTGCCGATGGTAAAGACTGCGTTGTTGACAATGATACCAGCGTAGTAGAAGCCGTTGGTCACGTTGCCCTTGCACTCGGCCAACATGTTGTTCCATGCATTGGACAGCCAGTTGTCGCGGTCCTTTGCAACTTCCTCACGGCACTTGCCAATGCCGATCTGGGTAGCATAGCCGGGCCAGAACCAAGCTGCCAGTGCCTGACCGACAGTAGCACCGCCTTCGGTGTAGGTCATTTCTTCATTAGACAGGACGTTGTAAGAAGCAGGCATCATCATTTTGTTTTCCATAATAACACTCCTTTGAATCAAAGCTATACAGACAGTGCAAGATCGCACTGTTTAAAACCCAAAAATAAACCGGGATATGCGCTTGGAGATCGTTCTCATAAAGCAGGGTGCGCCGCCGCATGACGCGAGTAGTTGCTTGCAGGAAAAGGAAAGCAGTGCTGTTCTCTGCAGGCAAAAGACCGTTCAGACGGTATACAGTGCTCAGGCAGCCGATTTCTTATTTCTGCTTGATGAAAAGCCCGCGGCCCTCTCTGGCGGAAAAGGCCGCGGGTAAAGGGGTCTTTGGTCTCTCCGGACGGATCTTATGAGCAGGGTCAGAGCAGGACGATGGCAGCATTGACCAGAAAACCAACGCCGGTAGCGCTGGTCGCGGTGACCCAGACGATGCGTCCCAGATCACGCAGCATGTTCTGCGCACTGGAATCCATATCGCGGCTCAGAGCATCCAGACCGGTATCCAGCCAGTCGTTGGGGTGGCTCTTGCGGTAGTTGCGCATGGCGGTAACACCCATGTACCAGCCAATGGGCGGAATCCAGTTCAGCAGAGCTTCCGTAAAGGTAGCACCGCCCTCGGTGTAGGTCATCTCTTCGCAGGAAAGAACGTTGTAGGAAGCAGGCATCATGATCTTGTTTTCCATAATAACACTCCTTTGAATCAAAGATCGTATCAGCACATTCTATGCACTGTTCACACCAGATCGAACCATCGGTGAAGAGTAACTGCTCTATATCGCCATTGTACAACACCCGTTGCATTTTTTCAAGGGGTGAATGGGCAGAGTGCGCAAAAACTGGAGAGACTTCCGAAAAGAACTGGAAAAATTTGTGAAAAAAGACTGCAATAATTTGACATAAAACAACAGCGCCCTTTCCTTTGCGGAAAAGGCGCTGCCATGTTTACCCGGCCACACCGGCACGGTAGAGGTACGGGTCGCTCTTGAAGCTGTCAAAACTGTAGAGCACAAGGATCTGGTCATAATCGTTATCCGCGATCAGCTGATCCAGACCGTAGTTGTAGTTGCGGAAGTCCACCACATCGATCTGGGCGTAGTTTGCGGTCAGATAGGGTGCAAAGCAGTTGGCGTAGCTGTCCTTGATCACCAGAATGCGCCCGGTGCCGTCGCCCTCAATGCGGCTCAGGCCGTTGTTGCCATGCAGGAACATGGCGTACTTATCGTACACGTTCAGCTTGTCCGTGTCGTACAGGCCGGTGGTCTGGCCGTCTGCGGGCTGGCCTGCAGCGGTGACATTATAGATGGTCAGGCTGTTCGGCAGGTCGTAGTAGGTGATAGTATCCGGCACGGCATTCCATGTGCGTGCCTTGGAGTAGTGGGTGCCGTAGAAATTTTCGGCGGTCAGAGCCGTGTGCGCGGCGGGGTCGAAGGGGGTCAGGCTCAGCGTACCGCACAGCTGCTGGTAGGCGTAGTATGAGCCAAGGCTCGTCCAGTGATGGTCGGTGCGGTAGTAGATATATTCGTCCTTGTGTTCGGCAAGGGTCTGCCGCACATCCACAAAGCGCCCTCCGGCGGCCTGTACGGCGGCGGAAAGCTGGTCGAGATAGGCATCCTCATCCAGCAGCGGCGCGTTTGCAGGCACGTTTTCCGGGTAAATGACCGATGCTGCCGGGGCCAGCAGCACATCCACCTTACCCGGGTAGCGCTGGCACAGTGCTTCCACGGCGGCGGTGTTCTTGGGCAGGGTGCGGTTCTCGCTGTCCAGCAGGCTGAAGGTGCGGGGGAACATCATGTGCTCTTTGCCCAGCAGGATGCCGCCGTTCTGCTCCTTCTGCAGCAGGGTGGTCTCCACTACGCTCTGCAGGCTGATCCACTCATCGCGGCCGAACACCTGATCCTTCACGTACTTTGTGTAGGCGGTAAAGTAGCTGTTCAGCCCCTTGGCGGAAAGCTGGGTCAGCGCCGGGCGCTGGGAAAGGGTGGTGTTTTCCATCTCGCTGTAGGCGCGGTCCGGTGTAATAAGGTCCAGTGCGAACAGACCAAGAAAGAACAGGCTGAACACCACCAGCACCGGGTAGTGCAGGAGCGAGGAAGATTTTTTGGAATGCTTGTCCATCTTCACGCCTCCTTAAAAGTTGAAATAGAGGAACGGGCTGTTGGTGCTGCCCACCACATAGGCGGTGGAGACCACCAGCAGCGCCAGAATGGCGGCACAGCGGGTGACGGCATTCTTTTTGAGCAGGTTCCAAATCTTCTCAATGAACGGGGTGCAGCAGAGGATGCTGACCACCAGCAGCACACCGTAGTTGCGCAGGAAGTACAGCGGCGAAACACCGCCGGAAGGAACGAACAGCTTGTGGAACAGCAGACCGAAGCTTACGCCCGTATCGTTGCCCACGAACATGGCCCAGCCCACCACCACGAGGAACAGAGTGTAGATGTGGGGCCACACTCTGCCCTTTTGCAGGTGGGGCAGCAGGAACAGCTTTTCTACAGCCAGCAGCACAAAGTAGTACAGGCCCCAGCAGATGAAGTTCCAGTTCGCGCCGTGCCAGATGCCGGTGAGCAGCTCCACCACGAACAGGTTGAAGATCTGGCGCTTCAGGCCCTTGCGGTTGCCGCCGAGAGGGATATATACATACTCCCGGAACCAGCCGGAAAGGGTCATGTGCCAGCGCCGCCAGAACTCGGTGATGGATGCGGAGATATAAGGGTAGTTGAAGTTTGCGGGGAAGTCGAAGCCCAGCATCTTGCCCATGCCAATGCCCATCATGGAGTAGCCGGAAAAGTCAAAGTAGAGCTGCAGGCTGTAGGCGATGATGCCCAGCCACACCAGCGGGGTGGATGCATTGGCAAGGCCCACAAAGGTGGTGGAAGGGCTGTCCGCAACGCCGATGATGTCTGTCCACAAAGCACCGATGGCATCCGCCAGCAGCACCTTTTTGGCAAGGCCAAAGGTGAACAGGGTCATGCCCTCTTCGATCTGCTGCAGGCTGTAGCGGTGCCGGTATACGTGCAGCTGGTTCGAGACATCGCGGTATTTCACGATGGGGCCGGCGATCAGCTGAGGGAACATGACCACATAGGCACCAAAGTCGATGATATTACGCTCTGCCTTTACATCCCGGCGGTAAACATCGATGGAGTAGGAAAGGGTCTGGAAGGTGTAAAAGCTGATGCCCAGCGGCAGAGTGCCAATGCCCTGGATCTCGGCAAAGGCGGTGCCCAGCAGGGCGTTTGCGCTGCGCAGCACAAAGTTTGCGTATTTGAAGTAGAACAGCATCCCAAGGCTGCCAATGAGGGCTATCAGCAGAAATGTCCTGCGCAGGGCCGGCTTTTGGTCGAAGTGCTCGATGCACAGGCCGCTGATGTAGTTGATGAGGATGAGGGCCACCATGACCGGGAAAAACCGTACCTCGCCCCAGCAGTAGAACACCAGACTGCAGAGGAACAGAACGGTGTTCTTGAGCTTTGCGGGCGCAAGGTAATACAGCGCCAGCGTGATGGGCAGAAACCGGAACAGAAAGATGATGGTGCTGAAAACCAAAGCGTCAGCCTCCTTTTAGCCGAAAAAAGCCGATGCCGCAAATGGCACCGGCCTTGGGTGGATCCAGATTCAGTCTGCCAGTGCGCTGTCCACGGCGCTGTCCAGATCGGCAGTGCACTCGTTGGATGCGATCACCATGACAATGGTGTTGCCCTTGAAGGCGATGACAGCGTTCTCCACGTTATCCTGCGCCTGAGCAAACTCGGCGTAGTTGCCGTAGAAGGCCACCTGATCCTGCTGGTAGGAAGCCAGCTGGTTGGCTACGTCCTCGGCCTTGCCGTCGGCAGCTTCGAGCACCAGCACCAGACCGGCATCGCCGTTGTCGTTGCTCTTCACGCCCTTGTAGCTCACCACGTCCTCAGCCTTCAGGCCGAAATCGTACTCAATGTTCATGGCTGCGATCTCGAACTGGTTGGAGATGGGGTCGGCTTCCAGCAGAGCATTGAAAACACCGTCCAGTGCATCAGAGCCGTTCTCGGCAGCATTGTCCACAACAGCGGATGCGGCGGCGCTGGAAGCGGGAGATTCCGCAGCAGCGGTGGAAACGGAGGAGGGAGCGGCCGAAGAGCTGGCAGAACTGCCGCAGCCGGTAAGAGCGACAGCAGCCAGCGCGCCGGTGAGAGCAATTGTAAAGATTTTTGTGCGATTTATCATAAAATATTCCCTCTTTTGTTCAAAACATTCTTGCAGCTGCCCAAAGCGGTCCTGCATCAGGGCAGACTATTGTTATCTTACCATAACTGTGTGCAAAATGCAACGAAAAGCCCCTCGGTTTTACGGATTTTTAACCGGTGATCTTCTCCCCTGCAGCAAACTTCTGCAGCACGGCAACGGCATCCTCAAAGCACAGGCCGCTCTGCTGGATCAGGGCCGCATTTTCCGGCCCCACATAGCGCCAGTGCCACGGCTCGTAGGTGATCTCGGTAACGGCTTCTGCGTTTTTGGGGTACCGCAGGATGAAGCCGTATTCCACGGCATGGGCGCTCAGCCAGCGGAAGGCCTCGGTGTTTTCAAAGCCCTCGGTCAGGTCGGTGTGCTCCGGGCTGTTCAGGTCGGCAGCAAGACCGCAGTTGTGCTCCGAGTAACCCGGCGGGTTCACGATATTTGCCGCCTGCTTTTTCGCTTCGGCTTCGCTCAGGCCCTTATTGCGGAAATACTGGGTCTTTTGGTCGTAGAGGTTCTTCTGGTAGTCCACGCTGCGGTAGCCGCTCTGCATCCAGATGGTCACGCCGTCCTTTGCGGCGGCGGCCTGCATGGCGAGGAACGCATCGGCGGCTTCGGTCTGCAGGGTCTTGTTCACAGCGGTGGCCGAGCCGCACGCCTTGGTGGTAAAGGTATGATCGTCCGGCATTTTGTTCGTGTGGTTCACCAGCACCATGCGGGGATCATTCAGAATGGCCTGCGCTTGCCGGGCGGTCAGCAGACTGCTTTCTGCCTCTGATGCTGCCGAGGCGCTGGACGTGGAAGTTGCCGAGGCGGCAGGCACAGCGGAACGGCTGTGCAGCACGAACGAGGCCCCGCCCACGGCAATGCAGGCCACGACGGTAACGGTGAGCACGCGTCGTACGGCGGGCCGCAGATGGCGGCGGTGATGAGGATGGACAGACGGGTTCATCTGGAATACCTTCTTTCCGGTGGATGTGCATAGAGTTTGCTTCCTATGGGCAAGCTATGCCCGGAGGGGAAACAATATGAAAATGACAGCACAGGAATATGCGCGCCGGGTGCGGCGCATCGGGCCGCACTCGCCCTTGGGGCTGGACTGCCTGTGGGCTTTTGGCGTGGGCGGCGGTATCTGCCTGCTGGGCGAAGTGCTGCGCCAGAGCTATCTTGCCATGGGCGTGGAAGCCGACCTTGCCGGCACCCTGACCAGCTGCAGCCTGATCGTGCTCTCAGCGGTGCTTACCACGCTGGGCTGGTACCAGAAGCTGGCCGCAAAGGCCGGGGCCGGGTCGCTGGTGCCCATCACAGGCTTTGCCAATGCGGTGGTCAGCGCGGCCATCGAGTTCAAGGCCGAGGGCCGGGTGCTGGGTACCGGGGCCAAGATGTTCACCATTGCCGGGCCGGTGATCGTGTACGGCACGCTGGCGGCGGTGGTGTACGGCGCGGTGCTGTGGGTGCTGGGCATGGCGGGTGTGCCTGTGCTGTCATAAACACGGGCAAGTGTGCCGTAAGATTGCAGCATGATGTTATTATACAATATTTTATGGAACGGTTTCCATCTATTTTCCACGAAGGAGAAATTTTGCCTATGACGGTCCGGTGCGGGGATACCCTGCTGTTCCAGACACTGCCGGTGATCGCTGCGGGTGCAGCGGTGGGCGGCAAAAAAGAGAGCGAAGGCCCGCTGGCGGCAGAGTTCGACGAGCTGAGCGCAGACAACCGCTTTGGCCAGTCCAGCTGGGAAGCTGCGGAAAAATACCTGCAGCTGCGCGCCGCGCGGCTGTGCCTGCAAAAAGCGGCGCTTCCGCAGGAAAAGGTGCAGCTGGCCCTTGCCGGGGATCTGCAGGCCCAGTGCACGGCATCCAGCTATGCCATGCGGGAGCTGGGCGTGCCCTTTGCCGGGCTGTTCGGGGCCTGCAGCACCATGGCCGAGGGCCTTGCGCTGGGCGCTGCTCTGTGCGAGGGCGGTGCTGCGCGCAATCTGCTGGCCATGGCTTCCAGCCACTTCTGCGCGGCAGAGCGGCAGTTCCGCACGCCGCTGAGCTACGGCGCGGTGCGCACGCCCACGGCCCAGTGGACTGCCACCGCTGCCGGATGCTGCCTTTTGCAGCCGCAGGGCGAAGGCGTTGGCATTGCCGCTGCCACCTTTGGCCGTGTGCAGGATTATCAGGTAAAGGACATCAACAATATGGGGGCTGCCATGGCCCCGGCAGCGGCTTCCACCCTGCTGCACTATTTTAAGGATACCGGCACCGAACCGCAGGAGTTCGACTGCATCTATACCGGCGACCTTGGGCAGGTGGGCAGTCAGCTGCTGCGGGAGCTGCTGGCCGCAGAAGGCTTGCTGATCAAAAACCATGTGGACTGCGGGTGCATCCTGTTCGATGCAAACGAGCAGAGCGTAAAGAGCGGCGGCTCCGGCCCGGGCTGCTGCGCGGCAGTGCTGTGCGGGCACATCCTGCCGCGCCTGCGCCGGGGCAGCCAGAAGCGGGTGCTGTTCACAGCCACCGGGGCCCTGATGAGCCAGACCACCTTTTTGCAGAAGGAGACCATCCCGGCGGTGGCGCATCTGGTGGAGCTGCGTGCGCCGGAAAAGGAGAAGTAAGATGAACTATTTCTGGGCTTTCTGTGTGGGCGGGGCCATCTGCGTGGCGGGACAGCTGCTCATCGACCTGACCGGCCTGACCCCGGCCCGCATCCTGACCGGATATGTGGTGGCGGGCGTGGTGCTTTCGGCCATTGGGTGGTATGCCCCGCTGGCCGAGTTTGCCGGGGGCGGGGCCACGGTTCCCCTGCTGGGCTTTGGCCATCTGCTGGCAAAGGGCGTGCGCACTGCGCTGCAGGAAGAAGGTGCTGTGGGCATCCTCACCGGCGGGCTGACCGCCGCTGCGGCTGGTGTTACCACCAGCCTTGTGTGCGGCGTGGTGTGCAGCTGGGTGGGCAAAAGTCACGACCAGAACTGAAGAAAAAATACACGGGAACATTGCTGCTTTGTCCGCCACCCTTCGCCCTGTTTTTCCACCGCACTGCGGTAAACTGTGCAAAACAGGAGGTGATGCGGATGAAGCACCGCTGGACGACCCTTTTGTGGGAGCTTTGGGCTGCACAGGCCTTGTGCGCGGTGGCAGCCCTGCCGCCGGGCAGTGCGTTCCATACATGCCGGGCACTGGCGCTGCCGGGGCTGGCCCTTGCGGCGGCGGTGCCCACGGCATGGGCTGCGTGGGCGCTGCTGGCCGAGCCGCCCGACGGCCTGCCGCCGGAGCAGCTTCTGGAGCAGGCACCGGGGTTCGATTTTGCCACCCTGTGCGATTTTGAGCGGCCTGCTGCCGTGCCCTGAAAAGCGGGCAAAACAAAAACCCCTGTGCCGGGAACCCGGTACAGAGGTTTTGTTCGTCAATCAGAAAGCGATCAAGCGTTCTTGTTAGCACGCTTTGCCATACGGCTGATCTTGCGGCTGGCGGTGTTCTTTTTGATGACACCCTTAGCGCGAGCCTTGTCGATCGCGGAAACAGCAGCCAGGACGGTTGCGTCCTTGTCAGCGGCATTCGCATCGATGGCAGCGTCTGCCTTCTTGACGACTGTTTTCAGGTTGGTCTTAATGGCCTTGTTGTGAGCCTGCTCTGCAACAGCCTGCACGACACGGTCCTTCTGAGATTTGATGTTAGGCATTCGTTCCACCTCCTTGGCTACCTATAACAGCGCACCCTATGATACCATATTTCGCGTACCAGCGCAAGCGTTTTTTTGATTTTTGTTTAGAAAAGTTTTATTTTTGCCATACTTTCTGCGTGCAGAGGGGGCATTTGGCCCCAAAACAGGCAGGAGGAGCAGAAAAATGCGTTTTACCGATATGGCAGACGAGATGTTTGGCGCGGCACAGGGGGCGCTGCCTGCCGGGGTAAGGCTTGCCACAGCAAAGCGCGGCGGGGTCACAATAACGCGGGTGGAGATCGCGCGCGAAGGGCTGGCGAAGCCCCGCGGACGGTATGTCACGCTGGAAATGCCCAGCGTCAGCGTGCTGGACGAGCGGGACGCTGCGGTGATCGAGACCTGTGCGGCAGAACTGCGCGCCCTGCTGCCGCCGGAAGGGCCGGTGCTGGTGCTGGGCATCGGGAACCGGCGGGTCACGGCGGATGCCCTCGGCCCGCGCACGGCGCAGAAGATTTTAGTCACCATGGGGACGCAGCACACGCTGCCGGTAAAAGGCATCCGGCCGGTGGCCGCCATTGCGCCGGGGGTGTCGGCCTCCACCGGGCTGACTCTGCGCCAGCTGGCCGGGGCCATGGTGGAAGCGGTGCGGCCGGCGGCCCTGATCTGCGTGGACAGCCTTTGCAGTGCCGAGGGCGCGCGGCTGGGCCGCAGCGTGCAGTTCTCAGATACCGGGCTGTACCCGGCGCAGGTGGATCATGCAAAACATCTGGACGCGGCAGCGCTGGGCGTGCCGGTGATCGCGGCGGGCATCCCCACCTTGATGGATTCGGACGAAGGAGCAGATCTTGTGGTCACGCCCCGGGCGCTGGACAGCGTGATCGCCCACGGTTCGGCTCTTCTGGCCGGTGCCATCAACCGGGCCTTGCAGCCAAGGCTCAGCGTGGCTCAGCTGTTCTGGCTGGCGGGGTAACACCGGTGGGCCGGAAGGGAGGTTATTTTATGCGCAGCAAAGCACTGCCGCCCGCCCGGGCGCAGGGGCATATCGTGCCGTTTCTGGAAGCGGCTGCTCTGTTTGCCGCACTGTGCATCTTTGCCCGCACGGCGGCACTGATGCTGGCTGCGGCCATTACTGCACCGCTGCCAATGGCCGAAACTCTTTTCTGGCTGGGGCGGCAGTCCGCACAGGAGCAGCCCGCATCATCTGTGCAGGTGGAAGCCGCACCGGACAGCACGCCGGAAGCGGCGGCATCCTCTCTGCCGCAGGCCGTGCAGGCGCTGACCGGGAACATTGAGGACTACCTTGTGCCGCTGCTGGGCGAGGAAGCCCGCCCGGCGGATGCGGGTACTGTCATTGAAAAAAATTATCCGCAGGGCAGCGGCGAAAAGTACATTCCCTGCGGGGCGGGCAGCATCAAAAACAACACCCGGCAGACGGCGGCAGATATTGCGGCGGAGATCGAGAATCCGCTGCCCTTTGCCATTGAGCCGAACAGTCCCGACCCGCAGGTGCTGGTGATGCACACTCACGCCACCGAGGACTACCGCCTTTCGGCCGGGCTGTGGTTTGCCCCCGGCGATGGTGCCCGCAGCACCGACTGCAGCATGAACATGTGCGCGGTGGGCCGTGTGGTGGCCGATACCCTCAATGCGGCAGGCATCAACACCCTGCACGACGAGACCCTGAACGACTACCCCAGCTACACCGGCAGCTATGCCAACAGCCGGGCCGTAGTGCAGCAGTATCTGGCCCGATACCCCAGCATCAAGGTGGTGCTGGACGTCCACCGGGACGCCATCGAGACGGAAAGCGGCAGCCGCTATGCCCCGGTGTGCGCCGTAGACGGGCGGCAGGCCGCACAGGTCATGATCATCTGCGGGTGCGACAACGGCACCACCGTTCAGCTGCCGGGCTGGCGGCAGAACCTGCGCTTTGCCGCTGCGTGGGAGCGCAGCATGGAAGGAATGTACCCCGGTTTTACCCGGCCGGTGCTGTTCAGCTACCGGTTCTACAATCAGGATCTGACCACCGGCAGCCTGCTCATTGAGATCGGCGGGCACGGCAATAACCTGAACGAGGCCCTCTATGCCGGGCAGCTGGCGGCAAAGGGCCTTGCTGCCGCATTGCTGGGCGGTGCTTGACAAAACGCCGCCAAAGTGCTATTTTTTAAAGGTCAAATGCAAAGATCGGGAAAAGTAGCGCGGGCCGTCCGGCCCAGAGAGTGCGGCACAGCTGAGAGCCGCGCCCGCACGCCGCGTGAACGAACACCCGGGAGCAGCAAACTGAACATGGCAGCTGCCATTAGTAGGTGCGCCGCAGGCCCTGCGTTACGGGGGCAGCGCTTTTATTGAGCGCGTGAGCGACCGGACACTTCCGGTAATTCAGGTGGCACCGCGGACATTACAAGACAGCTTGTTCGCCCTGAACTTTCAGGGAGAAAAGCTGTCTTTTTACTTTATATCGGAGGTAATCTGAAAATGGAACGCACTGAGATCGTTTCGCTGTACAAGAACACCCCCGCCGATGGTACGGTCGTCACCGTATGCGGCTGGGCAAAGAACATCCGCGACTCCAAGAACATCGGCTTCATCGCCCTGTCTGACGGCGGCTGCTTCAAGACCCTGCAGGTCGTGCTGGAATCCGGCAAGCTGGCAAACTACGATGAGGTCGTCCATACCGGCCTGTACAGCAGCCTGCGTGTCGTGGGCCGCATCGTGCTGACTCCGCAGGCAAAGCAGCCCTTCGAGCTGAATGCTGATTCCGTCGAGATCCTGGGCGACTGCCCCGCCGACGAGTATCCGCTGCAGAAAAAGAAGATGAGCATGGAGTATCTGCGCACCATGCCCACCCTGCGCCCCCGCACCAACACCTTCAACGCCGCTTTCCGCGTCCGCAGCGTGGCCGCTTACGCCATCCACAAGTTCTTCCAGGAGAACGGCTTCGTCTACGCCCACTCTCCGCTGCTGACCGCTTCCGACTGTGAGGGTGCCGGCGAGATGTTCCGCGTCACTACCCTCGACCTCGACAATGTTCCCAAGAACGAGGACGGCACCGTCGATTACACCAAGGACTTCTTCGAGAAGCCCGTCAACCTGACCGTTTCCGGCCAGCTGGAAGCCGAGGCCATGGCAATGGCGTTCGGCAAGGTGTACACCTTTGGTCCCACCTTCCGCGCTGAGAAGAGCTTTACCACCCGCCACGCCGCCGAGTTTTGGATGATCGAGCCGGAGATGGCGTTCTGTGATTTGAATGGCTACATGGACACAGCCGAGGCCATGACCAAGTACGTTATCCGCTATGTTCTGGACAACTGCCCCGATGAGATGGCTTTCTTCAACCAGTTCATCGACAAGGGCCTCATCGAGCGCCTTGAGCTGGTGGCAAACAGCGAGTTTGGCCGCATCAGCTACACTGACGCCATCGAGATCCTGAAGAAGAACAACAAGAAGTTCCAGTTCCCCGTGGAGTGGGGCGTGGACATCCAGACCGAGCACGAGCGCTACCTGACCGAGGTGGTGTTCAAGAAGCCTGTCTTCGTCACCGACTACCCGAAGGAGATCAAGAGCTTCTACATGAAGCAGAACGCCGACGGCAAGACCGTCGCCGCAGCCGATATGCTGGTCCCCGGCATCGGCGAGCTCATCGGCGGCAGTCAGCGTGAGGAGGACTACGACAAGCTCGTGACCCGTATGGACGAGCTGGGTCTGGACAAGTCCAGCTACGACTGGTACCTGAACCTCCGCAAGTTCGGCGGCGTGGAGCACGCAGGCTATGGTCTGGGCTTCGAGCGCATGATCATGTACCTCACGGGCATCCAGAACATCCGTGATGTGCTGCCCTTCCCCCGCACGGCTTACGGCTTCTAATCAGTGAGTCAACCTCTCCGTCATTGCTTCGCAATGCCACCTCTCCTGACGAGGAGAGGCTTTGGCAGAACGGGAAACTTTTCCTTTTCGCCAGAGGCTCCCCTCGGTAGGGGAGCTGGCAAAGCCGCAGGCTTTGACTGAGAGGTTTTCTTTTATTTTCAACAAGGAGAGCAAAACAAGTGGAAAACATCGCCCCGGCATTGCTGGAATGGTTCTACAAGAACCAGCGCATCCTGCCTTTCCGCACCGACCCCAGCCCCTACCACGTCTGGCTCAGCGAGATCATGCTGCAGCAGACCCGCGTCTCGGCGGCGCTGCCCTATTATGAGCGTTTCCTCGCCGCCCTGCCGGATATTCCCGCGCTGGCGGCGTGCGAAGAAGAAAAGCTCCACAAGCTCTGGGAGGGGCTGGGCTACTACAGCCGGGTGCGCAACCTGCAAAAGGCGGCGTGCATCGTCTGTGAGCAGTACGGCGGGCAGCTGCCAGCCGACTACGACGCCCTCCGCGCTCTGCCCGGTATCGGGGACTACACAGCGGGAGCCATCGCGTCCATCAGCTTCGGGCTGGCTGTCCCGGCGGTGGACGGAAATGTGCTGCGGGTGTTTTCCAGACTGTATAATGACCCTGGCGTTATTACAGAACCGGCGGTAAAACGAGCTTTTACGGCCCGGGTCATGGAGCATCAGCCCCCCGAGAAGGCGGGCGACTACAACCAGGCTCTGATGGAGCTGGGCGCACTGGTCTGTGTGCCGAACGGCGCACCGCTCTGTGAGCAGTGTCCGCTGGCGTCTCTGTGTGAAGCCCGCAGGGCCGGTACGGCGCTGGAACTGCCCCATAAGGCTGCGCCCAAAGCACGGCGCATCGAGCCGGTGACGGTAGTGCTGGCCGAAGACGCCAAAGGACGCTTCCTGTTGCAGCAGCGGCCCCCAAAAGGTCTGCTGGCCGGTCTGTGGCAGCCGCTTCTGTGGGAGGGCGAAGCCCTCAGCGCCGAAGAAGTCTGCGCCCGGCTGGAAGCGCTGGGCCTTGCCTGTGAGGGCATCGAACCTCTGCCGGCGGCAAAACATATTTTCAGCCACATCGAGTGGCGGATGAGCGGCTATTCTGTCTGCGTCGGCAGTGCGGAAGCTCCGGCGGGCTGTGTCTGGGCCAGCCGCGAACAGCTGCAGAACGAATACACCCTGCCCGGCGCATTCAAGGCGTATAAGAAAAAGCTAGGACTCTGAAAAAAGCAAAATTTTGCCTTTTTGGTTGTAATTTTCGTGAAGTCCGGGTATAATAGTTTCAGAATAGACCGAGCCTGTGCCGCGGAACGACCGCTGAAAATAGCTGGACCGCTGGTTCGACCAAAAAGGAGTGTGCTGAACCTATGAAGAAATCCTGTCTGATCGCTGTTATCGCAACGCTGGCTGCTGTGGCTGGTGCGCTGGCTGCTGTGGCTGTTTATCTGCGCCGCCGTGAGAAGGAGCTGGACGAGTATGAGCGTCTGCTGTTCGGCGAGGATACCGCCGCCCCCGCTGAGGAAGAGCCTGCTGAGGTCGAAGACGAGGCCGCAGAAGAGGCTGCTCCCGCTGAGGATACTGCCGAATAACGCGGGCCGAAATAGAACAAAATGACGAAGGGCGCACCGGCAGTCTGTAACAGGGCTGTGCCGGTGCGCCTTTTTATATACCCTCTCAGGCGCTTGCGCGCCAGAAACGGGTTGCAGCACCCAGCATCCGCAGCGCTTCGCTTGCGTCTTGCTGGCCGCGGCCCCAACAATGATTCCCTGTTTCCGCCACTGGCGGCGGTCATCATTGTTGCTCCCAAGGGGAGAGCCATTGGCAGGCCGGGCAGGTAAGGCGTTTTCGCCTGCGGCTCTTTAGCAGCCGGGCCTTGCACCCAAACTTTAGGAGGAGAGATACATATATGAAGCGGCTTTTGTTATGGCTCATCGGCGTCGCGCTGGGCGTCGTGGTGCTGCTTGCGGCGGTGCTGGGCGTGAGTTATTCATTCACCTCGGAGGGCGCGAAGCCTGCGTCTGAGGTGCAGTTCGCCGGGCAGGAGCTGGAGCCCAACGGCTGGTGCTGGCAGGTGCCGCTGCTGGGCGGGCAGGTGGATAAAGTCTTCGCCAGCCCCCGCACCCTCACGGTGCAGAAGCTGGGCGTGCTTTACGATGCCCACCCGGCCTTCGCTCTGCCCGAGTGGTACAGCTACGGCCCGCTGACCATCACCGACAGCGCGGGCAATGTGGTCTTCGAGGGGACTGCGGCCACCTACGACGACTTCCTTTTCCCCGCCAACGGGGACTACAAGGCGGAGCTGACCGTCTGGCGTCTGCCGGAAAATATGCTGGCCACCCAGTTCGAGGGCGGCAGCACCGGCGAGCTGCGGCAGGACGTCCGGCTCGAAAAGCCCGCGAAGCCCATCGGTTGGTATTATTACTCTTTCCGCTTTACGCTGCAGGCAAGCGCCGAGGTGGAGCTTTCCGCCGAACGGATGGAGCAGGGCGGCACGGTGGCCGCGGCTTTCACCGGCATGGTGGGTGAGACGGCCCCTACGGTGGAAACAGACCTCGGCAATGTGAAGGCTGTCCGTCTGGGCAGCGGGTGGCGCGCCTATATCCCGGTGGCCTACAATGCCGCTGCCGGTGCGCATGAAGTGACCTTTACCGTGGGCGGCGAGACGGTGGTGAAGAACATCACCGTCATCCCGAAGGACTTCGGCACCGTCGAAGTCGAAGCCGAACCGGAAGCCTCCGAAGCTGCCAACACCGAGTTCCGCAACGCCGTCTGGCCCCTCTATGAGCAGCCCGCCCGCGAAAAGCTGTGGAGCGGCGGCTTCGCCTGCCCGGCGGAGGATTACATGACCCTCGTGGACTTCGGCCAGACCAAAGTCACCGGCGGCAAGCAGGGCAGCAAATCGAACTCCACGAAACTCTACACCATCCCGGGCGACCCCTGCCGCGCCCCCGCCAACGGCGTCGTGGTGCTGGCCCGGAACCTTGCCCTCACCGGCAATACCGTCGTCATCGACCACGGCTGCGGGATGCGCAGCTACCTCTACGGGCTGGATGCTCTCTCGGTGAGCGAGGGTCAGAGCGTGGAGCGCGGGCAGGCCGTGGGCGCATTGGGCGAAGACCTGACCATGGACTTCAAGCTCGGCAGCAAGAGCGTGAATCCGTGGCTGCTCTTCCAGACCAGCGGCGGGCTGTTCTGGAAGGAGAACGGGTAAAGATAAAGCAGAATTTTGAAGTCACACTGCTACGTTGATTCATCAAATAACCGTTGTTCATTTTTTGCATAGGAGGTTT